>OAVR01000011.1_pt1 | contig 193417 bp, 211 predicted proteins | sample 1476451 | NCBI WGS metagenome assembly OAVR01 (sample SAMEA2580105, study PRJEB22360) | human gut metagenome | biome: human gut; feature: human-associated habitat; material: faeces | place: Denmark | collected 2008/2010 | reverse complement strand
TTGAAGGTGCATTATCTGAATTGGCATCACAAATAAATGGTCAAAGGCTTAGAGGTATAGAGATAGCTAATGCTTTATCAAGCAAGTTACAAGTTTAGGAGGTGATAAAATGACATTACAATCAAATGCAAGCTTAAGAGAAGTCTTTGATAAATTTGAAAGAATTAAAAATAATACTCGAATTATTGGAAATCCCGAACTTGCAATAAAAACAGCTAAATATTCTAATGGAGATATTGCTGTATACGCTCAAAAAGGTTATTTTAATAATCGAAGTCAATTGAGAGTTACATCATCTCAATTACAATCTATAGAGACTAATTTAAAAGTTGAAAATATAAAAGAAGGAGTTAATATTTTTGGTGTTGCTGGTACTTTGCCAGTTGCTACAGAAAAGCTAACACCTCGTATGTATGTATGTGAAAGAGATAAAGCATACAGAGAATTAGATATAAATACTAGGACTGTATTAAACTCAGTAACAACAGATAGTAACAATAGTTGGGATATTTGGTGCAATTCTGCTAATGGTAAAACTACTTTGATATATATGTATGGAGACAATATATATAAATATGACGATCAATTGTCAAATAATACATATGTTGCTGATGATACCTCAAGACATATGGACGATTCTAATATTTTTTCTTATGTAGACTCTCAAAAAAAGGATAGAGTTTTTAGAGTTAGTGGAGGAAATTTATTAGAATATAATACTAGTAATTACACTGTTATATCTTCTAAGCCTACCAAGTTAACTACGGCTACGGCAATAACCTATGATAATAAATTTAGAATGTTTGCATTTATAAATCACAATGCTTTAGCTGAAATCAATGAGCATGATAATAGTGTTATTAGATCGGTAAATATTGATAGAGTTGGAGATATAGCTGTATATGCAAATGAATCTAATAAACTTATAATTGCAGTTTTTAAGACTAATCATACTATGCAATATTTTGATGCAGATACATTGACGATTATTAATACTGTAAAAATTAATTCTGATTATGTTAGTATGGCTGCTGGATTTTCAAAAGAATTAATCTATAAAGGTGAAGTTTTTAAATTAAAATAATTAATAAAAAATGGAGGAAAATTAATATGAAAAAATTTTTATATACGGATTTAAACTTAGTTGATGTGATACCAGTAGATACTAAATCATTTCAAAGTTGCGGTATCTCCGATAAAAATATAATACAAATAACATGTGAAAATAAAGTACATAGTTTAATTGAAATAGTAGACGAAGATTTATTTAACTCTTTATTAAAAAAAGAAGTTTCTTACTTAGATGAAACTCAAGCAAGTTCTAAAACAGAGGAATTAAAAGCTAAAGCAAAAAAAGAAATTGAAGAAGAAAGAAAGAACTCTTTAGAATATAAAGTTGAATTACTTGAACAGACAGTTAATTCTCTTAAACAAGAAAATGCTGATTTAGCATTTCAAATGCTTACAAAGGAGGCTAAATAACAATGAACTGGTTTGAAATGATAAATAGATATTATAATAGTAAGGTTAATGGCAAAAGACTTTGGGATATAGACAGGGTTAAAAAAGCAGTAGAATTAAATGCAATAACTAGAGAGCAATTCAAAGAAATCACAAATGAGGACTATACAGAGTAGTTCTTTTTTTATGATTAATTTAGGAGGACACATGAATATTGAGGTTACAGCTATAAGTACAATTGCAGGTGTAATAATTGGCTTTATGGGTTATAGAAAAACCGCTCAAAAAGATATAGAGGATGATGCATCTCAAAAAACAGTAGTTGCTACAAAGTTAGATTATATATCGAAAGGAGTTGATGATATAAGGCTTGATATAAAAGCTCAAGATACGAAAATAAGTAATGTTATAGAAAGACTTATAAAAGTTGAAGAAAGTACAAAGTCAGCGCATCATAGATTAGATGATTTAATTTTAAAAGGAGATATTACAAATGAAAAATAGATTTAAAAATCCATATTTTTGGTTAGGTTTAGGTGGAGTAATTTTTAGTGCAGCTGGAGTAGATTTTAAAACCCTAACAAGTTGGAATCTTTTAGGTAATGCTTTATTAGATATATTAGCTAATCCAGTTGCAGTTGTTGCCGTTGCAGCGGCAGTTATAGGAGTAGTTGTAGACCCATCAACAAAAGGTTTAAAAGATAATAAATAATTTATATAAAATGTAATAATAATGTTTATTTAAATTATTTATACATTAAAAATAAATTTGATTTAATTCAAATAAAAGGCAGTAAATTAGACTCTTTGAAGTCTTTTTTTATTATCTTTTAATTTATAAGAAAATAATATTTAGGAGGTATTAATTATGAGAACAAATATGACAGATGCAGGACATGGTGGTAAAGATAGTGGAGCTCCAGGAGTACATGGATGCTTAGAAAAAGACATAGTATTAGAAGTATCAAATGGAGTAAATAATTATTTAAAAACACAAGATATAAAAAATATAAATACTAGAACTACAGATATATTTTTAAGTTTATCTGAAAGAGCTAATAAGGCTAATAACTTAGGTGTTAACAGCTTTGTATCTATACATTGCAATAGTTCAGATAATCCAAAAGCTCACGGATTAGAAATATTCTGCTATAAGTTTAAATATAGACAATTGGCAGATTGTATCTTAGAAGAAATAAAAAAAGAAGGTTTATATAATCAATTAAGAGAAGGAGGCGTTAAAGAAGATAATTTATATGTTGTAAGAGAAACCAATATGCCTGCTTGTTTAGTTGAGTTAGGTTTTATAACTAATGAAAAAGATTATAACTTAATAATGAATAATAAAGATAGATTTGCTAAAGCAATTGCAAAAGGAATATGTAAATTTAATGGGGTTGCTTGGAAAGAATCTAGTTCTAGTTCAAATGTTTCTAATTCTGAAAAGGTGTATAAAATAGTAACTGGTGGTTTAGGATCTAGAGAAGTTGCAGAGAAAAAAGCAGCTGAAATAAGAGATTTATTTAATTGGTATGTAGAAGTTAAAGAAAATGGAAAACCTAATGATTTTAGATTAGAAACTGGTGGTTTTACAGGAGTCCCTAAGGTTGAAAAGAAAATGAATGCTTTATATGAATTAACTGAATGGTGGTGTACTTACGAAAAAGAATAATTAATATATTTTAAATAGTTTTTTATGATTATCAATAATTTTACATATTATGATAAAGTGTGTTAATGTATATTTGTTTGTAAAATTTATATTATATAAGGAGAATCATAATGAACTTAAAAAAAACAAGAATTACATTAATTACATTAGCAATAGTTTCATCAAACTTGCTTACATCTCATGCTCAATCTCTTTCAGATATAGATAATCACTGGGCTACTAAGTATTTACATAATTTTGTAGATAATGGTTATATAAAAGGTTATCCAGATGGTACTTTCAAACCGGATAATGATATGACTAGAGCTGAGTTCGTCGTTACATTTAATAGGGTTTTTAATTTAACTGCTAAAAATGGAAAAGTTTTTAATGATACCAAATCTCATTGGGCTAAAGATGATATTGATATAGCTGTTTCAAATGGAGTTTGTAAAGGGGTATCATCAAATGAATTTGATCCTGATAGTAACATAACTAGAGAACAAGTTGCAGTAATGATTTCTAACTATAAAAAAATTAACAATAGTAATTTAGATAAATTAAATCAATTTTCAGATTCATCTAATGTGTCATCTTGGGCTTTAAATGGCTTGGAGGGAGTCCTTGAACATGGGTATATGAATGGATATCCTGAAGGTGACCTTAAGCCGACATCTCCTATAACAAGAGCTGAAGTTGTTACTACATTAAATAGAACTTTAGATTCAAAATCCGAACAAAAAACAAATATGAGCTATAGTTCATATAAAAATCAATTAAGTGGATTAGGATTTAAATATGACCCAAGTGGAGATAAGTATAAATTCTATAATAATAATGGAATTTCAGTAGGTGGTGTTAGGTTAGGAGATAACCAAGCTTGTTTTATGTTAATAGAAAACAGTCCAGAATTTGATAGTGCTATTAGAAGAAGTTTTAATATGTTATTGTCAACTCAAGGTGATAAATTATATAATATGGTAGTAAATGGTTGTCCAAACCAAACAATAAAAATGGATGGAAGAAGTGTTACTATATACCAAGACAATGCGGGTGTGTCAGTTCATATAGTAGGATAATAAAAAATCGGATAACATATCATAAGGTAAATTTTACTGTGATTTTAAATTTTAAAGAATACACACTTTATTTTACATATATAGAAAATGAGTACCAATGCCAACTGGTACTCATTTTTTATTTTTATAAATTTGTTAATAACTTTTTAAAATCTGTGGGTAAGTTATGCTTTTTCTATGGATAAATAAACCTATCCTGACTATGTCAGTTAATTTTTAAAAATAAATATAGTATTTTAAATAAATTTATCTGTGCTGATATATAACTAACCTAATTACTTTTCAATGTATTTTTTTATATTTCACTCCAAAATAAAATCATGTTAGTCCAATATTCTAATTTTATTTAAATTTTTATATTAAAATAAATTAGAAGGGATGTGATAAAATGAATGCAGTTAATAGTAATAATTCTAATAAAAAAATAACTTCTACTTTGTTGAGTATTTTTCAATCACTTAGTATTATTTTTATAGGGTTAATAATTGTTAACTTTATAGTTAAGTGGTAATAAAATACATACTGGAGGTAGACAAATTAATTTGTAGTAAAATCAAGAGATAAAATTATCATATAGATTGTGTTACCAACTGAAGTTACAATGTCAATTGGTAGATTAAATACAATATAAAAAAATCAATTAGTATATATTGTAAAGAATGCAACTACTTACATATATATAATGGTAATAAATGGAAATGGTAACTTTCAGATGCATATTAACATTATTAATATTATTAGGTTTGAGATTTATTTATAAAAATATATCTAATATTCCTTTTTGAACAAGTTTTAATTTGTACCTCAGTTGATTTTATAATTTCACAAATTTTAGTAGAAATATTTTTTAATAAATCTAAAAATATCGTAATTAAATAGTTTTATAAAATTACAAATTAATAATAGGGGGTGAAGTCTTGGAATATATGATTTTGATTTGTTTTATTTATATAATATATTATTCTTCATATCCAGGTAAAATAAGAAAGCTTGAAAGTAAAGTAAAAAAATTTGAAAGAAATCAGAGAGGTGTTTGTGAGATGTCGGATATAATAACTTCACTTATCGGAAAGCAATGTAAAATAAAAACGGATGAAGGAATGCTTTTTAGTTCAAATGGAGAAACCAACTTTTCAGTGTTAGATGCTGATGATGAGTGGATTAAACTTTCTTATATAAATAAAAAACATGGTGAAAAAATAAGAGTTATTAGAATTAATTCAATATCTAGTATTGAATTAATTTCAGAGTAATAATTAAATTATTATTACTCTTTTTTATACTCAATAAATTATAATCTCCTTAAGATTCAAATAGATTTTAAGGACTTTTTTATTAGTTAATACTACAACGTTTATCAAATAAAATAAAAAGACATAAAACTCCATCTTTTATGTCTTTTTATTTTAATGAAATAGATAATTTAAGTCGTTTTTCCATAAATATCAGTATTAATTATTAGAAATAAATATATTTAAAGTATAAACGTAAGTTAGTTTTTTTATTTATAATAACTATTGGATTCACTATAATTGCTTTGAAAGTTAATATATATAATAAATTTTTTTAAAAAGATGATATTTGTATGTAAAAGAAAATGTTTACAAGATAAAAAATAAGGTATAAATATATTATAGAAAACTAAACAAATCAACTCTAAGATTAAAACATAGCTCCCTAAGGAGATAAAAATACTCTATTAAAAGTTTGAGCGTCATCTGCATCAACACTATCACTTAATTAACTATTGCCATTTCAAAATCTAGATTTGATTTATTTAGTTTTCTTTTTTATAGAAATTGTAATATATGAACTATTATAGATATAATATTTATAATCATGATTAATATGTATATTATATAAAACATAATATTTTTATTTTTGTATGGTCTAAAAATTTGGATCAATGAAAATATAATTAAAAGTATAGATAATATCATAATATATTTTATAATAAAAATAGGGTTATTGTTTTTGTAACCCACCAAGAATAGTGATTGTTCATGCCTAGTTTTGTACAAGCTTTATAAACACCATCTTCTACTGATCCTGTAAAATGATTTATTGTTGAAACAATACTTTGTATTGCTGCAGCACCAGTAAGACCTGTATGTTGAACTATTGTTTTTCTTACTTTAAAAGGTAGTTTTATCCATATTTTGCGCATCGCTTTAGTTGATAAACTTAATTTGCTAAATTGATTACCATAGATTTTATACTCACGTTCTTGACGTAATTGTTCTTCTTTTTTATACTCATCAATTGATTTTTTTAATTCATTTTTTTCATTATTTGTTAACCCAAAGAACTCAGAAACTTCATCTATACCTATATTTTTATTTTCTACAAATTCATTTGGTGTAGTAGAATTATCAATTTCTAATGCAAAAATTGAGTTTGAAAATGGTACTGAAACTGTAGCTATAATTAATGACAATGCAATACCGCTTTTAAGTTTTTTAAAATTCATAAGTATCCTCCATTTTATGTATAATGTCTACACTTATTATAACTAAGCTTGGGAAAAGTGAGTTAAGAGCATGTTAATATATAGTTAAATTTTGGTAAAAAGTATAATGTATAAATTATTCGATATATCTATCAAAAATGTAAGGAATGTTTAAGGTTGGTGCAAGGCTTTTTTAAGATTGAGCATGTATAATAAACTCATCAAGTAAAATAAATCTAGAGGAGGGTTATATATGACAATCGTATTAGGAACATTATTGATAGTACCTTTTGTATTAGATACTTGTGCGGGAGTATTAAATGAAGAACTAAAGGAAGCAAATGAACAGTAATTAATTTTATATAGATAAAGCACTCAAATAGATGAGTGTTTTTTATTTTCTCATAAACTTTATATTATATATCAAAAAAAATTGATATGTAAGACTTGTATTAAGAAGTTTAAAATTATATTATATATATAGATATAATAAATTATATCGTTATACTCGTTCATGATTCAAATGATTAATGTATTAAGTATCAATTTTAAAGAGTGCTAATATTTAGTACTCTTTAAACCTCAAATTATATAGCTAAACTCGAATTAGTTGCAATTGTAACTAATATTAAGATAAACCTAACATTATTTTTTTGCAAAAGTACCTCTCAATAGAGGTACTTTTTTCTTTTAAAATAAATAAGATAGAATATAAATTTAATCATAAATTAAATCTATAGGAAACAGATGAACTATAAAAAAATTCTATATATCAAAAAAAATCGATATAAACTATGGAAAAGATTACTAAATAGAGTATAATAAAGATAAGGTTTTTGTTTTAATATATTTAGCTTTATTTAACCATTAACCAATTTATATAGTTTTACATATATTACATATAGTTGTAAGCCATAACTATAAATAGCATATCAAAAAGAATTGGTATGAGGTTGGAACTTTAGAGTTAAATAGTACTTCTGCAACGTCAAAAATAAAAAGAGTATCTCATGATTAGAGGTGCTCTTTTTATTTTTTATGAAATTCATCAAATATAGTTTTATAAAGGGTAGAATTTTTAAAACTTAATAAGGAGAATTTTACTTTTCCATAGAAATAACTAATAATAACTATTTAAAAGTAAAATTATTAATTTATTTAGATTTTGGTATAATTATATTAATCCTACTATTATTAAATGTTTTTGAAATTTTTGTATACCAAAAGTACTAAAAAAGGCTAACTGTAATCTATTAACTAGTATTTCAGTTAGCCTTTTTTAGTACTTAAAAATTTACTAATTTAATTACTTTTTAATGTGTTTTAGAGAAAAATTATTATAATTAACAGTATATTAAAATAATTTTAAAAATAAATGATTGTTATTGCAATAAAGTTACCGAGCAATATAGTAAAAATATAATATTAGGTAATCATAAAATAAAATTGTAATAGATAAATTAAATTTAGCCTAAGATTAATAAGTCTTAAAATTTAACTTTATTAACTAGTTAGAATATAATTCAAAATTTACGATTTCACTCCAAAAAAAAAGTATTTTAGTTCAATTTTAAAGTTACTTTAATTTAATATGTTAAAATAACTCTGAGTTCATTAAAAATATAAGGAGTGAATCTATGGATATTTTATATAATATAGGAAGTTTTATAAGTTTTTTAGGTATCATTTTTCTATTGGTTTTGTTGATGGATTTTTGGCAAGTATATAACTCTAGGGGCTAAAAAATCATTAATAAAATATAATCTTTTTAAAATTTACTATGTATTTGAGATAAAGTTAATGATATTAAAATTAAGATAAATGGATTTTAATGTAACCTTTACTAGTAATGTTACATTGTATAACATATTAAACTGATTGTGTTTTTCATATCGTATTTAATTAATAATGGAGGAATTGCTATGAAAGATAAAAAAGAAGCTTTAGACATTGTATTTTGAACGGTTGTATTTTTTTTAATAATGGGGAAAATTTTAAATGTAATTTTTTAAAATAAATAAGTCTTAAACTTTAGATTTAGAGAATATATATAAGAATGGTATACCTATTGAGTTTACTACATTTAAGTAGTAAGCTTTTTTGCTTTTTATTTAATCTATCAACCTAACTTTATGAAGTTTATAATTTCTAAAAGTTAGGTTTATAAATTAAATAAAATTATATAAAACTATATCTTTATGATATAAAAAATAGAATGAACTTTAACTTTTCATAAAAATTCTTAATATAAACCATTTAAAAGTAAAATAATTAATTTATCTAAATTTTGGTATAATAATATTGATCTCATTATATGTGATTCAATGTTCAATTTATTTACGACTCGGATTAATAAAAAACAACTATGTTACAGTTATTTACATAGTTGTTTTTTATTTTATAATTTAGATAGTAAATATTTATTTTAAAATAAAAAGTAGTCTAAAAATTTGTATTTGATTTTAATGTATATAATAATATACGAGATTATTTTAACTTGTTATTATTATATACACTAAAACCATCCTTTAATTTTTAGTTAACTGAATAAGTCACTAACTCATTTTCTTTAACATTTTCTAATGAGAATTCCATTGTATCTATATGATTAAAAATACGTAAATATAATTTACCTAAATTTTGATCATATGCACACATATAACTTGTAAAATCTGAATCAGCTTTATCTTCAAAAAAACGTTCAACTCCTTTAGGAATCCAAACAGAATTTAAAACACTAAATAATCGAGCAGGTGCTTCTTCGTCACTAACTTCTCCTATAAAATTTCTTAAATATGATGCACGTACAAATCTTGATGGTGAAGTATAATCTCCTGGCAAGCCAAGCATACCTGAACCATTTAAAATTGGTGTAATTACTGTTTTATCGTTTAAATGATTTTGTTGTCTATTAAATCCTTGCACTTGAATATAATTTGATAAATTAGTCATATGCCAATCGAATGTTGGATCATTAGCCATTGCACCTACATTATTATCAAAAACTCTAAAACGTCCATTGTTTGTTGGCTCTAATACAACTGAATTACCCATTTTGTCTGTAAAAGTATAATGAGCAGTAATAGGATTACCTTTACCTAATTCTCCTAATGAAGGAATATCATCACTAGTAACTGCAACTTTTGATATGTTTTCCTTTATATCACTAACATTTTCAAAGTTGCTTAAAATCCAAGGAACTATTTCACCACTATTAATGGCTATAAGTCCTTCATTTTCTATATTATCTTTTTTATCCCATGTACATGCATTTAAAAATAAAAGTCCTCCAGCAAGACCTTTTTCATTTACTCCATCAAAAAATAAAGTAGATCCTGATAAACTTATACCTAAAAAAGCATAGTTTGTTTTCCATGGGCTGCTTTGTGTATCTAAAGTGAAATTTTTAGGAACGATAGTTACCTTTGAATCAACATCAAAAGGATTGAAAGAAGTATCTAAAGTCCTTCCCCAATAAAAGTTGTTTTTGTTACTTGAAATGTGAACATGTGTACACATTTAAATCATCTCCTATCAAGTTTTTATATTTTCTTTCAAATATTTTTATATCCTAAAATATGTATTTTAAACAGATAAATTACTTATGACTAATAATTTAAAATTAATAAATCTGCATTATATAAGATAAATGAACTCATGATAGGATTAAATAAAATATTAAAAAATGATTGAAGTTTTTATTTTGAAAATTAAGGAAATATCTAATATTTGTAGTAAACTAAAAATAAATGGTAATAATAATATTACAATTATATATTTTAAAAAAGATTAAAATGTGTTCAATTTAAGTCTAGCTGAATAATAGTTATTATACTTAAAAATAGTCAGAACTTTTTCTGGCTATTTTTGTGCATACTTAATTTAAATAAATATTAAAAAGATATGAACAAAACCCTCAATATATGAATAAGTATATATTGTACGGATGACATTAAGTTTTGAAATCTAATTGAGCATGTATTATGTAGATTATTTAAAATCAGAGCTACTACATTAAAGTCTTAAATAAGTTTATTTTATGGGGTTGACCCTAAAGTCTGTTTTAATGAACTTGATCAAAAATTTAACATTCTCTAGCTTAAGAGTATCTTTTTAATAAGTTACTCTTTTTTTATTAATATAGCAATATTTAGCATTTGTAGTAAATTAATAGGAAATGGGAATAATAAGGTTGTAATTATATATTTTTAAGGAGATAAATATATGAAAAAAGTATTAACATTTATAATTATATTTACTATATTATTTATTCCTATATTTAATAAAACTAGTTATTATACTTATTCTGAAAGCAATTTAATTCAACAAGGGAAAAAGGAAAAAAATTATTTAAAGGAATTAGAACATATACAGAAACAAATATATATATTAAGTTCGAATGTTCTTAAATGTATTATTGAAAAACATGGCGAAACGGATAGAGATAAAACTCTAAAAGATATAAAGTTTATAAAAACCCAAATAAGAGAGCTAAGAGTAGAGTTAATTGCATATCATAAATCTAAAAGCAGTGATATAGAAAAAAATCCAATATCTTTAGCTCTTCTAAATACTTCAAATTACTGCAGTATGTGTTTATCTTATTTAGTATGTTTATTAGATGAACATATTATTTCTAATCAAAATGATTGTCTACAAGGTTACTATTTTAGCAAATACCAAGCAGATCAGACTTTAATGTGGTTAGAAAATCAAATAAAATAAATGACAATAATTTAAAAATAACTTTTAATTTATATTTATAGGATATAAAACTTTTTATATAGATATTAAAATACTTATATAAATGGGTATAAGGGAAAATTATTTATATAATAAAAAAATGAGCACTAATTATTAGTGCTCATTTTTTTATTCGAGAGTAAAATTTTAAGATTGATTTGTATTAGAATGATAAGTTAAAGAGTCTGTATTGATTGACCTTTATATTATATATTATTAAGAATACAACTTGTATTATTCATAATTTAAATTGATATTTAAGAAAATATTAATTTAAAAACTTATATTAAATATGGGTGTGAGTACATTTAGAAATTGTTACTAAAGAACAATCAATACAGTAACAAATTAAAATTATTTGAATATTATATAGTAAATAAAAAAGTCGAAAATTGTCTAAAAATAGGATATGAATTTGTATTCATAAATTTATAGATAGTTTAAGGCTTATTTTATTTAGTCTTAGAAGTTAAGGAGGCAAATTATGGACAACCTAAAAAATGTTGAACAAAAATGTGGAAAAGAATTGGCTAGACCATATATAAATAGACAAGTTTATGATGATTCATATAGACCAAGAGTAGCCTTAAGAAGAGGAACTTTATTTCCTGAATTATATTTGATTGAATCTAACAACTATAATGATTGGTTATACGCAAATCCTATGAATAGGGTTAAAGGAAAAAAGGAGGGCGAAGATAATAATGAAATCAGATAGACGAGCTCTTTTAGATAAAATTCTAGAATATCAATTTGCTTGTATAGAGTTGAATTTATATCTAGATAATAACCCTAATGACGAGAGGGCCTTATGTCAATACGATATATATAGTAATAAATTAAAGCACGCTAAGTGTGAATATGAAAAGGAGTATGGTCCATTAACTAATTTTGGGTCTGTTCCAAGTTCTTATCCTTGGGAATGGGTAGACAATCCATGGCCATGGGATAATGAGTTTTATAAATAAAAAATATTAAATAGAAGGGAAAATTAGAAAATATAAAAGTTAGAGGAGGAATAAATAGATGTGGATTTATCAAAAAACACTAGAATATCCAGTTGATTTAAAAAATTCAGATCCTAGGATGGCTAAGTTTATAATGACTCAATTAGGTGGTCCTAATGGCGAGTTAGCAGCTGCTCTTAGATATCTTCAACAAAGATACACTATGCCAACTGGTAAATCTAGAGCACTTTTGACTGACATAGGAACAGAAGAAATGGCTCATGTTGAGATTATTTCAACTATATTGTATCAGTTGATGAAAGATTGTACTCCAGAGGAACTTAAAGCTGCTGGACTTGGTTCAAATTACGCTACTTTTGGACATGGTCTTCAGCCAGTAGACGCAAATGGAGTTAATTTTACTACAAGCTATATAAATGTATTTGGGGATGCTGTTACAGATTTACATGAAGATATGGCGGCAGAACAAAAAGCATTAGCAACTTACTACCAGTTAATCAATTTAACTGACGATCCAGATCTTAAAGATATTTTAAGATTTTTAGGAGAAAGAGAAATCGTGCATTATCAAAGATTTGGAGAGGCATTAATGGACGTTTATGAATTTACAGAAAGTAAAAAAATATTCTAGTAAATCAAATGACTAAGAAAAATATATATAAATTTATTAAAGCATTATTATTTATATATAAAATAAATATAAATTTTTAATATAGCTGTAATATTTTTAGTCTTATATATTTTTAAATGGAGTCTAGATTTATTTAGACTCCATTTTTTATTAAAGATTTAAAATTTGATAAATACAATAGTATATTAGTTATATTTTAATACATATATCTTCTGATATATCATGGGTAACTAATATAGTAGATTTATTTTCATTTTTTATTATTTTATAAATATCATCACTAACTAAAATTCTTGTTTGATAATCCAGAGCAGAAAATGGTTCATCAAGCAATAATACATCAGGATTTACTGCTAAAGTACGGATAAGAGCAACTCTTTGTCTCATACCTCCAGAAAGTTCTTTTGGATACATACTTCTAAAATCCCATAAACCATAGGTTTTTAGTAATTTTTCAACAAAATTAATATATTTACTAGATTTTTTATTTTGTATCTCTAGTCCAATTAACACATTATCCATAACATTTCTCCACTCAAGAAGATGGTCTTTTTGAAACATATATCCAACAGTTCCATCAATGAAAAAATTTCCTTCAGAAGGAGTTAGTAACCCAGTCAAAATATTAAGAATAGTTGACTTTCCACTACCTGAAGGACCTAAAAATGTTAATATTTCACCTTCACTAAGAGTAAAATTTATATTTTTTAAAACTTCAAGTTCTCCATCTTTTGTATAAAAGGTTTTTGACAAGTTGCTGACTTTTAAAACTTCATTCATGAATATCACCTCTTTTACGTATATAATTTATAATATTAACTTCAGTTATGTTTTGTACCAAAATAAAAATATATAAGTGATTTTAATATGTACTTGTATTTAAAAAAATTGTATATATGATATAATAAAAAAATTAGATGTATGTTGAAAGGAAGATATATATGAATAATAGCAAAAAATTTAAACAATACTTAAAAAATCAAGATATAAAAGGATTAAAAATTATACCTAAGGGAGAATTACATAATCATGGGGGATTAGGTATGAAATTTGAAACAATATACAAATATACTGATAAACAAATAAAAAAGCCAAATGAAAATATGTATGGAATAAAAGGGTTAGACGATTTCATATTTAATGAGTATATCAATCATATAAAAACTAAAAACGATTTTTTATGGACTATTGAAGAAACTGTAAAAGAGGCTATAAATGATGGAATAACTAAACTTGAAGCAAGTATAGATTGTCATGAAATTCTTAGATTTGAAGATAAAAATGATTTCTTTAACAGTATATATAGTATAGTTGATAAGTATAACGATAAAATAGAGTTTAAACCAGAAATAGGAGTAGCAAAAAGTATAACAGATGAAAATTTAAAAAATTTAGTTCCAAAACTTATAGAAAGTGGTGTATTTAGGTCTATTGATTTATATGGAGATGAAGCAATTACAGGTTTTGAAAGATATAAAGATTACTATGAATACGCAAAGAAAAAAGGGCTAAAATTAAAAGCTCATGCAGGTGAGTTTTTAGGAGCTAATAATGTTAAAGAAGCTGTATCAGTTTTAAATTTAGATGAAATTCAACATGGATTTAGAGCTATAGAGGATGAATATGTTGTGGATATGATAAAAGAAAGGAACATAAGGTTAAATATATGTCCTACAAGTAATGTATATTTAAAAGCAATAGATAATATAAAAAACCATCCAGCAAAGGAACTATTTAATAAAGGTGTTGATATAAGTATAAATACAGATGATTTAATTGTTTTTGGCTCTAATGTAAGTGAAGAGTATTTAATGCTTTATAATAATAATATCTTTTCAGCTGAAGAACTAGATTTAATTAGATTAAACTCTATAAAATAAGTTATGAAGACAAGGAGTCTTCATAACTTATTAAAAAAACTTATTATACACTATTTATAATTGGGTATAAAAATAGATATGAAAATTTATAGAAATTTAGATTAAATAAGTATAATAGGAGGTTGAAATGAGCGATTCATTTAAGATATTGATGTTAATAAGAGAAATATATTCAAAATCTATGGGAAAGATAGAAGAAAACTTAGCAGATAGTGGTCTTACACATCAGCAAATAATGGTTTTAAAATTTGTTGCACACAATAAAGAGATTAACATAAGTCAATTATGTGAAAAAATGAATTTATCAAAAGGTACTGTATCTGGCATTGTAAATAGATTAGAACATTCAAATTATATAAAAAAGATTAAACATGATAATGATAAAAGAAATACTTATATACAGTTTGCAGATAATGGTTTAAAATTTGCTAAGGAATTTAGAATTAAAAAAGAAGAGACTTTTGATGATATTTTTGAAAATTTAAGCGAAGAAGAAATAAATAAAATAATGGATACTTTAAATTTAATAAAAGAGAGATTAAAATAATTGTTTGACAAAATAAAGTTAAGGGTATATATTTATTACATAAAAATAGTTTGCATGCAAACTTTATAGGAGGAATATATGAGTACAAAATTGATATTTGCTATAATTACTATAACCCTAGCTTTAGTATTTTACACAGTAGGTGTATTTAGTGAAAGAAAAGCCAAAAAATTGAAAAAAAGTCATGTAGTTATATTTTATTTAGGACTGATTTGTGATACAACTGGAACTTTTTTAATGAGTCAAATAGCTAAATCAGGAAATATAAATATTTCTTCTACAGCACAGACTATACATGGGGTGACAGGAACTATTGCTATATTACTTATGTTGTTTCATGCAGTTTGGGCAACTTGGGTAATTTACAAAAATGATGAAGAAAAACAACTAGTTTTTCATAAATTCAGCATAGTTGTATGGTTTTTATGGTTAATACCATATATAATTGGCGCTATTATAGGGATGATGCATTAAAAATAAAAATCTACTTAACTTATCAATAAGTTAAGTAGATTTTTATTTTCTATAAACTTTTTGATAAATTTATTTTAAATGCTATAATTAGTATACTAATTTATAGGAGAAATAAAAATGCAAAGTATATTAAAAAATGTAATATATCTAGACATTATAACTAGTGGAACAAATCCTAGAATATCGGAGATAATTGAAATATCAGCTATAAAGATAACTGATGATAAAATTTCAAAGTTTAATACATTAATTAAACCCTTAGAAGAAGTCTCAGCAAATGTATTTGGAAACTGTAAAGATTTAAATCCAAAAGATTTAGAGAATGCTCCCACTATATATCAAATAAAAAACAAATTTTTAGAATTTATAGAGGATTACCCTATCATTTTATATAATTTGAAACTTCAAAAGAGTTTTTTAAAAAAATTTATATATTCAAATGACGAAATAAAAAATGAAGCTTTAGATATAATGGAGTTATCTATGATATTAGAGCCTCATCATAAAGATTATAAATTTGAGTATTTATTAAATACAATTACTAAATACGATGGAAAAATAAAAAACAGAACTTTAAATAATTGCAAATTAAATATAAGAATAGTTAATGCTTTGCTTTTGAGGCTATTGAAAAAGGAAGAATTGAAGTTAGATAAATTATATTTTAATTTAGACCAATATTTTCAAACTGCAAATCTTTCTAAATGGGATTGGAGTAAATATTTAAAAGATATAGACGAAAATTGTATTAAAGAAAATTATGTCATATATAAAGAAGATGTAAATATTGAAAAAAATAAGCATAAAGTTGATTTTATTAAATATAGAAATTCATATGAAGAATTATTGAAAATAAAAGGGTTATGGTCAAAATCAAAAAATTTTAGTTATACTTTTAGACCAAGACAGTATGAATTTACTAAATTTATTAAAGGTGTTTTTCAAAGTAACAAAGAAACCCCTAAAATAGGATGTATTGAAGCACCAACAGGTATTGGTAAAAGTGTTGGATATTTAATTCCTGCAATTATGGAATCTTTATATAATAATAAAAATTTGATTATATCTACAGATACAAAAAATTTGCAAATGCAACTTATAAACAAAGACATACCAACAATTTTAAAGTCAATGAATCTACATGAAAAAGTAAAGTATGGTTGTATGAAAGGTAAAAATAATTACTTATGCAATAAAAGACTATATGAATTTAGGAAAAATACTGTATTTAAAAATAAAAAAGAATTACTTCAATATATATATATTGAGAGATTAATACAAAGTGGAGATTATGGAGATATAGAAGAAATACCGGATACTGTAAAGGTTGTATTTGAAAATATAGATGAATTAATCTATAACTTAAGGTGTGAACCTGATATATGTTATCCAGAAAAGTGCATAGAAAGGTGTTTTTACAAAAAGCGTGTAAATGAATTAAAAAAAGAAAATATAACGGTTATAAATCATTCATTACTAGCAAAATGGCCATATAAAGATCAAAAGCAATTAGATTATCTAATTATAGATGAAGCTCATAATCTTATGGAAAAAAGCTATGATTTTTGTACTCTTGAGTGCGATAGTAAAATATTGCTTAAATTAATGGAAGATCTTTATCCTCATAATGAAATAAGTCATAAAAATGTAAGCTTAATAGATAAGTTATATATAAGTTTTTCAGGTAGATTACAATTAGACCCTACTATTAGAAAAAGGCTTCAAGAAAAAATTGTTAAGGTAAAGGAACATGTAGAAAATATTTTAAAAGGATGTAATAAATCACTAAAACGAGACTTATACAACCATTCGTGGGAGATAAATAGACAACAGGCTCCACTAAATGAATTTGCAAAACATAATAATATTGATATAAGTAGTTTTATAAGGAATGAATTAAAAAGTATAGTAATATCATTAAAAGAAATTTTGTCTATATTAAATTATATAATAGACCAGTGCGAAAAAGAAGGTGAAGATGATAGCTATATATTTAATAGTATAAGTGCTAAAACTACAGATATAGATAGTTTAATATCTACTATAGAAAATTTTAAAGAAGAGATTTTAGATAATTATTGTAGAGTGATGGATATAGATTTTGAATACAAATATTTTAATATAAGAGTTATACCTATTGATATAGCTGACATGTTTGAAAGTATGTTTTTAAGCAATGTAAATACAGTTGTATTTTTATCTGCAACTCTCAATATAAATAACACTATGAAAAATTTTAAAAATACACTAGGCTTAAATAAACATTTTACCTATGATAGTACTATAGACTCTATATATGATTATGAAGGAAAGACAAAGATAATTGCTATGGATAAATTTCCTAAATACAATGATATAAAAGAGGACTTTGTAAGAGAAACAGCTGATTTAATAGAAAAAATTTGTCTAAATAGTAATGGACATATTTTAGCCTTATTTAACAGTAAAAATAGATTGGAAAAAGTACATGACATTCTTATTCATAACCTCAATAAACATAACATAGAACTTTATAAACATAAATCATCAGTAAATCAATTGAGGGATTTAAGCAAAAAATGTGTTGTTTTAGCATCAAAGAGCTGTTTTGAAGGAATTGATATACAGGGAGAAGGACTAACCTGTGTGATTTTAGATAAGCTTCCAAATAAAAGTTTAGATGATCCATTATACTCATCAATAAGGAGTTTTAAAAAGATTAACTATGAAGATATTAATTATCCACAATTAAGTATTAAAGTAAAACAAGCTTATGGTAGACTTATAAGAAGTAAGTATGATTATGGATATTTTATTATTTTAGATATTGGAAACAATAACAAAACATTTAATAAACTTCAAACTGATTTACATAATTGTAATATACAAAAGATGGATAAATCATGTTTAGTTAACAGTGTGGCAAGAGACTTTAAGAACTGGAAGATAAAAACATTTAAAGAAATTCTTAAAGATATAAATTGCAATATATACAATGAAGATGATATTTTAATAAAAAATGGCAAAGAAATAAAAAAAATAGATTTTATAAATCGAGAAGTTGCAAAGAGAAATATATCTTTATTTATTAGAGATATAGATATTAAAAATAAAAAAATAAAAATTTCATATAAATAAGTAAAGCCTCTGTGTTTAGTTAAAAATCAAAAACTAAATACAGAGGCTTTACTATTGATTTTAATTGTAAAAAGCTATATAAAAAAGAAATTTTAATAATAGTTTTATATTTATACTTGAAAAAAATGATTAAGAAGATTATAATCTAATTAAGTAATTACTTAAGTGAAAAAGAGGTTAATATGGAAAAGTTAGCTAAAAAATTTAAAGCTTTAAGTGATGAAACTAGATTAAAGGTTCTTTTACTAGTTTCAAAGAGGGATATATGCCAAAAGGGTATATCTAAATACTTAGGCATAACTGATTCATCAGTTTCTCAGCATGTAAAAATATTGAAAGAAGCTGAGATAATTACTGGATATAAAGAAGGTTATTATGTGTTTTATCATATAAATGAAGATGCATTTGATGAATGTATAACCTTTTTTGGATCTGTTGGAAAACCAAATAGTGATATTTTAAAAAAATCAAATATTAACTTGGACACTACTGATTGTACAAAAAATTGTAAATCATTTAAAAAGTGTTGTAAAAGAAGGGAGATTTAATTATGAAAATTTGCATACCTGTAGAATTAAATGAAGGATTAGAAAGTAAACCATTTGGACACTTTGGTTCAGCTCCTATGTTTTTAGTTTATAATTCAGAAAACAAAGAGTTATCAAAATTAGATAATGGAGATTTAGAACATGAACATGGTAAATGCCAACCTATAAAAGCATTACTAGGAAATGTAGTAGATGCAGTTATAGTAGGAGGAATAGGTCAAGGGGCAATAGTAAAACTAAACTCTATGGGAGTAAAAGTATATAAAGCTAATGCTGATACAGTTGGACAAAATATAAAATTATTTGAAGAAAATAAATTAGAAGAATTCCCAAGCAACCATACTTGTTCTCATGATGGTTGCGGTCATCACTAAAATTAAATATAGTAATATAAACATAAATTTGTTAATATTTAAATAGAAAGAGTGTGAACTTATAATAAGTTCACACTCTTTCTATTTAAATATTAAGAATATAGGAGTAATACAAATATGAGGATGCTTTTTAAGTATGCGCTAGAGTATAAGTGGCAGTTTTTTGCAAGGGTAATAACCATATCACTAGTAGCACTAGCAAGTATATGTTTTGATTTTATGATGGGATTTATCGTAGATATATTTTCAAATGGAGATGTTGAAAAATTCATACCTATAATTATAGCTACAGTAACACTCATAATTGTTATGTTTTTAGCTGAGTATTTAGATGGATTAGTAATGTCTAAATATATAAAAAATACTGTTAATTATTTAAGATGTGATATATTTTCTAAAATAATAAGCAAAGATATTAAGAACTTTTCATTAGATAATAGTGGAAAATATATATCTATACTATATAATGATGTAAAATTAATCGAAGACAGTTTTTTAAATAATATATTTTTAGTTATTTCATCATTATTGTCTTTTATAATTTCATTATGTGCACTTTTTTATATAAGTCCTTACATAGTAATATTTATAGTGATATTTGGAATATTAGGATTTGTAATTCCAAATAGATTGTCTAAAAATTTAATAATACAAAAAAATGAATATTCTAAAAGTCTAGAAGATATAACATCTATAACTAAAGATTTATTTTTAGGATTTGAGGTTATTAAATGTTTTAATATAACAAAGAAAATGAACAAAATATTTATAGATAATTCTTTAAAAGTTGAAAATGCAAAAAGAAAATCATCTATACTAGAAGCATTAATAAAAGGATTTTCTTTATCTTTTAGTGTAACTATTTACTTAGGCGTTTTAATATTAGGTGGATATTTAATGTATAAAAAAAATATATCGGTAGGTACAGCTATAATAATAATTCAATTGAGCACACATATCGTAGGACCTGTTAAAACAAGTATATCTTTGATAAATCAGATAAAATCAGTAACTTTAATATCAGATAAAATTAAAACTATATTAGATTCAACAAATGAAAATTTAGAAAATGAAAGTTTGGAAGATTTTAAACAATGTATAAACGTTGAAAATGTTAAATTTTCATATTCAAAAGATAGATTGGCATTAGATAATATAAATTTAACCTTTGAAAAAAATAAAAAATATGCAATTGTAGGTGAAAGTGGATGTGGTAAAAGTACACTAATAAAGATGATAATGAGATATTATACTAAATATGAAGGAAATATAGTTATAGATAATAAAAATTTAAATAGTATATATAGTTCAGATTTATATAAAAATATATCTATGATACAGCAAAATGTTTTTATGTTTGATGATTCTATTAAAGAAAATATTAAACTTTTCTCCAATCATAGTGATGATGAGGTTATAAAAAGCTGTGATAGAGCAGGGCTAATGGGACTAATAAATAGACTTGGTAATGGAATAGATTCCTTAGTTGGCGAAAATGGAAATAGGCTATCAGGTGGAGAAAAACAAAGAGTAGCAATTGCAAGGGCATTAATTAATAAAGCAAAAGTACTTATATTAGATGAGTCTACTTCTGCACTAGACAATGAAACTGCATATAATTTGGAAAAATCATTACTTGAATTAAAAGATTTGACTATGATTGTTGTAACACATAAGCTTATAAAAAGTTTACTAATAAGCTATGACGAAATTATAGTTATGAAAGATGGAAAAGTAATTGAAATAGGAAATTTTGAAAAATTAATAAATTTAAAGGGATATTTTTATAGCTTATATTATATACAAAATGAAAATAATATTTAATAATAAGTTTTTTTGATATGAAATAAATTTTCTTTGTTTTAATTAGGAATTTATTGGTATATATAAAAATAACAAAAAATTAAATATGGAGGATTAATATGTTTTCAAGAGCAGAATTAAAAAATGGAGCAAAAGATCAATTAAGAGGAAAATGGCTATTAGCAGTTTTAGTTTTTATTTGCTATTCGGTTATATTACAGTTAATAAATATAGATCTTACAAATTCAATGGAAGGATCAATGCTTGGTATATCTTTAAATATAGTAGGGTTATTAGTTTTTGGATCTATTGAAGTTGGTATGTGCAGATTTACTTTAAAACTAGCTCATAAAGATGAGACTACTCAATTTAATGATTTATTTTCAGGATTTGACGTATTTATAAAAGCATTAGTAATGAATTTAATAATAAGTGTATGTGTAGTAATTGGGTCAATGTTATTTATTATACCTGGTATAATATTTGGAATAATGTTCTCTCAAGCTAATTATATATTAGCCGAAAATCCAGAACAATCAGCGATAGAATGTATAAAAGAAAGTATTAATATGATGAAAGGTTACAAATTTCACTTCTTTGTACTTCAATTAAGTTTTATAGGATGGTTAATATTAGCTTCAATACCATTTGGAATAGGCTTATTATGGTATGTTCCTTACTATCAAATGACAATGGCTAATTTTTATTTATTAGTAAAGGGTAATTATAAAAGAATGAATGAATTTAGTTATGATTATAAAGATAATAATGAATTATAATATATAATAAAATAGACTATTTTTAATAGTCTATTTTATTATATTGTAATAAAGTCGAATAAATGATATATTTTAATAAAAACTAAAATAAATGAGGATTTTGTATGTATTTGCCGAATAAAATTACTAGTGTACTAGCTAAAATAGATAAACCTTATGAAGTTAAATATATAGATGGAAAAATTATTGACGTTTATATTAAGGAAAAAGATATAAAAATAGAAGCATCAAGTAAAGGGTTTTGTATAAATTTAAAAGGAGGGCCTATATTTTTTAATGATTTAAAGAATATAGAACCACTTCTTATAAAAATGAATGCAATAGAAAATAAAAAGCATAAATTAAAAAAAGAAAATACAAAAAAAGATCCATTAGTAGAATTGTTTTCTAAGCAAAAAAATAATTTTTCTGTAGAGTATGAAAACTTTAGAGTATTATCTATAAAAATGGATAATCCAAGTTTTACTATAAAAAAAACTGGAGTAGGATATACTATGGAAGTAAACAATGAAAGTATATCTATAGATAGCATGGCATCTTTAAAAAAATTACTTATAAAGATGAATGTAATAGAAAAAGATAAAAAAACTAATCAAGAATCAAAAAATAAAATTTTATTTGAACAACTTACTATAAACCTAGATGAATATAAATAAAAAGGAGTAATAATTATGGGATGTCCAAATTGTAAATGTAATAAAAATAAAATTAGCGAAGAAGAATATAATGAGCTTAAAGAATACTTAGAGGAAACGATTAAAGATTTTAAAGTAATAGATTACATTGATGAAGATAATAAATCTAATAGATTTGTAGAAGTAGAATTGGAAGACTATATACTAGAAGTTGAAAATGTTGATACTACTAATTTAAATTTAGCAAAATTAATTGATATAATAATACAAAATAAAATGGTTTAAAGTAAAAAAATTATTTTAAAATTAAATTTATTTATTTTAAAAGTTCCTTTAATTAGGAACTTTTTTGTTGATTTTATATAAAAATGATTTTTGTATAAATAAAACTTATAATGACAAGATCAAATATAGATTTTATCTATTTTACAAGAAAATACAATTTATTTATAATTAAATATAAATGAAATTATGCTATGGAGGAAAAATTATGACAAAACAATCAAGAGTAGAAGAAATAAGAAAGATAGCAGAAGGATACTTTGAAAGAGGCGAATTTTACTGTTCAGAAGCTGTAGTAAAAACTATAAATGATGAACTTGGTAAACCTTTTGGAGATGACGTAACAAAGTTAGCATCAGGATTTCCTATTGGTATTGGAAAATCAGGATGCTTATGTGGAGCAGTAAGTGGAGGTGTAATGGCACTTGGAATGGTTTATGGAAGATGTCATAAAGAACCTATGAATGATAAAATGTTTACTGCATCTGCAGATTTACATGATCACATAAAGAAACTATATAAAAGTACTTGTTGTAGAGTTATGACTAGAAACTTTGAATTTCAATCACCAGAGAGAAAAGCTCATTGTATAAAAATAACTGGAGAGGTAGCAGCATATATAGCGGAAAAATTAATTGAAGATGATCAATTAAAGTAATAGGTGATTATATATGAAAACTATAAGAAAAGAAATTTCTAAAAGCGATTTTCAAAATATACCAATAGCTATAGCAGGTATATCACTTGGATTTATGAGTATATCAACGGCCCTTGTAGAGTTTAATATATTTTGGGTTAGACATTTGGCTGTTATATTTTCTAGCATATCTATATTAATTTTACTAATGAAAACTTTCCTACATCCTAAACAAGTTTGGGAAGAACTTAAAAATCCATTAGCTGGAAGTATATATCCAACTATTTCTATGACTATTATGCTAATAGCTGTATATATAGTCAAACTTAACCTTCAATTTGCAAAAGTATTGTGGATAGGTGCAACAATTCTACATTTAGTCATTTTTATTATGTTTACTGTACATATGTTAAGAAATTTTAAAATAACAAATATGCTTCCTAGCTGGTTTATATCAACGGTAGGTATAGGATTAGCAGCAGTTACTAGTAAACCTATGGAAATGCCATACTTATCAAGAGCTATATTTTATTATTCTTTAATATTATTTATTGTACTAGGGATTATAATGACATATAGACTTATTTTTATGGAAAAATTAGAAGGAAATAAAAAGTTTACATTAATGATAATGACTGCTCCAGCTAATATTTGTTTGGCAGGATACTTGGCAGTATATGAAAAACCAAATATTGTTTTATTGCAAATTCTAGCTTTATTAGGATATGCATCAATAATATATAGTTTCATATTATTACCTAGATTAATAAATACTAAATTCACTCTTGCATTAGCCCCTTTAACATTTCCATTAGGTATAGGAGTTACTGCAGCTCAAAGGTATATAAAGTATTTAAATAGTATCGGTTCAGGAATGGAAGAAATTTTAAGGTATATTTTATATATACAAGTGATTGTATCCGTTGCTGTTATAGGATATATAGTGATTAAAACTATTGATTTATTTGTTAAAGAATTTATATTAATTGAAAATAACTTAGAACGTATAGATTAGATAATTAGATTAAAGGTTTAATGAGTTTAAGGTGTAGCATTTATATGCTACACCTTTTTAATATATATCTAAATTTAAATTAATAAATTATAGCTATATATTAACAGCAATAAGACTAAAAATAAGCAAATTACTTTGTTAACTATAGATAAACTTATAGAAAATAAATACTTAAACCTATCAGGTAATATGGAAAAAACTATGAAAATAAATAGTCAAATTAAGAAAAATACAACTAACATAGTATTTACCTACCTATTGTTTTGACATTGTATTTTCTATTAAGTTGTAATTTTATTATAACCCTTTAAAAAAATTATATTTAATATTTTAAAATTTTAAATTACATAATAATAACTATAATGCGTATGAAAGCTAAAAATGTATAAAAATGTATATAATCATTAATTATTGAGGAAACTTGCGAAAAGGTGATTTAAACATATATATTGAATTTTTATAAAGTATAAATTTTTAATGAAGGGATAGATAAATGTGAAATTATTAAAAAAGATAGTAATATTAGTCTGTTTATCATCTATGCTAGTTGGATTTAATATAGGATATAAAGAAAAACAAGATAGGTTGAATATACAAAATATAAATAATATAAAAATTAGAGAAAGACAAGAAGATAATAATCAATTTAAAATATCTAAAATGGATGAAGATAATACTGTTAATATAAGTTATTTAAGAGACGATGTAACTCTTAAAACAGGAATAACGGAAGATGAAATGAGAGAAGTGTTAATAAATACAACTGGGGCAAAAACTATGTCTCATTTAGCAAAAGCTTTTGTAGATGCAGAAAACTTATATGGAGTAAATGTATTTTTTATGGCTGGTGTAGTTGCACTTGAGAGCGGATTTGCAACTTCAAGAAGAGCTATAGAAGATAACAATTTAACAGGATATGAAGTATATAAGAATGATTCTGAAGGAAAGTTATTTACAAGTCAATATGAGTCTATACTACAAACTGCAAAACATTTAAAAGAAAACTATCTAACTAAAGATTCAATTTATTATAATGGATTATCCGTAGATGCAGTTCAAATTAATTATTGTCCTGATGAGGGATTAAATAAAAATTGGAATGGAAAAGTTAATGAACTAGCAAATTCATTTTTAAATACGTACAAAGTCTTATATGAATTTGATAAAAAATAAACTAAGGTTAATTAACCTTAGTTTATTTTTAGGCTTAATAAAGGATAAAAATATAAATAGAATAATAATCTAATTTATTTATAAAAATTTAATTTATAAAATAGCTTTTTACCTTTTTATAGTTTTCACTTGTATTAAACATAAAAGAGTCAGAATTAAAATTCACAATAATTTCTGAGTTTAATAAAAAATCATTTATATAAATAAAATTTTCATCTCCGTATAAAATGGATTTTATTATATTAGGCAAATAAGCCTTAAACATTTCATATTTAAGTTTTATTTCATAAGGGAAATATCCCTTTAAATAAATATATAAACATAGTGTATATTTATTTTTATTTATTAGAATCCATTCTCCTAAAACTTCATTTCTTAAAGTAAAGTCAATTTTATTATAATTATAAAAATTAGCTATATCTAAAAATGAATTATTTAAATCAAAATCATATCTTAGAGTATATTTTCTATATTTTATTTGAGAATTAATAATATCTGAATTTATAAAATTTACTTTTAATTTATTAGGATTGAAGTTCATAAAAACACCACCTATATATTAGTAAATAATAAAATATATTCCTAAATTTATAAAAGTATAATAAAAAGTTCTTATTTATATAAAAATAATAAAGAATATAAAATGTTTTAAGAAAGGATAAGCTATGAAAAATTTTAAGACAATAATAATTACAGCGATTATAGCTATACTTTTACCAACTAATATATGTTTTTCACAAGAAAAAGTAGAAAAGCTTATGCCTTCTGCTGAAGTGGTATTTGTAAATTTAAACTTAAAGTTTCCGATAGTTCAGAGCAAATTAAGTAAAGATAGTGATTTTGAAGAGGACGATGTAATTTTATCTGTAATTTCACTTAGTAAAAAGAAGGTCTATGATTTAAACGATTTAACAGAACTTTATAAACAAGAAGATGAAAAAGTTTTAGTTAGATTTATAAGAGATAAAAAAGAAAATTCACAAGTATTTACAGCTACTGATTTTAGAGGAATATACTTAAGCTTTGTTCAACAATTTTGTGGAACTATAACTGCTATTAAAGAAGATGGAAGTTTTGTTGGATTAAGTCATAATATAGAAGGATCAGAAGCTGCTCAAAGTACACAAGTTTATGAAACTTCATATGTACATTCTATAAAAGCAAAATTATTTAATAGTGGTGGATTAAAACCACATATAAAAGAAGGTAAAGATGGAAAATTAAATTATATGGGAGATATAGAAGGGTATAGTGATTATGGAGTACATGGAAAGTTAAAAGAAAATAAATTTAATTCAAGCAAAGCAATGGAGATAGGAAGACCTAAAAAAGGAACTGCATATATTTATTGTAAGTCACCAATAACAAATGAAAAAAAATTACACGAAATAGAAATAGTAAAAGTATATAAAGACGGAGCAAAAATAAAAGTTAAAGACAAAGAATTAAAGGCATATAGAGGCGGAGTTATAGGTGGAATGAGTGGATCTCCAATTATACAAGATAATAAACTAGTAGGTGGAGTAAGATCTAGTTATATATATAATCACAAAGTTGGATTTATATCTAATATAGATTATATGTTAAATCCAACTTTAAGTAGTAAATAATTATGAAAATAATTAAATTAACACTTATACTTTGCTTGTCAATTTGTATGATTGGATTTAATAAATTAGACTTATTAGATGAAAATAATCCTAAGTGGGATATAGATAGTGATAAAGATGGTTTACCAGATGCTTTTGAAGAATTAATAGGTACAGATAAATATAATTTTGATAGTGATAGAGACAATATAAATGATGAAGAAGAAATAAAACTAGGATTTGATCCTAATGTTAGAGATTTAAATAGAAATTATCATTATAAGCTTAATAATAAATATATAAGTGATAATTTTGATTTAAATAATAAAATAAGCGTGACGGAAAAAATGATGTTTGAAGGTTGTCAAATTGTAAGTGAAAAGTTTTATGAAAATCCTACAGGTAAAACTGTAGGAGAAGTTTTTTTAGATAAATATAAATCTATAAAAAATTTTAAAATAATAAGATTTGAAAGTGGTGAGAATGGCTTTGGAGCAATCGCACTTAATTTAGGCGATAGCATTATAGTCTCATATAAGCCAACTAGAAGCTTTAGAGATTGGATTGAAAACTTTACAACTCAATTTATGCCTCATCCTCAAAGAGGATATGCTATAGAGTTCACAGAGCCAATTATAAATAAAAATGTACAAATATATACATGTGGACATTCTTTAGGAGGATTATTAGCTCAGTATGTAACCTACGATTTAGTAAATAAAGGTTATAAAAATATTAAAACTGTAACTTTTAATTCTGCCAATAGTTTTAATCCTAAACATATGCAAGGAAAATATGCACCTCCTATAATAAAGTCAAGCTTAGTAAAGGATTATATTAATGTATATATAGATGTAATTAATCAAAAATATGAAGGTTATATAGTTGATTTGACTAGTATAAATAAATTTTTAATTAAAAGTATTGATTACAATGGATTTGTAGATATAAATAATAATAAATTTAAAGAAAGTGATTTTAAAGATTACGAAGAAGTAGTAACAAATTATATAACATGTAATGATCCTTTATACTTAACTATAAATGGTGGATATATAGGTAAATGCAATATAGTTAATATGAATTGTGGAAATTTAGACTTTAAAAGAGACATACAAGAACTAATAAAATTTCATGATTTAAAAAATTTTTCAAAAATAATTGAAAATTGATATCATTTTACCTAATTGTTGAAAAATGGAAAAATACATCGTATAATTAAGGCGAATATTAAATTAAATTTTAAAAAGGAGAATGTATCATGTTAAAATTTTTACAACGTATAGGTAAATCATTAATGCTTCCAATAGCAACTTTACCTATTGCTGGGATAATGTTAAGACTTGGACAAGCAGATGTAGTTAATGCTCTAGGTGGTATACCATTTATGCAAACGATACTACCATTTTTCGGAGCTGCTGGATCAGCTTTATTTGATAATCTTCCATTATTGTTTGCTTTGGGAGTTGCTGTAGGTTTTTCAGATGATCAAAATGGAGCATCTGCATTAGCAGGAGTTATATCATATTTTACATTAACAAATGTTACGAAACAGTACTGGACTATGAATTTAAGCTCAGACTTAGTATCAACACTAAATATATCATTTTTAGGAGGTATATTAGCAGGTTTAATAGGAGGACTTTGCTACAATAAATTTAGGAAAGTTAAACTACCAGAGTTTTTAGCTTTCTTTGGAGGAAGAAGACTAGTTCCCATAATGGCAGGACTTATATCTGTTATAATAGCTATACCTTTAGGTATGATATGGCCAACAGTACAGGGAGCGTTGACTCAATTCTCAATGTCAATAGTAGGATTTGGAGCTGTAGGAGCTGCAATATTTGGACTTTTTAATAGACTATTAATACCTGTGGGCCTACATCATGTTTTAAACTCATTTTTCTGGTTCCAATTAGGAAGCTATAATGGAAAAACAGGAGATATAGCTAGATTTTTTGCAGGGGATCCAACAGCGGGTCATTTTATGGCAGGATTTTTCCCGATAATGATGTTTGGATTACCAGCAATAGCTCTTGCTATTTACTTTGCAGCTAAGAAAGAAAAAAGAAAGGCTGTAGGAGGAATGCTTTTATCATTAGCACTTACTTCTTTTTTAACAGGAGTTACGGAGCCTATTGAGTTTTTATTTATATTCTTATCGCCAATGCTATTAGTTGCACATGCAATACTTACATCACTATCGTTTTTTATAGTAGATAGTTTAGGTATATTACATGGATTTACATTCTCAGCAGGAGCTATAGATTATTTGATGAACTTTGGACTAGCAACAAATCCACTGACTTTATTATTAGTTGGCTTAGGAATGGGAGTATTGTATTTTATCGTATTTTATATATTAATAGTAAAACTAAATTTACCTACACCTGGTAGAGAAGAAGACTGTGATGAGTTTGACCAAGATGGAGCACAAGTTAATGTAAGTGGAGATGAAGCTGTAGCAAAGAAATATATCGAGTTTTTAGGCGGATCAGAAAATATAGTTAAGGTAGAGAATTGTGCTACTCGATTAAGATTAGAATTATTAGATACAGATAAAATAAATGAAAAAGGATTAAAATCTATAGGAGCAAAAGGAATTGTTAAATTAAACAAAACAAGTGCTCAGGTTATAGTAGGAACAAATGTAGAATTTGTTGCAGATGGTATGAAAGTTTTTCTAAAATAAAAAAGAGTGTCTTAAGACACTCTTTTTTTAATAGTACTCATTAAAATCACAATCTATACTAAATTCATTAGGGCTTAGAAGTCCTCCAAAAGATATATATACATTATTAATTTGAGTTGCTAACCTTTTATTTATAATTATATTATATCCATCAGCTTCAAATAATTGATCATCTTTTTGTAACTCATCCAGAGTTAAGTGCACTCGGGCATCACATCAAAAGCTTATTGTTCTAATGAATATTCGGATGTATTTTTTACTTGACTCATCTTTAAGCAATTTATCAAGTTGAACCTTTGCTGAATTATAAACTTGTATATTCATTTTAAATCTCCTAGGTTAAATTTAATTTACTTATATAATAATAAGGTAAATTAGATAAATTAACAAGATTTATTAATTTAAGAAAGTGTATTTGTATTATTTAAACAATCATCACATATAAAGCCTTCATTAGGAAAATAATTTTTTTCATTATGAGGATAAGGATTAAGACATCTACAACAAGTACTATGGTAATATTTAGGAATTGCATAAACTTCTATGCTAGGAATAGAATTAAAAGCATCTAATGTTTTAGATGCAGAGAAATAATCTTCATATATAGACTTAGCTTCTTCAACTGCTTTTCTTCTTAAATAACTATCATTCATAGCAAATACCTCCTATATAATTTTATATAATTAGTATTCCTATAATTTAGATTATGTATTAAGAAAAATTTGGAAGTTAATAGAAAAACTGTAACAATTATTGTATAATAGAAAAAATATATATTTTTAATGTATTACTTAAATCAAATTAAGAAAAATTTAAAAATTATAGCTTAGCTTATATTAAATAAGCAATATATATGGTATGAAAAATCTAAAAGGAATAAAATAATGTATCTAATCATATGATTAGATACATAAGTACAACATTAAAATTAAAATATTTTTGCTATAAGAACAAATGTACGTAAAATGACTATTTTTTAAGGATAAGCTTACCTATTAGATAGGGATAATAGGTAGTTAATATTTGCAAATAATGCAAATACCACTTATAATAGACGATATGAAACTTGTAACCATATAGATAAATACATAGAAATATATATTATTAAAAAGTTATGGTTGTGGATGTTTTAAATAAAAACTGAAAAGATAAAACAAATAATTATGGTTTACTATAATACTTAAAGTTATTTATTGATTAAACTGGATATTAGATTTTCAGTAAAATACAAAAAAAGCTATTTAAAAGTACTTATATTAAAAAACATTCAAAAAAGTAAAAATATAAAGTGAATTTATGAAAACTTTTGTAAAAGAATGAAGGAAATTTAATTTATATATGTAATATTTATAAATATGCAATTATATTACATGATAACAAACCATATCAAAACTTAAGATGGGGGGCAATAACGAAAATATGAGTGACAAAACAGGAAAGAAAAGTAGCCTTGCAAAAAAAATAGCAATAGGTTTTTTAGTGTTATTTGGTTGTGGAGTTGCGGCTGTTAGTTTATTTATTATAGGAATACTAATAACTACTCCAGATATAGATCCACATAAAATGGTGTTTGCAGAAAATTCTATTATCTATGATGCAAATAAGAAGGTGACAGAAAAAATCAAAGGACCTTCTGAATCAAGATATGTGATTAAAAATATGAGTGAAATACCAACTAACATGAAAAATGCTGTTCTTGCTATAGAAGACCACACTTTCTATGAACACCATGGTATAAATATAAAAAGAACTATGGGTGCATTTGTACAAAATTTTAAATCTGGGTATAAATCACAAGGTGCAAGTACTATTACTCAGCAGTTAGCAAAAAATATGTATTTAACTAATGAGAAAACTTATAAAAGAAAAATAAAAGAATTATACTATGCACTTAAATTAGAGAAAGAATTAAGTAAGGATGAAATTTTATTAGCTTACTTAAATACACTATCTTTAGGACAAGGAACAAGAGGTGTAAAAGCTGCAGCTGCTAAATATTTTGACAAAGATGTATCACAGCTAGATTTAGCAGAATGTGCATTACTTGCAGGAATAACTAAATATCCTAGTAAATACTCAGCATATAAAACATCTAAATTAAATCTTAATGATGATCTTGATAATGCTCAAATTTTAATATACTCTCAAGATTATGTACCAACAGATGATGATCTTGAAATGTATAGGATCTTACATGAAAATGGAAAAGTAGATGATTTAACATATGATGCATTAAGAAAAGGTAGAAAAGTTATTTACCAAGCTAAGTTCAATGAAGAGTCTAAAAAAAGACAAGAAGTTGTATTATCAAGAATGTTAGAACTTGGTTATATAACAAGAAGTCAATATGATGAAGCTGTAAAAGAAGAAATTAAGATAAAATTAGGTGATAAAGCTGAAAATGAAAACTCATCATATTTTAACAGTTTAGTTAAAAAAGATGTTATGCAAGCTTTAGTCAAAGAAGGATATACTAAAGATGAAGCAGAGGATATGTTATATAATGGAGGACTTAGAATATATTCTACTATAGATTCTACTACTCAAGATATAGTGGAGAAAGAATATGAAGATGATTCTAATTTCCCAGGAACATATACAGATGAACATGGAAATCTTCAACCTCAATCTGCAATGGTTATAATGGATAATAACAACGGTCAAATTAAAGCTATGATAGGAGGTCGTGGTATAGGAGGAGAAAGCCTTTATAATAGAGCTACAAATCCAAGACAACCAGGATCATCAATAAAGCCATTAGCGGTATACTTGCCTTTAATGGAAAGAGTAGGAATGACTCCACAGTCAAGTCTTCCAGATCGACCTATAAAAAAATTAAATGGAAAAGATTGGCCTAGAAACTTTGCAGGAGTATATTATGGAACAGTAGGAATGAGTACAGCAGTTAAACATTCATACAATGCTTCTGTAGTTCAAGGGGCAGCTATGTTAGGTAAAAATGAATCTGAATCTATGGAAATAGTACTTAAAGCATTAAAAGATGTTGGAATAACTACAATAAATGATACAAAAGACAAATATTATCCTACTGTACTTGGAGGTATGGATAAAGGAGTTTCACCACTTGAGATGACTGCAGCATATGCAACTATTGCAAATGGTGGGGTTTATGTAGAACCTATGACATTTACAAAGATAGAATTATCAGATGGAAGTACTTTATTAGAAAATAAACCAAAGAAAAAAAGAGTATACTCTGAAAATACAGCATATTATATGACAAAAATGCTAGAAGGAGCAGTAAATGATGGTACAGGTAAAGCTGCTAGATTATCAGGTATGGCAGTTGCCGGGAAAACAGGAACAACAAGTAACAATAGAGATGCATGGTTCTGTGGATATACTCCATATTACACAGCATCTGTTTGGATAGGAAATGATAGAGCTAATTCTTTATCACAAGGAAGTAAAATCGCAGCTTCTTTATGGAGAGATATTATGGACCCAGTTCATAGTGGATTAGAAGGGAGACAATTTGATAAAACAGGTCCATTTTCTAATGTGGATGTAGGATATTCAGAAGTGGCAAGTTCAAGTCCAAAACCGGTTGAACCACCAACTGAGGAACAACCACCAACTGATTCAAATCAGCCAGTAACTGATCCAAATCAGCCAACGCCACCGACTGATCCAAATCAGCCAGTAACTGATCCAAATCAGCCAACGCAACCAACTGATCCAAATCCAGCGCCGACACCAACGCCACCGACTGATCCAAATCCAGCGCCGGCACCAACACCAGAGCCAAACCCAGCGCCGGTACCAACACCAACACCAGAACCGAACCCAGCGCCACCTCCTGCAGCATAATTAATAAATAATAAAAGAGATATAGGATTAATCCTATATCTCTTTTTTAAACTTTAAATATAACTAGCATCATGTAGATAGCATAAGCTGCTATTAAAATAATACTTTCAAATTTATTAACATCTTTTTTTCTAATTGAAAACAAGTAAGTTACAATTGTTATTAAAATCATTATAGCTATATCAAAAAATAAGCTTGGATCTACAGGTATAGGCGAAATTAATGATGATAAACCTAAGATGAATAAAATATTAAATACATTAGAACCAATAACATTTCCAAGTGCTATGTCACTTTCTCCTTTACTTGCAGCTATAACGGAGGTTACAAATTCTGGTAATGATGTTCCTATAGATACTATAGTAAGACCTATCATTTTTTCACTAACTCCAAATGTCATAGCTATATCAGATGCACAATCTACAACTAGCTTTCCGCCTAATACAATGCCTATAATACCAACAATAGACATTATAAGAGCTTTTGAAAGAGATATTTCACAAGTGCATGTATTACCTGAAGAATTATCTTTAGATAATACTAAGTCATCATAATCAATTTTTGTTTCTTTTCTTGATTTAAGTGCAACTCCTAGTAAATAGTAAATAAATATTATGAAAAATATTAAAAGTATTAAACCATCTCCGCTAGATAGAATTGAAATTGAACTTTTTTGAAATACAAAATCATTACAAAGTATAAATAAAACAATTGATGATAATAAAAGAAAAGGAAATTCTTTTAAAAGTATGGATTTTTTTACAGGTAAAGTTGATATAAAAGCAGACATACCTACAACGCATAACAGATTAAATATATTAGAACCTATAACATTTCCAAGTGCTATTCCATTTTGGCCTTGAATAGAGGCTGTTATACTAACAGCAGCTTCAGGAGCACTAGTTCCAAAGGCAACTATAGTAAGACCTATAATCAATGGAGGTACCTTGAAATATTTGGCTATACTAGATGAGCCATCTACAAAATAATCAGCCCCTTTTACTAAAAATAAAAATCCAAGCAATAAAAATAAGTAAACCATGAAAATATCTCCTTTTTAAGTTTATTGGTATAAATAAAAAAGACCTTCTAAATAAATAGAAAAAATTTCTACTCATTTAGAAGGTCTTGCTAACAAGATTAAACTCGCTAATTAACCGAGTGATATTTTAAACACTGATATGACGATTAATTAACACCAAAGTGTAAGCTACTCCCCTTCTAGGGATTTGTTTTTATAATTTAATTATATGTAATTTTTAGAAAAAGTCAACCAATTTATAACAATTTATTTCTAGACATTATAAATGTAAGAATTAAACACATTATACATGTTATTAAGATTACTATCCAAAATCCATTTACATGGTTAGAAAATGGTAATCCTTCTACGTTCATACCAAAGAAACCAGATACAATAGTAGGAATTGACATTATAAGTGTAATGGATGTAAGAAACTGCATAACAGTATTTTGATTATTACTTACTATGGCACTAAATGCATCCATGATTCTGCTTAATATATCTCCATAAATTGTAGCCATTTCAAGAGCTTGTTTATTTTCTATGATAACATCTTCAAGTAAATCTTCATCTTCTGAATATTTTTTTATAGATTCAGTTCTAAGCATTTTATTAAGAACCAATTCATTAGCCTTTAAAGAAGTAGAAAAATATATAAGTGATTTTTCTAATTCTAGAAGTTGCACCAGTTCTTTATTTTTCATTGATTTATAAATTTCTTTTTCTATGGCAATTGTCATTTTATTTATTCTTCTAAGATAATGTAAATAATAGCTTGCATTTTTATAAAGTATTTGAAGAATAAATCTAGTTTTCTTAAAAGTAAAAAAGTTTTTAACATGTCCTACTATGAAGTCGTTTAATATTTTAGTTTGAGCTGTACATATAGTAACTATTGTATTATCTAATAATATTATACCCAGTGGGATAGTCGAATAATGTGCAGAAGACGCATCACTTTCATCGATAGGTATATCAATAAGTATCAATATATGATTATCTTCTATATCAATTCTTGAACGTTCTTCCTCATCAAGGGCAGCTCTAATACTCTCTATATCTATATTAAATTTAGTTGATATATCTAGGATTTCAGCTGTAGTAGGTTCAACTAAATTAATCCAGCAACCATTTTCAAATGATTTTAGTTTTTCTAATTTAGAGTCGATAGTCTTATAGTATCTTATCATTTGATCACTCCTTTATTCAGTTTTAAAAGCAATCACTTAAGTAGTATCTACATAATTGCTTAAACATATAATGAAATAAAGGAATTTAAGCAGTTATTAAGTTACCTTAAGTGATTTAAAAAATAAACATATCCGCAATGGAATACTGTCCATTTGTAATATCACTCCTTCTATTTTATTTAGTAAAAAAGACCACATCGGCATTACTGCTTAAGAGGTCACATAAACTTATAATACCATAAAATAAATGCCAATACAATAACATACTAAATCAAAGTTAAATAAAAAATATAACTAAAGTAATTAAGAAAATTTAATATATTTTTTATATAATTAACTTATAGTAATTTAAGGAGGAGTATTATGAGATATAGAGAATTTGGATCAACAGGAGAGAAAATTTCTATACTAGGTTTTGGATGTATGAGATTTCCTCAAACAGATGGAAAAATTAATGAGGATGAAACGCTAAAAATGGTTAGATATGCAATAGATAATGGGGTAAACTATATAGATACTGCATATCCATATCATGGAGGAGAAAGTGAACTGGTTGTAGGAAGAATATTAAAGGATGGGTATAGAGAAAAAGTAAATTTAGCAACCAAACTTCCATCATGGAATATAAAAAGTAGAGAGGATATGGATAAATATCTAAATGAACAATTAAAAAAATTACAAACGAATTATATTGATTTTTATTTAGTTCATGCATTAGATAAAGAACTATGGGATAATTTAGTTAAAAATGGAATCTTTGATTTTTTAGATGAAATAAAAAGAAAGAAGAAAGTTAGATATGTAGGTTTTTCTTTTCATGATAAATATGAAGTATTTGAAAAAATTATAGATGATTATGGCTGGGATTTTACTCAGATACAATACAACTATATAGATGAAGATTATCAAGCTGGAACTAAGGGACTTGAATATGCTTATAAAAAAGGGTTGGGAATAGTAATAATGGAACCTCTTAGAGGTGGAAAGCTAGTAAATAACTTATCTAATGATATTAAAGATATAATAAAATTTGCAAACACAAAAAAATCACCTATTAAATGGGCATTTAAGTTTTTATATAATAAAAGTGAAATAGGTATAGTGCTTAGCGGTATGTCTACCATGGAACAAGTAATTGAAAATATAAAAATTTGTGATGAAGAGGGAAAAGCAAATTCTATGACTAAAGATGAAAAAAAAATAATAGATAATCTAGGAGAAAAGTTTAAATCAAAAATTAAAGTAGATTGTACTGCTTGTAAATATTGTATTCCATGTCCAAGAGGAGTAAATATACCAGGGTGTTTTGAGGCTCTTAATAATGCAAGTATGTTTGATGATGTTGAGTCAGTTAAAATTAATATGTATAAATTTATAGAAGAAAATGAAAGTGATGCATCTATGTGTATAGAGTGCGGAAAATGTGAAGCAATGTGCCCACAGCATATAAATATAATAGATAAATTGAAAGAAGTTAAATATACATTTAAATAAGTTATAAACTTGAAAAAATTATTTTACTTTGATAATATATAAATTACGTTAAAACTTAAATTGACAGTTCGAAAGCCTCCTGTCTTTAAACAAAACTATGGTTAAGTCTTAAAATGTAATATTTTATATTATTATTTAGATTTTAAACCGTAGATTTTATTCTGCGGTTTTTTTATTTTAAGACTTTAAGGAGAGAATAAATGACTAACAAAACAAAAAAATTAGTAATGACATCTTTAGTTGCAGCTATATATGCTGTCTTAACATTAGTATTAGGTGCAATAAGTTATGGGCCTATACAATTTAGAATAGCGGAAATTATGGTATTATTAGCTTTTATAAAAAAAGATTATATATGGGGACTTACTATAGGGTGCTTTTTAGCAAATGTGATAGGACCATATGGAGCTCCTGATATAGTTTTTGGGACAACAGCTACATTTTTAAGTGTTTATGCTATATATTTAACTGGTAAAGTTATGAAAGGTAAAAAATATGCAATATTAATAGCATCGATTTGGCCAACACTTATAAATGCAATTATAATAGGTTTTATGCTAAATATTTTCGTTGGAATGCCTTTGATTTTATCTATGATACAAGTTGGATTTGGAGAATTTGTTGTTATAACTATAATAGGTGTTCCAGTTTATAAAATTATAGGGAAAAAATATATTAAATTATTAGAGAATGCATTTTAAAGCAAGCTAGAAAGGAAATATTATGTTTGTAGAAATTCTAATAGGCTCAACCATAGTTTTAGGAACTACATTATTTTTAAAAAATGAAACTGAAAAATTAGAAATAACAAAACATGAGGTAGAAAATAACAAGATACCAAAAGATTTTGATGGTTTTAAAATAATACAAATAAGTGATTTACACAATAAAAGTTTTGGAAAAAATAATGAAAAACTTTTGAAAAAAGTTGAAGATGAAAAGCCCGATATAGTAGTTATAACTGGAGATTTAGTTGAAGGTGACAATAATAAATACCATGTAGCCTTAAATTTAGTAGAAGAGTTAACAAAAAAATATGAGGTTTATTATATAGTAGGTAATCACGAACAAAAGTCGTTAATAAAGAAATACAAAGAAGAATACAAAGAGTACTTTAAGGAATTAGAAAAAAAACCTATTATAAATTTACATAATGATAAAGTTTGCTTGAATAAAGGAAACTCATGTATTAATTTATTTGGTTTTATAGTTCCACTAGATTACTATCCCTATTTCTTTAAAAACTATAAAAATAGGAAAAAAGATCTTGAAAAAAACTTAATTTGTGATTCTCTTGGAGAAATTGATAAAGAAAATTATAATATAATGCTTGCACATACACCATTTTTCTTTGAAGATTATGAAAAATATGGAGTTGATTTAGTTTTATCGGGACATGTACATGGAGGAATAATAAGAATACCAGGTATAGGGGGGGTACTTTCTCCTAATAGAGAATTTTTCCCAAAATATGATTTTGGGAAGTATGAAAAAAATAATACAACTATGCTTTTAAGTAAAGGGTTAGGGGGATCTAAAGTATTGATTAGATTTAACTGTAAGCCTGAAATAGTAAGTATTGTACTAAAGTCAAAGTAACTTCATTTAAAAAAATGAAGTTATTTTTTATAGAAAAAAACTATAGATAATTGGAAAACTATAGAAAATATCAATGTAAAAAAACGTAGAAATTTGGTATAATTGATTATGAAATTAAGAAAATTATAAAAAATCATAAAAATGTTAAAGGGGAGAGATTAATGAAAAAAAATAAAAAGTTAAAAATGTTAGTTATGGGGTTGTTATTTGCTTTATCAATTACTAGCCTAATGGGATGCTCATCAAATAAAGGAAATGATACATCAAGCAAATCTGAAAGTAGTTATAAAAATATAAATGCAAAAGAGACAGAAGATTTATTAGCTAGTGGAGATGATATAGCGGTTGTAGATGTTAGAAGTAAAGGGGAATATGATGAAGGGCATATAGATAGAGCTCAAAACATAGATTTTAATGACTTTGAAAACAATTTAACTATATTAGATGATTATAAAGAAAAGCCTGTATTACTTTATTGTAAAACAGGTAATAGAAGTGAAAAGGCAGCTAAAATTTTACAAAAGCATGGATTTAAAAAAGTTTACAATGCTACAGATGGTGTTGAAGAGCATGATTATAAATTAGTTAAGTAAAAATAACCTCCTAGACTGATAATATTTAGCTAGGAGGTTATATTATTATAAAAATAAAAAAGGAGAATTAATATGAAAAAAATTATTGCCTTGGTAATGACGTTAAGTCTAATTTTTATGGTTGGATGCAGTAGCAATAGTGCAAAAAACACAGAAGATATCTTAAACAAAGATCAAAAAGAAATTGAAAAGTTAGCTAAAGGAAGTACAGTTAACTTTTATGGATGGGGAGGAAACGAAGTACTTAATAAATGGTTTGATACATATGTTATACCTAATATGAAAGAAAAATATGATATTTCTGTTAAAAGAGTTGGAATGGATATAGATACGATAATGAATAAACTGTTATCTGAAAAGAAACTTCAAAATGATAATGGAAATATAGATGTATTTTGGTTAAATGGAGAAAACTTCAAATCTGCTAAAGATAATGATTTACTTTTTGGACCATTTACAAGTAAAATTGAAAATTATGAAAAATATGTAGATACAAAATCAAAAGATATAACTACTGATTTTGGTACTCCAGTTGATAATATGGAATCTCCTTGGGGTAAGGCAACTTTTACAGTATTTAAAAATGGAGAAAAAGTTGAAAATCAAATTACAGATACAAAAAGTTTAAAAGAAGCTATAATGAAAAATCCTGGGAAATTTACATATCCGGCACCACCAGATTTTACTGGAAGTGCATTTGTAAGAAATATTATATATGATACTGTAGGGTATGAAAAAGTAGCCAACTTACCTGAAGATGAAAAACAAGTCAAAGAAGCTATACAACCGGCAATTAACTATTTAAATGAAATTAAACCATATTTATGGAATAAAGGAAAGACATATCCATCAACTATAGCTCAATTAAATAATATGTATTCAGACAATGAAGTTTATTTTAGTATGAGTTATTCACCTAATGAGGTTAAAGGAAAAATTGATTCAGGTGAATTCAATAAAAATACTCAGTTTATAAATTTTGACAAAGGAAATATATCAAACACTCACTTTTTAGCAATACCTAAAAATGCAAAGAATAAAGCAGGATCTATGGTTTTAATAAATTACTTAACTAGTATAGATGCTCAAGCTTCTAAGAGTAATCCTAAAAACTGGGGAGATATGACTATATTAGATTTAAATAAAGTACCTTCTGAAGATAGAAGTAAATTCAAATCTTCAATAGACATTAAAAATCCTGTACCTGAAATTAAAGCTAGCTTAGTACCTATAATTGAAAAAATTTGGATTGAAGAAGTAGCCAATAGCAATGAGTAAGTTTAAACCTTACTTATATATAGCTCCTGTAGCTATATTATTAATAACTATAATAGGAATGGGGATCTTTACATGTATTTGTCAAAGTTTAGGATATTTTCCTCAAATAGGAATGACAGATATAACCTTAAGTTATTATAAAGAATTATTAAGTGATAAACAGTTTGTAGAATCAATTTATATAAGTTTAAGAACTGCTTTAATATCTTCTATTATATCTGTTTTAGTTGGCGTTATTTTAGCATACTTTATTTCAAAAGAAAAGTTTTCTAAGCTTAGATATTTTTTGATAAATTTACCTATAATAGTTCCTCACATTGTAGTTATACTACTGACTTTTGCTATTTTTTCAAAATCAGGTATAATATCTAGGATATTATATAATCTAGATTTAATAAGTGATTCAAATCAATTTATAAGTTTAGTTAATGATAAATATGGAATAGGTATAATACTTGTTTATATTTATAAAGGGATACCTTTTATAGCGTTGACAACTTATAATATTTTAAAAAGTTTAGATAAAAACTTAGAAGATGTAGCTAGAAACTTAGGAGCAAATAATTTTCAAGCTTTTAAATTTATCATATTGCCACAAATTATTCCCAGTATTATATCTTCTTTTATAATAATTTTTGCATTTTCATTTGGTTCATTTGAAGTTCCTTATTTAATAGGTGCAACAAGTCCAAAAGCATTACCTGTAAATGCATACTTATACTATATAGGAGCAGATTTAACCAAAAGACCTATTTCTATGGCTATGAATACAGTATTAGCAGGTATAAGTTTTATATTATTGATAATTTATGATACTATATTTAAAAAAATATATAAGTATAAATTGTAGGTGATAAAATGAGTAAAAAATTAAAAAAATTAATTGTTAATATTATTTTACTTACACTTATATTACCATTAGGAATTCTTTTTATATGGGCTATTACATCTTCATGGGTATATCCAAATTTAATTCCAAATGAATTTTCATTAAGGGGTTTTGAGTACATACTAAATGAAGAAAATATAAAAGTTTTACTAAATAGTATATTTATTTCAATAGTGGTAGTTATAATAACTTTAATAATTAGTATACCTGCGGCTAAAGCAATATCATTATATGAATTTAAAGGGAAAAAATTTTTTGCATTATTGATATTATCACCAATAATAATTCCAATGATTTCAGTTGCTATGGGAATTCAATTAGTTTTTATTAAGTTTGGGATAGCCAACACTTTAACTGGAGTTATTCTTATAAATATAATACCTTGTATACCTTATGGAGTAAGGATAATTGCTGATGTATATAAATTAATTGGGGCTAAATATGAAATACAGGCGAGTATGTTAGGAGCTAAAAAAATAGATACACTTAGATATGTTACTATACCGCTTATATTACCAGGAATAATAGGGGCATCTAGCATGTGCTTTATAATTTCCTTTAGCCAATATTTTTTAACCTTGCTAATAGGAGGAGGAAGTGTAATAACTTATCCTTTATTGATGTTTCCTTATATACAAAGTGGTGATAGAATATTAGCATCTATGTATAGTATAGTCTTTATTATAATCAGTTTAATTGTAGTTATGTTAATGAAAAAATCACTAGAAAAATATTATAATAAGGAGAATTAAGATGGCATCTGTTAAAATAGTAAATTTAACTAAAAGTTTTAACAATGTAAATGTATTAAATAGTATCAATCTAGATATTAATCAAGGTGAATTTATTACACTTTTAGGTAAATCAGGATGTGGTAAAAGCACAACTTTAAAGTTAATAGCAGGACTTATAAGTCCAGATAAAGGCGATATATTATTTGACGAAAATTCTATACTAAATCAAAAAACTCAAGAGCGACAAGCTGTTATAGTATTTCAAGATTATTCTTTGTTTCCACATATGAATGTCTTTGAAAATATAGAATTTGGATTAAAAATGAAAAAGATAGAAAAAAAAATAAGACAGAAAAAAGTAATGGAGCTTTTGGAACTTGTTAAACTCGATGGATTTGAAAAAAAGTTTCCTAGCGAATTATCTGGTGGTCAAAAACAAAGAGTTGCAATAGCTAGAACATTGGCGGTAAATCCAAAAGTATTATTATTAGATGAACCTTTTTCAAGTTTGGATATAAATTTAAGAAATGAGATGAGAGCTTTTATTTTAGAATTACAAAAAAAATTAAATATAACCACTATATTAGTAACTCATGATAAGGAAGAGGCCTTGATGATGAGTGATAAAATTGCGGTCATGGTAGATGGAAATATAGCTCAATTTGATTCTCCTATGAATTTATATGAAAAGCCTATATCTAAAGATATTGCAAATGTATTTGGCCAACGAAACTACTTAAAAGGAAGAATAAAAAATGGAATTTTCATTTCAGATATATTTGATATTGAGTTAAAAGGCCATGAAAATATAGATAATATTGAACTTATGATATCTAGAGAAGATGTAAAAATTCATAATAAAAAAACTTATGGATTAGAGGGTATTATATCTAAAAAAACTTATGCAGGAGATACAACATACTACGAAATCGATGTAAAAACTAAAACAATAATTTCAAGTTCAAGTGAAAGTTTTTACAATATAGGTGATGAAGTTAGTATAGATATAAAGCCTAAAAATATAATTTACTTTAAAAACAATTTAAAAAAATAAAAATAAGAGTTATATTATTAATATAACTCTTATTTTTATAAGTATATTTTGAAAGAGGTTAAAGATATGAAGATAAACAAAATAAAAGAATTAAAGCCACTAGCTCAGACTAGGTTTTTAAATATGTATGATGCTAAATATGAAAATAAAAATGGAAATGAAAAAAGTTGGATGATAGCATCTAGAAAAGGGTATGAAGTTTTAGCAGATAAATATTTTAATGGTAAATCTGATGAAGTTGATGCTGTTGTAATCGCGGCCTTTCACGAAGAATCTAAAAGTCTAGTATTAGTTAGACAATTTAGAGTACCTCTAAATGATTATGTATATGAACTTCCAGCAGGCTTAGTTGATGATAATGAAGATTGTGTTATTACAATAAAAAGAGAATTAAAAGAAGAAACAGGTTTAGATATTATAAAAATTAATAATCAATTAGGAAGCAAACAATTATATTTATCGCCTGGTATGACAGAAGAAAGTGCAAGTTTAGTTTACTGCACATGTAGTGGGGATTTAAGTACAAAATATCTTGAAGAAGATGAAGATATTACTCCAATACTTGTAAATAGAGATGAAGCTAAAAAATTATTAAATAAAAGTGAAAAGATGGATATTAAGGCTTTTATGGTACTTCAAAGTTTTGCTTTATTTGGAGAAGAAATATTTACATGTTAGAATTATTAGTAGATATAAATATATTGTCAATAGTCTATTAAAAATAAAATCTTCTAAAAATATTATATATATATACTTAAAAAAGTATATAATCTAATAATATGGAATTCAAAATTATTTTAATATAAAAAAGTAGGATTATATGAGTATATTGACTGAAAATAATCAATGGTATATAATACCACTTGTATGAGGAAATAAATTATTCCCAGACAAATATATTTAATATTTGGAGGATGGACATGGACATAAGAGGAACTAAAACTGAACAAAATTTAGTGACTGCATTTGCTGGAGAGTCTGAAGCTACAAATAAATATACATACTATGCTTCAAAGGCTAGAAAAGAAGGTTATAATAAAATAGCTGACTTTTTTGAAGAAACAGCTAATAATGAAAGAGCTCATGCAAAAATGTGGTTTAAGTTAATTCATGATGGAATAGGAACAACTGAAGAAAACTTAAGAGATGCAGCGGCAGGAGAGCACTACGAATGGGTTGATATGTATGAGAAATTTGCAAAGGAAGCTGAGGAAGAAGGATTTTTAGAAATTGCATTTTTATTAAGAGGTGTTGGCTCTATAGAAAAGCAACATAATAAAAGATATAATGAATTACTTGAGGCTTTAGAGGCTAATAAAATCTTTGAAAAAGAAGAAACAATGGAGTGGAGATGTCAAAATTGCGGGCATGTACATAAGGGTACAAATGCTCCAGAGGTATGTCCTATATGTAAACATCCAAAAGCATTTTTTGAAGTTAAATGCGATGAATTTTAATATATAATTTTTTATTTTTAATACAATACTTTTAATTAAGAAGAAAATATACATAAATAAAGAAATAGAGCTTGATTTAAATCAAGCTCTATTTCTGTTTTCATAGCTTTGATGTTAATTCATTTATAACTTCAGAAACACTTTTTAATTTATCTATTTTATAGGCATTGCTACCACAGAATAAAAGTCCATTTTCAGTATTACCACGAACTGCATCTATAAGTGCTTTAGATATACAGTAAGGAGTACTACTTGGATTACAAGGAATTAAACAATTATAGCATTTTGTAATTTTTACTTTATCATTGGAAACAGATTTTATAAACTTATTTTCAATAGCACGTCCAGGCATACCAACAGGACTTTTAACTATTTTAATGTCTTTTTCATCAGCATTTATATAGGTCATTTTAAAATTATAAGATGCATCACATTCATGAGTTGCTACAAATTTTGTTCCAACTTGAACTCCACTAGCGCCCATATCTATGTACTTTTTTACATCATCTCCAGTAAAAATTCCACCAGCAGCTATAACTGGTATATGTCTATTAAATTTATCTCCATAATTTTTTGCTATATCTAGTATTTTAAGAAACTCACTATCATAATCTATACTAGCTATATTTTCAAGTTCTTCATTATGATAACCTAAGTGTCCACCGGCTTTAGGGCCTTCAACTACTATCATATCTGCTGTAACATTATTTTTTCTATCCCACATTTTTAATATGACACTTAAGGCTTTAGATGTAGATACTATAGGAGCTATTTTAACAGAACTATCTTTAACTAATTTAGGAAGAGCAGTTGGAAGACCAGCACCAGATATAATTAAATCAACTCCAGACTCTATGCAAGTTCTTACGTGCTCTTCATAGTAGTTCATGGCTACCATAAGATTAACTCCTATTATTCCCCCTTTTGAATTTTCTTTCGCTTTTAATATATGTTTTTTTAAAGCTCTTAAATTTGCTTTAAGTGGATTTATTTCAAAATCATCTTCATCATAACCAACTTGTGCACCTGAGATAACTCCTATCGCACCACAAGATGCTACAGCTGATGCAAGTGATGATCTAGATACGCCTACGCCCATACCACCTTGAATTATTGGTACCTTAGCTATTAAATCTCCTATAATCAATGGTTTCATTTATTTCCTCCAAAAAACTATTTCACTAGATGATTATATTAAGTATTAGTACCTAGTGATAATTAGATTATACTATAAAAATAAAAATAATCAATTATTATTTTTTATTATAAAGAAAGAGACTTTTAAATAAATTATTTAAAAGTCTCTTTCTTTTAATCAGACTTAGTAGATGCGAATTCTGGGTTTATTTTATTTTTACTATTAATATTTACTACAGCTTTGTTTTTCCAATAACCCTTTTTATAGTAAATTCCAGTAACTATTAAACCAACACACCAACCAATAGGAATACCCATCCATATGCCGTTAACTCCATAAAAAGAGGATAGTAAATAGGATGCTGGTATTCTGGCAATCCATAAAGATATCATAGAACTAATCATTGCAAACATTGAGGCACCAGCACCTCTAATAGCACTAGTTAACATAAATGAAGTACCTATAAGGAAGAAGAATGGGCCTATAGTAAGCAAATAACGACAACCTATAGAAACAACTTCAGGATCGGTATTAAATAATTTAATTAGATTTTCTTTAAATAAGAAAAATATAATAATAACGAATAAAGAAATTGAAAGTGACATATTTATAGATGATTTTACTCCTTTTTTAACTCTATCTACCTTATTTGCTCCAATATTTTGAGCTACAAAAGTTGATACGGCACTACCTAAATTCATAATAGGTAGTGAAATAAAAGTTTCTATTTTAGAACCAGCACCAAAGGCAGCCATTGCAGAAGTTCCATAGCTATTAACTAAAGATTGAAGAGTTATATTACCAATAGAAAAAAGAGTTTGTTGTATAGCTGAAGGTAATCCTAATTTTAAACCTGTCTTAAAAATTTCTAAGTCATATTTAAGATTTCTAACTTTAATTTTTAAGACCTCGTGTTTTCTATTAAGATATAATACGCTAAATATGAATGCAACTGCTTGAGCTATTATAGTAGCTAAGGCAACTCCATTTACTCCCATATTAAAATAAATTATGAATACTATATCTAGGATAATATTTAATATTGTAGCAATTATTAAAAAATATAAAGGGTTAGTGGAATCTCCAAGGCCTCTTAAAATTGCGCAAATTGAATTGTATCCAGTTGAGAATAATGTTCCTGTAAATATAATGATAAGATATCCTTTGGAAAGATCAAAAATTTCACTTGGGGTGTTCATAATTTCAAGAATTTTACCACTAAAAAATACTCCTATAAAAGTTATAAAAAATGATGCGATAAATATAAATACATAAGTGGTATCTATTGCGCATTTTACTTTTTCCATATTTTTAGATCCATAGTATTGAGATATTAAAATAGAAAAGCCTAAAGTTATTCCCATTAAAAAAGATGTTAATAAAAACATTATTGGATTTGCACCAGAAACTGCTGCCATCGCGCTTTTACCAACAAATCTACCTACTATTATGCTGTCTGCTGTATTGTATAGCTGTTGAAATAAACTTCCAATAAGCATTGGTAGGGCAAAGTTAAAAATACATTTACTTTCTTTTCCAACTGTTAAATCTTTCATTAAAATTTCACCACATTTCATATAAAAAATTAATCGCTAATAATATATTAACAAAAATTTAGAATATTCTCTACAATATAGATTATTCAAATGAAAATATTTTAAGAAAATTTATTATTTTTAAAATTTTAATATAGATAAAATTTTAAATGTATAATATAATTAGATACAAATTAAAATTTTAAGACATTAAATTTCACAGGGGAGGAAAAGGTTTTGGAGATAGTTGAATTAAAAAACTTAGCAAAATCACAGATGAAAGGTAACACAGGAATACTAATAATTTCAAATTTAATATTTACAGTACTTACAATGTTAATACCAATAATACAGATTATATCTAACACTGAATTAAATTCAGTTTTAAAGTTTATAATAATGATATTAGTTCAGCCACTATTTTTAGGTATAGCATATATACATTATAATTGTACTTTAGATGGACAGGTTGTTAAATTAGCAGATTTATTTTATGGATACAAAGAAAACCTAAAGCGTCAAGGGATTGTATACGTAATAAAAAGTATGATAACATATTTAATGACTTCATCTTTGGTAACACTAGCAACAACTATAATTATGATACTTAAGCCTAATCAGGCAATGGTTCCAATTATAATGGCTATAGTTATATTCATACCATCATTTATACTACAAACTTATCTTTCTCAAATATATTATATAATGGTATGCAATAAGGAACTTAAGGGAACTGAAGTTTTAAAAGATAGTATGCTAATGATGAGAGGAAGATTAATTGAATATATAGGAATAACTTTAAGCTTTGTACCTTGGTTAATATTAGATATATTTACTTTTAAATTAGCATCTATATGGGTTAACCCATATAAAAACCAAACTTTAGCAAATTATTTTAACAAAGTAAAAAAAGAATACTATAAAAAAAGCGAAAATGTTATTGCCTAAAATTAAAATATAAAGAGGCGAGATTATGATAGATATAACTTTATTAGGGTGTGGAGGAAGTATGCCTACACCAGATAGATATCTTTCTTCAACACTTATAAGTTATAGAGGAAGAAAAATACTAATTGATTGTGGAGAGGGAACACAGGTTTCTATGAAGATTGTAAATTCTGGATTTAAATCTATTGACTACATTTGTATAACTCATATACATGGAGACCATATAATAGGATTACCTGGATTATTATCGACTATTGGAAATAGTGGAAGAGAAGAACCTCTCACAATAATAGGACCAGAAGGTATAAAAGAAGCGGTAGATGCCTTTATGGTAATAGTAAGAGATCTTCCATATGAATTAAGAGTTATAGAAAATCCAAAGGAAGATATAATTGTAAATAACAATTATATTTGTAAAGATATTATAATATCAACACTAGAGGTAGATCACTCAACACCTTGTATAGCTTATAGCTTTTATATAAAGCGAAAGGCTAAGTTTGACTTAGAAAAAGCTATTTCGAACAATGTTCCAAAAGAACTTTGGAATAAACTTCAAAATGGAAGAGATATAAGAGTTGAAGATACATTATATACAAAAGACATGGTTATGGGACAACCTAGGAAAGGATTAAAAGTAAGTCTTGTAACAGACACAAGACCTAATAAAGCTATTGAACAATTTGTAAAAAACAGTGATTTATTAATATGTGAAGGTATGTATGGTGATAATAGTGATATAGATAGAGCTATAAAAAATAAACATATGGTTTTTAGTGAAAGTGCAAATATTGCAAAAAACTCTCAATCAGAAATGCTTTTATTAACTCATTATAGCCCTATATTAAAAGATCCAAGTATTTATATAGAAAATGCAACTAATATATTTGAAAATACTATATTAGGAACGGATAGATTAAATATAAACTTAGTATTTAAAGAATAGTAATAATTATTACTATTCTTTTTGTTTTTATTAGGGTAATTTGGGTATATTTAAAATAAGATTTAATTATGGAGGAATGAAATGAATTATATAAATATAGATAATAATAAATTAAAGGAATTAGTAAAAGAATCAGATACTGTATTAATAGATATAAGAACAAAAGAAGAGTTTGAAGAAGGAAATATTTTAGGATCTATTAACATACCTCTTCAAAACTTAATGTATGATATTGATGAAATAGAGGAATTTAAAAATAAGAATGTTATTGTGTATTGTAGAAGTGGACATAGAAGTATAACTGCTTGTAATTTATTAGAAATAGAAGGATTTAAAAATATATACAATTTAGAAAAAGGAATAATTGAATTTAATTAAAAATGACTAAGGATTTATAAATCCTTAGTCATTTTTTTGGATTTTAAATCATCAATTTTAAATCCAAAATTTTTATAATAATCAAGAAGTCTATCGTTATTAGCATGAAGAACAATCTTATTATAACCTTTATTTTTAGCGAGCTCATAACTTGAATATAATAACTTATGAGCTATACCCATTCCTCTAAATTCTTTTTTTACAGCTATATTAGATATATAATATTCATTTTTAGCACACTCTTTATAAAAAATATAACAAATAGTATCTAATAAAAATTTAAATTTAAAATTAAGGTTTTTTTCCATTTTAATAAGATTAAAATCTGATACAAGTGTTTCTTTTTTTATGTTTTTTCCACCCAAAGATAATATAAATCCACAAAACTGATTTTCTTTTTTACAAACAAGGATATTGTTTAATTTAAATCTAGTATTAGTAGTATTTAAAAGTATATTAAGTTTTTCTTTTTGATCTGCTTCTGTACCATAACCCCATTCATAATTGGGGTTTAACTCTGTTTCATAAATTAAATCAATTATATTTTTAATATCTTCTACTTCAGCAATTTTTACAATATATGAATCCAAAATTTCAGCCCTTTCAAATTTGTTTATAATAGTATACACTTAAAATTAAAAAAAATCATTAAAATATAAAATAATTTACATGTAACTTAAAAAAATGTGTGCATTTCATTGAAAACGATGTCAGTAAGTGGTAAAATTTATTTAGATAAATAAATAACAAAATGTAAATGAAAAATAAATTAATACATTATAGGTATAGTTAATAAGCTAATAAAGGAGATTATTAGTTAATCTCCTTTAAGAATATAAAAATTAAAATAGGGGGCTTTAACATGATCAAAGAAAGACTAGCTAAACTTAGAGAATACATGAGTGAAAAAAATATTGATGCTTACATAATACCATCATCAGATAATCATCAGAGTGAATATGTAGGAGATCATTTTAAATGTAGAGAGTTTATATCAGGGTTTACAGGATCAGCAGGTACTGTAGTAGTGACTATGGAAGAAGCCGGACTATGGACTGATGGTAGATATTTTATACAAGCTGAAAAAGAGTTAGAAGGAAGTACTATAAAGCTATTTAAAATGGGAGAAGAAGGTGTTCCTACTACTGAGGAGTATTTATATGAATCTCTAAAAGAAGGTGAAACATTAGGCTTTGATGGTAGAGTTATATGTGCAAAAGAAGGAATTAATTTAGAAAAAAAATTAGCTAAGAAGAATATAAAAATAGTTTATGATTATGATTTAGTTGGTATGATATGGAATGATAGACCTGATTTATCAACAGCTAAAGCATTTTTATTAGATGTTAAATATGCAGGGGAAACATTTAGTTCTAAATTAAATAGAGTAAGAGAATCTATGAAAGAAAAAAATGCAAATGTTCATGTTATAACAACATTAGATGATATAGCATGGTTATTTAATATAAGAGGAGGAGATGTTAAATTTAATCCTGTAGTATTATCTTATGCATTAATAACATTAGATAAAGTTTACTTATTTGTAGATAAAATCAAATTAAATGAAGAAATATTAAATGAGTTATCAAAAGAAAATGTAGAAATTAAATCTTACAATGATATATATGAATTTATAAAAACTTTAGATAAAAATGATAAAATACTTCTTGATTCAACTAAAATAAACTATGCTATATTAAATAATATACCAAGTGAAGTTGAGAAAGTAGATGAATTTAACCCTACAATGTTTATGAAGGCTCAAAAAAATCCAATTGAGTTAGAAAATATAAGAAATAGCCATGTAAAAGATGGGGTAGCATTTACTAAATTTATGTATTGGCTAAAAAATAATGTAGGAAAAATAGAAATATCTGAATTAAGTGCATCTAAAAAATTAGAAGATTTAAGACGTGAACAAGAAGGATTTATAGAACCAAGTTTTGGAACTATAGCAGGGTATAGAGATCATGCAGCTATGATGCATTATAGTGCAACAAAGGAAAGTGATGCTAAATTAGAAGCAAGTGACTTATTCTTAATAGATTCAGGTGGACAGTATTTTGATGGAACTACAGATATAACTAGAACTATAGCTTTAGGAAAAATAAATGATGAGCTTAAAAAACATTTTACAGCTGTTGCTAGAGGGATGATAAATCTTTCAATGGCTAAATTCTTATATGGAGTTAGAGGATATAACTTAGACATATTAGCAAGAAGACCAATGTGGAATATGGGTATAGATTATAAGTGTGGGACAGGTCATGGTATAGGATTCTTATTGAATGTTCATGAAGCACCAAATGGATTTAGATGGAGAATAATTCCAGATAGATTTGATAGTGCTGTTTTAGAAGAAGGAATGGTAACAACTAATGAGCCGGGAATATATGTAGAAGGTTCTCACGGAATAAGAACTGAAAATGAGTTAGTTGTTAGAAAAGCAGAAAAAAATGAATATGGACAATTTATGGAGTTTGAAGTTGTTACGCTTGCTCCAATAGATTTAGATGCTATAGATCCAGAAGAAATGAATAAAGAAGAAAAAGCATACTTAAATTGGTATCACGAGTTAGTATACAATAAGGTATCACCATTCTTAACAGAGGATGAAAAGACTTGGTTAAAAGAATATACTAAAGCAATATAATAAATATCATATAAGTAGCACATGATTTTAAAATCATGTGCTATTTTTTTATTAATAAATTAGAAAAATATTAAAATTATTTAAGTTATAGAGAAATCAAACAGTTAAAAATTGTTAGAGTTTTCACTATCTAATAAAAAATTTTAAAAATAAGAAAAATTTTGTAAATATATTGAAAACGATGTCATGGCATGGTAATATTATAAAAGGAAATTGATATGTATAAAATTTATATTAAATAATAAGGGGGCTTATTATGATAAGGGGAAGAATAGAAAGTCTAAGAAAGAACATGAAAGAACATGGTATAGATGCTTATATAATACCATCTTCTGATAACCACCAAAGTGAATATGTTGGAGAATTTTTTAAATCAAGAGCATATATATCAGGATTTACAGGTTCAGCAGGGGTATTAGTTGTGACTATGGAAGAAGCAGGATTATGGACAGATGGTAGATATTTCATCCAAGCAGAAAGTCAGTTAAGAGATACTGGGATTAAGCTTTTTAAAATGGGAGAAGAAGGAGTTCCTACTACTGAAGAATATATAGTTAATACTATGAAGGAAAACTCAGTGTTAGGATTTGATGGTAGATTAATATCTGCAAAAGAAGGTAACGACTTAAAAGAAAAGCTAAGAAGTAAAAATGTTAGCATAAAATATGAATATGATTTAGTAGATAAAGTTTGGGAGGATAGACCTTCATTATCAGGTGAAAAAGCATTTTTATTAAATATTAAGTATGCAGGAGAAACTTTTAGTTCTAAATTAAAAAGACTGAGAGATGAAATGAAGTTAAAAGGTGCAAATATACACGTTATAACAACCCTTGATGATATAGCTTGGTTATTTAATATTAGAGGGAGAGATGTAAAATACACTCCAGTTGTTTTATCTTATGCATTAATAACTTTAGATGAAGTTTATTTGTTTATAAATGAAGATAAATTAAATGAAGAGATAATAACTGAACTATCAAAAGAAAATGTAATAATAAAGCCTTATGACAGTATATATGAATTTGTTAAATCAATAAATTTAGATGAAAAAATATTATTAGATGAAAATAAAGTTAGTTATTCAATATATAATAATTTACCGAGAGAAGTCAAAAAGATAAATGGATTTAATCCTACTATGAACTTCAAAGCAGTAAAAAATAATATAGAATTAGAAAATATAAGAAACAGTCATTTAAAAGATGGTGTAGCATTTACCAAGTTTATGTATTGGCTAAAAACGAATATAGGTAAAATCGAAATTTCTGAAATCAGTGCATCTGAAAAATTAGAGGAATTAAGACGTGAACAGGAAGGATTTATAGAACCTAGTTTTGCCACTATAGCAGGGTATAGAGACCATGCAGCTATGATGCATTATAGTGCTACAAAAGAAAGCGATTATAAATTAGAGCCTAAAGATTTATTTTTAATAGACTCAGGTGGCCAATATTATGATGGAACTACAGATATAACTAGAACAATTGCACTTGGAGAGATAAGTAGTGAGCTTAAAAAACATTTTACAGCTGTTGTTAGGGGTATGATAGATTTATCAATGGCTAAATTTTTATATGGGGTAAAAGGATATAATTTAGATATATTAGCAAGAAGACCAATGTGGAATATAGGATTAGATTATAAATGTGGAACAGGACATGGAGTAGGTTTCTTAGGTACTATTCATGAGGCACCAAATGGATTTAGATGGAGAATAAATCCTCAAAGATTAGAAACAGCAACTCTTGAAGAAGGAATGGTAACAACTAATGAACCAGGAATATATATAGAAGGTTCTCATGGAATAAGAATAGAAAATGAATTAATTACTAAAAAAGCAGAAAAAAATGAATATGGTCAATTTATGGAGTTTGAAGTTGTAACATTTGCTCCAATTGATATAGATGCAATTGACGTAAATGATCTAAATAGAGAAGAGAGGGAGTATTTAAATAATTATCATAAGTTAGTTTATAAAAAAATATCTCCTTATTTAGAAGAAGATGAAGCTCAATGGTTAAAGAATTATACTAAAGAAATTTAAAAATAATAATAAAGTAGCTTTGTTTTCAAAGCTACTTTACTATAAATATCATTTTAAGGGGGATTTGACAAATGGCAAATACAACATCTTCGCCTGCGAAGCATCCTAAAGGATTGTATACTTGTGGGTTAACTTTTACTTTTGAAAGATTCGCATATTACGGATCTAAAACATTACTGTTATTATTTTTAGCAGAAATGGTAGCAAAGGGTGGTCTAGGTATAGACTATGCTGATGCAACAGCTATAGCAGCAAATTTAGCAGCATTCACTTATTTAGCACCTATATTTGGGGGAATGATATGTGATAGATGGATAGGAGCTAGATATTGTGTAATTATAGGTTCGGTTATAATGGCAGCAGGGTATGCATTAGGATACTTTGCAACTAGTGTAATTTGGGTTCATGCAATGATAATTTTAATTTCGATAGGTACTGGTTTCTTTAAGGGAAATTTAAATGCACTAGTAGGGGAACTATATGATGATAACACTAGAAAAGATGCAGCGTTTTCAATATTATATACATTTGTTAATTTAGGTTCATTTATAGGATCTTTAACTATAGGTATATTATATACAAAAACTTTTGCGGTTATAGATAATGGTCATTTAGTTGAATATGGATTTAGACAATGTTTTATGTTGGCAGCTATAGTTATGCTTTTAGGTGGATTATTATTTACATGTACTATGAAGTATTTAGGGGAAGCTGGAAAATATCCTCAAAAAATGCTTGATAAACAATCTGGAGATAACAAAAGTGAAAAATCTGCTGATAGACCATTAACTAATAGAGAAAAGAAGAGAGTTAAAGTAATATTTATATTATCATTTTTCTCAATCTTTTTCTGGGTATTTTATAATCAAGCAGGGTCTTCACTTGCATTATATATGAAAGATTATGTGAATTTATCTGTAGGAAGTTTTGAAATACCTGTAATGTGGATTGAAACAACATTAAATGGATTATTATGTGTAGCTTTAGGACCAGTTATGGCAGCTATATGGACTAAATTATCTAAAAGAGAAAAGGGCGATTTAAGTATGGCTCAAAAAATCGCTTTAGGATATGCATTTTTAGCAGTAGCGTTTGGATTTGTTATAGCGGCTGAATTTGTAAGAGGAGTAGGAGCACCTGCTACTGTTAAGGCTAGTGTTTTATGGTTAGTGTTCTTTGTAATATTCCAAACAATAGGAGAAATGTGTTTCTCTCCACTTGGAAACTCATTAGTAAGTAAAATAGCACCAGCTAAATATTTATCATTACTTATGGGAGTTTGGGCATGTGCTACATTCTTTGCAAATAAAGCAGCAGGATATGTACAAATGATAATAGATAAGATGGGTCTTATGCAAACATTTATAGCAATACCTGTAATATTAATAGTTGGAGTATTTATAATCTTAACATTTAATAAAAAGTTAACTAATATGATTGGCGATGACGAAAGTTCAGATGAAGTTGACGAAAGTTCAGATGGAGTTATTGCTTAGTATTAAACATCAGTAATTTTAGATTACTGATGTTTTTTTATTTATTTACAGAATTGAGGCAATGCAATAGAAAAAATTATATATTATATACAGATTTTATATAAATTAAGATTTTATGAATATTTTAATTAACAAAAAGCATAAAAATATAAAATATTTACACAAAAGTACAAATACATAATTTATATAAAATATTAAAATATAAGTAAGAAAATATATAGCTTAAATACGAGGGGGGGTATTAGGGAATGAAAAAAATTACTGTGGCTATAATTGGTGCTGGAGCAAGAGGAATGTATGCTTATGCACCATATTTTAAACAACATGAGGAACTAGGACGAGTAGTTGCTGTTGCAGAGCCTCATGATACAAGAAGAGAGATATGCGTTAAAGAACATAGTATAGATGAAGAAAATACATTTAGAAGTTGGGAAGATTTATTAAAAGAAGATAAATTAGCAGATGCTATAATCATTGCTAATAATGATGAATCCCATTATGAACCTACTAAACTTGCACTTGAAAAAGGATATCATGTACTTCTTGAAAAACCTATGTCAAATAAATTAGAAGATATAGTAAGATTAGGAGAACTTGCTAAGCAATACCCAAATCAAGTATTTATGATTTGTCATGTGCTTAGATATACTACTTTCTTTTCTAAATTAAAAGAAATCGTTGAAAGCAAAGAACTAGGAGACTTAGTAAGTATACAACACAATGAAAATATAGGATATTGGCACTTTGCACATTCGTTCACTAGAGGTAATTGGAGAAATAGCAATGAAACAAGTCCTTTGATACTTGCAAAGAGCTGTCATGATATGGATATATTATTATGGCTAACAGATAAAAAGTGTAAAAATATATCATCTTTTGGTCATTTAACCCATATGAGAGATAAAAACTTTAAAGATGGAATGGCTGATAGATGTCTTGACTGTAAAGTAGAAGAGAAATGTCCATATTCAGCAAAGAAATTATACTTATCAGAAAATCCTATATTTGCAAAAGTGGTACATCCTGAACCAACAAAGAAAAATTTAGAAATAGCTTTGAAAACAGGACCTTATGGAAGATGTGTATACAAGTGTGATAATAATGTAGTAGACCATATGGTAACTATTCTTGAATTTGAAGATGATATAACAGCCACTTTTAATTTATCGGCATTTACAGAAGATTGCAATAGAACTATAAAGTTAATGTTTACACATGGAGAAGTTGGAGGAAACCATATTAAAAATATAATAGAAGTTAAAAAATTTGAACATTTTGGACAAAATACAATAAAAACTATAATACCTGAAGAAGTTGAAGGTGGTCATGGTGGAGGAGACTATGGAATAATGAAAGAGTTTGTGAAATTAGTTGCTGAAAATGGAGGTGAAGGAAGGACTAGTGCAACTAAGTCTGTTGAAAGTCATATAATGGCATTTGCAGCAGAATATTCAAGATTAAACAAAGAAGTAGTTAATATAGATAAATTCTGGAATGAAGCTATAGGAAAATTGTAAAAATAATAAGATAAGATAAAATTAAAAATGATTTATCAAATAAGTATTAATTTTGATAAATCATTTTTTTATTTTATTTGAAATTTATAGAAAATATAATTTTGACTTGTTCGTTAAATGGGTTTTCCCATCTATGATTTGTGCCAGGAGGAAGAGTTACACTATCTCCAGATTCTAATATAAATTCATCATCTTCTATATAAATTTTTATTTTTCCTTCTAAGACATATGCAAGTTCTATTGATTTATGAGACATTAACTCATTTGATATTTGAGAGTATGGTATTAAATTTACTATTGCAAATTCAACAGAATTGGCAGATTCAGGAGAAAGAATCTCAAAGACTATATCGTTATTTTTAGGAAATATTACTTTACGCCTAGAATCTTTTCTTACAATTAAATCTTTGTTATTAACTTCATCAATAAAAAATGAAAACAATGGAACATCCAAAGCCTTAGATATGGCCTTTATAGTGTTTAATGATGGATTTGATAAACCTCTTTCTAATTGACTTAATAAAGATGGAGTAACATCTGCTAGTTTAGCTAAGTCTCTGATACTTAAGTTTTTTTCTTTTCTTAGATGTGATATTTTTTCACCTATATCTATATTATCCATATATAATTCCTTTCCTAACAATTTATATATTTAAATTATATCAAAAAATAGAATTGACAGAAAGTGTTTACCTTGTTATATTATATTTAACAAAAGTGAAATATATTTAACACACCGGGGGGATGAAAATTGAATGTACAAATTAGTACTTTAGGAGCAATAGTTGGACTATGTATGGCTATATTTTTGATTATAAGAAAGTTTCAACCAGTGTATAGCTTAATGCTAGGAGCATTAGTAGGAGGACTTGTAGGAGGACTTAACCTAACTGAAACTGTTGAAGTAATGATGAGTGGAGCTAAGGATATCTCACCTTCTATACTTAGAGTATTAACATCTGGAGTATTAGCTGGGATACTTATAAAAACTGGTGCAGTTGATAAAATATCTGAAGAGATTATAAGAGTTCTGGGGAAAAAACATGCTATACTTGCCCTAGCTTTATCAGCTATGATTTTATCAGGGGTTGGAGTTAATTTGGATGTGGCTATTATAACTGTATCACCGATTGCTTTATCTATAGGTAAAAAACTAAATTATTCTAAATTAGCTATTTTATTAGCTATGGTTGGAGGTGGAAAGGCAGGAAATATAATATCTCCAAATCCTAATACAATAGCTATATCAGAAAACTTTAATATAGATTTAGTAAAATTAATGTTTGCAAATTTTATACCTTCTATATTTGGACTTATAGTTACTATAATAATATGCAATTTAATTTTATTTAAGGGAGATAAAATACAAGAAGAAGATTTACAAAGTCAAAGAGAAGACTTACCAAGTTTTACTTCAGCTATAATAGGACCTTTAAGTGCAATAATATTATTATCATTAGGGACTTTTACAAAAATTCAAATAGATCCTTTGATAGCACTTCCACTAGGAGGGTTCATAGGCCTTATTTCAATGAAAAAAGTTAAATTTTTTAATGAATATATGTCTTATGGACTAAGTAAAATGGTAGGCGTTGCTATATTATTATTAGGAACAGGAACTTTGGCTGGTATAATAAAAAATTCTGAGGTACAACAAACAACTATAAACTTACTTAATATGCTTGATATGCCAGAAGTTTTATTAGCACCTATTTCAGGGATGCTTATGTCATTAGCTACAGCTTCTTCGACAGCAGGAGCAACTATAGCGTCTGCTACTTTTGCAGATACTATAATAGGAGTTGGAATAAGTCCTATTGCAGGAGGAGCTATGATAAATGCAGGATCAAGTGTATTTGAACATTTACCTCATGGATCTTTGTTTCATTCAAGTGCAGGAGGTATAAACATGAGAATAGAAGAGAGGTTTAAGCTTATACCTTATGAAATTATTGTAGGGTTTATAATGACTATGGTAAGCACAATTATATATGGCTTATTTTAATAATAAAAAGACTATGTAAATAAATTTCACATAGTCTTTTTATTATTAAGAAAAGTATAAATGGTGTAAAAATACAAGATAATTCAAAAAAGTTGAAAAATATAGATAGATATAGTATAATTGTGTAAACAAAAAAATTATTATTTTTGATTGTTAAAGATAAAACAAAAATTAAATTTTATTTAACAAATCATTTTATTTTTATCTAGAATATCTAAGGAGGGAATACAATGGAGGTTACTACGAGTAGGGAGAACACCATTAATGAGGAAATTTCTAGTGACAAACGAAAGGTAAAAGCTGTAAGCACAGAAACATTTGTGTTTATAGGAGTTTTATTAATTGGGTTTGGATATGTAGGTAGCAAAATGGGGATGGGGCTTATGTTTAAGTCTATAATGAATACAGCCCACGACTTATTATTAAACACTGTATTTTTAATAATGGCATTAGCAGTTCTTGCAGGAGCACTAAGTACACTACTTTCTGAGTTTGGAGTTACATCACTTCTTAATAAATTATTTGCAGGTTTTATGAAACCGTTATACAACATGCCTGGAGCTAGTATAGCCGGAGCAGTAACTACTTATTTATCAGACAACCCAGCTATAATAGCATTTGCTAATGATAAAAGTTTCACTAAATATTTTAAAAATTATCAAATACCAGCTTTATGTAATTTAGGAACATCATTTGGTATGGGACTTATAGTTACAACTTTTATGATGACTCAGGGAGCAGAATATGTTGCACCTGCATTAGTTGGAAATTTAGCTGCAATTATAGGTAGTATAATAAGTGTTAGGATAATGCTTATATTCACTAAAAAATATTATAATTATAATCCAAAAACTGAAGTAAAGGCATCTGGCAAAATTGATGCTATGGAATATAGAGAAATAAGAAATGGAAGCTTGTTCCAAAGAGTTTTAGATTCTATGCTAGAAGGTGGAAAAAATGGAGTGGAACTAGGTATGGCAATAATACCAGGAGTTTTAGTTGTATGTACGCTAGTTATGCTTTTAACATTTGGACCATCAGTAGATCCTAAAACAGGAGCAGAAATTTATACAGGAGCTGCATATGAAGGAATAGCTTTACTTCCTGCTTTAGGTAATAAATTAATGTTTATACTAGGACCATTATTTGGATTTACAAATCCACAAGCGATGGCATTCCCTATAACATCATTAGGTGCAGTTGGAGCTGCAATGAGTTTAGTTCCTAAGTTTATAAGTGAAGGGGTTATAACTCCTAATGATATAGCAGTATTTACAGCAATGGGTATGTGCTGGAGTGGATACTTAAGTACACATGTAGGTATGATGGATGCATTAAATGCAAGAGATCTTACAAGTAAAGCTATAATATCTCATACTATAGGTGGATTATGTGCAGGTATATCAGCACACTTTATATATATACTTATATTCTAAATAAAAAACATTGACATATGTATACTTAAAAGTTGTATAATTTATGTAAATAAATTTTAAAGAGGTGTGTACATATGACAACACAAGAAGAATATAAAAAGTATTTAATGGAATTAGAAGCCTACTACAAGACATTATCCAAAGAGGAGCTAGATGAAATGGAGCATCTTATGGATGATACTGTAGGTGATAGAGTGTGTTTTAATGATGTAGATATATTTAAAGAAGATGTTATAAGAATAATAAATGCTGTTAGATCAAAAACAGAAATATAAAAATAATAAAGGGTTATTTTATGGATTTTATCCATGGAATAACCCTTTATTATTTTTATATTTATTATTTAAATAAAAATATAAAAAAGTGTTTATTTTAAAAAATAAAAGGTATATATCAAACATAAGTTAAATAATAAATAAACAAAAACTTATAAAAATATTAGGAGGGTATATATGGAATTAAAATCACTTGAATTAAAAAAAGATTTATATTGGGTGGGATCGCTTGATCCAAGTTTAAGAGTGTTTGACATAATAATGTATACACCGTATGGAACAACATACAATTCATACGTTTTAAAAGCTAATGAGAAAACGATATTATTTGAGACAGTTAAAGCTAAGCATTTTGACAGTTATTTAGCTAGGCTTGAAAGTTTAAATATAGATTTAGAGAAAATAGATTATATAGTAGTTAGTCATACTGAACCAGATCATGCAGGAAGTGTTGAAAGAATATTAAAATTATCTCCAAAGGCAAAGGTTATAGCATCCCAAAATGCAATAAATTATTTAAAGGAAATAGTCAACTGTGATTTTAATTATATAAAAGTAGAAGATAATGATGAACTAAAAATTGGCAATAAAACATTAAAGTTTTATTCTGTTCCACTGCTTCACTGGCCAGACACTATATACACATATATAAAAGAAGATGAAGTATTAGTTACTTGTGATTCATTTGGTAGTCATTATAGTTGTGAAGGAATAATAAATACTAAAATAGAAAATAAAGATAATTACATGGAAGCTTTAAGATATTATTATGAGTGTATAATGGGGCCATTTAAACCATATGTATTAAAAGCTATAGATAAAATTAGAGCTTTAAAACTAGATATTATATGCCCAGGACATGGACCAGTATTAGTTGAAAATCCAAGAGAAATTGTAGATATATATGAAAAATGGAGTAAAGAAGAAATTATAATACCAAGAAAAGATATAACTATTTGTTATGTAAGTGCATATGGTTACACGGAAGAATTAGCTCAAAATATTAAAAAAGGAATAGAAGAACATAGTGATTACGATGTAAAAATGTATGATGTTATACATCATGATATGGCAGAGATTTTAAATTCTATAACATATTCACAAGGTGTATTATTTGGAACACCTACAATAAATGGAGATGCATTAAAACCTATATGGGATATATTAGTTAATTTAAATCCTATAGTACATGGTACAAAATTAGCAACAGCTTTTGGATCTTATGGATGGAGTGGAGAAGGAATTCCAAATGTTATGGATAGGTTAAGACAGCTTCGTATGAAAACTATAGAACCATTAGTTGTAAACTTTAAACCAAGTGAAAAAGATTTATATGAAGCTCAGCTTTTAGGTAAAAAGTTTGTTGAGAAAACTATAGATGCTTATACTAAAAAAGAAGGTAGTAAAAAATGGAAATGTGTAATTTGTAATGAAGTATTCGAAGGTGATGAAGCTCCTGATGTTTGTCCTGTATGTGGAGCAAAGCATGACCAATTTATAGAAGTTATAGAAGAAGAAATATCTTATAAAAATGATACAAATGAAAGTTTTGTTATAGTTGGGAATGGAGCAGCAGGGTTTTATGCAGCAGATGCGATAAGAAAGAGAAATAATACAGCTAAAATAACAATGATATCTAATGAAGATGAGCTAACTTATTTTAGACCTGCATTATCTGATTTTATAAATGAAGAAGTTAAAGACAAGGATTTTTATGTAGTTGATAAAAGTTGGTATAATGAAAATAATATAGATGTAATTCTTGGAGTAACTGTAAATAAAATAAATGAAAATTCTAAAAAAGTTAACTTAGATAATAATACTGAAGTTAGCTATGATAAATTGATACTAGCTAATGGTAGTTCTAACTTTATACCACCTATAAAAGGTCATGATTTAGATGGTGTATATACTTTAAGAAATAAATCTGACTTAGAAAAAATTAAAAATAATTTAAATAATGCTAATAAAATAGTAGTAATAGGTGGAGGACTTTTAGGATTAGAAGCTGCTTATGAAATGAAATTAGCACAAAAAGATGTTACAGTTATAGAGGCTATGCCAAACTTACTATCTAAACAATTAGATAAAGATGGAAGTTTAATACTAGAGAATATACTTAAAGAAAATGGATTAAATTTAATGACAAATACGTTTTTAGAAAGTATAGAAGGAGAAGAAAAAGTAACTAAAGTAATATTTAAAGATGGAAGTTATTTAGATGCAGATATGGTTCTTTTCTCAATAGGAGTTAGATCAAACACAAGCATTACAAAAGAAACAAATATAAAGATAGATAAGGGTATAATAGTAGATAAAAATATGAAAACTTCAGTAAATGATATATATGCATGTGGAGATGTTGCTGAAATTGATTCAATGGTTTGGGCAATATGGCCAGCAGCAATAGACATGGGTAAAGTAGCAGGAGCTAATGCATGTGGAGATAATACTTCGTTTAAAGTTGAAAATTATTCTGTAATGCTTGATGTATTTGACACAAAAGTATTCAGCATTGGAGATATAAAGAATTCAAATGGATGTATAAGTTTAAATAATGATAATAAATATAAAAAATTATTCTTTAAAGATGATATTTTAACTGGAGCAATATTTATAAATGATTTAAGTTCAAATGTAAAAACTATAAGCTTGATTTTAGAAAAGGCAAATATAAGTGAAGTAATAAATAGCAATTTATTATAAAAAATATATAAACTACTTTAAAAGAACTGAGTTGAAATTTAAATTAAAGACTATTCTTTTAGAGTAGTTTTTTTATTATTACAAAAAAGTAAGAAATATGTAATACTATAAACCATAAATATATTGTATAATAAGAGAATCAGATAAAAAATATTTAAAAAATCGAATAATCATTTGACAATTATAGGGATGGAGGTTGTCTATGGAGACAAAGAAGTTTTTAAATAAAAACATAATACAATATAGTTTCTTAGTATTTATATTAGGAATAACAAGTTATTTAGTTTATAAAACTTTAGATATAAACATGCTTGGAAAAGTTGTAAAAATGGTAGATAAAAAATTTATATTTTTAGGTATGTGTGCAGTAATAGCTCATATGCTACTTGAAGGTTTAGTTTTAAAAATAGTGATAGATAGTATACACAAAGTTCAAACAAGATTTATAGGGTTTAAGTTAGCAACTATGGGATTTTATTATAATCTAATAACACCTTTTGCATCAGGTAGCCAACCAATGCAAATTTATGTTCTAAATAAATGTAAGATGCCTGCAAGTAAAGCCACAGCGGTTATCATGAACAAATCTATAATATATCAAGTCGTAGTTACTGTTTACTGTTCAATATTAGTATTATTAAATACAACAATATTAAAAGAATTAAGAGGGATTATGCCATTAATTTTAATTGGTATAGCTATAAATGCGTTTACTTTAATTATGTCAATGCTAGTTATATATAATCCAGAAAAAGTAAAGGTTGCTACTAAATTTGTAATAAAGCGTTTAGCTAAATTTAAATTATTTAAGTTTTTAGAAACTAAAATAGATAAAATAGAAAATTTTGCAGATGAATACAGTACTTCTGTTAATTTATTTATAAAAAATAAAAAAGCATTATTTCTAACTATAATCATAACAGTAATTCAATTAAGTGTTTATTTTAGTATTTCATTTTGGATATATAAAGCATTTAATTTAACTGGACACACATATGTTCATATGTTAACTTTACAAGCATTTTTATATATGGCCATATCTCCAATACCAACTCCTGGAAATGCTGGAGCAAGCGAGTTAGCATTCTTCGCTATATTTAAAAGCGTATTTCCTAAGCCACTTATGGGCTATGCAGTATTCTTATATGGAGGATTTGTATATTATGCAGTATTAGTAGGTAGTGGAATATTTACTATGATAACTCATCATACTATGAAAAAGAAAGTTGAAAAGGTTAAAGAAAATATTAAAAACGAAAGTAAAGAATATGTAGTTTAATAAAAAATAAAAAAACAATTAACTTGTATAAGTTAATTGTTTTTTTATATCATTATAAAATTAGTATATATGCGTTTTATTAGTCTAATACATTATATATAATAGTATTTGCTACAGAAAGTAGTATAGAAGCTCCTATAGCACTTAAAAATCCATACAAATAAACACCAGGAACTAAACTAAAGGCTAATTTTAAAACAATTGCATTTATAATTAAAGAAAATAAACCTAAAGTTAAAAATGTTATTGGTAAAGAGAAAAATTGAAGTATAGGTTTAATAGTTAAATTTAAAACTCCAAATATAAGTGTTAATACAATTAAAGATCCAAATGAACTAATTTGAACACTACTCATTAGTAATGATACTAAGTATAAGGATATAGCATTAACCACTATGAATAAAGATATTTTTTTCATTATTAAAAACTCCTTTCGAATTTAATAATATCAAAAGATATTTTTGATATTATTACCATAAGTATATAAATTATTTCTTCATTAAATATATATTAATATATTCCCAAAAAAAGTAAAATTACACTTTAAAATTTTAAGGTTACAAATTTGATATAAATTAAACTAGTATTTAGTGCATAAAATTTATAAATATTGAGTAAGTTTTTATAAATTACCAAGGTTTAGTCCAAGGTAATCCATAATATTCTTCTTTCCAAATTAAATCGGTTGAAACTCTAAAAATATCACTAGATAAAGCTGATTTATAGTATATATTAATAACACTTATTTTATCACATAAATCATTATTAATGATAATTTTAAAATCATCACAATCAAATACGGTATCTTTTTCTGTAGGCTCATCCAGAGCTATACTAAAGATTGGACCGTATCAAGCGCTTAATTCTTTTATATAAACACGGAAAATTTTATTGCTAAGCTTATACTCATTAAACATCTTATTTAACTCATCTTTAGCAGGATTACTAATATTTATAATCATAAAACCACTTCCTTTTTATAGATTTTATAAATATAATATACCCTAAATTGAGCTTAATAAATTAAAATATTATTAAGGAATAATTAAGGTATCCTTGATATAATTTATAGTGTAATAAATAATGAAAGATATGAAGAGGAGAAATTATACAGTATAAGAGTATTTTTTATAAGGATATCTATAATACTATTAATGTTAGTTATATTACAATTTATAATATAGTTAGATTAACTATATTTATAACAATATTAATTTTATTTAATATTAGTATATATAGAAATAAACTAATAACATATATAAATTATGATATAAAGTATAGATATATAGATTTCTAATATTTAAAAATTTTATAAGTGGTTAATTATTATATATTTTGATAAAGTATTAGTATTTACAGATGAAATATAATGAGTTATGGATATATAATTGAAATAAATTGTGAAAATTAAACACAAAAAAGAGAGATATTCTAAAGATGGAAGATTACCTAGAATTAAATACAAATTTAAGTATAACTAGAAAAATTTAATAAAATAATCAAAAAATTAAATTCCTTGTAATATTATGCAAAAAAAAGGTATAATATTAAATATGGTACTCATATAATGAAAATGTGGGTAAAGGTTATCAAGAATATTAAAATTAAAAACTTAATCATAAATAGAAGGGATATATGGCTATGTTTTTTTTAGATTTTTTCAAAGGAAGTAAGAAAAAAATTAAAGATGAGATAAATGAGTTAAAATTAGAAAAAGAGTGTTTAGAAAAAGAATTTGATAAGCATCATAACAAGTATGAAGAACTATGGAGACAATATCATAGTAATGAAATGAATTATACTTCAGCAATGAAGGTAGATAACAAATGTTATGAGTTAAAAGCAAGAATAAAAGAAATTGAGAAAAAAATAAAAGAATTAGAAAAAAAATTATAAGAAAAGGGCTTATATATTTTTAAATATTTAAAAGTATATAAGCCTTTTTTGTCTGTGTTCATATAATAGATTATAAATTATATAACAAGGAAGTGTTAATATTAAATGATAGATAAAAAATTTATACAAATAGATATGTTACCAAATTATAAATATACAATTGCTAATTCTAATTTGAGAAAAGAAAGCTCAATCAGCTCTGAAATTTTAACTGTTATACCTAAATTATCAAAGGTAGAACTTATAGAAGCTTATGATGAATGGAGCAAAATTAAATATAACTTTGATGTAGGATATATACACAATGAACTTCTATCTATAAGCAAGTATACATGGAGTAACTTAAACTTAAGGGAAAGACCATCAACTGAGTCAAATTCTATTTTAATAATTCCTAAAAAAAGTAAGGTAGAAGTTATTGAAAATCTTGGAGACTGGAGTAAGATAATTTACAGTGACTTATCTGGCTATGTTTTTAATTATTTTTTATCTGATGATGGAAATAAACCTGGTATGTTAGATTATACTTATTTTTATGACGATATAACAAGATTTGTTAATGAAAATAATATAAAGAGTACAACAGATTATTTACTAGTGACAGATTTAAAAAATAAATATACTTATGTATTTAAGAAGAATAACAATATTTGGGAAAATATATATAAATGGAAAAGCACAGTAGGAAAGCCAAGCACTCCGACCATAACAGGTATTTTTTATATATCTGGCAGAAAACCTTCATTTGGAACTGATGAATATATGGTTAAGTATGCAACAAGAATAAAAGATGGATACTATTATCATTCTATACTTTATGATTCAACAGGAAGTTATGTTATAGATGGCAGATTAGGAGAAGCATTAAGTCATGGATGTATAAGATTAAGCTTAGATAATGCTAAGTGGATTTATGATAATATACTAGATACTACTACTGTAGTTATACATTGATGAAAATTATGGTATTATATAAGAAAGAGTTATGAAAGGAAATAAAAAATAATGGGAAAAACACTAGTATTAGCTGAAAAGCCTTCTGTAGGAAGGGATTTAGCTAGAGTTTTAAATTGTAAACAAGAAAAAAATGGATATATAGAAGGAAGTAATTATATAGTAACTTGGGCACTTGGGCATTTAGTTACACTTGCTGAAACAGAAATCTATTCAAATAAATATAAAAATTGGGATATAAATGATTTGCCAATACTTCCTAAATATTTAAAAACTATAGTAATTAAAAAAACATCGAAACAATTTAACACAGTAAAGGCACAGCTTAATAGAAATGATGTAGAACAAATTGTTATAGCAACAGATGCTGGTAGAGAAGGAGAGCTTGTTGCTAGATGGATAATAGATAAAGCACAAGTTAAAAAGCCTATAAAGCGTTTATGGATATCATCAAGTACAGATAAGGCTATAAAAGAAGGGTTTAATAAATTAAAGGATGGAAAAGAGTATGAAAATTTATATAGTTCAGCACTTGCAAGAGCTGAAGCTGATTGGCTAGTAGGCATAAATGCCACGCGTGCACTTACTACAAAATACAATGCTCAACTTTCTTGTGGTAGAGTTCAAACACCTGCTGTGAATATGATTTATAAAAGAGAACTAGAAATTCAAAACTTTAAACCAAAAGAGTTTTATGGTATAGAATTACAAGCTCCTATGTTTAAATTAGCTTGGGTAGATAGTAAAACTAATAGTCAAAATAGTTTTGATAAAGAAAAAATAGAAAAAATATTAGCTAGAGTAGAAAATAAAAATGCACATATAGTAGACGTCAATAAATCTTATAAGAAAAAATATTCACCAGGATTGTATGACTTAACAGAACTTCAAAGAGATGCAAATAAAATATTTAATTTTTCAGCAAAAGAAACTTTATCAATAATGCAAAAGTTATATGAACATCATAAGGTTCTTACTTATCCTAGAACAGACTCTAAGTATATAAGTACTGATATAGTAGATACATTAAAAGATAGGGTAAAAGCTTGTAATGTAAGTGATTATACTAGAGTTTGTACAAAAATATTAAAAGGTAATATAAAGGGAAATAAATCTTTTGTTGATAACTCAAAAGTTACAGATCATCATGCTATAATTCCTACTGAAGAGAGAGTGTTTTTAGGAGATTTAAGTGATAAAGAAAGAAAAATATATGATTTAGTTGTTAAAAGGTTTTTAAGTGTACTAAGTGAACCTTTTGAATATGAACAAACATCTATTAAAGCAATTATAGAAGATGAAGTATTTATCGCCAAAGGCAAAAAAATCATAAAGCTTGGCTGGAAAGAAAATTATACTAACTTTGATGAAGATGATGATAAAGAACAAAAACTTCCTAATTTAAATAAAGATGATATATTAAAGATAAGTAGAGCTATTATGACAAGTGGAAAAACTCAGCCTCCAAAACCTTTAAATGAAGCAACATTACTTGCTCAAATGGAAAAGGATGGCTTGGGAACTGTTGCAACTCGTGCAGATATAATTGAGAAGATATTTAATTCTTTTTTAGTTGAAAAAAGAGGGAAGGATATATTTATAACTTCTAAAGGAAGACAGCTATTAGATTTAGTTCCTAGTGAGTTAAAATCACCAGAACTTACTGCTTCTTGGGAAAGAAAACTTAATGATATATCAAATGGAAAGCTGAAAAAAGATGTATTTGTAAATGAGATGAAAAATTATACAAAAGATATTGTAAAAGATATTAAAGGCAGTGATGCTACATTTAAACATGACAACTTAACTAAAAATAAGTGTCCAGAGTGTGGTAAGTATATGCTAGAAGTGAATGGTAAAAGGGGGAAAATGTTAGTTTGCCAAGATAGAGATTGTAATACTAGAAAGACAATTTCACAAACAACTAATGCTAGATGTCCAGTTTGCCATAAGAGATTAGAACTTCGTGGCGAAGGAGAAGGAAAGACGTTTGTTTGTAGTTGTGGGTATCGTGAGAAGCTAAGTAGCTTTAATAAAAGAAAGAAAGAGGAAAGTAATAAGGCCTCTAAAAGAGATATAAATAAATACTTAAAAAACCAAAATAAAAAAGAAGAAACTTTTAATAATCCTTTTGCTGAAGCTTTAGCAAAATTGAAAAAGTAAGATATTGAAAAAGAGAGATGAGCATATATTTAAATTATATTATTAATTAACATATATACTTATCTCTCTAATTTTATAAAACTATTTTTTAATTTTTAGTTATATAGTTTTTTCTAAGTAATGCATATAGTATAGCTATTACTCCTATACCTATTATCAGATTATTGACTGATAAGTTTAAAATTCCACCTATTAAGAAAACTACACCCATTAATACAATAGTCAAGGCTTCAAAGTGGATTGTTTTTTTTCTGTCTATTTTACCAAGCCTTTTTGATAATCTTTCAAAGTACTCTTCTTTAAAGACATAATTACTAAATTTTACTTGAATAAATCCAAATATAAATGCTGCTATACCAAAGAACACATATAAAAAGTTTATATTATTCATAGTTGTCACTCCTTTTTATGTTTTATATTATAATATTTATATTAATGTATTGGCTAAAATTATAATTTAATATCAGATGGATTTAAAATATATAAAGTATTTATATTTTATCCTATTTATCTAATATTAAAAATAAATGCCACAGATAATTATATCTGTGGTTTTTATTAATACCAATGGGAAAGCAAGAAGTTTGCTATACTTTCATATGGTATTTTTTCATTTTTTAATAGTCCTTGAATAACTAACCCATCAACTATTGATACTAGTAAAAATGATAGGGCTTCGGCATCTTGAGTACCAGTTTTTATAATTTCGCATTTTAAAGTATTGCGCCACTCTATATATTTAAGTTTAATTTGTTCTTTTAATTTATCATTTCCTGTGATTGCTTCACAAAGTATATACATGTGTATACGTCCACGATTTTCTATTGTAGAAATTTTATCTAATATAAGATTAATCATTTGATCTTTTGAACTTTCAGAATCAATACCCTGGACACAGTTTAAAACGGAGCTAGTTATAACTTCTAGATGCATGTTAGCTATATCTGAAATTAAATCGTCTTTTGAAGAATAGTGATAGTATAAAGTACCTTTGCTTATATCCACAGCCTTTGCAATATCTGCTAGACTGGTATTTTTTATTCCATTTTTAGTAATTAACTCAGTTGCAGCTAATAAGATATTTTCTTTCATATTATTTGGTTTCATAGAATCAACCTTTCATAAAAAACTTGCTATTTTGATAAAACAATTATAAACGTATAAGAAAATGTTGTCAACAAAGGTAGTATTAAAATTGAATAATTTACAGAATTTTTAGTTATTGACTTTTTACAAAAGTGAAGGTACAATTAAAATGAATATCGGTCGACTGGCTGACTGATAAATTTGATTTGATAATTAATCATGAGATAAAAATAAAATAGATATTATGTTTATACAAAGAGAGGGAGTATATGAGTAAAATAAAAATAATAACAGATAGTTCATGTGACTTAAATAAAGATATAATTGAAAAATATAATATAGGTGTGGTAGGCCTTAATGTATCTTTTGGAGATGAAACATATACTGATGGAGAAATGGATAACGATATATTTTATGAAAGAATGGCAATAGAAAAAGATCTTCCAAAGACATCTTGTCCTTCTCCTGAAAAATTCGTAAACACTTATAACTGTGAAGAAGATGAAATTTTAGTAATTACTATAACTTCTAAATTATCTGCTACATATTCAACAGCTATACTTGCAAAGAACATGTTTTTAGAAGAAAATAAAAATAAATTTATAGAAATTATAGATAGCGAGAGTGGATCAGTAGGTCAAGGGCTTTTAGTAGTAAAAGCTGCTCAGCTAGCAGAACAAGGAAAAACGTTAAAAGAAATAGTAGAAGAAATTGAAAAGCTCAAAAAAGATATTGTTTTCTATGGATCTCTTGAAACCTTAGAAAATGCTATAAAAGGTGGTAGAATAAATCCTATAGCAGGTAAAATAATAAATGCTCTTAACTTTAAAGTTATAATCCAAGTCTCAGAAGGATTAGTAAAACCTGTTGATAAAGCAAGAGGGGACAACAATTCTATAAAAAAAGTTATTGATAATGTTTTAAAAAGATCTGATGAAAAAGAAAATAGAGTTTTAGCAATAGGGCATTCTAATTGTTTAGAAAAGGCTTTAAAAGTTAAAGATATGCTTGAAAAGCAATATGATTTTAAAGATATAACTATTAGTGAAGTTGGTTCAGTTATGGGAACTTATACGTCAAAAGGAGCTATATTAATAAGTATTTTATAAAAGAAAATAGTATCTCGATTTCTAAGAGATACTATTTTCTTATTTTTTTAATAAGTTTACATAATTAAATTTAAGTAAAGATATTTAGACTTTATAACCCTATATTAAAAATGAACTCATTAATAAAATAACTTAAAAGAAATAATCCCAATAAATATATATACTTATAATTAAAGCTAAAATTGTGTAAATCATAGATATGAAAAAAGGTATACTTTTAAAAAATCTAAGATTATAATTCCTGGTTGTTTCTTTATCTATCGCAATAGCAGTCCAATAGTCTAAAAAACGATTATATATACTATCTTCTGTTGAGAAAAAGCCAATAATGGTAGTAAATAAAACTCCGACTATTAAAGACATATCAATAAAAGATACTTTTAAGATACTACTTAGAAAGTAATTTGAAAATATTAGTAAAGATAAAGTTAGGATGGCAGAAAAAGCTTTTTTCAAGAAAAAACCTCCTTAATTTAGTGTGATTGTAGATATTAGAATAGATTTAACCTATATAAAAAAGGGTAATTTACTATTAATATATAAGTATTTTATATAACTGATGATTATGATAACTAAATTATACACGGAGGTATATATGAAAGATATAAAATTAGTAAAGTTAGTAGGAGACATAAAAAGTGCTAATATAGATGAAATAAGAAAATTAGAAGTAGGAGTTGAGATACAAAGTTTTCCACAAAATATATTAGATGGAGATTATAGTTATACTATAAAAGAGTGTAAATTTAAGCTTAGAAATTTTGATAATATAATATCATTACATGGTTCTTCTTTTGATTTAAACCCAGGAAGTACAGATAAAAAAGTATTAGAGTTAACCAAATATAGATATATGCAATCTATCAATATTGCAAAGGAAATAGGAGCTAAGTATGTAATATTTCATAGTCAAATTTCACCATTAATAAGTGTAGATAAAATTAGAAAGCTAAAAATAAATAATCAGATATTATTTTGGAAAGAATTTCTTAAAGAAATTGATGATTTAGATATAACTATACTTTTAGAAAATGAATATGAAGATAGTTATGATGAGTTACTTTATATAATAAAAGAGGTAAATTCACCAAAATTAAAAATTTGCTTAGATACAGGCCATGTTTTAGCATATTCTAATAAAAGTTTAGAAAGTTGGTTTTTAGGATTAAACGATTATATAAAATATGTACATCTACACTTTAATGAAGGCAAAAATGATTCTCATACAAAGCCTACAAATGATCAATTAGTAAAGTTTAAACATATAATTGAAAAAGCAAATATAAAACCGATAATATCATTAGAGTATAATATTGAGGATGCAAAAGAAGAAATTCCTAGAATAAGAGAGATACTAGATAAATAAAAAGCAGTGATTAAAATTTTAATCACTGCTTTTTATTTATCTAGTATTATATTATAATATTTAAGGTTATTGACAAAATAAGAATCTAAAAATGAAATTATAAAAAATTTATTGGATAGAATTAAATAGTATATAGAAGGTGAATTTTATGAAAAAGTTATTAATATTAATCGTCGTTTTAATATCGACTATTATTGTAAGCTCAAGTAGTTTAAATGAAAATAGGCAATTATCTAAGATAGAAAAAATAGAAGATTTTGAATGCGTTTATGAAAATATAAAAAACGGATATCCATATTTAGATGTAATTAAAAGAAGTGACAATATAGATTGGGTAGAAAATAAACAAGAATACATAAAAAGAATTAAAAAAACTACAAATGATGATGAATTTATAGAAGAGCTTTCATCTATAATATCTGATTTAAAAAACAGACATACTGAATTAATAGATAATAAAAACAGATATGAACTTTTTAAAAAATCATATTCAAAAAATAATTGGTATGACTTTTTAGATGATAAAAATGTTATAGATAGATATAATTCTATAACACAAAAAATAGAGATACCAAAAGGTATTTTTATGAAAAAAGAATTAATATTAAAGGATATAAAAGATGGTGAGGTTGGATATATTTATTTACCATCAATGGCATCTAAAAATGGATCTATAACTAAAGATTTAAAAATGATAGGTGATTATATAAATGGCTTAGATAACCATAAAGCTTTAGTTATAGATATAAGAGGAAATAAAGGGGGAAGTGATAGTTATTGGCAAGGTGTTGTTTCTAAACTTATTGAAAAAGATACAAAAAGAGTTGGATATAGGGTTTATAGAGATAATAGTGAATTGGTTAAAAGATATACTAATATAAGGAAGCTAAAATTAAAGCCTATAAAATATTTGCCTGAAGATGTTAAGCAAAATTCTCCTAAAGAAGTTTTTAATAAATTTAGTGATTTTGAAGAAACCTCATATACTATAAAATCTAAGAAGGAATCTAGATTTAAAGGGAACATATATGTACTTATAGATAACTCTGTATACTCGTCGTCCGAGACATTTGCAATGTTTTGCAAAGAAACTAAGTTTGCAAGGCTAATCGGCCAAACAACTGGAGGAGATGGTGGAGGACTAGATCCTATTTTATTTAAACTAAAAAATAGTGGGTTGATCGTTAGAATGGCAAGTGGAATGTATTTAAATGAAAAAGGAATATGTGATGAAGAGTTTAAAACTTCAGCAGATTTTAAAATGAAAAATTATGAAAGAACTAAAGAATTTGAAAATGATAATTGTATAAAAAAAGTATTAGAACTTGAAAATATTAAAAACTAATCTATAAAAATATTTCAAATTTAAAATATTAAACTGACTTGTAAAAGAAAGGGAAAATGTTTAAGTAAATAAAAAATAAGGTATATATAATATTGTTAATACATAAAAAATAGTTACTCGGGAGGTAGCATCATGAAAATGAATAAAGCATTAATTATAGGACTCGGATTGGTGATTGTATGCGGGGCTGGGGTTAGTTATTCATTAGCAAAAGATGATAAGTCCGAATATTTAACAAAAGAACAAGCTAAAAGTATAGTTTTAGAAAAAGTTCCGGATGGTAAAATATTAGAATTTGCATATAATAATGAAGATAATAATCCTAAATATGACTCAAAAGTTGTAAAAGATAATATTAAATATGAAGTAGATGTAGATGCTGAAACAGGGGATATAGTAAACTTTTCACAAGAGGTACTTAAAGAAACCAATAAAGATAAAACTCCAGATAAATTAATAAGTGAAGATAAAGCTATGGATATAATGCTTCAAAAAGTTCCAAAAGCAACAGTTCAAAGCTTTGACTTTGATAAAGATGGAAAAGAACCAGAATATGAAGGTGTTCTCGTAAAAGCTGATACAAAATATGAAATTACTGTAGATGCAAAATCAGGTAATATAAAAGAATTTAGTCATGAAAAAATAAAAGTAAAAGATACAAATGATGATCAGTATGGTGATATAAAACTAGATGACTAAAATAAAAAAAGTGTAGATATCTAATAAATTTAGATATTTACACTTTTTTTATTTTAGAAAATATATTTATACGGAAAAAATAAATATATAGTTTATTACTATTTCAGATTAATTAAATATAGAAAATAACTATAATTGTTGAAAGTATATGTTTAATTTAGTAACATTAGAAAAATACTTATATAAGATATAAATAGAGGAGGTTAAATATGATATACAATAATATTTTAGAACTTATAGGGAAAACTCCAATTCTTAAATTAAATAATATACAAAATAATAATAATATATATTTAAAATTAGAAAAGTACAATAGTGGAGGAAGCATTAAAGATAGAGCTGTACTTGGTATGATTGAAGATTTAATGAAAGACAATAAAATTAAACAAGGTGATACTATTGTAGAAGCAACTAGTGGAAATACAGGAATTGCACTTTCAATGATTGGAAAGGTAAAAGGATTAAATATAATAATCGTTATGCCAAGTTCTATGAGTAAAGAGCGTATAGATTTAATGAAGGCTTATGGTGCAGAAGTTATTTTAACTAAAGAAGGTGGTATGCAAGCATCTATAGACAAATCAATAGAACTTGTAAATTCCAATGAAAGCTATAAATCATTAAAACAATTTGAAAATGAAAGTAATCCTAAAAAGCATTATAATACTACTGCTATAGAAATTTATGAAGATGTAGAGAATATTGATATATTTATAGCTGGAATAGGAACAGGTGGTACTATAAGTGGAATAGGAAAATATTTAAAGGAAAAAAATCCAAATATAAGAGTAATAGGAGTAGAACCAGAAAGTTCTCCTTTAATATCTAAAGGATATAGTGGAGCTCATAAAATACAAGGAATAGGAGCTAATTTTATACCAAAAAATTTAGATATGAATATTATAGATGAAATAATAACTGTAAAAGATGATGATGCAATTAATACTATTAAACTTTTAGGGGAAAAAGAAGGAGTATTAGTTGGGATATCCTCAGGAGCTAATGTATTTGCAAGTATTGAAATTGGTAAAAAATATAAAGGAAAAAATATAGTTACAGTATCACCTGATGGAATAGAAAAGTATTTATCTATGAATATATTTTAAAAGAGTTTATAACATGGAGGAAGTATGATAAAAAAAATTAATGATGATATTGAATATATACTTGAGAATGACCCCGCAGCAAGAAGTAAATTAGAGGTGTTTTTTCTTTACCCATCAATTCATGCACTTATAGCTCATAGGATATCACATTTTTTTTATAATCATAAAAGATATTTTATAGCTAGATTTATATCTCAAATAAATAGATTTATAACAGGTATAGAGATACACCCTGGGGCTAATATTGGAAGTGGAATATTAATTGACCATGGTATGGGAGTTGTAATAGGAGAAACTGCCGTTATTGGAAATAGGGTTACTATATATCATGGCACTACTTTAGGGGGTACAGGTAAAGAAAGTGGAAAAAGGCATCCTACTGTAGGTAATGACGTTATAATTGGAGCAGGAGCTAAAGTTTTAGGACCCATAACCATAGGTAATAATTCAAAGGTAGGTGCAAACTCAGTAGTTCTAAAAGATGTTCCAAGTAATAGTACGGTAGTTGGGATTCCAGGAAAAATAATAAAAAATAAAAACAACTAAAAAATGGTTCATTTTATGAACCATTTTTTTAAAAAGTTTAAAAAATTTAGTTTAATTTAAGCTGTAGAAGAGATTTGCAAATTAAAATTTCATATATTCTAACTCATTTGATATACTTATATTAAAAACATAAGAAAGAGAAATTTCATTTAAGAATTTAACTTTCTCATCGTCATTTAAATCTATTAAATCAAGTTTTCTGTGATAATCCATTACAAAAGCTTTTAAGTCTGGTATTTCATCAAACATGTAATAATTAAGACCATCATTATGTATATCATAATTATCTTTAATTATTTTAAAAATTGTTCTACCACCAAATAAATCTGCTAAATATCTAGTATAGGCATGTGCGACTAAAAGTTTTGGATTTATTTGAGATATTTCTTCTAATCTATCAACAAAAACTCTTGTAGAATCGCAAATTTCTACTGAATCAAGTTCATAGCCTAATAGGAACTTAGAATCTTTAAGTAAAGACTCAGCTCTAAATACTTCTGGAGTTATAAACTCTTTTAAGACTATATCGTTTTTATGCTTTTCTAGATTTTCCTCTATTGCTTTGTAAACAAAATAAAGATTATAGATATACTCACCATAACTTTCTACAGTAGCATTTCCATCAACTAATCTTTTTATGAACCCTGTATTTTCAGCCATATCATGTAGTTTTTTAGTACTTTGTTGAATGACTTTTAAAAAGTTCATATCCATAAAATCATCTTCTTTCTTTATTATATTGATTATCTATTATATAAGTACCCTTAAGGATTTATATTAAACTTCAAAAACTTAAAATTAGATAAAAGACTTTTTTATTATATAAGTGTATAATTAATATACTATAATATAAAAATAGTTATTAGATAATTAAAGATAGGTGATAGTGTGCAAGATTATGAATACATAAAAATAAAAGAATTGGAAAAGTGGAAGCTTAAGATGAAGAAAAAACCTTCTATAATAAACAAAGCTTCTAAAGAAACTCAAAATAAATTAAATTCTATATTACCAGAACAATATCATAGTATAATCACATCAGCAATAAAAAATATGACAAAGGTAGTTTTATTTGGTTCTAAATATACTACAAAAACACCAATTATAAATATTTCTATAGAAGAGCGAGATAATTTAGCTTATGAAAAAATAAGACTGTATAAAAAAACAGCTATGTTAGAAGGTGCTGGAACTGGAGCTGGAGGTATTTTAATAGGGCTTGCTGATTTTCCACTACTTCTTAGTATTAAGATAAAACTACTTTATGAAATTGCAAGTATATACGGATTTGATACAAATGACTATAAGGAAAGGATATATATACTTAATATATTTCAATTAGCATTTTCTAGTCAAAATCATGTAAATGATATTTTTAAGAATATGGAAAACTTCGATTTTTTAAAGGAAACTTTATCTAATGATATAAATGATTTTGATTGGAGAAAATTTCAACAAGAATATAGAGATTATATAGATTTGGCTAAACTTCTTCAATTAGTTCCAGGTATCGGGGCTTTTGTGGGAGCTTATGTAAATAATAAACTAGTAGATAAATTAGGGGAGTATGCAATTTATTCATATCATATGAGGTTACTTAATTCTAATAATTGTATAGTAGAAAAAGAAAGTTGGATATCTAGGCAATATAAATATATTTTTAATAAAAAAATTGATAAAAAATCAAATTAATTTACTTATAAAAAAGGAATGCACACAAAACAAGAAGAATTAAAAATTAATAAAAAGCACAAGGTGATTCACACATTAAGTATGAATCACCTTTTTTTAGGAGGTATTGTATGTTAAATCTATTAATAAACAACAATCCAAATTGTATGTGTCATTTAGAAAACATAGTAAAAGAAGAAATTTGGGAATTAGAAAACAAACCATTTTTAATAGTTAGTGGAAACAATATTAATTTAAAAAGTACTAGTATAGAAATTTTTCAAGATAATAATAAATTATTTAGTGGTTACATAGAAATAGATAAAAATTCTTTTTCAATAAAAATATATTTAAAAGAAAGGTTACAGCATACAAATAACATAAAAATTATATTGGATAATTACGAAGAAGTATTTAACATTAAACTAAATAAGTTATATGGATTTGTAAAGTATAAAGATAAAACTCCTGTAAGAAATGCTGTAATTAGCTGTACAGGAAGTGAAATAGTAGTTTTAAGCGATAAAAATGGTTATTTTGAGCTATATTTAAGTGACAAGGTAGATAGTATTGGAATTTTTGATAAAGAATACTCAAAAGAAACTCTTGAAGTATGGCTATACAATATTGACTTATATGACGATTTAAAAATAAATACAATTATGGATAGAGGAGAAGTTTACAATATAAGAGTTTGGAATCAAGAATATAGTACATATATACATTTTATACCTATGTCTATGACTAGAGTTAATAAAATTGCAGAAAAGACTTGTAAAAAGGAATCAGAACTAATATTAGATAAAGATATTTGGCCACAACTTAGAAAGGAAGATGTAGAAGTCTTTTGTAATGATAAAAAATTAGAAATTTTAGCTTTTGGGAAAATTAAAGATTTTTTAGCTAGAATAAATGAAAATAATATATATAGAAATGGATATATAGTATGTATTGAAAAATTAGATGAGAATAATCATAATTTGATAAAAATAAGATTTAAAGATAAATTCATTTTAGACGAAAAGATAACTATAGACTTTGGAGAGGGATATTATCTTTATTAATAGAATATAAATAATGTATATTTTTATTGGGGGAGATATATATGATTTTAAAATTAAATGATAGACATAAAGATATAGTTTTAAACTATGTAGGAAAAGAACCAAGCATAAATTTATTTATAATAGGTGATATCGAACAATATGGATTTGATAAAGACTTTCAAGAGGTATGGGGAAGTTTTGATGAAAAAAATAACTTAACTGGAGTTTTACTTAGATATAACAACAATTTCATTCCTTACATAGAAAACTTAAATGAAGATGTATCGGAGTTTAAGAAAATTATAAAATCATATAAAGGAAATAAGTTTATATCAGGTAAGAGCGATATAATTGAAAAATTTAAAGACATATTCAATGACTTTGAAGAAAAATATATGTACTTTTGTCAATTAAAAGAAAAAAGTAAATTATTAAAATGGGATGATTCTATTAAGGTGGCAACAGAAAAAGATGCATCAAGAATTCATGAATTAATAGACACTATAGATGAATTTTCTGTTCAAGATAGTATTAAAGAAATTGAGGAAAAGATTAGAGATAATAACAAAGTAGTTTACTATATTGAAAATGAGAAAAAAGAAATTATAACAGTATCTCAGATAACTGCTGAAAATAGTAAATCAGCTATGGTTGTAGGGGTAGCAACAAGAAAGGATTATAGAGAAAAAGGATATATGAGTAAATGTTTATCTAAACTATGTAGTGATTTTATTGATAAAAACAAATCTCTGTGTCTTTTTTATGATAATCCAAAAGCAGGACGCGTTTATAAAAAAATTGGATTTGAGGAAATAGGAACATGGATTATGTTAGTTGAACGAAAGAATTAAATTTCTAAAGGGGGTTTTAGGTATGATTTCAAGCTCAATAGTTTTATTAGTAGGTTTACTTGGAGTCATGTTAGGAATAACAATTAGAAAGTATAAAATGGGTTACTTAGTAAGAGGAATAGATTTAGAAAAATATGATAATGATAAAACTTCACAAATAATGGGAAATTTTACTTTGCTTTGTGGAATTTGTATAACAATTATAGGAAGTATTAGCTTTATTTTAAATGGAGAGTGTAAAGAAATTATAGGAATTAGCATCGTTTTAGTAGCTACATTAACATCTTTGGCTGGAAATTTCAAGGTTAAAAGATATGCAAGAATAGAGTAGGCTAATAGTATATATTGTTTGAAAAGTCAGTAAAATTATGCTAATGTATATATACATAATAAAATTTGGAGGAGATCAAACTAATGGCTTTTTTTAATAAGTTAGCAGGATATGGGTCAATAGATAATTCTGCAGGGGATAGAATAAAAGATTATTTAATAGATGGAGAAGAGGTTATTCAAGCATTTACATTTATAAGAGACTCTATAATATTAAGTAATTATGGAATATATTTAGTAGATGTTCAAGGGGTTAGTGGTAAAAAAGTAGAAGTAAAGTTTTTCCCATCTAAAAATGTAAAAAGTATTTCTTTTGAAAGTGCGTCTACATTTGATTTAGATGTAGATATAAAAATAGGAGTTGATGGAAATTCAACTATGGGTCAAAATGGTATACCATATAATGCACCTATCTCATTTAAGGTTCCAAAAACTCAAGCTCAAGAAGCTAAGCAAATAGTTAAACTTGTAAAAAAACATTATTTATTTAAATAAAATGAAAAAGCATATAGCAGTTGCTATATGTTTTTTTATTTATTAAATTTAATTTTACAGAAAAAAATGAATTTAATAAATTATTTAAAAGCAAATGATTTCAGATAAAAAAACAAAAAAATATAAGTGTTACGACAAAAAATTACAAAATATGGCAAAAATATATGTTATAATGCAAACGGCAATTAAATATTTTTTTATTTAATTACTAAGAATAAATTTAGATATAAGGGGTGTTTTTCAATGAAAAAAAGTAAAATGCTAATAGCTAGTATGGTTTTAGGTATAATCTATACATTATACTTAGTATTCTATTTTGCAGGTGCAATAGGTGGATCTGCAGATGCAGCTGAGGCAATAGGAGCATCTATAGCAGCTACACTTGTAATACCACATATGGCATGTGTTGCAATAGGAGCTATATTCTCAATAGTAGCAGTAGTTACAAGTAAGCCATGGGCAGGATTAACATCTATGATACTATACTTTGTAAGTGGAATTTTATTTTTACCATATGTAATATTCTCAATAGTACTAGGTGTCGTAGCTTTATGTGGATGGTTAAATATGAAAAAAATAATAGATAAACAAAATGGTGTAAAAGCTTAATATGGTAGATAAAAAGACTAAGAATATATATTCTTAGTCTTTTTATCTACCATATTACATGTAATGATAATAATTTTTCAAAATTAAGTCATTCAATAATACATAAATTAAGTCATTCAATAATAAATTCGATAACAGAAAAAATAAAGAAATGTATAATTCAATTGAAGACTTTTATAAATCATTAATAAATGTGTTTTCAGAGTGAAAAATTATTTCACACCATAAATATTAGATTTTATTCCATAATATACATATATATCTATATTTATGATAATATTTAAATTAATTAAAGGAAAATAATGGATTATGAAAAACTTATATTAAGTTGGCATTAAATAAAACAATGGGAGGAAAAGATGATAGAAGTAAGAAATTTATGTAAATCTTTTACTAGAGTTGTAAAAGATAATGGCTCAAAGAAAAAAAGTAAATTTTCAAAGCACAAAACAAAGAAAGAGGACTTCTTAGCTGTAAACAATATTAGTTTTGAAGCTAAAGAAGGAGAAATCTTAGGAATTTTAGGACCAAATGGAGCAGGTAAAACAACTCTACTTAGAATGCTTGGAGGAATACTAACTCCTACATCAGGTAGTATAAATGTTTGTGGATATGATTACGCAATTGATAAAAATGCAGCAAAAAAAGAAATTGGATATTTATCTGGAAATACAAAGTTGTATAATCGTCTTTCTCCAAGAGAGCTATTAACAACTTTTGCAAGTTTATATGAAATGCCAAAGGACGAGATAGAAAAGTCTATAAATGAAGTAATAGATATAATGGGCATGGAAAGTTTTATAGATAATAGAATAGAAAATTTATCTACAGGTCAAACTCAAAGAACTTCAATAGCAAGATGCCTAATTCACTCACCTAAAATTTATATATTTGATGAGCCAACATTAGGTTTAGATGTTATAAGTAGTAAATCTATTATAGATTTTATGAAAAATGAGAAAAAAAGAGGAAAAACAGTTTTATATTCAACTCACTACATGGAAGAAGCTGAAACTCTATGTGATAGAATAATGATGATTCACCAAGGTGAAGTAATTGCAATTGGAACTCCAACAGAGTTAAAAGAAAAGACAGAGACAGATAATTTAAGAGATGTATTTATAACTCTTGCAAGTGAAAGAGGTGATTTATTTGAGGACTAAAATAGTAAATCAAATATTTAAAAAAGAAATTTTAGATATATTAAGAGATAAAAAGACTATATTTATGATGATTATACTACCTATTATTTTATATCCTATTTTAATGGTTGGTATGACACAAGTTATGTCAATGTCTATGAATAGTATGGAAAAAGAAAATATAAATATAGCATTTAACAAAAAACCAGATGCTATATTAAATGAAGTTATAAAAGAAACTAATGTAAATAGAAAAAAGGATAATAGTGAAATTGGAGAAGTTAAAGTTAAAGAAAGTAAAGACTATAAAAAGGATTTAAATGATGGTAAAATAGCTGCTTTTATAGAAATTAGCCAAAATGATAAATTTGAAAATTTTAAAGTATATATAAATTCATCTAATAATTCTTCTTCAATGGCAGAAAAAGAAATTGAAAATATATTAAATACATATAAAGAAGATTTAGTTGAAAATAAAGTAAGAGAAAGTGGTTTAGATGTTAAATCTACACTAGAGCCAGTTTCTTATAAAACTGTAGATGTTGCAAAAAATGAAGAAGTAGCAGGTCATTTACTGGGACAAATACTTCCATTTGTATTAATTATAGGATTATTAATGGGAGCTATATATCCTGCAATAGATGTTATGGCAGGGGAGAAAGAAAGAGGAACTCTAGAAACATTATTTACACTTCCTATAACAAATCTAGAACTGGTTATGGGTAAATATATGGCAGTATCCTTATGTGCAGTGGCATCAGCAATTTTAAACTTTTTATCTATATTTATAACTATTGCCTTTTTGTTTGCTAGTCAAGGAATGGCAAGTCAAATGGGAATGATTAATATAGACTTATCACAAATGATACTTCCAGGAATAATAACATTAATATGTGTATGTTTATTTGCTATGGTTGTATCGGCTATAAGTATGTGCGTATGTTCTCTTGCAAAAAGCTTTAAAGATGCACAAAACTACATAACGCCAATAACTTTACTTGTTATGATACCTTCATATGTATCTATGATACCAAATATAAGCTTAAATAGCTTTACAGCTACTATACCGGTTGTAAATATTTCACTACTTATAAAAAGTGTTCTTACATTCAATAGCAATATAAGTTTAATAGCTTTAGTTTTAGTTTCAAACTTTGTTTTTGTTATAATCTCTGTGTTGCTTTTATCTAAGATGTTTAATTCAGAAGAAATTTTATTTGGTAGTAGTAAAACTTTTGCCTTACTTGAAAAGAGAAGTAATATCAAAAAAGGAACGATGCCATCAATAGGTGATGGAGTAACATTATATGCTGTTGGTGTAGTTTTATTAATTTATGTAGGAAGTTTAATTCAACTTAAATTTAAAATGGGTGGAATAGCTCTAACTCAGATAATGATAATAGGACTTCCATTATTATTTGTATGGTATATAAAATCAGACTTTAAAAAGGCTTTTAGTATAAAAGTTCCAAAAGTAATTAATGTTTTAGGTGGTATAGTTTTATGGATTGGAACATTCATAGTAGTTAATCTTATAACTCAAATAATGTTATTTTTATTCCCACAAAACATGCAAGTTGTAGAAGGTTTAAATGATGTACTAAAATTAGACTCAAGTTTTTTATTAAACTTACTAGTTGTAGCGGTTATGCCTGCTATATGTGAAGAGTTTTTCTTTAGAGGGTTTGTATTTACCTCATTTAGTAATGGGAAAAATAAAAAAGCTCAAATATGGGCAGTAATTTGTAGTGGAGTTCTATTTGGATTTATGCATATAGATTTTATAAGAGTCATACCGACTAGTATTTTAGGTATAGCACTTGGATATGCAGTTTACAAAAGTAAATCTATATTTATACCTATGTTAATGCACTTTTTAAATAATTCAGTAGCTGTACTTGCAATGCATACTACAAGTCATGGTGGATTTATAGGAAAAATAAATGATTTATTAACTATTGATTTTAATAACTTTAATACAATTAAATTTTTAGGGTTAATAATTTTGAGTATAATTTTAGCATTTATAGGAAGTAAGCTATTAAATAATAAAGAAAAGCAAGTTTAAATATATCTTTAAAGGAGTTATCTTGAAATATAGATAGCTCTTTTTTTTATTTAAAATTATTAAAAATTTTAATGATAATTATTACAATTATAAATTTTACTTATAGGAAGCTTAGGTATATACTATTATCTGTATTAAAGAAAAAATTAACAATTTATATATATAAGCTCTTTACAAAGGAGGATACAAATATGAGAGATGTTACTGTAATAGGAGCTGGTGTAGTAGGTTGCGCCATAGCAAGAGAATTATCTAAATACGATTTAGATGTAGTTGTAATTGATAAAAATGAAGATGTAGCTGAAGGTATATCAAAAGCTAACAGTGGAATTATACACGGAGGGTACAACGAGAAAAAAGGAACTTTAAAAGCAAAACTTAACTTAGAAGGGAATAAAATGATGGATGAGTTATCTGAGAAATTACAATTTCCTTTTAAAAGAAATGGTGCTTTAGTTTTAGCTTTTAGTGAAGAGGAATTAGAAAGAGTAAAAGAACTTAAAGCCAATGGAGAAGAAGTCGGAGTTAAGGGATTAGAAATTTTAAATAGAGAAGAAGTTTTAAACCTAGAAAAAAATATAAATAAAGATGTATTAGGTGCATTATATGTAAAAACTTCAGGTATAGTAAGTCCATATGAAATGACATTGGCATTTGGAGAAAATGCAGTTGAAAATGGAGTTGAATTTATACTAGGACAAGCTGTAGTAGATATAAAAAAAGAAGATGAAATATATAAGGTTAAACTTGAAGACAACAAAGTAATAGATAGTAAAATAGTTATAAATGCAGCTGGACTAGGTGGAGGTTATATAAGCTATTTAGTTAGTGGAACAAAATATGAAATAGATCCTGTTAAAGGAGAATATTGTTTATTTGATAAAGTAGCAGGAAATTTATGTGAAAAAACTCTATTTCAAGTGCCAACTAAGTTAAGTAAAGGAGTTTTAGTTACACCAACAGTTGATGGAAATCTTTTAGTAGGACCTAATGCAAAAAGTAGTGATAACATAGAAACTTCAAGAGAAGGTATAGATGAAATTTTAAACAAAAGTAAGAAAACAATGAAAGATATACCAGTTGCAAGAGTTTTAAATACTTTTGGTGGCCTAAGACCTAAAGTTTGTGGTGGAGATTTTATAATAGAAGAAGCTAAGGATTCTAAAAACTTTATAAATGTAATAGGTATTGATTCACCTGGATTAACAGCAGCTCCAGCAATAGCTACTTATGTAATTGAATTAGTTTCTAGAAATATAGAATTACACAAAAAAGGAAGTTATAAAGAAACTAGAACAAAAATGGTTAGAATGAGCGAATTAAGTATGGATGAAAAAAATAAATTAATTGCTGAAAATCCGGCTTATGGAAAAATGGTGTGTAAATGTGAGTTTGTAACAGAAGGTGAAATTATAGATGCCATAAAAAGACCTTTAGGAGCAACTACACTAGATGGAATAAAAAGAAGAACTAGAGCTATGATGGGTGGATGCCAAGGTAGTGGATGTATGATACCTATAAGTATGATATTAAGTAAAGAATTAGGAATAGATATAAGTAAAGTAAACAAAAACTGCAAATCTTCTACAGTTGTTGGATATAAGGAGGTTTAATGATATGATAGAATATAACTTAATTATAGTTGGTGGTGGAGCAGCAGGTATATTATGCGCTATAGATGCCTATAAAAAAGGAATTAAAGATATTTTGCTAATAGAAAAAGATCCTGTTTTAGGAGGAGCTTTAAATGTAGGAAACTTCAATATAAGCAATAAAAAAAATATAACTGGTAAAGAATATAAAGCAAATTTATTAAACGAACTTGATAATTGTAAAATAGATATAAAATTAAATACTATGGTTTTAAAAATAGAAGAAAATAATGAAGTACTTTGCACAAGTCCAACAGATGGAATAGAAAAAATTAAAGGTAAAAATATAATTTTGGCAAACGGAGCTAAAGAAGGAGCAAGAAAACCTGTAGATATGGTAGGTGATAGATGTTCAGGAATACTTACTGTAGGAATGACTAAAAAAATCTTTAGTATGGAAAATATGATACCAGGTAAGGAGATTCTTATAGCTGGAGATGCTACTTTATATATGATAGAAAAAGAATTACAAGATGAAAATATAAATGTAGTAGGTATAATAACTAACGATAAGAATATAAATGCTTACGGATTAACTGATAAAATCTATGATGATTACACTATAGAAGCAATCTATGGTGAAGGTAGAATAAGTAGTGTTAAATTAGTTAAAGAAGGTAAAGAGGAATTAGTTAAATGTGACACTTTAATATTTGCAAATCCAATGCTTTCAGATGGATTAGTAGCAATGAGAAGTGATATAAAATTAAATCCAAGAACTACGGGACCTGAGGTTGATGATAAGTTTATGACTTCAAGAGATAGAATATATGCTTGTGGTAATGGTATATTCATACATGATTATATAGAAGATATAGAAAAAGAATGTATTGAGCTAGTAGAAAACCTATACTAAAAATTTAATATGAAAAATAATTATAGACTATGGAGCTACTCCATAGTCTATAATTATTTTGAGGTGATAATATGAAACTTTCAACAGGTCAAGTTAGTAAATTATTTGATATCAGTAAAGATACACTAAGACATTATGATAAATTAGGGATTTTAAAACCAGAAGTAAATAAATCAAATGGATACAGATATTATTCTCAAGAACATATAGATCAATTAAATTTAATACTAGCCGCTAAAGACTTAGATATATCTTTGTCAGCTATAAAAGAAACCATAGAAAGTGAAAATCTAAGTAAGTACAAAAACTTAATTGATAAGCAAGAGAGATTAATAAAAGAAAAAATAGAAAATTTAAAAAGAAAACAAAAGCAACTTTCAAAATGGAATGAAACCTTAGAAACCATAATAAACTTTAAAAATGAATATAAATTTGATAATTTAGAGGTATTTGAAACTAAATATAAATTTTATGGAGTAGAAATGAAAAAGGTTTTGGAAAAAAGACTTAGCAAACAATATGCAAGTTATATAAATGAAAATATAGAAGTCATGGGAGAAGAATGTTATTACACTTTATATAGTATTAGTAGAGACAATGAAATAAAAGAAGATGAAAGCATTATCTTCATAAAAGAGGAAGAAAGAAATAAACATATATCTAAAAAATATATAAAAGAAAAATTAGAACTAAAAGAAAAAAAGATAAGTGGAAAATTTGTACGTGTTAATTTTTATGGAAATTCAAAAGAATTAGATGATTATTTAACTTTACTTAATAAATATTTTAATAGTGAAGATACAAAAGAATTATTTATAAAATGTGATTTTTACATACCAAAAAAGAGTGAAGGTGAAAAATACTTTGTAGAAATTTTATTAAATATAAAATAATATATTGACTGTGGAGTAGGTCCACACCCTAGAATTAACTCATCGATGAGTTTTAGGAGGGATTAATTTGAACTTAATAAAAAATAGAGTATTTGTAACTATATTAGTAACAGATATAATACAACAAATGGCTATATGGATAAGAAATATTGCTATAATGTTTTTCATAATGGATTTAACTAACAAAGATCCTTTAGCTATATCTGCACTTAATTTTATAGAATATTTACCTATGTTTTTACTTACCTTTGTAGGAGGAATAATAGCCGATAGATATAATCCTAAGAAGATAATGTTTTTTGGTGATTTATTTAGTTTTATATCTTTTATTATACTGGGAGCTGTCATATCTAAAGGATATATAGGGGCTATATTTTTAGTAGTTTTAGTTTCAGCAAGTGTTACACAGTTTTCATATCCATCATCACAAAAGTATTTTAAAGAATATGTAGATGAAGATAGTATAGATAAAGCTATTGGTATAAGCCAGTTACTAAGTTCAGGTTTTTTTGTTATAGGACCCTTTATAGGGTCACAGTTTTACTTCAATTTTGGAATTGATAAAACACTTATGATAATATCTTTATTGTTTTTAATATCCATAGCTTTAATATTAACACTACCTAATAAAAATTTTGAAAAAATAAAAAGTAGTGGCTTTATTGAAGATATAGGTTTAACTTTTAAATATTTAAATGAAAAAGAAATATTAAAATTATTAACTAAAATGTTTTTTGTAGTCTCTTTTGCAATGGGTATAGCAAATAATCTAGATATATTTTTAGTTACAGATAGACTGGGATTAAGTGAGGAATTTTATCAGTTTTTCTCAGGAATTGCTGGAGTAGGAGTAATAATTGGAGGAGGAATTTATTTATTAGTCTCTAAACATATGAATAATAAGGTGTTATGCATTTTAATAGGGGTATTTTCTATTACAGTTTTCTTTGAGGGGTATTCTACAAATGCAGTACTTACTATGATGCTTCAGTTTATAGATAATGTATTAGGTGGAATTTTAAGTGGTTATGTTATGACACTTATAACAAAGGTTACAGATCAAGAGTATTTAGGAAAAGTAAATGGAGTAACTTCAACTTTAATGACATTTGGTATAATGGTTGGAACTATTTTTTCAGGAATATTTATGAAATATGCATCAATAGTATTTGCTTTTTTCGTAGCAAGTATTGCATTCTTAATAAGTTTTACTATACTTTACAAAGCTGTAAACAAAGGAGTTTTAAAAGGAGTTGAATAAATTTATAATAAATAGTCAGCTTTTAATTATATGTCATAAGCTGGCTTTTTATTGTTATAGAAATTTTGTTATGGTATTATAAATACTAACGATATTTTTAAAGGAGCAACAAAGATGAAAATAAGAGGATTTGAATTAGTATCAAAAGAAGAATTTGCAAAAGTAAATACAGATGTTAACTATGAAGAGTTAGAGTTACCTAAAAGAGCAACTAAGTTTGCTGCTGGGTATGATATAAAAAGTACGCTAAATTTTAAATTAGAACCAGGTGAAGATATAGTTATACCAACAGGATTTAAGGCATATATGCAACCAGGAGAGATGTTATCATTATACCCAAGAAGTGGTATGGGATTTAAGTATCAAATACAATTAGCTAATACTGTAGGTATAGGTGATGGGGATTACTATAATTGTGAGTCTAATGAAGGACATTACTTTATAAAGTTAGTTAATAGAGGAAGTAAGGTTTGGGAGGTTAAAGTAGGAGATGGTATAGGTCAAGCTATATTTATGCCAATACTTTTAGCTGATGGTGATGATTTTGATATGGGTGAAGAGAGAATTGGTGGATTTGGGTCTACTGATAAAGCTAAAAAATAGATAATTTTAATAATACTTCTAGCATAAGAACTTATGGAAAATATATAAGTTTTCTATTCGTTAATTATGCTAGATATATTTATTAAAAAATTTTATAAATTTATGTTTAAAGTAAAAAAAATTAGGTATATATTTAATATAGAAAACTAAACAAATCAACTTTAAGATTTAAAACAGATCTCCCTAAGGAGAAAAGACTACTTTGAAAGCTCACATGCTAGCCAATGAGACTATATCAAAGACGATCAATATAGTATGAAATCTAAGTTTGATTTGTATAGTTTTCTTTTTAATTGTAAAAATATAGTAGAACATATTACAGATTAAATATAGGTTACAATTTAAATAAATAACTTAAAAAGACACTAGCTAATTGGCTAGTGTCTTTTTATCATAGTTAATTATAAATCATTTTCACTCTAAAGTATTTAGTTATTTACTCTCGATCTAAAAGACTTCTATCTTGTGATGTATATATAGTACTTTTTCCTGCAAATAAATAACTAACTACACATGAAATAAATATAAATCCGATATTTGCTGAACCGAACAATTCAATTCCCATTACAAAGGATGTTATAGGAGTTTTTGTTGCTCCTGCAAATACACCTATCATTCCAAGTCCTGCTAAAAATTCAATAGGAAGTCCAAGTATCCCTGCAAGTAAGTTTCCTAGCGTTGCTCCGATTACAAATAATGGAGTAACTTCACCACCTTGAAATCCTACAGAAAGAGTAAGTGATGTTAAAAGTAATTTAATCATAAATGCTTCTTTTGGAACTGGTTGGTTAAATGCATCACTTAATAAGTTTAAACTTAATCCAAGGTAAATTCTAGTTCCAAGAATTAAAACTATTATAATTATTATAACTCCACCTATAAAGCTTTTTAATGAACTATTAGGCATCTTATTTGCAAAAAACTTCTTTAAAGAATGAGTAAGTTCTGCAAAAAGTTTGCTAGTAAGTCCAAATAAAACAGCACAAAAGATAACTTTAAAAAATACGTCAACTCCGCTTAAAGAGGAACCCATATTATAATGGCTATGCTGAACTTTAAAAAGCTCTGCGATAAAATTTCCTATGTAACTTGATATAAAACAAGGTATGATTGCTTCATATCTCATCTTACCAATAGTAGTAACCTCAAGACCAAATATTGTTCCTGCAATTGGAGTTCCAAATACAACACCAAATCCACTACTTACACCACTTATTATAAGTATTGTATAATCTAATCCTTTTAACTTTAAAAGCTCACCTATTTTAGAAGATAAACTAGCTCCTATTTGAACTCCAGTACCCTCTCGACCAGCAGAACCTCCAAATAAATGTGTTATAAATGTACCAAAGAACACAAGAGGTGCCATTCTAAAAGGAATTCTACCTTCACCTTTATTAATTCTTTCAATTATTAAATTATTTCCTTTTGCCGAATCTTTTCCGTATTTAGAATATAAATAACTTACAAAAGCACCACCTAATGGGAGTATGTATAGTAGCCATGGATTAGACTCTCTAGTGCTAGTTGCCAATTGTAAACTTTTTAGAAAAAATGATATTACAATTCCAACTGCAGTTCCTGATATAGATGCTAGTAAAAACCATCTTAAGAATACAATTGATATAAGTTCACTTTCTTTAATATGTTTTTTTAGTTCGTTCAAGTTTTTTCCTCCTAACTTATTATCTGCAAAAAAATAGACTCCTACCCTTAGACTTTAATAAGAGTAGGAGTCATTAGCATCTTGTGCATTTAATGGCGAACTCCATCACCGATTTGTTTACTAATTTATTATATTATAAATGCTTAAAAATTTCTATTAAAATTTAAAAGTACTTATAAAAATGATAAAGTTAAATTTTAATGATATATAGTTATAGGTTAATTGTTTACTTACAGCGGATTAAAATATATTAGCAGTGTAAGTTATACATTAAATTCTTTACTTCAAGTAAATTTATAGATATTAAATTAATCGCAAGCTATAATTAAATTATCAATAAAATAAATTGGAGAATTTTAGAAAATGATAAATATAGCTATATGTGATGATGAGATAAATATTATCAATAAAACCAAAAAATTAATACAAGATTATGATAAAGAAGATATAGATATCTATGTTTATGAAAGTGGAGAGGAATTAATAAATAGCGATAAAGAATTTCATATAATATTTTTAGATATAGATATGAAAGGATTAGATGGAATAGAGACAGCAAAAAAGCTAAGAAAATATGATAAAAAAGTAAAGATTATATATGTAACAAATTATACAGACTATACCTACTCTGCTTTTAGTGTACATGCATTTGGATATCTAGTAAAACCATTAAACAAAAAAGAACTATATAATCAACTAGATGAAGCATTATCTTATACTGAAGAGATTTCGAATAATTTAGAATTTATAACTAGCGATGGAGTTATAAGAATTGATACGAATAGTATATATTATTTTGAATATGAACAGAGAAAAGTGATTATGAAAACGATTGATAAAAACTATATACTAAAAAAGAAAATATCAGAAATAGGAAAAGATATTCAAGACTATGGATTTGAAATGCCTCATAAGAGTTTTGTAGTGAATTTATATAATATAAAAACTATAAAAGGATATGACGTACATATGATGGATGGAAGTGTAATTCCTTTATCACAAAAAAAATCTAGCCAATTTAGAGACAGTCTTAATAGATATTTAAGCAAGCATATTAATAAAAGTAGGAGGGACTAGAGTATATGTTTACAAATAATGATGTAGTTGCTTTTATTATAGTACCTCTTATAGGAAACTTATTTTTAATATATGTATTTTTTGAGTTTATGGGGAAGGTTGAAAGAAACATATATAAGCATAAGTTTGCTTATATAATTTCATATATTACATTTTCAATAATTGCAAGTAGTATACCTTTACTAGGGATTCCTATATTAAGCGGGATGTCAATTATAGTTGGAACTATGTTAATAGGGCATTATTTATATAATAATACTAAATTATATTTATTGTACTATTTTATATACTCAATATGCTTATTATTTTGTGATTTATTAATAAATATAGTTAACCCAATTTTAGTAACTGAGCTGGGTATATATTTTTCAAGTTTGCAATCTTATGTTATGTTCAGTGTACTTATATTAAGGCTTTTAGAATATATATACTCTAAGTTATTCACATTACTTATAAATAAACGAAGTGCAGTTAATGTAACAGCAAAACAATGTATTAGAACTTTAATAGTACCAATATTTAGTATAGTATATATTTTTACATTAATAATGTATTTGCAAATTTATGCAGGCTTTGAAGAAATGTCATTATTTATGGTAAATGTTATTTTAATATTAATTTTAAATGTATATATGACTTATATAATTGACTCTATTTCTAAAAATAACATTTTACAAAATGAGATTAACTTATACCATCAACAAACTAAATTACAATATCAATATTATGATAATCTGGAAATGAAATACAAGAAATCAAGAAAATTAATTCATGACATTAGAAATCACTTACATACTATAGAGGATTTGTACAATATGAATGATCTTCAAGCTGGAACAAAGTATACACAAGATATACATCAAATGTTAAATGAATTAAATCAAAAGTATTATACTAGTAATAAAGTTTTAAATATTATACTAAATGATAAGTTTCAAAAGATAAAAAATACACATATAGATTTAGATTATAGAATAGGAAATATAGACTTAGGTTTTATACGTGATATAGATATTACCACAGTATTTGCAAACTTATTGGATAATGCAATAGATGCAGCAATGGTTGTGAAAAATAATAGCTATATTAAAATTGATGTTGATAAGTTTAATGAATTTATAGTTATAAACATCGAAAACTCGACTAATGATATGCCAGTAAAAAAAGGAGAACGATTTAAATCAACTAAAAAAAATCATCAGGGATTAGGGCTTGAGAATACGATAAGAGCAATAAAAGTATATGGAGGCACAATGGTTGTAGATTATTGTGAAAATAAATTTAAAGTAAATATAGTAATACCTACTTAGATAGGTAATTAGGGGGATGTTTTATGGTAGATAAATCTATGATAATTTTGCTGATAGTTAGTACAGCTATATGTTTTTTAATACCATTGGGGAGTTTAATATATTTTGCTAGATTAAAAAATAATACTATAAGACCTTTTCTAATAGGGATGTTAGTATTTTTTGTTTCACAAATATTAATTAGAATACCTATAATATCGTATATACTTCCAAATTCTACTTGGTACTTAAAATTAAGTACAAATCCATACTTATATGGAATTTTTTTAGGACTTACAGCAGGCATATTTGAAGAAGTTGGAAGGTATTTAGGATTTAAGTATTTATTAAAGAAAAATCATAGATGGATAGATGGTATTTCTTATGGTTTTGGCCATGGAGGAATAGAGGCTATATTAATTACTGGAGCATCTCTTTTTAGTACATTAATATGTTCACTTATAATAAATAGTGGAGGAAATCTACCAAGTGGAATATATAATCAAATTACAGCTCTTGGTGGAATGGAAGTTATATTAAGTGGGATTGAAAGAATTTCTGCAATGATAATACACATAGGTCTATCGTTGATAGTTCTATATGGAATAAGAGCCAAAAAGCTTATATACTTAGGAATTGCTATATTGATTCATACAATTGTTAATGCACCTCTGGTGATTTTACCAGCAGTTTTTAATGTTGGAATTTTAGGGATTGAACTTTATATATTAATGTGTGCATTAGTTTTACTTTTATTTATATTTAAATCAAAGAAACTTTACAAGAAAGAGGAGAAAACTTATGAAAAAAATTAAAATATTATTATGTATGATATTAGTAGGTGCTATGATGGCAGGATGTAGTAGTTCTAAATTAGATGATGAATATAATGAAGATGTTCTAAAAAAAGATGCAAAAAATGTGATTAGTATGCTTTTAGATAAGGATTATAAAGGTTTAGAATCTAAAATGTCTGAGGTCATGATGAAAGAAGATGCTATAAATTTAATAAAAGATGCTTGGGAGCCTATATATAGTAAGATTGGAAAATTTAAGTCTGAAGATAAGATAGCTGTAGTTGGAAATAAGGGATTAGCAACAGTTGTTATTTTAGATGAATTTGAAAATGGCAAGTGTAAGTTTACTATAAGCTATAATAAAGATATGAAAATAGAAGGATTTTTTATGAAATAAAAAATAGTAAAAAAGGTAGCAATTTTTAAATTGCTACCTTTTTACTTTTACTTAAAGTATTTTTAAATTTTAGGTCAAAATAATTCAACTTTACTCCAAATTTTATTTTTAAAAAGTTATATATGCTAAGATGAGTTTATATTAAAAAACATTGGAGGTATATATTTTGAAAAATATAAGTAAGTTTCAATTTATTTTAATAGTCATAATTTGTTTGAGTATAATTTTTGATATTTATGTAGGAAATTTAAATAATGTATTTAAAAATTCTATAATATGCTTATTTTTGATTTTAGTTATAATAAAAGACAACTTAATAAATCAAAATAAAGTAGTGAATTTTTTATACTGGACGCTAGGCATAACTTCAACAATTATGATTATATTAAATATTTTAAATCAGTTTTAGTACAAATGGTATATTTATATAAAAGTAATATATGTTAAGGTTAAGTATCTATTATATAAATATAATATTAAAAATTTAAGGAGATACTTATATGAAAAAAGTAATATTTTTTATGAGCATATTTTTAATAGTATTTTCTTTGGTTGGTTGCAATCAAGTTGGAAAAACTGACAATATTAAAGCAACTATTGGAGAATCTGAAAAGTTTAGTGAAAAGGAAATAAACCAGGCAATAGATTCTGTAAAAATTAAATTTAGAGGATTTAAGGGATGCAAGCTAACTGATATTTGGTATGACGAAAAAAAATCAGATAAGCTTACACAAGATTATATGGAATATGGAGGAGGTAAAGAAAACCATACTAAAAAAGAAAATGTAATTGTTTTTCTTTCTAACTTTGAAGTTGGTTCTGAGGGAGGGGATGGGAGTTTAGAGCCAAACTCAATTTATACAGATTGGCAATGGGTAGTTATAAGAGATAACAACACAGGAAAATGGGAAGTTAATCAGTGGGGATATTAGAAAATTGAAACTAAATAGTTAAAAATAATATAAAAAGTGTATAGTTCTATACACTTTTTATATTATTTTTAATTAGGATAAAGTAGATATTATTATAAAAACTTATATTAAGTAAAATTATATATATTATAGAGAATTTTATGAGAAATTGACTTAATTATGTAGAAATTTAAAAATTAAAAGAGATTTAAACTTAGACACGAAGCTAATTTATACGTATATAATTAAATTAAAGTTAGATTATTTTATTAATTTCTTAGGGGGAATATATGAAAAAAATACTAATTACAGCTTTAATAGCTATATCGTGTATATTTTCGGGATGTCAAAGTACAAGCATAGAAGAGAATAAAAATATAGAAGTTAGGGGTATAACCCCTAAAATTTCATTAATTACAACTGCATATGACATCTATAGAATAAATGTTTTATTACCTGGAGTTTTTAATGAAGAACTATATGAAAAACCAGGTAAAGATTCATTAGATTATTATAGTTGGGCAGGAAAAACTTATACCTCTATGAACAATGATATGAAGATAAAACTAAGAAATATATTTAAAGATTATGGAGATTGGACATACATTGATAAGACGATAGCTTTAGAAGATGATGCAAGTGTAGAGGATATAACAAATGCTATCAATGAAGGTTTAAGTTTAGATGAAAGTATGAAATCAGATGTAGAGTTATTTTTTAATTACTTTTATAACGAATATTTTAAAGATTTAATGTATAAAAATAAATCTAAAATAAATAAATCAGTTAAAGAAGCAAATAAATTTATAGAGAAAAATGATATAGATATTTTTTCATTTATGGAAAAAAGCTCCGGAATAAAGTTTAAAAAGGACTATAAAGCTTTGTTTTATTATGATATATCGCCAATAGGAGCTATGGGGTTTGATGTTGATAATTATAAAATTTCTACAATTCAACCTAATACAGATTCAAAAACATTATTACAAACACCTTTTCACGAATACTCACATGAGCTATTTAGAAGTTTTACTTCAAGTAAGGAGTTTAGTGATATCAATAATGAACTTTTAAAAAATGAAGAACTTGCAGAAGGCTATGATTTATTAGGAAAAACTGCTTATGATTGGACAGGATGGTGTGAAGAAAATTTAGTAAATGGATTTGCAGAATATTTATCATACAAATTTTATGGCAAAAAGTCAAATGATTCATTATACACTTATGATTTAGAGTTTTGTAATTATCTTATTGAAAAAGATTTTAACCCAGAAAAAACTTCATTAAAGGATATAAGCATAGAGTTTTATAAAAGTAAGATGTGAATATAAATTCACAGTAATAACTCAAAGCAATAAGAATACCACTATGTAGTTTTAAATTATATAGTGGTATTCTTATTGATAAAAATGATAATTATTTTCAAAAAGTATTGACAAAGATTTACACATGTAATAAAATTCTAAATGAAATTAAATTTCAATACTTAATAATAATCAATATAAAATAACAAGGAGAATCAATATGCGATTAGTTTATTCATTAATATGTGTAGTTGCATTTGCACTACTTTTTACATCAAGCATAAAAAAGCATTCTAAAACTTATTACTCTATAGCTTCTGTTTTAGCTGGAATGACTATAATATATGAGATATATAGATTAATAACAAATACTAAATTACAAGGATTTATCGGTGACTTTGAGAAGGCATTTATGAAAGGAAATGTTTCGATAGCATTTTTCTTAATTGTAATGTTTGCTGGAGCATTAAACCCTAAGTGGAATATAACAAAGAAACTGTTAAAGATACGAGCTGAATCTGCAATACTTGCATGTATTCTTTTAGTTCCTCATGGGATAATGTATTTAGTAAGATTTATAAATAAACTATTACTTCATAAGCCGATAACAACGCTGTACATAATATATTTAATAATAGGATTAATAGCATTTATAATAATGATACCACTATTTATAACTTCTCTTAAGAAGTTTAGGTCAAAAATGACATATAAAGAGTGGAAGAAGCTTCAAAGATGGGCATATCCATTTTATTTATTAGCTTACATACATATAATACTTGCACTTTTAAATAGTAAAAAAATTGATGTAATGAGTATAAGTATATATACAGTAGCATTTGGAGTATATTTCACATTAAAATTAATAAAAACTTTAAATGAGAATAAAAGACAGAAATTAAAAAACATATAAAAAAGGATGCATTATGCATCCTTTTATTTTTTACAAAATAAAAAGTAAGTATTGTAATTTTAATTAGAAAACTTATTTTTATAAATTATATTAAAAATATGGTATTATAAATATAGATATAAATGTAAGGAGTGGATAATATGTTAGATTTTACTTTTCACAATCCAACTAAAATAGTTTTTGGAAAAGATAAAATAGAAGAATTGAATAATCTTATACCAGATAATGCTAGAGTTTTAATATTATATGGTGGAGGAAGTATAAAAAAATTTGGAACTTTAGATAAAGTAAAAGAAGCTCTAAAGGGACGTGAAATCTTTGAGTTTGGAGGAATCGAACCTAATCCTAAATATGAAACATTAATTAAAGCCGCTGAATTAGTTAAAAAAGAAAATATAGATTTTTTATTAGCTGTTGGTGGAGGTTCTGTAATGGATGGAACTAAGTTTGTAAACTTAGCCGCTAACTATGAAGGAGAAGATAAAACTGATCTATTAAATTATGGATTTACTCCAGTTCCAGTTAAAAAGGGTCTACCTATAGGAACTGTAGTTACATTACCTGCTACAGGATCAGAGATGAATGGGGGAGCAGTTATTACATATAATGGAGGTAAATTTTCAGTAAGAAGTCCATTATCATTCCCAACTTTCTCAATATTAGATCCTACATTAACATTTACGCTACCTAAAACACAAGTTGCAAATGGTGTAGTAGATACATTTATACATGTACTTGAGCAATATGCAACTTATCCAGTTGATGCAAGATTCCAAGATAGAACAGCAGAAGGTATATTAAAAACTTTAATAGAAATAGGAAGAGCAACAATTGATAACCCTACAGATTATGATTTAAGAGCTAATCTTGTTTGGTGTGCAACTATGGGACTTAATGGACTTATAGCAGCAGGAGTTCCACAAGACTGGACAACTCATAAAATAGGACATGAGTTAACTGCTATATATGGAATAGACCATGCTAAAACATTAGCAACTGTACTTCCAGCACTTTGGGAAGTTAGAAGAAAAGAAAAAGGTGCTAAGTTAGTTCAATATGCTGAGCGTGTATGGGATATAAAAGAAGGTAGCGATGACGAGAAAATAGATTTAGCTATAAATAAAACTCGTGATTTCTTTGAAAGCCTAGATATTCCAACTCATTTAAGTGCTTATGGACTTAAAGAGTCTGATGTGGACACTGTTGTAGATTCACTTGAGCGCCATGGAATGACTAATTTATCTGAGACTGGAGATTTAGGATTAGATATAAGTCGTAAAGTAATAGAAAAAGCACTTTAATTTAAATATTTATTAATAAAAAAGCTGTGGTATTATATTTTTTAAGACTACAGCTTTTTATTTCTTAAAACAAGGAAATTAAAAGATATAAGTCGAAATTAATAAGTGGCTACAAATTTAAGGGGGGATAAATTTTGAAGAAGTTTTTTATTATATGTATAGTGATAGGTACACTAGGGTTAGTAGGATGTGAACAGAAAGAAGAAGTAACTATAAATAAAGATATTACAAATCATAAAGATCAAATACAAGAAAGACTAATGGGAAGTTCAATGGGGATTTATAATATAAATCACTTAGAAAAAGGAAAATACAAGGTTAGTATTTCAATGGAAGAATACAAGGAAGGAAAGTTAAAAGACAAAAGAGATATACTCATTTCACGTGATATTGAAGTAAAGTCTAGTGAAGGAATATTGAATGTAGGTATTAATAAAAATAATAAGGATGTATTAGTATTTGATATTAGCCAAAACGACAAAGATGGATTTATGGCTTCAACTTCAGAAGGAATAGATTTGTCTAAGTATGGTAAAAAAGATAGCGGAACCTCATGGCATATGATTGAAAATAATTCAGAAGGTGAACATAAGTTAGAACTTGGAAAAAAATTTGCAATAGCAGCTTTTAGTATAGGAAAAGATGGAAATACTTACGGTGTAAACTTAGGTAATGACTTTGTAAAACCAAGTGAAAAAAACGATGATATTTTAAATAATTTTATGGATATTATTATATATTTAAAAATAAGTAAATTATAAAATAAAAAAGCACCTAAATGTCAAAGACATATCTAGCATATAGGTGCTTTTTTATTAATCTGATTTTAAATTTTTAAGTTTTTGCAAGATAATTAAAATACAAACGAACGATATTATTATTAATGGTAGTAGAGTATATATATCAAACTTAGAGCTATACATATTCTCATAACCCCATGTGGCAGGGAATAACCTACCAATACTTTTTAAAAATTTTGGTAGCATATCTGATGGAAACATAATTCCTGAAAGCATAATTGATGGTAAAAATATAAATTGAGATATCATCGTCAACTTTGAAGTGTTTTTTACAAATAAACCAAGTACAGTTCCAACTGATAAGCATGTAGATATAAATATGAAAAGATTAATAAAATATACAAAAATATTACTTGGGATAACTGCATCAAAGGCAATTGGAGCAAGAAAGAATATAATAAGTGCCATTATGAAAAGATGAATAAAACTAGAAATAAAATTATTAACTATTATTGTCCAAAGAGGAATTTTGCCAACAATATATGCTTTTTTAATAGGCCTAATAAAAAATTCTACTAAAGGAGTTGGAGAACCTATAATAGACCCCATTGTAACACCAAAAACTGTCATAGATGAAATAAGTGTTTTGTAGGCTATAGGGTCAACAGATGTGAAAATACCACTCATAAATAAAAAGAATACAATTGGGACTATATAGTAGGTTAAAAGTATTCCTTTATTTCTTAAATCTAGTTTCCACTGAACAATTATACCATATAAAAATGCACTCATTATTTATTCCCCCTTGCAATATCAATAAAGCATTCTTCTAAACTTGAATGTTCTATTTTTATATCATATACATCTATGTTTTGGTTTTTAATTATAGTAAGTAATTCTAAAAGTCCGTCACCAACTTCATTACTTTCAAATATATAATAATCTTGTATTTTTCCTTTATAACAACAAGTTAAACATTCATCTAATATAATTTGAGAAGATAGATTTAACTTTATCGTATATATATTTTTTACATTTGATTTAAGCTCATCTACTGTGCCAAGAAAAGCAATTTCACCATCTTTTAAAATAGCCAACTTATCGCACAAAGATTCAACCTCTGCCATGTCGTGACTTGCTATAATTATTGTCTTACCATGATTTTTTAATCTTTTTATTTCTTCATGTAAGGCTACTCTACCTTCTACGTCTAATCCTGCTGTTGGCTCATCAAGAAAGATAACATCAGGGTCTCCAGTCATTGCTAGAGCTAAATGTAATCGGCGTTTTTGACCTGTGGACATTTCTTTATATTGTTTTTTAAGGATACCAGTTAAACCAAGTCTATCTATCAAACCAATATCAACAATAGTACTATTCCACATTGCAAATAACTTTAATGCTTCAATAGCTTTTATGCCTTCAGGAAGAGATGAGGATTGTAGTTGGACACCTATTTTACCATTAATATATATTTGATCACTACTGTGTTTTAGAATTCCTTCCATACACTCTAGTGTTGTAGTCTTTCCTGCACCGTTTGTTCCAAGCAGTGCAAATATAGTACCATCATCTACATCAAAAGATATACCTTTTAATACTGTATTATTGTTGTATTTTTTTTGAAGGTTAGATACTTTAACTTTAGAATTCATATTTTTAAACACTCTCCATTTCAGAAATTATTATATTTTCCTTTTCAAAATAGGCCATAAGTGCCTTATCAATAAAGTCATCAATAAATCTTTGCTTTGATGCCATTTTAGTATCCCATCCATCTTTATTCTCATTGAACTTCATAAGTTCAGGTAAAATACTCATGTCACCTTCAGTAAATTCATTTATCATATCCCACCATTCTTTAGCCACAGATATACTTTTATCACTATTTGGTAATTCACCTTGCTTTTTTAATAAAACTGCCTTATCAAGTATGTTTGAATACTTGTTAAATAGGTTTAAACCATCATCTTCTCTATCTTTAAATCGTTTACGCATATGTGATGACAACTTATCATCAAAAAGCTTTACAACCCAATAGTTTTCATTTTGTTGTTTAATTAAAGAGACTATATCTGCATATTTGGAAAAGTCCACAGTTTTCATTTGAATAACTTCATCATGAAGTGTCTCAGTAGTTTCAAGTGCAGATTTTAATTTATCTATTTGGGATTTTATTATTTCACCTTGTTGTTCAAGTATTTTTGCAACCTCTATAGGATCATCAAGTGAAAATAAATTATCTTTAATTTTATCTAATGAAAATCCTAAGTATTTTAATGATAATATTTGATGAAGCTTTACTATATCTTTATCAGTATAAAGTCTTCTTCCACCTTCACTTTTTTGTGATGGTTTAAGTAATCCCTCTTTATCATAATATTGAAGTGTACGAACGGTTACGTCCATTTCCTTTGCAAGTTGACCAACTGTTAAAAGCTTATTATTTTTCATAAACCCACCTCCATAATATTATGTTAGCATATGACCTTACGTCACAATCAAGGGTTTTATAAAATAAAATTAATAGAGGGAGTAGTAAAATTATATAGAATAGTATATTTCAAAGATATGATTTTATAGGCAATAATCTATATTTAATATAATTGTTTTATTTATTATAGGTTATATGCTTATAAATTACTTTATAAAGAAAAAATTAGCTAGATAATCTACAAGTTAAACATATTTAAAGTAGTAGGTAATATCATTTAGTGATGCTATCTACTATTTTTATATAATTTACTAAAAAGTAGTATAAGGAGAGTTAAATGAAATCTATTATTAAAAAATCAAAGAATATCATTTTAAGAAAAACTAATTTAGAAGATTTAGAATTTGTTATAAGAGCAGAACGTGACAAAGAAAATTCTATGTATGTGGGGCAATGGATAAAACAACAGCATATAAATGCATTAGAAGATGAAGATATATTACATATAATAATTGAAGACTGTGATAACAAAAAAATAGGATATATTATTATTTCTGGACTTAAAGGTTTAAATAGAAGTATTGAGTTTAAACGATTTGTTATATGCGAAAAGGATAGAGGTTTTGGAAAAGAGGCTTTAGGTTTAATTAAAGAATTAGCTTTTAATGAATTAAAGGCTCATCGATTATGGCTTGATGTGCGTTTAAAAAATGAAAGAGCAAAAAGAGTTTATGAATCTCAAGGTTTTAAGGCAGAGGGGATTTTAAGGGAATGTATTTTTTACAATGGAGAATATGAATCATTAATTGTTATGTCAATATTATCTAGTGAATATATATTTAATAAAAAAGTTAATATTAAGGAGATAAAATGATAAAAATTTTAGAAAGCAAAAGACTTGTATTGCGAAATTTTTGTGAAGAAGATTTATATTATTTACATGAATATAGAAACAATGAACTTTGTAAGAAATATCAAAGATGGGAAGATAATTCACTAGACTCTTTGAAAAAATTTATAGAAATTGAAAATAGAAAAAGTTTTAAGGATACAAAACTTCAATTAGCTATTGAATTAAAAGGGAAAAATCGTTTAATTGGAGATATATTTGTATATTTTAAGGATAAAACAATAACTATCGGTTATACAATTTCTGAAAAATACCAAAGAAAAGGCTATGCATATGAAATTTTAAATGAATTTATAGAGTATAGTTTTAAAAAATTTAAAAACTATAATGAAATAGTAGCAATGGTACACCAAGATAATATAGCTAGTAAAAGGCTATTAGAAAAATTAAATTTTAAGAATGAAGGATATTCAGAAAAGATGAAAAGTGTTATTTATTTGTTACAAATATAGATTATAAAATAAAAATTTTATGTAGAGGGGATAAAAGAGAGTTGAATATAGTTGGAATTTTAGGAACTATTCATAATGAACAAATGATAGAAAAATATAATTATTCATTAAAATATATAGAAGATTTAATAGTAGAATTTAATCCAGATATAATTTGTGGGGAAATAAGACCTGAGGATTTTAAAAAATATATTATAGACAAAAATTATGATGGATATCTGGGACCTAATGAATACAGAAAAAGTATACTACCTTTATGTGAAAAACATAATATAAAATTTGAACCAATAGATTGGTTTGAAGATGAACTTATAGGCTTAAATCATTTTGATTGTTTTTGTAAAAGTGAGAAAATAAAATTGGAAAATAAATTAGATGAATTTTATGAAAGAATATTTGAAAATGTTAATGTTGGAAACATACCATTTAATAATTTGAAAATTGATGAAATTGTAGAGAAAAAACAATTATGGCTTGAAGAAATTAATAAAGATATACAAAATCTAGTATGAACAGTAAGAAATCAAATTATGAACTTGAGAATAAAAAAAGTTATAGAAAAAAATAAAGATAGCAAAGTACTATGTACTTTTGGTATGGAACATAACTACTTTATATATAAGGAACTTAAAAAAATGAATGATGTAATTTTACTGTATCCAATAAGGTAAATTTTAGGGGGGATAGATTGGAAACATTGAAAAATTTGGAAACTAAGTTATGGAATAAAAATTTCTTTTTACTTTGGCAAGGGCAGATGGTATCAGTTTTAGGAGATGTCTTTTATCTCATGGCGTTAAACTTTTGGATGTTAGAAATAACTGGATCTACAGCACTTATGGGAATGTTAAGTGCTGTAACTATGTTACCAAAAATAATTTTAGGTCCTTTTGCAGGTGTATTTGTAGATAGGTGGGATAGGAAAAAATTAATAGTTTTAACAGATTTAATAAGAGGTGTTATAGTAACTTTTGTAGGAATTGCAGGGGTAATGGGATTTATTCAAGTTTGGATGGTTTTTATTGTCGGGGTTATAAGTGGAATCTGTGCTGCATTTTTTAATCCTGCAATAAACTCTAGTAGACCAGATATCGTTCCAGAAGATAAGTTATTAAAAGCAAATTCTGTAACAAGTTTAGCTCAATCAGGTATGGATATGATAGGAAATGCAGTAGGTGGAGTACTTTATGTTTTAATAGGGGCACCTTATATGTTTTTATTGAATGGAATTTCTTATTTATTTTCAGCTTTTACAGAAATATTTATAACTATCCCAAAGGTAAAAAGAGAAGAAAAAGAAATAACTTTTATAGAAGATTTTAAGCTTGGAATTAAATTTTTAAATGACTTTAAAGTATATAAAAAGATGTTTATATGCTCTTCTATAATAAATTTTTTTGGGAATGCCGGAATGATACTTTTAATACCATATTTTAAAGAAACTGAGTTTTTAGGAGCTCAAAAATATGGATTTGCAATGATGGTTTTAGCTATGGGAATGGTTTTTGGAAGTATATTGTTATCAATCAAAGGCATAAAAAGAGAGAATAAATTTAAAATGTTTAATATTTCTTTAGTATCTTGTACAACGTTATTGTTAGGAGCAATTATTACAAATAACTATATAGTACTACTTCTTTGTTGGTTATTTGGATTCTTTTTTAATGTAATTTTTAATACTATTTTTTCAACTGCAGCTATGTCAACTATACCATCAGATATAAGAGGAAAAGTCATGGCAATAACATCGGCTATAAGTATGGGATTAGTACCTATTGGTCAGTTACTAGCAGGAGTTTTAGGAGATCTAATGCCTATTAGACTCGTACTTTTTATTATGTTTTTATGTTGTTTTATTATTGGATTTTTATATATTAGAATAAAAAATTTAAAAAGATTTATAGAATATGATAGTGAATACGATAATTTAGAAGAATTAATGAAATTATAGAAAAGTTAATTTTAACTTGGAGGAATTATGAGGATAAGGGAAAGTGGAAATTATGTTTTTAGATATAATAAAGATTCTATCGCAGAAAAATATATAGACAAAATTATAGAAACACAAGAGTTTTGTTATGAATTTATATGCAAATACTTAGATGTTAAAATGAATGATAAAATTCATTATTACTTATGTGAATCTCCTGAACAGGTTGGTAAAATTTATGGAGATAATGAACCTTGTAATGCTTTTGCAAGCAAACATAATAAGATATATGCAGTTTATAATGAAGATATTAAGTGTATTGGGTTTCATGAGGATGCACATATAATTTCATACAATACACTAGGTATTCCAAATATAGCTTTTTTAAGAGAAGGATTAGCTATGTTTTTTGATAAGGGATATTTAGGAATAGATAATTACAGTTGGGTAAGGTACTTTCTTTCAAAGAATACATATATAAGTTTAAATGAACTTATAGTTAATGAAAAGTTTCATAAAACTAGCCACTTTATAACTTACACTATAGCTGGAGCATTCGTTGAGTATCTAATTTGTATATTTGGAGTAAATAAGTTCAAAGAATTTTATAGCAATGTAGATAATAACTTTGAAGAGTGTTTTAAGAAAACTTTTAAAGTTTCACTAAAAGATTTTGAAGAAAAATTTAAAAAATATGTAAATATTTTAAGTAGAAATAAAGATATTGAGAAGTTGATAGAAAAAGAATTAAGTTAAAATATTTTAATTGGAGGAATTACATTGATAATATAGTTGTAAAATTTGCAACTAATGAAGATATGGATAAGATTATAGAATTTGAAAAAGAATCTAGGTTAACTGAACCAGGGGTTTTGTATTGGAGTATAAATGATAAAGAATATAAAAATAAACTTATTCAATTAAACTTAGAAAGCTTAGAAAACTCTAAAATAGTAATTGCAAAACAAATAGATAAAGTAATTGGAAGAGGTATAGGTAAAATTCTATTAGAAGAAAGTGAAAACTATTTTAAAAGTAGGTTTGTAAGTTATTACTTTTTAATGACTGCTTCTAATGAACAAGCACAAGAATTTTACCATAGGCAAGATAGCTTAAAGTTTTCAAAGAGAGAAGTGACAGAAAAAGATTTTTAAAGAAACTAAAAGTTTATTAATAATATAAATAAAAGGGGTAGAGATTTTGTTAAAATTAATAATAATTTTTATTGTTTCGATAATTATTTTAAATATAGCTTATGCAATTGGAATTAAAAAAAGATTAAATTTAATATCATTAATAGATGAAAAGAAATTAGAAAATAAGACTGAAGAAGAAATAAATAAAGCTAGCACTATAATGGGGTTGGGATATCTAATTATATTTATATTATTTATTGCAATGCATTTATTGAATAAATTTAGTATAGTTGCACTTATATTATTAGTTATAGATATACTTGGAATGTGTATATATATTTACAAAATTTTTTAGAACTTTCATACTAAATAGAGATAAGCTCAAATAGATATTTTAAATTACAAATACACCTGTTTTAATCAGGTGTATTTGTAATTTAAAGAAATATACTTGGAAAACATAATTATAATAGTTTTTTCCATTGAAGTAGGAAAAATTATATGAAATAATATAAATTAAAGAAAATTATAAAAAGGAGAGTAGTTTATGAAAAAAACTAATTATAAAGAGCTGGGAGTTGTACTTCTTAACAAATAAGGAGTTACAAAATAAAATAACTCCTTATTTGTTAAGTTGATTATTGTACAACTTAAAATAAAGGAGAATAAAAAATTGAAATACAAAAATGCTAAAAACTTATTACCAAATGAATTACTTGAAAAAGTGCAAGAATATATCCAAGGGGATGTTATATATATACCAAAGCTAAAAGGAGATAAAATACCTTGGGGAGCAAAAAATGGTGCAAGAAAAGCCATTTACACAAGAAATAAAGATATATTTGATTTATATATAAATGGATACTCAATAGAAGAGATAATAAATATATACAACCTATCAGAGTCTAGCATAAGAAAAATTATATCTAAAATTAAAAAAGAAACTGTTGAAAATGCTAATACACTAGACTTAGGAGGGGTTGCTAATGAATAATACAACTATTGAAAAGCTACAATTAAACGAATTTAAAGAATTAGTAAAAATACACTGTGTAAGTTCACTTGGAAAAGAACTTATAGATAAACTAAGTCCAAGTAAAAATTTAAGTGTAGTAAAAAGAAGACTGATGGAAAATAAAGAAGCTAGAAATGTATTATCAAATAGCAATCATATACCATTAGAAGGCTTGTTTAATATAAATTCTATAATAGAAAAAGTAGATAAAGGAATGATTTTAGATCCTATAGAACTTACAAAGGTTCAAGATTTTTTAAGAGGATGTAAAAAAATTAAAAACTTCATGCTCGATAAGGCGTTTTACGCTAAAACTCTAAGTTCTTATGCACTCAACATAACTGAATGTGATTTTATAGAAAGTGAAATCAACTATATTATAAAAAATAATAAAGTTGATTCAAATGCTTCTAAAGAACTTAAAAAGATAAGAAGAAATATTGAAGTTTGTGAAAGTAAAATAAAAGAGAGATTAAATAAATTTATAACATCAAGTAGCAATAAAAAATATATACAAGAATTTATAATAAGCAAAAGAGGAGATAGATACGTAATACCTATTAAAGCTTCTTATAAAAATGAAGTTGATGGAGCTGTTTTAGATTCTTCATCAAAAGGAACTACAGTTTTTATAGAGCCATCTAATGTATCTAAATTCAGTGTAGAACTTGTTAGTTTAAAATCAGAGGAAAGTATAGAAGAGTACAAAGTACTTTCATATTTAACTGAATTGATATTTGAAAAGATAGTTCAAATTAAATTAAATTTAGAGATAGTATCTGAATATGACATGGTCTTTGCAAAAGCTAAATATAGTTTAAATAATAATTGCATAACGCCTAATATTAATGATAGAGGATACACTAAAATAGTAAATGGAAAACATCCATTACTAAAAGGAAATGTAGTACCACTTAATTTTGAAATAGGGAAAGACTATAGAAGTCTTATAATAACAGGTCCAAATGCAGGAGGAAAGACCCTATCATTAAAAACTGTTGGACTATTAACTTTAATGGTACAATGTGGATTTGATATTATTGCAGATGAAAGTAGTCAAATAAGCGTATTTGAAAATGTATTTGTAGATATAGGTGATAATCAAAGTATTGAAAATGCACTAAGTACATTTTCTTCCCATATAAAAAATATAGCTGATATAATGAATGCTAGCAATAAGTCTACTTTAGTGTTATTTGATGAAATTGGAAGTGGAACAGAACCAAATGAGGGAGCATCATTGGCTATTGCAATACTAGAAGAATTTTACCAAATGGGATGTATAACAGTTGCATCTACTCATTATGGGGAGATAAAGAATTTTGCAAATATGCATGAAGAATTTGAAAATGCAGGAATGATGTTTGATAAAGATACTTTAGAACCGTTATATAAGCTTGTTATTGGAAAATCGGAAGATAGTAATGCTTTGTTTATATCTAAAAAGATGGGTATAAGAGATAAAGTATTAAAAAGAGCTAGTGCTTATATGAAGGATAAAGACTATAATTTGGACTTGGTTAAAAGAAGTAAGATTGAAGGTAAGGAAGAAGTTGTTGAAGAGCTTAAAGAGATAGTTAGTTATCAAGTTGGGGATAAGGTTAAGTTATTAGATAAAGATGATTTTGCAATAGTTTATAAAGAAGTTGATAAATTCAATAACGTTGAAGTTTTGTACAAGGATGAATTTATAACTGTAAATGTAAGAAGAATAGAGCTATATTTAAAAGCACAGGAACTATATCCTCAAGATTATGATACTAATAGTTTGTTTATTTCCTATGAATATAGAAAACTAGAAAAAGATATTAAAAGAGGTTCTAAAAAGGCGCTTAAAAAGATTCAAAAGGAAATAAAAAATAATAAAATTAAGTAATATATTGATTAAAATACAGCAGACTCTAATGAAATTCTGCTGTATTTTTTAGTTTAAAAGCAAATTATATATCAAAGATTTAAAACTATGTAATAAATAAAGTGAAAAATAAAAAGGTATTAAAAAATAGAAATTAGAATACAAATAATATTATATTTTAAAATTAAACTTTATTATAATTTTAAGGGGGATAAATATGAAAAAAGGATATGATATCTTTGGAAAAGAGTATGGAGTAATGCTAAGAAATGATTTGCATGCAACTGATTCTATAGATCATAAATTTATGAAAGATATGATTTTGGTAGATGAAGAATCTAAAAACTTATTTTATGAAGGTATTCCTAAGGTTTCTAAGGATGTGTGTAAACATGAATTATTTGAATTTGCTCAAAAGTTTAAAGGAAGTAATGATTTAGATACGATTAAAAATATTTTAAAATTTACATCTAATATGGCTTTAAATTATGATATAAATTTTTTAGATATGAAGTTTGGAGGGCGAGAAAAAGATATTATATCGAGAAAAACGGATTGGTGTGCTGACATGCAAGAGTAGGATGTGTTTTATTAAAGTGCAACAATATCCCAGCTAGGATTTTACATATTGTTAATATTAATAAAGCTTACAATGGTCATGTTATATGTGAAGCATTTTTTGAAAAAAATTATGCGGTATGTGATTTTATACATGGTGTAGTTGGTTATGATAAAGGGCCTATATCAGCTTGGGAAATGAAGTTAGATAAACATCTTGTAACAAAGTGTTATTCTAGAGATTATCAAGGTTATTCAAAAGAGAATGACTTTGAAGGCCTATTTTCAGAAATAGCTATAAATGAATATGATATTATGGATGAAAATAATAAATTTACTGAGTCTAGACCAAATGAATATACTATAAAAATAATTGAAGAAAATCATAACAATAAATGGTTAATGGGTGAGGATAAAATTTAAAAATTACCTCTTCAATATATAAGATTATATTGAGGGGGTAATTTTTTGTAAATAAATTAATCATTAATTTAACTTGTGAATATATTATTGTGTATAGATATTATCTATACGTAAATTTAAAAATAGTATTTGAAAAATTGATAATAAATTTTTTCTTATTTATTATCATATTTATAATAGATTTAAATTTAAATAACTATTATTGGAAAAAATTAACAGAAAAATGTATTATTAAAAAATAAATATGCTAAATTTATTTATTTTTAAAATGTTAAATTTAAAATCATTGATATAGCAATAAATAAGCTTAATTTTTATATTTGAACTAATTTGAAGGAAAAATAAAAAAATTTATAATAATAAAATAATATCAGAAAATTATAAATTTTAATATAATTTGAAAATATATTTTTAATTTAGTATTTAGTATGTACATTTTAAAAAATTTAATTAAGTAGAATTTAAAAATTATTTTGTAAGTAAAATTACTTATAAAAATTTTAACTATAATTATAGATATAATCTATAAAAAGGTTAGTATTCTAAATATTTATTTTGGACAATAGTTGACAATCTAATCATCTCTCTATAACATTTATAGTGCAAGGACCAACATAATTATGTTTTTAGCAACAAAAAATAAAATTTTGTATACAAAATCTTTTTAATCTGAAACAAATCTTTAATTTTCAACTTTTACCAGGATAAATAAAAATATATAATTTAAAAATTAAAATTTATTGTTTATAAAATTAATATAAATAATATATATTTAAAAATTTAATAACTATTGTTAAATATTTATCTTGATTTTTAATGAAAAATATCAATCTAGAGGCGTAATAAATAATTAACATATGAAATAAGCTAATTTACTTAATTACAGGATTGATACTAAAGATTGACTAAACAAAAACTTAACAAGGGAGATGGATTTTAATGATTAAAAAAAATATAGCAATTTTAACAGTAGCAGGATTAACTCTCAGTTTTCTAGCACCTTCAGTAAGTTATGCAGATAGTCAAACAAAAGAAGATTTACCACAGGCATATAATGTTAAATCAGAAAAAGATTTAAAGGATGTTTTGAAAAATGTATCAGATGAATATAATATAAAAAAGAATACTGATCAATATCAATTAGTTGATACAGAAAAAGACGATTTAGGATTTACTCATTATACTTTAAAACCTAAAGCTGATGGATATTTTGCTGAAGCAGCAGAAGTTAAAGTACATACTGATAAGTCTGGTAAAGTTGTCTTTGTAAATGGGGATTTAGATCAAGGTAAATTGGAAGTTAAAAATCAAACTAAAATAGATAAAGATAAAGCTATTGAATTAGCTTTTAAAGCAATAGAAAAATCACGTGATCAAGTTAAAAATTTATCAGGTAAAGATGTTGTACAAGAAGCTAAAATAGCAGTAGATGAGCAAAGTAATAGAGCAATTTATAGCTTAGACATAGCATATACTGTACCAGAACCAGCTCATTGGAATATTAAGTTAGATGCAGAAGATGGAAATATAATTGAAAAACAAAATATTATAGAAAATGCAGCTCAAACAACAGGAACTGGAATAGGTGCCAATGGACAAGTTAAATCACCTTTAAATATAACAGAAGATGGAGGAAAGTTCTATTTATTAGATACTACTCATAAAGGTAAAATAGCTACTATAGCTTTTGAGGCATTTGATGATAATGGTATAGTAGGAAGTGTTATATCTAATATAAAAAATTGTTTTGATGGTGAAAAAGATAAAGCAGCCGTAGATGCTCACTACTTTACAGATAAAGTTTATAAATATTATAAAGATGTTCATAATAGAGAAAGTTATGATGACAAAGGATCAGATATATACTCTTATGTACATGTACCAAATCCAGATACAGGTGAAAGTTGGAGTAATGCTGCTTGGACTGGAGCAGAGATGATTTATGGAGATGGTAATCAAGCTGAAGAAAATTCTTTCTCAGCAGCAGATGATGTTGTTGCCCATGAAATTACACATGGAGTTACTTCATCAACAGCTAATTTAGTTTATAAGTATCAACCAGGAGCTTTAAATGAATCTTTTTCAGATGTATTTGGATACTTTGTAGACAGTGATGACTGGACAATGGGTGAAGATTTATATAAAACACCTAATACAGCTATAAGAGATTTAAAAGAACCTAAAAAATATAATCAACCAGAACATATGAATGAATATAAAAATTATAGTATAAATTATGACAGAGGTGGAGTTCATATAAATAGTGGTATTCCTAACAAAGCAGCATACAACACTATAACTAAATTAGGAAAAGAAAAAGCTGAAAAAATTTACTATAGAGCTCTTACTAAATATTTAACAAGACAATCAGACTTCTCAGATGCTAGTCATGCTTTAACTCAATCAGCAAAAGATCTTTATGGAGATAAAGAAGCTAATGATGTTCAAGCTGCATGGAATGAAGTTGGAATAAATTAATTTATAAAGTTTAAAAATAAATACTAAAGATAAAGAAATTAACCACAGTAATTAAGTTTAGAATTATTGTGGTTAATTTTTATTGTAAATATATTGTAATTATAATAAAATTTACCCTAAAGGAAGAGGTATGTATAAATCAAAGAAAAATATAAAGGTAGTGATTATAATGAAAAATTTATTTTCTATTGGTGAGGTTTCTAAAATAAAAGGGGTTACAATAAAAGCATTAAGATATTATCATAAAATGAGAATTCTTATTCCACGACATATTGATAATACAACTGGCTATAGATAGTATTCTATAGATCAATTTATTCATATAGATATTATAAAAGGATGTAGAGAATTAGGTACTAGTATAATAGAACTTCAAGATATTTTTAATAAATATAATACTGATGAATTGCTAGAATTTTTACAGATGAAAAAACATGAAGCACAAAGTCAGATAATTAAAATGAAAGAAGTTATTAATCATATAGATACATTAAATATGAGTGTTGAGAAGTCTAAAATCATATTAGATAATATAGAAATAACTACAAGTTTTTTTGAAAAAAGATATATAATTACAACACAATGTAAAGAATCAGGAAGCTTAAAAGAACTTATTTATTATTCTGATTTAGATAAGATTATACAAAATGAAAAGGTAGAAACTTTAATAGAACGAGGAATTCTATATAATATTGATTCTAAGGAGAATATAGAACCTAAATATGCTTAAAGACAATAATATTAAACGAAAAGAATATATAAAAGTATTACCAGAAGGTAATTATTTAACTTTAGCTTATACTAAGGAGAATGAGTTAGAATGTAAAAGAAAAATATTTGATTATATAAAAGAAAAAAATTTAGAGATTAAAAATTTTATTGAAATAGATTTATTAAATGACTTTTTTAATACTGAGTCTTATAGTTGTCAAATTCAAATGTTATTAAACTATGATAAATTAATATAGTAATATATAAATATTATGACTAATAGATTTAATAAATTTAACTAGGGGGAGAAATATGTTAGAGTTAATACAAAGTATTAACATCAAAATAGCTGGGTATTTAGCAGTTTTCATGGTAGTAATAACTATGATAAGTCATGGTTTGGTTATATTAAAAGTAATTCCTTATACATGGATTAATGGAGGAAGAAGTACATCTTATGAAGACCAAAAGAAACAATCTATGGTTGGAATGATAGTGTTAATAATAACAATACCATTTTTACTTATATCTAGTAGTATTATCACTATTAATATTAATAATATATGGTTTATTATAATAAGTGCTGTATTGTGGATTTTGGTTTTAATGCTTATAATTAGTATTATAATGCAATTTTTAGGGACAAATTTTGAAAGATATGTTATGAGTATAGTAGCATTTACATTATTAGTGTGTGTACTTAGGATAGCATTACAAACAATACAGTAATTTATGAAAGTAATAATAATTAGATAAAGTGAAAAGTAAGATTTGTATATTAACCGTATCGCAGGTAAGTGATACGGTTTTTGTATAATTATAGATTAATCATATAGGAGCAAAAGATGAAGATTAATAGACTAACTGAAATAATAATTCTACTTTTAAATAAAAAGATTGTAACAGCAAAAGAATTAGCAGATAAGTTTCAAGTATCAACAAGAACTATATATCGAGATATTGAAGAACTATCATTATCAGGCATTCCAGTATATATGAACAAGGGAAAAAATGGAGGGATATATTTATTAGAGGAATACTCATTAAATAAAACTATACTATCTGAAAAAGATAAGCAAAGTTTAATTATTGCACTAAAAACACTAGAGGCAACAAAGTATCCTGAAATTGACTCAATTATAAATAAAATTAGTTTTATGTTAAATAAAGAAGAATTATCAAATTGGATAGATATAGATTTCTCTCACTGGGGAAGTGATTTCAATGAAAACAATAAGTTCAATAAAATAAAAAGTGCAATATTAAATAATAAGATAATAGAGTTTAGCTATGTAAATAGTTGTGGAAACAGGTCAATACGAACTATTGAACCAATGAAGCTTATTTATAAAGGTCAAACCTGGTATTTATATGGATTTTGTAAATTAAAAGAAGATACTAGAACTTTTAGAATAACTAGAATGAAAGATTTAGATGTGAAAGAGGAAAATTTTATTAGAAGAAATATAAAAGATATAGATACAAATCCATCAAAGAAAATGATAGAAAATATAATAAATCTAAGATTAAAACTTAAAAAAGAAGTATTATATAGAATGTTTGATGATTTCAACCAAGATTCATTGATTGATAATAAAGATGGTACTTATGAAATAAGTATAGAAATACCAGAAAATGAATGGTTGTATGGGTACATTCTTTCTTTTGGTAACTTTGTAGAAGTTATAGAGCCAGAACACATAAGAAATATTATATTAAATAAAATGAAAGAAACTATAAAAATCTATGAAGAAAAATAATAAATAATTAATAAATATTTATAATATGACATACATATGTCATATTATATTAGCTATACTTTAGAAAAAAAGTATATTAGGAGAATTATTTATGAATTATGAAATAGTTAATTTAGAAGAAAAACAAGTTGTTGGATTAGTTAAAGAAACTACTAATAACAACAATAAGGTAATTAAAGATATAGGGATATTATGGGAAGAATTTTTTGTGAAAGGATATTATAAAAATATAGAAAATAAGAGAGATAACAAGCCTATTGGTCTATATACAGATTATAAAGGCGATTTTACTAAGCCTTACAACTTTCTTTGCTGCTGTGAAGTAAATGAATCATATGATGTAAAATATCCATTAGTAAGAAAAATAATATCAGGTGGTAAATATGCTAAGTTTATTATAAAGGGAGATATTCAAAAGTCTGTAGGTGAGTTTTGGATGAAATTGTGGAAAATGAATTTAGATAGAAAGTATTCTTGTGATTTTGAAGAATATCAAAACAATGATGAAGATATACAAAATCAAGAAATTCATATTTATATTTCCATAAATTAATACTGCTAGATAAAGTTAAATTATTGCAATTGTTTTAAAACTAAGAAAGATAATAGGAGATTAAATATGAAACATGAATGGAGAAAAAAAGAAAAGTATTATTACTTACCAAAAACTAACCCTGAAATAGTAAATATTCAAGAGTTAAAATTTATTCAAATAAAAGGGTGTGGAATCCAAATAGTGAGGAATTTTCTCAAAAGGTAGGAACTTTATATTCATTATCTTATGCTATAAAAATGATGCCTAAAAAAGGGATAACACCAAAGGGGTATTTTGATTATACAGTATATCCTTTAGAAGGAATATGGGATTTAACTAATGAAGCAAGAGATTATGAAATCTTTGATAAAAATAATTTAGTATATATAGTAATGATTAGGCAACCAGAGTTTGTGGACGAAATAGTTTTTAAAGAAGCTATAGAAATTTTAAAAAAGAAAAATAAGAATCCTTTATTAGATGAAGTTGAATTTGTTAGTATAGATGAGGGTATGTGTGTTCAAATGATGCACATAGGTAGTTTTGATGAGGAATATAAAAGTTTTGAAGTTATGAATAAATTTTGTAAGGACAATAATATATTAATAAAAAATAAAGCTCATAGAGAAATTTACATATCTGATTTTAGAAGAATTCCTAAGGAAAGATTAAAAACAGTTTTACGATATAGAGTTGAATATAAATAAGAAGAATTTTTTTTAAGGGGAAATATATAATGAAATTAATCGATGTTAATATTGATAATATAGATAAAGAACATATATGCTGTGCTATTTCTAATAAGAAAGATGATATTCAAGTTTCATCAAAAAAATTATGGTTAAAAGATAGCTTTGAAGATGGTCTTGTTTTTAAAAAAGGTTATGTAAGAGGAAAAGTTTTTATTGAATACATACCAGCTGAAAATGCATGGACTCCTATTGATGCAAAGGAATATATGTTTATTAATTGTTTTTGGGTTTCAGGAAAATTTAAAGGACAAGGTATAGGAAGTAGATTATTAGAAGAATGTATAAATGATAGTAAGGATAAAGGTAAAAAAGGATTAGTGGTATTAAGTTCTGATAAAAAAAGACCTTATTTATCAGATCCAAAGTATTTAAAGAAAAAGGGGTTTATTGTAGCTGATAGGGTAGAGCCTTATTTTGAATTATTATATTTACCTTTTGAAGAAAATGTATATGTTCCAAAGTTTAAAGATAGAGTAAAGTCAAAGGATATTAATAAATTAGGACTTACTTTATATTATTCTAATCAATGTCCTTTTACAGCTAAATATGTAGCTTTACTAAGTAATTATATGAAAGATAAAGATATAGATTTTCGTATAGTTAAATATGAAAATAAAGAACATGCACAAAACTCAACTACACCATTTACAACATATAGTATATATTATAATGGAAAATTTATAACTCATGAAATTTTAAATGAGAAAAAACTTGAAAGTCTAATTTGTAAGTATAACAAGTGAAATATTATTATTTATAAAAGTTTTTTGGAAAGATGATGATATAAACATTATTACTGTAAATATTAAGGATTATTGTAGTGGAATTAGTATTGGAGATATACCATTTGTTTTTAATAAGTTTTATAGAGGAGAAAAGCATAGAAATACAAATATATCAGGGTCAGGACTTGGGATTTCTATATCAAAGTATATAGTTGAAAGTCATGAGGGTGTTATTAAGTGTAATTCATCATTAGAAGAAGGTACAACTATTAGCTTTACTATACCTAAAATATAGTTTGTTAATTGATTTTAATTTAATAAAAGTAGGATAAAAACTTCTTATAAGCCTAGTAAGGTTTGTGAGAAGTTTTTTTATTAAAGTGACAAAAACGTAAGTTAAATCCTTATTCTTGTAATATAAATCAATGGTTTAGTATATAAGTATATTTTATTATTTACCTAAGAATATAAAATAGGGGGAGATTATAAATATGAAAAAATCTAAAGCATTAATTTTATCTATAAGAGTTTTTTCTAAAAAAAGAAAAAGTATTTAAAGGTATTTAGAAATTTATATATAAACTTTAATGAAAAGGGGGTTTGTATATGGAGATTATAGATGCACATGTACATTCACTTGAGTGTGGAATAATGTGTGGTGGAGAAGTTGATGTTAGATTAGAACCTGTAATGAATGGATTAAATGAAATGGGGATTTCAAAGGCTTTATTTGTTCCAATAAATGATATATCTTGGCAAGATGTAGATAAGATGAATGATTATATGGTGGATATAGTAAAAAATAATAAAAATATAATTGGATTTATAGATATAGATATATCAAAAGCTCATTATTATAGAGGAATAGAAAAACTTGAAAATTATATTAAAAAGTATCATAAATTAGGGCTTAAGGGTATAAAAGTACATCTACAGAATTTAGGATTAAACTTTGATGATTGGAGGTTATTGTCTGTTTATAAAACGGCTGAGGAATTAAATATTCCTATAATGGTTCACTGCTATCCTGGAGCTCCTCCTGGAGGAACAGATAATTCAAATCCTATATATATGGATAAAATGCTTAGGGTATTTCATAAAACTAAATTTATAATTTCTCACTTAGGAGGAATTTACTATTTTCCACAAATGACTTTAATTAACCATGATAATGTTTATTTTGAAACATCAGCGTCAATTAATACATTAAAGAAACATTTTGGTATAGAATTTATAAGAGCTGTTTTTGAAGATATTGGCTATGATAAAATTTTCTTTGGTTCAGATTATCCAACGGAAGACTCTTTAGAATCACAAATTGATACAATGAAAGAAATTATACCTGAAAAATATCATGAAGATGTATTCTCTAAAAATATAATTAAATTTGGGAAGAATTATGGTTGGTGGGATTTATAGTTATAAAAATTACTAAGGGATATAAAAATAAAAATCGTATCATAAATAAGTGATACGGTTTTTATTTTAGTTTTTGTTGACATTGGAAAATTTAGTTGCTATGCTTATTACATACCGAATGAAAGTATGTAAAGGAGGATGAAAATGGCAAGAAATAAAAATCCTGAAATTACAATAAATCGTATCCTAGATGTAGCGATGGTTTTATTTTTAGAAAAAGGGTACGATAATACTACTATTCAGGATATAGTAGACGCTTTAGGAGACCTTAGTAAAGGTGCTATTTATCATCATTTTAAGTCTAAAGAAGAAATAATAGAATCTGTTATACCAAGGCTCTATGGTTCATCAAATAGTAAACTTCTAGAAATAAAAACATCTACTTCTTATACTGGGTTAGAGAAGCTTAAAGAAATCGTTCTTATTTCCTTAAAAAATCCAGGTCAAGAAAAATTGGCTATGGCAGCACCTAATTTAATGAAAAATCCTAGATTTTTAACTCAACAACTTTATAGCACTATAGAGGATATAGTACCTCAGCTTATAGAACCTATCATTAAAGAGGGGATAAAAGATGGGTCTATAGTAAGTGATAATCCAAAAGAGGTTGCAGAGACTTTTATGATTTTAATGAATATTTGGATAAACCCAGCAATATTTCATTCATCAGAAGAGGAATTTAAGAATAAGTTTATGTTCTTTAAAAAATTAGTAACTGATTTAGGAATTCCAGTATTAGATGATAAGGTTTTTGAAGTGTTAGAAAAATACAGAGCTATTATCGAAAATGCAGGAAAGTAAATATTATTAAAAATTACTGCCCAAAGTGGCAGTTTAATTTTAAACTAATACATACCAACTGAACGTATGTAATGAAAAATAAAATATTAATTTTTGGAGGTTGTTTAATTGAATACCAAAATAAAACTTTTTAACAAAAACTTTACTCTGTTGGTAATAGGTCAAATAATTTCCTTATTTGGAAATTCTATTTTAAGATTTGCCCTACCTCTTTATCTTTTAGACACCACAAAATCTGCAACTTTATTTGGTGCTGTATCTGCATGTTCTTTAATTCCTATGGTGATAGTAACTCCTTTTGGTGGAATTATTGCAGATAGAGTAAATAAAAGAAATATTATGGTAGCTTTAGACTTTTTAACTGCAATATTAATTTTAGCCTTTTTATTTTCTATAGGAAAGTTCAATTTAGTACTTATGTTAATCATTACATTGATGACTTTATATGGAATACAAGGTGCTTATCAACCAACTGTTCAAGCAAGCATACCACTTTTAGTAGATAGAGAGAATTTGTTACCAGGAAATGCAGTTATAAATCAAGTTAGTTCACTTGCAGGATTATTAGGGCCTATAATTGGAGGGATTTTATATGGATTTTATGGATTGATACCTATTTTAATAGCAAGTATAATATGCTTTTTTATATCTGCTGTTATGGAAATTTTTATAAAAATACCTTATAAAAAGCGACAAACAACATTTAGTGCCTTTGCTATTGCAAAAGATGATTTTAAAACTAGTTTAACTTTTATTTTTAAGAATAGACCTGTAATTTTTAAAACGATTTTTATAATTTCTTGTTTTAATTTAGTTTTAAGTTCTTTGATAATGATTGGTATCCCAGTTATTATTACTCAAATATTAAATATGTCTAGTCAAGCTTATGGTGTAACTCAAGGGCTGTTAGCTTTTGGTGGACTATTTGGTGGAATTATGACCGGCGTTTTGGTAAAGAAGATTAAGATTTATTATAGTCATATAATTTTATTAATTGCAATATTAGGGTTAGTTCCAATTGGCTTTGTAATTATGTTTAATGTAACTCCAATGACTTCTTATGTGGTTATTACGGCGTGTTGTTTTTTAATAATGGCAGTATCTACTTTATTTAGTATTCAAATTTTAACTTTTATACAAAGTGAAACACCGAGCCATCTTACTGGAAAAGTTATTTCATTTTGTCTGGCTATGACAATGTGTTCACAGTCTATTGGTCAAATTATCTATGGATATTTATTTGAAGTGTTTAAAGATGATACTTATATAATTATTTTTGTGGCTGTTTTAATTTCAAGTTTAATAGCCTTTATGTCTAAAAAAATTTTTAGTAACTTGAAAGAGACTAAGGTTTATCCTGAGGTTTGTAATGATAGAGAATAAATTATTATACAAATTTTAAGTTTTTAGAGACTTACATGAAAAAGTTTAATAGTATTTAAAATTTCATATATAAACTTTAACCAAAAATCCAACCTTTTAAAGTATACATTGTATTAATAGATATAAAGTGTTTTTGGGGAGGAATTTTTTACTATAGACAATCAAAAACATAGAATTTATAATTGGAAATCATGTATGTATAAAAGATAAAACAATAATATTTGGTGGGATGAAAGAGTTTATGTATATTAAATCCATATAAAGAGTTTTTTATTATTAATATTGTTACAACTGTGGGTTGTGACAATATTTTTTATTGTGAATATTTTAGAATGTATACAAACTATATGTAAAATGATAAAATTAAATAGTTAAAATTTACCAAAATATTAAGTTATTTGTAGTAAAGTTAATACACAAGAAAATATATTTTAGTAATTAATACTTGTATTTAGAAACTTATGATGTGATAAGTCGTTAATATTTAAGCAATTAGAGTTTGACAAGTTTGAAAATACCAAAATGTATATTTAAAACAGAATCAAGGATGAAGAAATGGTATTTAGTAGTTTAGTTTTTTTATTTGTATTTTTGCCAGGAATAATTTTTTTATATTATATATCTAAAGATAACTATAAAAATTATTTGATTTTAGCGGCAAGTTTATTTTTTTATGCATGGGGAGAGCCGATATATATTGTTATAATGCTAATATCTATAGTAGTAAACTTTATATTTGGAACGAAAGTATGTAAAGATAATGATAAAAATAATAGAAATATTTGGTTATTTATGTCCATTATGTTTAACATATCTATGCTAGGTATATTTAAATATACTGGATTTTTTATAGAAAATATAAATAGAGTATTTAAAAATAATATTACAAACCCAGGAATAGCGCTGCCATTAGGAATATCTTTTTTTACATTTCAGGCAATGAGCTATGTTATAGATGTATATAGAGATGATGCAAAGGTTCAAAAAAATCTATTACACTTAGCATTATATATAAGTTTATTTCCACAACTAGTTGCAGGACCTATAGTTAGGTATCAAACAGTTGCAGACCAAATAGAAAATAGAAAACATAATGTGCAAAAATTTGAAAATGGAGTTAGTAGATTTATAATTGGATTATCTAAAAAAGTGTTATTATCAAATTCATTAGGTATGTTAGCAGACAGCGTATTCAATACTCAAATATATGAACTAACTGTATTATCAGCATGGTTAGGTATAATTGCATATTCTCTTCAAATATTCTTTGATTTTAGTGGATATAGCGATATGGCAATAGGACTTGGTAACATGTTTGGATTTGAATTTTTAGAAAACTTCAACTATCCATATATATCTAAATCTGCTTCAGAATTTTGGAGAAGATGGCATATATCATTAGGGTCATGGTTTAAGGATTATATATATATACCATTAGGTGGAAGTAAGAAAGGAAAATTAAGAAATTATATTAATTTATTTATAGTATGGTTTTTAACAGGATTTTGGCATGGTGCTAGTTGGACTTTTATAGCATGGGGACTTTATTTTGGAATTTTAATAGCTATTGAAAAAGCCTTTTTAGGTAAAATTTTAGATAAGATTTATCCACCTATTAGTCATTTATACTTAGTATTAGTTGTCATGATTGGATGGATATTTTTTAGATCAAATAGTTTTACCTATGCATTTAACTATATAAAACTATTATTTGGATTAGATAATAATTTACTTTATAATAACTTAACAATCATGTATTTGAATGATTATGGTTATATTCTTATATTAAGTGTAATTTTTAGTATTCCTATAATTCCTATTTTAAAAAACAAACTACATGAATTTAAAGAAACTCATGCATATTACATTATAAAAAGTATAGTGTTTATGTCTATGTTTGGAGCTACAGTAATAGAATTAGTAAATTCAACATATAATCCGTTTTTATATTTTAGATTTTAAGGTAGGAGAATACAATGAAAAAAATAAAATATTTTTGGCTAACAGTCCCATTTATTGTTTTTATATTTGGAATAGGGATATTAAACCTTTTATCAAAGGATAAAGCTGAAAGTTTAAATGAAAATAGAAGTTTACAACAAGCACCTGGTATAGAAAATATCATTAATAGAGATTATCCAAAGATATATGAAACATATTATACAGATCAATTTATTAACAGAGATTCATTATTAAAGTTATATACTAAATTACAAATTAAAATGAATAAGTCTACTGTGAGAGGATATTATATTATAGATAACAAATGGATAATGCCAAATAAAGTTGTAAAACAAAAAGATGAGCAAATAAAGCATATTGCTGATAAAGTTAATGAATTTTCTAAAAAAATTAAAAAAGATAGTAGAGAAATATACTATATTTCAACTCCCTGCAAAAGTCAAGCACTAGATGGATTATATCCAAAGTTTGCAGGTAAGGGATTTGCATTAGAGAATGTAAGCAAATTTGGACAAAATCTAGATGGAAATTATATAAACTTTATAAATATAGATAAATATTTTCATAATGAATTTTCAGAGAAAGAAAAGGAAAAAATGTATTTTAAGACAGATCACCATTGGAATGGAATAGGTGCATTTGAAGGATTTAAATATATTATAAAAAATATGAATGTATTAAATGAAAATAATAAAGATTTAATAGATGATAGTAATTTTGAAATATCAGAAATAACCAATAAAAAGTTTTTAGGAAGTTACAATAGAAATTTATTTTCCTTATTCAGCAAAGATGAAAATATTCCATATGTAAATTCAAAGGGAAGAGAGAAATATGAATATTTTAATAATAATGGACAAGGATATGAGATATCAGATGAGAGTAAATTAATTTCAACAGAAAAAAACTTTGATGAGATTACTTATGGAGGAGCATATACGAGTGATATTCCATTGTATAAAATAGAAAATAAAGATGCTCCTATAAATAAAAAAGTTCTTATAGTGCGTGATTCATATCAAGCTCCAACAACTTTATTGTTTGCAGATTTATTTAATTCAGTAGAGATACTAGATCCAAGAAATAATATTGACTTAAATGTATCTAAAGTAGTAAATGAAAGTAATCCAGATGTAGTAGTATTTATGTTTAATAGTGAAACATATGGTGGTATGGTTGATTTAATTAAATAATAAATAGGATTTGTAATAGACCTTTTTAAAACAAAATTAATTAGTAATTTTGATTTTAAGAGGTCTATTTTAATTATATGTATAACTATTTCCAAACCCTTTTAGCACCAAAGATTTCTTGCATATAACCATATAAAGAAACTGGGGACATAATCATTTGATAAAATAATATAAAAAGTACAAATCCAAAAATATTTCTTCTAACTTTTAAATTTAAATTCTTAAAAATAATCTTATATTGATAATAATATAAAATACTAAAGCTTATAAGTGTTAGAGGAAAAACTAACAGCATCATTGGTCCTACAATTGCAAAATTACCTAAAAATAAAGCTAAAAATAAACCTGGTATCCAAAAGAAAGTATAACTAAAATCCATATAAGGAATAATCAAATCTATACCAGTTGAAAACTTACAAAATATAGAAGGTTGTTCCCAAGGTTTAACTTCTCTTAAACCTTCAATCATACCCCTAGCCCATCTTGAACGCTGCTTAGCAAAATGTGAAAGCTTAGTAGGAACATCCGTAAAAGCTATAGCCATTGGTTCAAAATAGACTTTTCTATTCTCAGCAAGCATCTTCCAAGTAAGAACTATATCTTCTCCGATAGCATCAGACCATCCACCTAAATTTGAAACTACCTCTGTTTTATAAAGTGAAAAAGCACCTTGAGCAACCAAAGTACCTTGATATAAACCTTGCATTCTTTTAATAGAAGCTATACTTAGAAAGTAATCCCATTCTTGTACTTTAGAAAGCCAATTATCTCTACTATTTCTGACTAGCATAGAACCTGCAACTGCACAAACTTCTTTCGGAGAAACCTTTATTCTAGAAACCAAATAACCAATAGAGTGTTTAGGTATTAAGGTATCTGCATCTAGGGTTATTACATATTCTGTTTCGACAAATTTTAAACCATAATTAAGTGCATTAAACTTTCCAGGTTTAGATTCTTTTAGCAATAATATATCCATATCTAATTCTTTTTTAGCCCTTAATACTTCGTTGCTAGTATTATCATTAGAATTGTTATCAATTACTATTGTATAAATATTACCATTATAAACTTGATCTTTAACATACTTTAAAGTACTGAATATACTAGCTTCTTCGTTGTAAGCAGAAATCAAAAGGGTTATATTATCATTTACAATAGTAGGATCTTTTATCTGAGGTTGTTTATCAGATAATAAACTTACTATTAAAAAAGCATTCATAAATCCGGGAATAAGGGCTATACCACTAATTATAAAAACAGAGGCAAAAGGAGATAAGATAATAGATAAATCCTTAATCCAAGGAAATGACAATGAAAATGCTACTAATGTTAGAATAGTTGATAAAACTATATTTATAAAAAATTTAGTTTTTACGCTTATATAAAATTTAGAGTAAGTTTTATCAACCAATTTTGTATTATCTATATTATTAATTTCAATTAATTTTTCCATGTTATATACCTACCTTAAAACTTAAAATAACTATTTACTAGCTAATAATACATATTAATTGAAAAATCATTAATATACTAGCGTTAATATAAGGTAAAAGTTACAGTAAAAGTAAATTCAATAAAATGTTTAAAGGAAATGATTAAAGGTTATTATCATTAATATATAGAAGTTATTAAAAAATAGAAATAGAGGTGAGTTAATGGAGTATAAAGATTACTTAGAAGAAATTAAAAACTTATTATGGTCAACTTGGGATACTACTGAAATTGGATATAATGAATTTAAAATTATAAAAGAAAAATTGATTCAGTTGTATGAACAAACTAATGATCCAGAATGTTTTGCTATAATATCAGAACTTCACATACATAAATCAAATTCTCATAAAAGAAATGCAAGAGAGTATGCTTTAAAAGGAATAAAAGAAGATATAAATGACAGTTTTTTACATGGTAATTTTGCAATAGCATCAAATGGATATTGGACGGATTTTATAAAAAGAAATCATAATGATTTAATAGAATTTTATTACTATTTTACTAAAAAATATCCAGAAGTTTTTATAGGAAGAAGACTGTTAATTACAAATTTAATAGATAATTACAGATTTGAAGAGGCTTTAGAAGAAATTGAAAATGGATTAAAATGTGAAAATGAAAAGAACTATTTACTACATATATATAAAGGTGAAATTTTATTTAGAAAAGGACATATAGATGAAGCTTTTGAAATTTGGAGTGAAACTTGTAGAGCTTATAGTGAAAACTATATATGTTATATGGCAATAGGTAATCAGCTAGCTAACTTTGCAAGATATGATGAATCCATAGAGTATTTAAAAAAATCTTTTCTTGTTCAAAAAATACCTAGGAAGATAGATTCCTTGATAGCTTTAGTTCAAATATTTGAAATAAAAAAAGATTACGAAGAAGCTTTAAAATATACCGATTTAATATTACAAGTTTATGAAAAAGATTATAATATAGTAAATGGAGAAGAAACAAAGATTTATATAAGAAATAAAGAAAAGTTTGAAGAAATTTTATTAAAAGAGAAGATTGAAGAAAAATAGAAAACGTTTACAGAAAACTGTTGAAAAAGTTTTTTTAAAATGTTATTATGGTGGTGGCAGTAAAATTTTCATAGGAAAAGTTAGTTTATATAAGCTATTAAAACCTTTAACTATCATTTCTGTTTTGATTTGTGTGTATATTGAATTACCTTCTTCGCACTGAAGATAACGAAATTAATTAGTTATGTGTGGTTATTACCACAAAATGATATTAAAATGAGGATTTTAATATCATAAAAGCTGTTTCAAAGTAATAATCTTTGAAACAGCTTTTTAAATTATTTATAATATTACTTTTTAGGTGGATTGCCAGCATTAACCATAAGGAAGTTACAGCTTGCATATTTTATAGTTTTAAATTCTTTACTATCCTTATATTTATCAACATGTTCAGAAGCTAAAACGACTTTATCAATTTCGCCAGTTTCATATAAATTTACAGCTGCATTAATATCTTTTACGACTTTAAAATTAACTTTATCTAAATTAACAGTTTTATTATCCCAATACTTTTCATTTTTCTTTAAACCATATTGATCTTCAATTTTCCAACTATCCATAACGAAAGGACCATTAAAAACTAAATTATCCTTAGAAGTACCATAATCATCGCCATAAGTTTCAACAACTTTTTGATTTACAGGGAAGAATACAGGAAAAGCCATAAGCTGGTCAAAATAGTTAACAGGTCTGTTTAACTTAACTTCTAAAGTATGATCGTCAATTGCCTTTACACCAACAGAACTTGAATCTTTAGTTTTACCTAAATTAAAATCTTCAGCTCCTCTTATATCATACATTACATACGCATACTCACAAGCTGTTTCAGGTGTTAAATTTCTTATAAATGCATATTCAAAATCATGAGCAGTTACAGGATCACCATTAGACCATTTAGCATCAGGTCTTATTTTAAAAGTCCAAGTTTTAGCATCAGAAGATTTTTCCCAACTTTCTGCCATACCAGGTATTAACTCATTTTTAAGATCAACCCTTACTAATCCTTCCATAACGTTATTTATAGTTTCAAAAGAAGTTGAATCAGAAGCTTTTGCTGTATCCATAGAAGATATATCTGAACTAGAAGTAGTATTTATTTCATTTTTACCATTAGAAACTTTAGCCCATTTATAGGAAGTTTGAGGACCAAAAGAGTAATTAGCCACATCTTTTACATATTCTTTTTCCAAATAAGCTCCTCCTTTTTGATATAGAGGAGTTATAAATCCACTATCTAATAAGATTTTTTCAGCCTTCATATAGCTATCCCAGCTCTCATCTATTGTAGTAGATTCCTTAGCTTTTGATATTAAATTCTTATATTCTTCATCCTTATAACCAACATTTATTGCATATCTTCCAACTTCAGGATAATAAATCTCTAAAAATGTTAGTGGGTCAGGATAATCAGCTCCCCATCCTGCTATTGAAAGTTGGAAGTCACCAGCAGAACCTTTTTCAGTTTTTAACTTTGTAGGTAACTGTTGAATTTTAACAGTAACGCCTTCTAAGGCATCTTGAAGTTCTGATTGAATAAACTCAGCTATTTTTTTACTTTGTTCTGTATCAGTAGTTAAAAACTCAAATTCTACAGTATCAAAATTAAGTTCTTTTTTTACTTTATCCCAAGATTTTTTAGCTTCGTCATCATTATGGCCATAACCCATTTCACCAGCTACTTCTCTATAATCTTTACCAGCTTCATTAAAAGCCAACCCATCAGGAACAAATCTATTAACAGGTTTTGAACCATCATTAAGTATTACATTAGTCATTTGCTCTTTGTCTATAGCTAAAGATATTGCTTTTCTTGCATCTTCATTTTCTAAAACCTTAAAAGGATCAATTTGATTTTTAGAAGTGCTTTCTTTTTTATTAGTAGAACTACATCCTGTTAAAACAATACTAGATATTAAAAGTGAGCTTAAAAGAATTGATGCTTTTCTCTTTAGTAACATAAAAAATTCCCCCTATGAATATATAATTTTACAACCGTATAAATAATTCTTTTGAAACCTTAATTTTCCTTTCATAAAACCAACTATTTCGATTTACATATTAATATATAAATATACTTATTTATGTATTAAATACTAAATTTTAACTTTATATAATTTTTATATTGAAATATAGATAAAAATCTATATCATAATAAATAAGGAGAGAAGGTATAAGGGGGAAAACTTATTGAAAGTAATATTAGGAGCAGGGGATACAAAATTAGAGGGATGGATTAGTACCCAGGAAAAGATTTGAATTTATTAGATATAAAAGATTTTAAAAAGTATTTTGAAGAATGTAGTATTGATGCTATGCTTGCAGAACATGTTTGGGAGCATATGACAAAGGAAGAAGGGCTTGTGGCTGCAAAAAATTGCTATGAATTTTTAAAAGAAGGTGGATATATAAGAGTTGCTGTACCAGATAGGAACTTTAAAAATGAATGGTATCAAAATATGGTTAAGGTAGGTGGTCCAGGACCAGTTGATCATCCAGCTTATACACATAAAATAGTATATGATTATTTAAGTTTTGTGGAAGTATTTAAGGCAGCTGGTTTTGAGGTTGAACTTTTAGAATATTGTGATGAAGAAGGGGTATTTCATTATAAGTATTGGAATGAAGAAGATGGAAAGATAGGCCGTTCTTTTAGATTTGATACTAGAAATAGTTTAGAAAAATTAGGTATGGTATCTATTATAATAGATGCGAAAAAGTTAATGAAAATTGAGTCGTAAATATAAAAGGAGTTGCTTCAAATTTGAAACAACTCCTATATTTTACTTTGCCCAATCTTCAAATCTGTAATTAAATTGCCAATTGATATCTGTTAAAACTCTAAAGCCACTTTTACTTATTCCTTCTTTGAAGAATATTTCAATAGAGTTTATTTTCTCGGAAAGTTCTTTTCTAATTATGATTTTCTAATTTTCATATTCAAATACATCATCTTTATCTGTAGGCTCATCCAGAGCTACATCAAATACAGGACCAAGTCAATTGCTTACTCGGCGGATGTAGATTCTAAAAGTTTTATCTTTTTTATTTGATTTTTCTAAAATTTCATCAATAGCTATTTTACCACTTTCTTTAATATTAAAAAACATAATTTCACATCCTTTAACTTAAACTTAAGTATATTTTGCCATATTTAACTTATTTATAGTTACCAATTAATAGAGAAATTTTAAAAATGTTTTCCTAGGAAATAGAAACTGACTATTTAAAGAAATATATATAAATAAAGATAATTGTAGATTTTAGAAACTATTAGGTAGTTTTTGCAAAAACATGTGGGAATTTTTAGGAATAACAGAGTGTAGTGTATAAGAATTTTCATATGTCCTATTTAGAGAATCAACAAAATTAACAAATATTGATGATTGTTATATTTATTCATTAATAATATACTATCTTTATAAAATAAATAAATTATTTATTAAATGCATAAGAATTTGATATAAGATAACGAGTAAAAATTTAATAGATAAAGTATTATAACTAGAAAGAAATAGATTTAAACAATAAAATTTAAATGCAGACATATTAAGAGGAGTTGAGTAGCATGAATAGTAATGATATAGGTATAGACTTAGGGACTGCTAATGTATTAATATCAGTTTCTGGAAAAGGAATAGTACTATCAGAACCATCAGTAGTTGCTATAGAAAAAAATACCGGAACCGTTTTAGCAGTTGGAAGACAAGCATGTAACATGATAGGAAAAACACCTAGTAATATAGTATCTATAAGACCATTACAAAATGGTGTAATATCTGATTATGATGCTACTGAAAAGATGTTAAATTACTTTATAAGTAAGGTGTTAGACAAAAAAGGTATGAAGAAGTTTTTTATGCCAAGAATAATGGTGTGTGTACCAAGTGGAGTAACAGGCGTTGAAAAAATAGCTTTAGAAGATGCTGTTAGAAATACTGGAGCAAGAGAAGTTTATACAATTGAAGAACCAATAGCTGCTGCTATTGGCTCAGGAATAGATATTTCTAATCCAACTGGAAGTATGGTTATAGATATAGGAGGAGGAACTGCAGATATAGCTATTATATCTTTAGGTGGAGCTGTGATTAGTGAATCAATAAAGATAGGTGGAGATAAGTTTGATGATGCTATAGTAAAATATATTAAAAAACATCACAATTTTCTTATAGGTGAAAGAACAGCTGAAAAAATAAAAATTGAAATTGGAACAAGTTATGGTGAAGAAGAAACGCTTATGGAAGTAAGTGGAATAAATTTAGTTACAAGGCTTCCTGAAAAAATAAAAATCAGTTCATTAGAAATAAAAGATGCAATTGAAGAATGTACACAAAAAATATTATCGACTACATGTTCAGTATTAGAAAAAACACCACCTGAATTAGCATCAGATATCTGGGAAAATGGAATAATTATGACTGGGGGAGGATCACTTCTTAATGGTTTAGATAAAAGAATACAAGAGAAAACTAATATAAAGGTTAGAATTGCGGAAGATGCATTATTATGTGTTGCAAAAGGAACGGGAGCTTCACTTGAATCCCTAGATTTATTAGCAAAAGTAAAAAAGAGTTAGTTTAATTAATTATTAATTAAAACCTTATTTGAATATATTTAGTAAAAATGCACTTAAAATCTTATTTATTTAGATTTTAAGTGCATTAAATTCATATTAACAATTATTTAAAATTTCACTTAGTCTAAAAATATCATTATTACTATCTTTAAAACATTCATTTTTTTCATCTTTAAGATATGATTGTTTAGAATTATGACTTTTAATATCTTTTGACTTTAGCATATTTAATAAAAGAACGTCAGGGTCTGGAATTACGATATTATTATCTTTAAATTCTTGTTCTTTTTTAGTAAGCTTTTCGCCCTTAATCTCTTTTTCAGTTATAGATTTGCGCATTACCATTTCCTCAATCGCTTTTAATATAGGGTCTTTATTTTCTTTTTCATTTTTCAATTTAGAAAAACTATAATTTGATGAATTAAAAAAGTTATTATTTACTATTTTATTGATCATTTTCATACTCCTTTCATTTTATTCTCCCAATTTTTTATGTAAATAAGTTATGTTTTTTATTATTTTATTTGAATTGTTGAATATATTTAAAATTATTGTATGATTTGAGTTTTATATTTGTTTTTATAAATAAATTTGGGAGTAATTTTATTATATATATACGTAAATTTGAATATATACTTAAGAAAAAGTTTTAAGAATTTTATTTTATTATTATATATTCTGAATTTTTTAATATTAAATAAAAAGTCATATACTTTTACATAAAAATTGAGTAATAATTTTTATATTATTACTCTATCAATTACTTTATAATATTTTAAAATTTAACTAACAATATGGTAGAAGCAGCATCTAAACTTTTCACATTGAGAAGAAAACAATATACAATTTTTATATCTGTTTTAGAATTAGTTATAGTTAATTAAACAGATAATTTATCTTTTTTCATTTTTATAAAGTGAATATACGTTATATAAACTTAGTAAAATAGAAAAAATTAATAAGATCAATTTGGAACCGCCCATTCTATCACCTCAGAAAATAATAATTTTAAAATTTTTTAATACATTTTATATATAAAAAATTGTAACATATGAGGATGAAAAAGGAAATATATGGAATAAAAGATATTAATCTATAAATAAAATAATAAAAATTAATTATAAATCAAAAATTTATTTAAAAATTACGTTTTCTAAAGTAGATATTCCATTTAAAAAACAAATTATTAGCAAAATAGTGGAGTGTAATTAAAAAATATTTAAAATTTTGCTAAGATGAATGTAGTAAAATTTATATATTAGTGAGCATTTCAAAAATTTCAGCTATTATATTATTAAGTAAGATATTTAATAAATTAAAAAATATGTTGAGGGATTCATGATTGAAAATTATATTGTTTCAAAGAGAAGAGTTAGAGGGGGATTTAATTATTTAGAGTTGAGAAGGAATAATAAACAAATATATTATTTAGTGAAATATTTATAAAACGAGCATATGTTAAAATTAAATTAATGAGTATTTAATAACTTATGTATTTTAAACTAAAGGGGATGAAGTTTTGATAAAAGCTATAGTAGATAATAATTATTTAATTAAGCCCATGACTATACTAAATCGCAATGAAATAAAAAAACTATATGATTTATGTTCTGATTATCATATTATGTCTAGTGGTAAAAATGCAACTGATGAGGATGTAGACAACATTTTTAAATATAATGATAAAAAGACAGCTGAGAATTCCTTAACACTTGGAGTATATAATGAGTGTGAGCTGTTAATTGGGATGGTAGATATATTTAAAAATTATCCTGAAGAAGATACTTGGATGATAGGCTTACTTTTACTTTCACCAGAGGAGAGAAATAAAAATTTAGGTAAAATAATACATGAAGAAGTGAAAAATTATGCTCTAAGTCAAGGGGTAAATACTTTAAGAATTGGAGTAATGGAGGAGAATATTAAAGGTAAAAGGTTTTGGGATTCATTAGGATATAAAAAAATAAAATCTACAACTATAGATATGGGAGATAAAAAACATAATTTAGATATATTAATATTAAGTATTAAATAATTTTATAGGAGTTTTTAGTATAAGAAGCAAAATATATACTTTATAAATTTTAGTCATAAATAAAATTAATGTGATATATATGTAATATAGAGAGAGAAATATATCACATTAATTTAAGGGGGGATTTTTATGAATAGATTAAAAAAGTATTCGTGGTTATTTGCATTATTTGGGCAACTTTCTCATATTTGGTGTAACAAGTTAGGGAATTAAAGGATATGACAAAATTTATTAGTAATTTAAAGAAATATCGCCAGTTTAATGAATTAACTCAAGAAGAATTAGCCAATAAGGTTAATGTTAGAAGAGAAACTATTGCTCGTTTAGAAAATGCAAAATATAATCCCTCACTTGAATTAGCTGTTAGAATTTCAAATGAGTTAAATATCCCACTTGAAAAACTATTTATTTTTGAGTTCTAAATTAAGTTTTATTATAAAAATATATAAAGGAGAAAAATATGGAAAACTTGTATTTACATGTTCCAACATTTGATGAACTTGATTATAGGCAAAAAATTTTAGGACAGGAAGATACCATGTCTTATAATAAAGGATATAATCTTTTAATTGAAAATTATAATAATGAAACTGGATGCATTGATTTTTCAAAAAAATACTGGGAGAAGTGGTATGCTAAGTGGATTTTAGAAGCTAAAGATAGGTATTATGCATATATTGTAGAAAGTAATACAGGTGATTTTGTAGGAGAAGTATGCTTTTACTATGAGGAAGAAGAAAAGTTGTATCGTATAGGTATAGTTATTGAAAGTGTACATAGAGGTAAAGGATATTGCTCAAATGGGTTAATTAAGCTTGCGGATGTAGCATTTAATGACTTTAATATTAAAAGATTAAGAAATGTTATACCACTAGATAGGGAGTATGCTATAAAAGGGCATAAAAAGGCAGGTTTTAAAGAAGTTAGTATTGAAAAAAATCAGGCCATTCTTGATTTATCAAATGAGGATTACTTAGGTATTAAGTTTATATAAATTAAAATGTAGAATACCTAGGAGGTATAAAATTTGAAAATATATATAACAAGGCATGGACAAACACAGTGGAACATAGAAGATAGGATACAAGGAAGTCAAAATTCAAATTTAACAGAACAAGGAAAACAGGATGCATTAAATCTAGGGGATAAATTAAGATATACTAAAATAGATTACATATATACTAGTCCATTGAAAAGAACATATGATACATCATTAATTATAAAAAGAAATCGAGATATACCAATAGAGGTATATGAAAATTTAAAAGAAATGAATTTTGGTGTATGGGAAGGTATGCATAGTTACAATGTTAGAAGAGAATATAAAGATGAGTATTATAAATTTTGGAATGAACCTCACCTATATAAACCAATAGGCGGAGAAACTTTTGAAGAACTTATAAAAAGAGTTAAAAATACTTTAAATGATATTATAAATAAAAAGAAGGGTGAAAATATATTATTAGTTACACATGCAATTTTTATAAAAGCTATATATGCAATTATTAATGACTATGAATTAAAGGACTTTTGGAATCCTCCATATATAAAAAATACCTGTTTAACTATATTAGAGTATAATGAAGAGAAGTATAAATTTATATTAGAAGCAGATACGTCATATATAGAAAATTAATAAAATAAAAGGTGAGTGCAAATATTCATTCACCTTTTATTTTTATATGATTTATAAAATATAACATATGATTACAATCAAGCTAATAGCTGTATGTTAATCAATTTTATCGAGTATTTAAAAGTTATTGTTAAGAGACCTATACTAAAGTAGAAATTTTAAGGTATAGATAATTATAAGTTAATTACAAATTGATTATATATTTTACCATTTTCCTCTATAGTATTAAATAAAATTCCATTGTTGGCTTTTATAACTTTTTTAGAAGCTATGTTTATAGATTCACAGCTTAATATAGCTTTATCTATACCAAGTTGTTTTGCGATAGGTAATGTTAGTTCTAATATTTTAGTACCATATCCTCTACCTCTATACTTTTGAGCAATATCATATCCAATATGACCATTAAGAGGTATACTTTTATGTCTAATTCTAATTACTCCTAAGACTTTATTATCTCCATTTACTAACCAAAAAGTAGAACAAGGAACATAGCCTTTAGGTAAATCAATTCCTTTTGAATTATTATTTAAAATCTCTACATATTGTTCAAAATCATCCAATGCTTTTTTATATATATTAAAATATTCTGTATTACCACTTTCTTTATAGTCGTTTATATTTTCTAAAAAACTGTCTTTATATATAATGTTTGGTGATTTTAACTCTATTTTTTCAAACATATCCAAACCCCCATTAAAAAACTTTTTATTAATTTAATGATGATATTTAAATTTAAAAATTTCAACTAATACTTATTAATTTATTTCTAAAAATTTTAATATTCTATAATTACTTAATTTACTTAAATATTAAATCCATTTAGATTTAGAGGATAAAATTGATATTAGAAAATATATATCAATTAAATTAAGATTTTTAGAAGAGATAATAAGTGAAAAATTATTGATTAAAAATAAAAATACCTTTAAAATCTATCTAAATAGGGTTTAAAGGTATTTTTATTTTTAATTTTTAAGTACTAAAGTTTTTATTAATCTACTTATTTTATGTATAGGTTTCATTAAAGATAGTTGCATCAATATGCTTAGTGCAGTTGCAAACATCAAGAAATCAGTAGTTGAAAATGGTTTAAAGTAACCATCCCACGGCCCTATTGGCATATTAATAATAAACACATAAGACAGTGAATATGATATTAGGTTTCCTAAAATAATAGTCTTTTTAACTTTAGCGGAGTTGATAGAAGCTAATAATATATAGGTTAAAATCATAATTAAATAACCTATCATTGACCTTTTAGTATAATCTAAATACATTGATATAAATATAAAGGGTACTCCAGATAAAATTAAATTTAAAATATTTATTATAGTTTTTTTCATTTTTTTACCTTTCTATCTTTTGAAATATACTGAAAATTTTAACATTTAAAAAGGTAGAAAAGTAAATTTTGGACTAAGATTGAGTTATTTGGGTATGAAATATGAAAATTTGCATAGATGTGCAAGATTAATTTGTATTAAAATCAAAGATAGTAATAAAATAAAAAAAGTAAAAGAAGGTGGGAGTTTTGGACAGAATTGATAAGGAAAAAGAGATAATAACATTGATGATAAACCTTTATTGTAAGAAAAAACATGGTAGTTTAAATAATGAACTATGTAGTGGATGTAGGGACTTAGAAGAATATGCACATAAAAGATTAACTTATTGTAAGTTTGGAAATGAAAAAAGCTCTTGCAAAAAGTGTCCTATTCATTGTTATAAGAAAGATATGAGAGAAAGAGTTAAAGAGGTAATGAAATTTTCAGGACCTAGAATACTAATATATAATCCTTTAGAATACATAAGACATATATTTAAATAAAAAATATAAGCGTTTTTAATTAAGATAAATCCAATAAATAAAGTAGCATTATAATATTATTAATATAGTTCTACTTTATTTATACAATTTAATTGTTATTATAATCTAAATACATTTACATAAATAGTTTTAAAAATTTAAGTGTTTATGCATAATAGAAATTCAAAAAATTATAGTTTATCATTAATTTTATTTTCTAAATTGTTAACCTTGTTTTCTAATTCTTTAATTTTATTTTCATATTTATTTTTACTTGTAAGCTTTTTACAAAAAGTAAAAATTATATAAATAATAAATACAAGAATTGTTAGAATAAGAACAGTATTAAAAATCTGGAAAAAAAGTTCGTATGAAACGCTTATTAATGGATTTGAATCCATTTAATACACCTCATTTACTAATGTTAATATTTTCTATTTTATCATGTTCAAATCTCATTTAAAACACATTTAGAAATTAATATTTAACATAATTTAAATATTCTAACAAATATATTTTAAGGTGTTCAATTTATTTAAATTATCAATATTTAAAGATTCAATATCAAAGTATATGATATATTAATAGTGATAGAAAGAGTTTATAAGGGGGAAATTATGATTAAGATAGGAATTTGTGAAGATGAAAAAGAAATACAAGATTTAATAGAAACTTATCTTCATAGTATATTAAAAAGTATAAATATAGATTATGAAATAAAAAAATATAATTTGGGAGAAGAGTTACTTGAAAGCAATTTAAAAGAAATAGATATATTACTTCTAGATATTCAAATGGGCCAAATCAATGGAATGGATACAGCAAGAAAGATTAGAGAAGTAGATAATAAAATGGAGATAATATTTATAACTTCATTAATAGATTATGTACAGGAAGGCTATGAGGTAAGAGCTTATAGATATTTGTTAAAACCTATAGAAGAAGAAGAATTAAAAAAGCATGTATTAACTTGTATTAAAGAAATTGAAAATAAAAATAGTTATATATTAATAAAAAATAAATCTAACAATTATAAGATTTGCTTAGAAGAAATAAAATATATAGAAGTTCAAAAAAAGAATATGAGAATACATACCATAAATAAAGATTTTGATGTAATATATAGTCTAGAAAAAATAGAAAAAGATTTAAAACTAGATAAATTTGTAAGGTGTCATAAAAGCTTTTTAGTTAATCTAAGCTATGTAGAAAATATAAAGCTAAATACTGCAATTTTAGAAAGTGGGGAAGAAGTACCTGTTAGTAGATATAGATACAAAGAAGTTAAGGAGAGATTTTTGAAATTTCTTGGTGATTCAATATGCTAAATTTTATGACTAAGTTATTAGTAGCTTTATCTATACTCACACCATTAATTATGTTAAAAGGAATATTAATTTATAAAAAAGAAGGTAGAGAAAATAATAAAATTATATTTTATATTTTATTGTTAGTAATCTATATTTTAGCTCGATTATTTAATATAAAATATAGTTATAGTTATTTTAATGATATAAATTATTTGTTTGACTGCATAGTATTTATTGTAATGGGAATATACTATAATTATTTTTATAAGATAGGATATGTTAAATATATAATTTTATTTTATTTATTTAATGTATACTTCAACTTATCCCGAGATATTTTATATAGAATTTTATTTATTGGAATTACAGGTTGCTCTTTTTCGTCAGAGGCAGCTCTTTCAGTACCTTATGGTAGTCGTGTAGAAATTGATATATATAGTTATATACTAATAATTTTTATTTATGTGATACTTATATATATTAATAATCGTTTACAGTTATTTAGTAGCGAAAAAAGAAATTATATATACTTAACACTTGCTTTAATGGTTAATATTATTAATATAGTTGGAAGGTATACAATGGGGATTTATACTATAGGTAATAACATATCTTTTAATCATATGTTATTTAAATGGAGGATGTCAGTACCGGCGTTACAAGATGAATGGCCTTATTTTGACCAGCTTGTAATTCCAAAGTTAGTAGTAGCCAGTATAATAATAATAATATTATTATTTAGAAGGGTAATAAAAGAAAACAAGGAAAAAACTAAAAATGAATTGATGAAAAATAAATTAGATATGCAGTATGAACATTATTTAAGTGTTCAAGAATCTCATATGAAGATTAAAAAACTTTATCATGATATAAATAATCATATTTGCTGTATAGATAATCTTAAAAATAATAATAAAGAAGTTAGTGAATATATAAATAATTTAAAAGATGAAATTAAATCTTTTAAAGATAATTATAATACAGGAAATATGATACTAGACATTATAATCAATGAAAAAAGTGATATATGCAGTAAAAAAGGAATTAAGTTTATTTGTGATATAAACTTCTCAAAGGTTGATTTTATAAAACCAATAGATGTGTCTAGTATATTTGCTAATATTTTAGATAATGCAATAGAAGCTTGTGATAAGATACATGATGAAGATATTGAAAAATATATTAGAATTAAGGGAACTATATCAAAAGCATATTTTGTAATTAAATGTGAAAATAGTAAAGTTAATAATATTAAGTTTAAGAAGAATAAATTATTAACAGATAAAATGGACAAGTTTGTACATGGAATAGGAACTCAAAGTATTAAATCATCTTTAGACAAATATGATGGAGAGCTATTATTTGAAGATGAAAAAGACAAATTTATACTAAATCTATACATACCACTTAATCAAAATACTGACAGTTGGGTCGATTAAGGTGCTAGTTGAGGCATATGTATTGATACTAAAAAATAAGGATGTTATCTTTTAATAGAAAAAGATAATGTCCTTATTTTTTACGATTAAATAGCTATAAAACTTTGAAATACGAAGGGAATTAATAAATTAATGAAATTTTAAAAATGGAGGTAAATGTATATGAAAGTAAAAAAAATTATACTAGCTATATTATTAGCTACAAGTATAAGTTCAACTTTTTTGGTTGGTTGTGAATCTTATACAATTGACAATGATAAAAAAGTTTATACAACAACAGAAGTATCAAAGATTAAAAAAGATTTATCAAAGAAGATTTCAAAAGCTATAGAAGATAGTGGACTTCGAGTAGCTAAAGTAAAACCAGATGGGAGTTTTGTGTTATCTTTAGGTAATTTGGAATATTCTAAAGAACAACCTAAACAAGTTTTAAATTATTCTGTGACTTTAGATAAGAAAAAAGATAAGGAAATACTATTTATTCAATGTGTTAAGGATTACTTAAAGGATGAAAAATTATCAAAGGATGATAAGTTCGTTAAAGCAATCTATAACATATATAACTCTTTAACGGATACCAATATAACTGAAAAAGAATTTTTTAATAAAGTTGAAAAAGTTGTTAATAAAGGTGAAGGGATAGTAGAACTTCCTGATATGGGTGATATACATATTTCAGTAAAAGAAATTGATAAGGAAACTAAGATTTTAGAGTTAAGATTTGAGGATGAATTTATATTAAAATAAGGAGGTTTATATGAAAAAATATAAAGCTATTTTATTAGCATTAATTATAGTAATTATAGGACTTACAGGGTTATTTATATATAATAATTATTCTAAGCCTTGGAAGGAAGCTGAGGAAAATATTAATAAATATATGGTAAAACAGGAAGTTTCAAAAGATGATATAAGTGAAATTACAAAAGAAAAAGCAAAATTAGAAAGTTATAATGGAATCCTTTATAAGGTAATTTATAAAGATGATTCGGATCATGAATATAAATATTTTTACAGTGATGAAATTTACGCTTTAAATAAAGAATACAAAGTTGTATTAAGAATTTATAATTTAAATGATAATAAGCGATTAGAAAGAGAGGACTTTAAAAAGGTAAAGTATCCTCCAACATATTTGAATAAATAGATTATAAAATAGGAGGGGAATCTTATGGGAATATACTTAAAAATATCACTAGCATATTTAAGGAAAAATAAGCTTAGAACTTTACTCTTAATACTAGCAGTGGCATTAGGGGTAGCTTTAATATTTGGGACAAGTACAATAAGAGAATCCCAAAGTAAAAATGATTTAAATGCTGTAAATAAACTATATGGTGGATATCACGTAGAATTTAATGATTTAAATCATGAGGAAGTTGGAAAATTAAAAAACGACAAGGATGTTTTAAAAACTAGTACAGTACAAAACTTAGGTAATGTATTAGACAAAAAAGGAAACTCATTTCAATTAAAATCAGTAGATGAAAACTATGTAAAAGGTAAGTTAAATAAATTAATAAATGGAAGACTTCCTAAAAATAATGATGAGATAGTACTTGAAAAGAAAGCTTTAAAAGCTATGGGTATACATGAAAAGTTAAATTCTACTATATATTTAAAGATAAAAAAGAAATACAAAGATTCACAAGGGGATGAAAAGGTATATACTGAAGATAAAAAATTTAAGCTTGTAGGAATTATAGAAAAGCCACAAAAATTTTATGATATGAACTTAACTCTTGAAGCATTTACTTATAAAAATGAGGGAAATAATAGTATTATCCCAGAGGATATAATTAGTTATGATAGTATATTAACTTTAAAAAGTGGATGGAGAAATATTAAGGGACAAATTAAAACTATTACCAAAAGAAATGACTTAGGAAAAAATAGTTATACACCAAATATAGCACTTATGCAAAATACAATGGAGATAGAGGAAAGAGGTTATGGTACTCAAGTTATTAAAAATCAAATTTTAATTGTAATTACATCAGCTATTTTAATATTTAACATTTTTAATATTACCATAAATGAAACAATAAAAGAAACAGGTCTACTTAGATTAATAGGTTCAAGTAAAAGAAGTGTTAGAGGTATGATAATATATCAAGGGTTAATTGTAATGGCTTTAGGAATAACAATTGGATTGGTATTTGGGATTATATATTCATATATAGGAATTAGTAAATACAATTTTTCACTATATCAAGAAGCATTAATAAAGCCAAGTTTGTATATAAGTCAAGAAATTATTATGATATCTATAATAGCAGGTATAATTTCGGTACTGGCATCATGTATTATACCTATTATAAAGGTTTCAAATATATCAATTATTGAATCTACAAAGACAACAGACAAGATGAAAAAACATAGAAAATTTTATAAATTAAGTAAAACTTTAAATAATATATTTGGATTTTATGGATATATGGGGATTAAAAATATTGGAAGAAATAAAACTAGAGCAGTTATATCTATACTATCAATTGCACTAGGTGGATATGTATATTTAACTACATTTTCAAGTATGCAGTTTGAGGTAAATAATAAAATTGAAGATATATACAATAAATATGATATAACAATGCAGTTCATTCCATCAACTTCAGATATGGACAACTTAGAATATATAGGTAGTGATATAGATAAGATAAAAAATATAGATGGTGTAAAAAACGTAGAATCTATGCAAATAGTAAGTGGCTTGTTTGATTTTAAAAAGAAGGAAGTAAATAAAGAATTTCCAAAGTACTTTGGAGTAAAAGAACAAGATAATATGGAAGCTGAATTTACCTTAAGATTATATGACAATAATGATTTAAATAAAAATATAAAAGATTTTATACAAGATGGAAGTTTAGAAGATATTGGAAAAGTAACTGATGGCTATCCTAATGTAGCAGTATATAATTATTTTTATGATATAGTTACAGACCACACATATAAAGACGTTTACAAAAATTTAAAAGTCGGAGATATTATATCAGTAAAAGTTCAAACTACAGAAAATGGTGAAACTATATATAAAGAAAATAAGGTAAGAGTGTGTGCAACTTTAACACCAAATTGGATGTCTAATGGAGATGGAGGTACTAGTATTGAGATTATAACATCTAAAAATCATGCGGTAGCTCTTACGGGCAAAGATAAATACACTAAGTTAGGAATAAATCTAAAAGATTCATATGATGAGAAGGCAAATAAGGAAATAGAAAAAATTTCTAATGATATTCATTTATCTAGATTTGACAGTAGATTTAATTTTAGACAAAGAGGAATAGATTCTAGTAGAGAATATTATAAGTCTCAAATATCAACAATAGCATTAGTTTTAGTAATAGCAGGAATTAATATATTCTGCACAATAAGAACAAATTTATTAATGAGGAAAAAAGAAATTTCAACACTTAGAGCAATAGGATTAAGCATTAAAAATATGAAGAAAATGGTTCTTTATGAAGCACTAACATATTCCATAATAAGTTTTGCAATTGCTTTAATACCATCTATAATAAATTTAGTTAAATTTGTAAATTGGAACAATAATGCCTATACAAATTTTGGAATAAAACATTTTATGAATTTTACATTTCCAGTTAAGGAATCCATAGTATTCTTTATTTTATCGGTTATTGTGTGTCTTATAGCAGTAGCTACAAGTAGTAGGGAGTTAAAAAATATGAGTATTATCGAAGGTATAAAAGATAACGATTAATTAGGGGGAAGTTATGAAAACTTTAAAATCTATAGATTTAAGAAAAATATATGGAAAAGATGATAGTGAAGTTAAAGCTATTGATGGAATAAACTTAGAAATAGAACCACATAAGTTTACAGCTATAATTGGACAAAGTGGTTCAGGAAAGAGTACACTACTTCATTGTATGGCAGGTCTTGATAAACCGACTTCTGGGAAAGTACTTATGGATGATCTAGATTTATATACTTTAAATGATGATAAACTATCTAAGATAAGATGTGAAGAATTTGGATTTATATTTCAAAGTTATAATCTAATACCAGTTATAAATGTTTATGACAATATAGTGCTTCCTATTTCGATTAGTGGTAAAAAAGTAGATAAGGATTATATAGAAGATTTAATAATTAAATTAGGTATTAAATCGCAAGTTAAGAAATTTCCTAATGAACTATCAGGAGGGCAACAACAGAGAGTAGCAATTGCTAGAGCTCTTGCAAACAAACCATCAATAATATTTGCAGATGAACCCACTGGAAACTTAGATAGTAAAACGACTAAAGAAGTAATTGATATATTGAAGTTTTGCGTTAATGAATATAAACAGACATTAGTTATGATAACTCATAATGATGATATAGCTAATAGTGCCGATAATATTATAACTATTAGTGATGGAAAAATTATATATAATTAATTAAATATAAATTATAAAAATATATTAATAATAAAAAAGAGTGTATCTAATGAAATGCATCAATTTCAATAGATACACTCTTTTTATATTCAAATCATTTTAAAAAATTATAAAGTTTTAATTTCAAAAACCGATTTATATAATAGTAAATTAAATGAAAATTTTTACAATTGTAATATCAAATAAAATAGATTTTAAAAGTTAATTATTAATAATATTAAAACTATCATGAAAAATCTAGAATGTAACAATTTTCAAATTTACTTAAATACTTAATTATTTAATATATTTGAAAGGGGATGAATATATTGCAAATGATGCATAGGTATTTTAGCCTAGAATGAATAACAATTTATACTTTAGAAAGAGAAAATAAAAACTAAAGAAATAAATTGGAGGGAATTTATGAAGAAGAAAATAGTGTCAATACTGGCTATGTCTATGATAGCTACAAACAGTATACCGGTTGTAAATGTTTTTGCAAATGAAGTTGTAAAGGATAAAGCTGTAGCTATAGAAAAATCAGTTTCTAAAAATATGACTGTTACTGATTTTAAAATAAAAAATAACCCTAACTTTAACAAGTACAACGAGTTATATAAAGTAGGTGTAAAATCTATAACAAATAATGGTGGAAACTATCCAAACGCACCATTAACAAAAGCTATAGATGGAAATCTAAGTACACATTGGGAAACAGGGAAACCTAATAGTGAAACTTTTAAAAATGAAATTACATTTGAATTTGATGACATAGCACAAATAAACAGATTGGCCTATGCTACAAGACAAGATGGAGCTAAAGGTAAGGGATATCCTGCAAGTGCAGATATATATGTTTCTAAAGAAGATAAAGGGGATAACTTTGAACTAGCAGGAGAAGTAAAAGGAAGTAAAGTTACAGGAGGAATGGTTGAGTTTAAATTCGATACTGTAAGTGCAAAAAGAGTTAAATTTGTATTTAAAGAAGCAAATCAAAATTGGGCAAGTGCTTCAGAGTTTTGGTTCTACAAAGAAGATAAGACTTTAGATAAGATGAGTAAATTATTTAAAGATAGCAACATGAATGTAGTAAGTGATGAGTTTAATACAATGGATAAACTAAAAGCTTTAGAAGATGAATGTAAGAATCATCCTTTTTATAATGATTTTAAGGAAGATATAGAAAATGCTAAAGTTGTAATTGAACAAGGAAAATTAGAATCATCAGTAGCTTCTACTAAAAAATTTAATTATCTAGATAATAAAGAATATATAAATCAATTTAGAATACCTTACAATAATATAAAAAGTATAAGTAATAATGCTGGTCATTATGCAGCACAAAATATAGAAAAAGCAGTAGATAACGATGTAAGTACTTACTGGGAAACTAATAAAAGCAATAATAACGATTGGAATAATGAGATAACAGTTGAGTTTGTAAACCCTATAACTATAGATAAAATAGTTTATGGGGCAAGACAAAGTGATACAAAAGGATTTATAGAAGAGTTTGAAGTTTATGGTTCAAATACTAGTAAGGGTGAAACTTTCCAATTAGTATCTACAGGAAAAGCAAATAGGGATAAAGGATTAGTTGAAGCTAAATTTAAACCTACAACATTTAAAAGAATAAAATTAAAGGCTGTTAAGAGTAATCAAAATTGGGCTACATTAAATGAAATAATGTTTTTTAAGGAAGATAAATTATCAGATAAACTTAATAATATATTTACAGACCAAACACAATCAGAATTAAAGAAAGAATATAATTCTAAGGAAACAATAGATGCTCTAGACAAAGAAGTTAAAACACATCCACTTAAGTCAGATTTAGGTAAGATCATCGAAAGAGCACGTAAGATATTAGACAATAAGTTTGAAGGTAATATACTTAAAATGACTTTACCACAAAATGGTGATGTACATGGTCATTGTAGAAATGACTTATTAATGTCTTCTTTTGGTACTAACTTTATATCTACAGGTGTATTAGCTAAACCAGGAGAAACTATAGAAGTTTATGTAGATGCAGATGGATCTAAGCCATTACCACAAATAATGTTTAGTCAATCACAAGGACATTATGGAAACTGGCAACGTAAGTATAACTTAAAGCCAGGATATAATAAATTTGAAGTTCCTAAGATATATGATGAAAAATGGTCACATAAAACTAATCCAGGTGGAGCTATATATTTTATAAATCCTTACACAACAGAACAACAAGGTAAAGCTCCTAAGATAGTTTTAGAAGGTGGTCAAAAGTTCCCATTATACAATCAAGGTGACGATGAACAAGCTTTCTTAAAAGAATTAAAAGATTATAGTGATTATGTTAAAGCTAATCCTGATACAGCGGTAGATATATTTGAATATAATTCACCTAGAATATTATTTACAGGTAGAGCATCAGATGCTAATCAAGTTTATAATGTTGAAAAGGTAAATGTAGTTGAGTCAACTTTAGCTTGGAGTAAAGTTGTAGATGATATGTTAAAATTTGCAGGATTAGAAGAAAATTCTAAAGATCCTAAACATGATAGCACAGGTATAAGAACAACTGTAAGAGTAATGCAACCTTTTGGAGGAGCTTATGCAGCAGGAGATCATGTGGGTATACAGTATCATGTAGCAGATGACTTCTTAAGAACAGATAAACATAGCATGGATGGTATACGTTGGGGGACAGTTCATGAACTTGGACATCAGTTAGATATTATACCTAGAACTTGGGGAGAAGTAACTAACAATATGTGGTCTAATGAAGAATACATAAAGGCTGGAATTAGAGATAATGTTAACTATAATTCTATTTATGATAGAGTTAGTTCTGATGTTGACACTAACTATAAATATGAAGATTTTGACTTATCAGCTAGGCTTGGAATGTTTTGGCAACTTAGATTAGCTAAAGCTGATTATTGGCAAAGTTTAGAAAGAATGTATAGAGAAAGAAAACCTAAAGCTGAAACTTATCAACAAAAGTGTGATTTATTTGCAGAGTACTCAAGTGAATTACTAGGTGCAAATTTAACAGAATACATAACTAGATATGGGATGACTTTATCGGATGAGTGTAAAGCTAAGTTAAATAAATATCCCAAATTAGATAAAAAGATTTGGTATTTAAATAGTGATGCAATGAATTATAAGGGTAAAGGATTTACTGAGGATGTTAAAGTAGAGGTTAATTCTAAGTTAGATAAATCAGCAAAAACAAATACATTAAACCTTAATATAGACAAAGACAATAGTGGAGACTTATTAGGCTATGAAGTAAGTAAAGATGGAAAGGTTTTAGGATTTACTAAGTCAAATACATTTGTTGTTAAAAATGTAGATGTTAATGAAAATGCAAAATATGATGTTATAGCTTATGCCAAGGATTTAAGCAAAGCTAAAGAAACAAGTGTTAAAGCATTTAAACCTTCTATAAAAACAGCTGATGGAGTTACTTTAGGTTTACATGAAAAATTTAACCCACTAGATTATGTAAAAGCAACGGATTATGAAGGCAATAAATTAAGTGATATTAAGGTTACAAGTAACGTAGATAATAATAAAAAAGGTAATTATACAGTTACTTATGAAGTAAAGGCTAACGATGTAGTTACTACTAAAACAATGAATGTAGATGTTGTTAGTAAGTATGATTATCTTTCTGATAAAGAATGGAAGAGTGTAGAAACTCAATGGGGAACTCCTAGACGTAATAAAGATATAAAAGGAAGAACTTTAGGTGAACCTAAAAACTATGAAAAAGGTATAGGCATTCATGCTAATGGAAATGTTGTTTATGATTTAGGTGAACATAACTATGATAACTTTGAAGTTAAAGTAGGAGTAGATATGAATATAGCACCACAAAACAACTCAAGTATATCTTTTAAAGTTATAGGTGATGGAAAGACTTTAGCAACAACAAAAGTATTAAAACATGAAGATGATTTACAATATATAAAGGTTCCTGTAAAAGGAGTTAAGGAACTTAAAATAGAGGTTAACAATGGTGGAAATGGGAATACTTCTGACCATGGTATAATAGTTGAGCCAAAACTTACAAGTAATAATGCTAAACCAACTTTAGAAATACCTAAATCTCAAAGTGTTAAAGTTGGAGAAACATTAGAAAATGTAGTAGGGAATTACAAAGCTATAGATAGCGAAGATGGCGACTTAACTAGTAAGGTATTAGTAACTGGGCAAGATAAAATTAATTTTAATAGAGTAGGTAAATATCAATTAACTTATAGTGTGATGGATAGTGATGGTAATAAAGTTGAAAAAACTAGAGTAATAAGTGTAGTTAATATGGAAGATTTTAAGTACTTAAGTGATTATGACTGGAAGTCAGCACAAACTAGTTGGTCAAGTGTAAAAAAAGACAAAGCTGTAAGTGATAATAAGCTTAGACTTACAGATGAAAATGGAAAAGAAGTTGTATATGAAAAAGGGATAGGAACACATGCAAATTCTACAATAGTTTATAACTTAGAAGGTAAAAATGCAGATTTCTTTAGTTCTTATGTTGGAGTAGACCGTGCAATGTATGGTACAGTAGGAAGTGTACAATTTGAAGTTTATTTAGATGGAGATAAAGCCTTTGATAGTGGAGTTATGAATTCTAAAGATACACAAAAGTATGTAGAGTTAAATGTTGCAGGAGTTAAGGAATTAAAGTTAGTAGTTAAAGATGGTGGAAATGGAATAGGTTCTGACCATGCTACTTGGGGTGATGCAAAACTATATTATGTTAATGCTGATAGAGTAGATAATAAAGAATTATTAAAAACTATAGAAGAAGCTAAGAAGATAAATAAAGAAAATTATACTGAAGATAGTTTTAAGGCTTTAAATGACAAGTTAACTAAGGCAGAAGAATTATCAAAGGATAAAAATGCTAAACAAGATGCTATCGATAATATGACAAAAGAACTTCAAGATAGTATTAAAGCTTTAGTTTTAATTAATCTTAATGAGGTTGTGAATGTACCTGATAAGTATCTAGTTAAATCTTTAAGTAGTGCTTTAGGTAAAGATGATAATTTCACAATAGGTGATATGCGTAAGTTAACTAATCTTAATATAAGCCATGGTGTTAATAGTCTTGAGGGATTGCAATATGCTATTAACTTAGAGAGTATAAATGGTGAAGGTAATCAAGTTAAGGACCTTAGAGTATTATCTAAGTTAGATAAGCTAAAAAGTGTTAACTTTAAAAATCAATATGTAGAAGTCGGAGAACTTTATCCAGTTGACGGTAAAATTAAAGTTAATACAGAAACATATAATAGAGAAGGTAAAAATATTTCTACTAAGGTTGTTATGGTTGATCGTAGTGGTAAGGTAATTAAGGAACAAAGTTTAGAACCTAATACTAAAGAGGTTGATTTAGATGTTTCTAATGTAGAGCCAGGTGTTTATGGTGTTCATGTTTATTTTGAAGGTAATGAAATGAATGGGATACTAATAAATATAGCTAGTATTAAATAAGTTTTTGTTTAGGAGAGCTTTAGGTTTATAGCATCAGCCTTCACTGTAAAGCCTAAGGGACAGGCTTTAATGTTTCGTTAGATTACTATAAATATAAAATTCTTTCATAGTTAAACTATATTATTATATAAAATGAAAAAGCTAGAGGTAAAACTCTAGCTTTTTTATCTGTTTTTTATAAAAATATTCTATTATAAATAAGCATTTTAATCCGTTCTTTTTTATTTAACTATATTGAAATTCTAAATTTAAAATTTATTAAACATTTATATCAAATTCTTAAGTATAGAAAAGCTTTATATTATATAATGTTAAATAAAGATATTTTAGATAGGAGTTAGATAATATAAATTTATAAGGGGGAACTTTGGATGAATACAGCAACATTTCTAGAAATATTAACAGTAGCAGAAAAACTAAAATGCACTACTAGACACTCATGGACATCAAGTGGACGCCATGAAAGTGTAGCTGAACATAGCTGGCGTATTGCATTAATGGCGTTATTAATGCGTGATGAATTTCCAGAGACTGATATGGATAAGGTAATTCGTATGTGTTTGATTCACGATTTAGGAGAAGCCTTTACTGGTGATATTCCTACTTTTGAGAAGAAAGACGAAGATAGTAAAAAAGAGGATGAGATATTTTTAAAATGGATTGCAACTTTCCCTAGTCCTTATCGTGAGGAATTTACAGAACTTTTAAAGGAAATGAATGAACGTAAAACTGATGAAGCAAAGCTTTACAAAGCATTAGATAATTTAGAAGCAGTGATTCAGCATAACGAGGCGGATATTAGTACTTGGATTCCTCTAGAGTATGACTTACAGTTTACTTATGGTGCGGATAAGGTGGAATTTTCTCCTTATTTAAAGAAGCTAAAGAAAGAGATAGACCAAAGGACTACAGAGAAAATAGCTCAAAAAATTGAAGCTTAGTTATTTAGAATAGATAATAATATATCACAAACTCATCTATATAAAATTTGAAAATAACTGTACCTTATAGCTAAAATATTGAAATTTCTAAGGTACAGTTATTTTTATATAATATTTATTACAAAGTAGATTAATACATCCTAAATTTAATTTGAATTACTTGTCTTTAGACAAATCATTTATGAAATCATCTATAGGTATTAACTTATTTTCATTAGAATTATAGTTTCCATAAATTTCGCCTGTAGTAGCATTAACTAATACTCTTTTATCAGATTTAATACTTTCATCTTTATTTTTGAAATAAAAAACATAATAATTTTGATTTTCTATACTAATTACATCAGTTAAATTAAAAAAGTCTCCACCAATAAGTAAACTATCAGAATCAATTATATTCTTAAACTTATCGTTGACAATATCTTTTGCCTCACTACTGCTTATCTTATTTTCTTTATCAGTATTACTTTTTTCTATGCTATTAGTCTTATTCACATAGCTTTTAACATCATTTGATTTATCACTTTGTTTACTACACCCAACGAAAGACAAAGATATAGAGATAATAACTAGACTTAAACTAATAATTTTTTTTATTTTCATAATTTATCACACCCTTCAATTTTATTAAAGATTACCTAAAACTTTTACAGTAAGTATATCAAACATTTATTTCAAATTTATTAAGAAAATATTAAGAATGTATTACAATATAAAAACAACTTAATTCATATTAAAGATTTTAGTAAAAATAGCCCTTAGAATCTATTTTTCCAGATTCTAAGGGCTATAACTTTAGTATTGTTCCATGTCGTTAGGAGATGCAAAATTATTTTTATTATAATCAAGTCTTATTTCTTTATATTCATAATAGATGAAATTATAAAAGCAACTGCAAAGCCTAATATTATTTTTCCAATCATGTATACATATGACTTACTAATTATTATAACTAGCATTAATATTAAATTAATTATTAAAATAGTAAAATATGGTTTGTTTATATTCATAATGATTTAACCTTCCTAGAATATAAAGAATTTATATTAATTTATAACTTTAAGGTTTTAGAATCTCCTTTATCATAACTTATCCCTGAAGTAAGTATGAAATCTGCGATAATTAAAACTATATCTATAATGATTTCCATAAAAAATAACCACCTTTAATCTAAAATATTAAACTTATTTTAACATGTAAATTTAAATAAAAGTGAAATTTGGATTAAGATAGAGTTATTTAGGAGTGAAATATAAGAGCAGATAAATATATTCATTTCTAACTAACAAGTAGTATTACAGGTACACCTTAGGTTTTATTAAATTTATTTTAAATTTTATGGAAAAATTAAGTAAAATTCTATTTATATATAAATGAAAAAAGAGTCTGTATAGTAACTTAAATATATAACCTATTTATAGTGACACTTCAAACTTAGTAAGTAGTTTTATTTATACAATAATAATATAATCTTATATATTATTATTGTATAAATAATATATAAGATTATATTATGGGGGGAGATATTTATGCATAGAATAGTTGATATAAGTTGTAGTCTAAAAAATGATTCAACATTAAAAATTCTTAAAGAAAGTGTGTTTAAGCCAACTAAAGAAAAATTAATAAAAAGGGCCAATTACTATGAAAGTAAAGCGGGAATAGTCTCATATGGGTATATTTATGATGATATGATTTTAGGTTTAATAGTTTTAGATAAGACCACTAATGATGAAATGATAATACTAGATATAGCTGTTAGAAAAGATAAACAAAAACTTGGAATAGGAAGTGAGTTATTAAATTATGTAATTTATGAGCTTAAACCTAGGATTTTAGTTGCAGAGACAGATGATGATGCAGTTGGGTTTTATGAAAAGAAACAGTTTGAAATCGTTAATTTAGGAAGAAAATATTCAAATATTAATAGATATGAGTGTAGGTATTTTAACTTAAATAATGGTTAGGGATACATTTAAATATTTTTACTAATTTAATTAGGCTATTAAAAATTTAAAAATAATAGTAAATAGACGCTAAGATATAATATCCGTTGTTGAAACATAAAAGTATAATAATATATAAATGTTATCACTTTACATATAAAGAGCATATTGGATATTTTAAAATTGAAATTATATTAAATATAGTAAAATAGAAAGTCGTGATAGGCAAACTATAATTGATAAGTTTTTTAGTAACAGATCAAAATAAAAAGAGTGAATATATTAATTAAAATATATCTACTCTTTTTATTTAACTATATAGGAAACTATACATAAAAAGGGTTTTAAATACTATAAATTTATAGCACATTCTAAAGCAATTGCCATATAAGTTTCTTTTTGACTCAATTTAATATTTCCCAATCCTCTAGGTTCCCACTTTACTGCATCCAAGTTATCTGCTGAATACAGAAACTGAGCAAATTGTATATTTCTAAATTGTGCTACAGCAGCCATAGAAGCACACTCCATTTCTACAGCTATACAACCTTGTTTTTTTCTATTATTTAATTTTGTTATAGTTTCTCTATATGGGGCATCTGTAGTCCATGTTTTCCCCTTTATATATGGATATTTTATCTTGTCTAAAGTATTTGTTATTGTTTTTATCGATTCATCTTTTAATTTTATTTCATCTGATGAAGGTATATAATGATAACTAGTTCCTTCATCTCTTATAGCAGAAGTTGGGACTATTATATGACCATTAGGAATATCTTTGTTTAAAACGCCACAAGAACCAAATAAAACTAACTTTCTAATTCCCATTGCAATTATTTCTTCAAAATCAACAGTACATGCAGGAGCGCCAACTCTAGCTAAAAAGAATGCTATATCTGTACCTTTATAGTTTATTTTATAAACAAATCTATTTCCATTAGATGATTTTAATTCATTGATAATTTTTACATTTTCTAGTTTTGAAAATTTTTCAATTAACTTATATGAAAATGTAGCAACAGCTACTTCAGGTATTTCATAATTTTTACTTGAACAGTATGATGGTTCAATTATAGCATCTCTAGCGTTATCAAACTCTCTTATTAATATACTCATATTTATAACTAGTCCCCCTTAATTAAATTTATATTAAAAGTATTTTTAATAATCATAATATTTAATTCTATGAAAAGGAGTACAATTTTATATATAATAAATCAATTAATTTATTTTTAATGCTTAATGGTAAATTACAATCTAAAGATCTTTTTAATAAGTTATCTTTTTTTACTCCATTAGTTAAAAGGTATTTTTCTATCATATCTACCTTAACCTCTCTATTAGGAATCAATTGATATATTACATACCAGTCTTCTAAAGATGTAAAAGGTATGCTTACGCCATTAATTAGCTTATATTCTGAAATAGACATATTATCAAATATATAATTATATACGCCATTATCATGATTAATTGCAAAACCTGCCATAACATCAATATCAATTCCATTTATAACATATTCATAAAAGTATTTTGTTGAATATGTAGAAGTTTCTTCATATTCTCTTTTTTTTCCAAGCTTTTTTAAAATTTTATCTGCTTTATGTATATCCTTAATATCTATAAAAATGTCTATATCATTAGGAGTATCGACCATGCCAAACTGATTTAGTAATATAGATGCACCTACTCCCCATAATATATTAGCTTTATTAAGTTTATCTCCAATATAGCTTAAAGTATTAAACATTTTTTACTACACCTCATATTCTATTAAAAAAATTAATTATATTATTATATCATAGTAGTAAAATTTAAATATGTATAAAATATTTTAGGATTGTTGAAATAGAAACAAAACTTTAATATAATATTGTTAATGAACTAACGGGTAGGAGGATAAGCCATGAACAAAGAAGAACAGGTTATAATGGGTGTTAGGGACTTATTTAATAAGATGGTTTGGCTTAATAAGTTTAAGATGGAAGAGAGTCTTAAAGAGTATAAGTCTTCTGAAGTACATTGTATCGAATATATTGGAAGTAATGTAGATACAAATGTGACAAAACTTTCAGAGTACTTTTATATGACTAGAGGTGCCATGAGTAAACTAACTAAGAAACTAATAAAAAAAGGTGTTATCGAAAGCTACCAAAAACCGGATAATAAGAAAGAAATCTACTTTAGACTTACTGAGCAAGGAAAAGAAGTGTATAAAACCCATGAGAAACTACACAAAGAGTTTCAAGATAGAGATAAAGCTATATTTGAACAGGTAACTGAAGAGCAATTTGACAGTATGCTTAATTTTATAGAAAAGTATAGTAGTCATTTGGATGGAGAAATAAAGAAACTTGGTATAGATATTAAGTCGGAATAAATTTAAATAATGAGAAAAAGTACAAGCGGTCTGATTCTACAGAGAAGAGGCTGCTTTTTTATTGTTAAAATTTTGTTGACAAGGAAATAAAATTAGGGTATTGTTTTGTTGACAAGGAAACAATAAAACTTTTGGAAGGAGAATTTAAATGTTAAAATTAAACAACAAACAAAGCAAAGAAGAAACCGTAAATAAACATGCTTTAATATTTGGGCTTATATCTGTATTTCTTTGCGGATTAGGATTTAGTATTATAACACCTGTAGTACCATTTTTAGTTAAACCTTATATAAGTAATCCATCAAATCAAGCTATAGTGGTTACTCTTTTGACATCTATTTATGCAGTATGCGTGTTTTTTGCAGCACCGGGACTTGGAGCTTTAAGTGATAGATACGGTCGTCGTCCATTACTTTTAGTATGCCTTTTAGGTTCTGCAATAGGGTACCTAGTTTTTGGTATAGGAGGAGCTTTATGGGTACTATTTGCTGGTAGAATAATAGAAGGTATAACAGGGGGGAGTATAAGTACTATATTTGCATATTTTGCAGATATCACTCCTAGGGAACAGAGAAGTAAATACTTTGGTTGGGTGAGTGCAGTTGCCGGTGTAGGTTGTACCATTGGACCTACTTTAGGAGGATTACTTGCCAAGTTTGGTTATTCTATACCTATGTATTTTGGAGCAATAATAACTTTATTAAATGTTATTTATGGAATAGTCTATATGCCGGAGAGCCTTGCTAGGAACAATAGATTAAAGGAAATTACTTTTGTAAGGCTAAATCCATTTACACAACTTATAGATATACTTTCCATAAAAAACTTAAAAAGGTTACTTATATCAGCTTTTTTACTTTGGATACCAAACGGTTCTTTACAGGCAGTTTTTTCACAATTTACAATAGATACTTTCAATTGGGATCCTGCACTAATTGGACTTATGTTTTCAATTATGGGTATCCAAGATATTATTTCACAAGGTTTTATAATGCCAAAACTTTTAAAAATACTTAGTGATGTACAAATAGCAGTTCTTGGAATGACTTCTGAGATTATAGGTTACGCTCTTATTGCAGTATCGGCTTTATTCTCATTTTATCTTCTTTTTATAGGTGGAATGTTTATATTTGGTTTTGGTGATTCTGTATTTGGGCCTTCATTTAATGGAATGGTTTCAAGGTCTGTGGATGCTAGTGAACAGGGAAGGATTCAAGGAGGTAGTCAATCGATTCAGGCTTTAGCTAGAATAATTGGACCTATTATTGGAGGTCAAATCTATGTATCACTTGGTCATTCAGCACCTGCTTTTATGGGGATAATCCTTATAGGAGTTGCAATACCAGTTTTGTATAATAATACAAATGCAAATATATAAGTTATTTATTTTATTTAGATAAGTATAAATTTAACATATATGTTATCATTTTAATAATATATACAGTAAAATATGAGATAAATATAATTTCACTCCAATATTAGGGGGTTTAGTGCATTTTGAAAGAAAAGTTTAGAATTTATGTTATTATAAATTTAAAATAGTTGAGGGGATAAAAGTATGTTTAAACTTGTTTTTGGAATATTCTTTATTGTATTAGGATTATATTTTATATACTTAGGATTAAAGTTACAAAGAACTAAAGATTTAGGACTAATTAAAAATAAAATGGTTAATATTGATAAAATTAAAGATAAAGATGGCTATATTAGGTTTAATTTTAAACTACATATTGTAATTGGAACTATATATACAATTCAAGGTATACTTTGTATATTAAGTAGATATTTTATATCTGTAGATAACTTGTATTCTTTTATGAATATATTTGTAATTATAACTATATTTATATATACATATAAAATTACATTTAAAGCTCCAAAATTTTAAAAATATTATTAAGCATATTCCCAGTGGAGAAGGGTTAAAAATATAACTTAAATTTAAAAATAGATTATGACTTTATATGGATTTAAAATATAATTATTTGTATTAGATTTAATTTATGTAAAAATAAAAGTAAATGTAAAATAAAACAGAGTATATATAGTAATTTATATATATCTATTCTGTTTTATTTAACTACACTTAAATTAAGTTTTAAGATAGAATTATATTCTTTCTAAAAAACATTTTATTTTATCCAATAATTAATGATTCACTTAATTATACTTAAATATATATTTATTTAACAACAAAGCTTGGGATATAACATAATGATAATTTTTCTATTTTTTTATTTTTTTCTTTTAAAAATTCATCTATAGCATCTGTAGCTCCTTTTACAGTACCATAATCATCAAATACAATTATTCCACCAGGAATCATTCTTTCATATAATTTTTCTAATATAAACTTTGTTGGTTTATATACATCTAAGTCTAAATGTAATAAAGATATCTTTATTTGTTTATTTTTTTCTAAAAACTCATCAAGAGTATCAAAAACATTACCTTTTATTAGTTCAATATTATTTATCTTCTTATGCTTTATAAAATCTTCAAGGACTTCTTTAGAAATTCCATTTCCACCTTGTTCTTCAAATCTTTGAATAAATTTATTATCATCATCATTATCTGTTTTAGGAAATTCTCCAAATATATCAAATCCGATAATTTTTCTAGAGTAAGTATTTTCTAGCAATTCTCTATATGTTGCAAATCTAATAATACTTGCTCCTTTGTAAACTCCAAACTCTAAAACTTCTCCTGGGATATTTACTATCTTTTTATATAATTCATACTGAGCTAATTGCTTTCATATTCTATTTACTGGACTAGTTAAATAGAATCCATTCTCATAATCCCAAGAATTATTTATGTTTGTTTCATTATATTCTAATACATTGTTTTTCATTTTTTGATCCTTTTGGATATGGTGATTTTTTATAATTTTAATTACAAAATTACAATTAACTTATATGAATTGATAATAAAATTTATTTCATAATAGTTTTTTATAATTTAGTTATTAATATTATTTCTATAGTTGATATTCAATATTTTCATTGATATCTTTATCCCACATATATATATCGGCACACACATCAAAATTTTTAATACTATTTTAATTAATAGAAAAAACTTTTTAGATTTTATAATTCGCTTTTTAGGGCTATACCTTTATCAAATATATAGTTAGTACAACTTTTTTCTGAAAACTTATTTCAAAATTAATATTAAAAAAGCCCTTAGAATTCAGTTGATTATATTCTAGGGCTTTAAATTAAAGTAGAAATTAAATAATTTATTGACTAGTTATATTTAAAATGAAAATTTATATTATTATTTAATGAATTAGCCGTATTTTAGTTAAAATACTAAATCTTAGATTTTATGATTATATTTCTTTTTTCTCTTCTGGTTGATCTTTATTTAATTTATCGTTTAATTGTTCTTCAAGTTCTACAATTTCATTAAAAGTACTTTTTAACTCTTGAAGTAGTGGATTGTTTCGAGTATCATAGACCTGTTTTAAAATTGCCTCTTTTTCCGCCTTTTTAAACATATCATTGCCATACATTTTTTTAAACATATATATTTTAGCATCAACAACCTCAGACTGTTTACTTAAATCTTGAGCTAAAATTTTAATATCTTTTAATTCAAAATTGGTTTCAATTATTTTTTTGTTTATATCTTGAAGATTAATCTGTTTTTCACTAAGCAAAGGTTCTTCTTCACTAAGTGAAGTTTCTTTTGTATCCTTAATTTTTTCTGCAACATTGACATAGCTATCAATTTTAGGATTTTCTACTGCATTATCTTTTGTATCATCTTTTTTATCCTTATTTTCAATTTTGTCTTTTAGTTTGCTAAGCTGTGATAATTTACGTTCTAAAGATTCTTGCATTTTTTTATTTATATTTGAATTATATGTAACATCTAAGTTTTCTCGAGCTAAGTGCTTACCTTTAATAATAATAGGTAATTCTTTTAGTGATTTATCCGGATTATTTTTATTATTAGAAACATTAATTTGTATTTTGTTTAAAGAACTACTGTTGTAACTTTTTAATAGTATATTACTACTATTTACATTTAAAATTTTCATGTATTCACCTCCTTATTTAATAATTAATCTTCAAATATAATTCAATATAAATGTACGACTTATAAAAAATTACCTTTAACTAATTTACAATAAATGGAAAATGTATATGGATAACTATACACCGAAAGTACAAAAACGAATAATATCTACTATTGAATGTGTTCCAATTGAAGATATTAAATTTAGTTTTCTTAACATTAATGCAAAAGGGAGACCGAATAATAAAGATAACATTACAACACTTGGAAGATTAAAAGTACTAAGATGGAAATGTATTAGTATATGGGGAATAATCATTATTAAATAACACAACAGATTTTGAGTTTTTGAAAATTTGGAATCATTAGTAATATAAACACACATAGCAAAAAAGAATAATCTAAAAAATATTTCTTCAAATATTCCAGCACATAAAGCGTTAAATACATATTGTATTTTAAAATCTGGGTTTATTGGTATGCTATCTATTGCAAAAAATAAATTTATTGCACCAAGGATTATTCCTATTAATAATGTTAATATTACTGATAATAATATGATTTTTTTATCATTACTAAAAATATGAACAGTATTTTTACTTTTCTTGAAAATCCTAATAGATGAAACAAAAGGAATCATAGTAGAAATACCCATTATAGGGCTTTATGGCATACATAAAACACCAAAAATAATTCCTAAAATAAAATCTTTAGATGTAGAGATTTATTTTTAATAATCAAGTATATTGCTATTAAATTAATTGTAATAAACCAAATAAAGGTTGTTTTTAATATGTTAGCTATAAACTAAACGACAATAAAGAATATAAAAAGTAGTGTTAATTTAACAGTATTATTTTTCATAAATTCCTCCTAAAGTATAAATATTATACTTTACAAACATAATTCTATGATTTAATAATAGTCTAGTTTAGGACTTTAAAGCAACCAACATCTAAAGTGAAATTTTAGGACTAAGATAAATTAATTACCCATGGTAAGCTGCATAAAAAAATAAAGAAATTGAAAAGCATATATATATTGTTACTATTAATATATAATGTAATGTTATTTTAAAATTTTTCTTTACTATCCAATATATTCCTGATGAAAAGCAATATATTAAAAATACACCTAGTATAGTTAGAGAAATGTAAAATATGTAAACATGTTCATATTGCATAGATAACATAGGTGAGTATAAAAAAAATATAGTTACAATTCCTCCTATAATCCAATCTAGTAGTTTCCAGTATTTATTCATTTATAAATTCGCTCCATTAAAATTAATTATTTATTTTATATGTTCATATAAAATAATATTGTAAATCGTATATACTTATTAAATTTGTAAATTTTTATTATATAATGTTTAACTTGAAGATATAAAAATTTTATTGCATACTTTGAAGTTAAAATATACTTTCTTGTAGCTTTATGGATTTAATAATATTTTATATAATTTAGAAATCTGTATAAGATATAATTTATGTGAAATCTAAATTGTTAAGATTTTTTAAATACTATTAACAATTATACAAAAGTTTTGATATAAAGTATTAAAAGTGGATTAAGATAGGTTTATAGAGGAGTGAAATTTAAAAAATGCTATATTTTAGTTCGAAAATTAAAGCTTTTAGTCCATTTTAAAATTAAAAGTTATAATCTATGATATTCTATTAAGTAAATGAACTTACTTAGTAAAACTTTAAATATTAAACTTAGGAGATTTTTATATGTCAAATTATTCAAAACAAAATATTAGTACAAATAAATACATATGGAAAGTTTTAAAAACTTTTAATCCTTCGAATAATCCAAAGTTTATAGTGAGATTATCAAATGTATCTAAAATTTTTAGAATAATTTTACTTGGATTAATAGGACTAGTAGAAATGCCTGTTCCTTATGGTAAGAACTATATGCAATAACTTGTTTAAATAGTAGTAGTAAAAATGCCCTTAAAATTTAGTAAAGTAGATTTTAAGGGCATTAACTTTAGTAAAATTTTAAGGATACTTAATTCAATTTGCTTTAAATTTTTTCTGAAACTAGCTAAGTGTAAATAGTTTAAAATAAATTTCATATGTAATTAAAATGTTTATTATGGTTTTTACATACCTGAGTTATATGCAATAACATATAGCATAGGAAGTATTATATATATGGTTGCTAATAAGCAATAATGAATTACCATATTTATTTTTTTATTTTTTATCCAATATACTCCTGATAACAAACAATATATTAAAAATATACCTGATTCTATTATAGGAATATTATAGGGGTAATCATAAACGGTTGCCATTGTAGGAAGTTTATATAAATTATGGTCAAGAATAAAATCGGGTACCACTATAAAAGATATACCTACAAAGCCTAATACAATCCAATCCATCATTTTCCAGTCCTTATACTTACTCATTTAAAAATTCACTCCATTCAAATTAATTTATTGTAAAACAATCTTATTTCATTTGAAGCTAATATGTCTCTAGATAGAATATATGGTTTTAAAATTATTTTTTATTTTCTTGAGACTGTGGGGGAATTATAAACTCATCAAATATTTCAGGGTCTACCTTTGGGAATTGTCCATAATTGTTTGCCTCTAACCACTGTTCATATGTAATATCTTGTAATATACCTTCTTTTATTGCTGTATCATAATTTTCTCTATAATCTTTTTCTTGTTTTTGCCAATCTTCCTTACTAACTTCGGATGGATCTATGGCTCCAAACTCTATTCCTTTTTTATATAGAGCATTTGTTTTTTGTAGATTTTCATCTGTAATTTCTTGTGAATTTTTAACGTCTGTTTTTTGCGAATTATTAATATTAACTTGTTTTGGATTTTTAGCATTGATTATAATTAATAAAGTTATTAAAAGTAGTAAACTTAAAATTGCTCCTAAAATTTTTTTGTGAGACTTATTCAATTTGTAAATCCTCCTTAGATGATGTTTAAGCTCAAGATATAAAGCTTTTCTTTTTATACTTTGAAGTAAAATATATTTGAGAAATTAAAGTACTTTATAAGATTATAAAGTACAGTTAGATTTTAAATTTAAATTATTAAATTTTTTAAGATTATTAGCAATTATATAAAAATTTGGATAAAAAGTATTGAAAGTGGACTAAGATCGGTTTATAGAGGAGTGAAATGTAAAAAGTATATTATATTCTAAAAATATGTATTTATAGATTTGTTATAAATTAAAGCCCTTAGAATCTATGTGCTTAGATTCTAAGGGCTTTAATTTTAATAATTTTAAAGAATTTATATGTTATTTATTTCGACTTCTACTTCTACTGAATTTTGTTGAGCTAATTTGAATTTTTTATTTTTAATGTGGCCGACAGTAAGCACGGGGATTATTACAACAAAAATTCCCAATACTCCAGTATATCCATAACCAATTTTAACTATAGATGTAAGTCCAAATAAAGATATAGCCATAGATAAAATCATACAACATAGAGAAAGTAAACCTCTTCTAATTGTTATATTTTCTGGGAATTTAATAAAATTTTCAAATCTTGTAATTGCTCCAAAAACACAACTTATACCTGTAGATACAAAAGCTAGGAAAAGCACAACAGTATATAATATTACAAGCCAATCTTTTCCTATTTGATTACAAATATAAAGAATTGGAAGAGTTTTATCAGAAGTGTGAGGAAGCCATGCAAACAACATCATACAGCTGAGTACAATCATTATGCTATTTAATATAAATCCTATTAGAGTTGTTGCATTAATTTCTCTATCTGATTTAAGAGGTTGGCAAACACTTATTACTATTGAAAATACTATGCATTGGAATCCGGCATATTTTAATCCTAACCAGAGAGCCTTCCAAACTGATTCAGTAGTATAATAAGTTGTTGCTAAATTTATAAAATTATTTGAGTTAGCAGATATTCCTATGTAACAGATTAGAGTAAGACAAATGACAATTATTATAGTCATAAATGAAGAAGCGCTTCTAATTAGGGTTGCTCCAAATATTGTTAGTAAAAATAATATAGCTCCTGTAATTACAACTCCTAAGTTATAGTTAAGACCAAAGTTATTAAATAGTGCAGCAGAACCTGCAATAGAGCCACCTGTTGCAAGTAAAACTATTATAATATAACAAATCTCAAATACTATGGATAAAATTTTATCATAAGGTTCGTAGAGTTTTTTAGATAAGGTTCTATAATCAAAAGCTTGGTGGTTTCTAGCCATAATCATTGTTTCTCTATAAACTAAAGCTATAATACCCATGATTAAGATTGGTATCCAAAATGTGTACCAACCTTCCTTAACAAAGAAGTTCATTGTCTGATTACCTGTGGCAAAGCCCCCACCAACATGAGCAGCAAACCAAACTGAAGCAACACCGAAAATACCTTTTACATTCGGCTTAGAACTTAATGAGTCTAAGTTATTGCTTTTCAATATAAACATCTCCCTTTGTTATACTTTTAATTATAACCATATTTGTTACAAAAACAACAAAGATGATTATAATTAAACTATAGCAGATATTAAGGACAAAAGTACATGAACTTGTTTTAAAATGATTTTTAATAAGTAGATTATGCTACAAATGGGTAAATTTACACGAAGTTGCGCAGTTGCAACTTTAAGTTGACAAAGTGCATTTGGTAAGTGATAGCATATAAAACTTTGATTGTATAGAATAAAAGTAAAATACTAAGTAGGAGGCAATATATGAATTTTGGGAATAAGCTATTAAGGTTGAGAAAGGAAAAGGGGATGTCTCAAGAAGCCCTATCTGAAAAACTAAATACAAGTAGGCAAGCAATGGGAAAATGGGCAAGGATTTCCGGAAACTGAAAAGTTACTTTTAATCGGAAATATATTTAATGTATCTATTGATTATTTATTAAAAGATACATTAGAACAGGATATAGAGAATAAAAAGGGATACTATGCAAGCAAAGAAGTTATTGAAGGATATTTGATTAATGAAAAAAAATCACATAAGTATTTATCTTTAGGAATTAGTCTATTGATATTATCTTATATACCTTATTTAATATTTAAACAGTCATTTGAGATATACTCTGTAATTATTACGGTTATGGTTACATTAGGATTTGGATTAATTATAAAATCTAGTTTTATGAATGATGAGTATGAATTTTTGAGAAAAGAGCCATTAATATTTGATAAAAACTTTTTAAAGGAGTTTACAGAGAAATATTCTTTACTTATAAAAAGGTATGTTACTTTAATAATTATAGGAATTTGTTTTATATTTGCAGGTGGTACTATATTATTATTATTAGAAGGATTAGTGGATAGAATAAATGTATATTTTTATCAATTAATATATACACTTATGATTTCTATTGGTGCATACCCATTTATATATTTTTATTCTATTATGGATTCCTATGAGCTAATAGTAAAAAATGAAGAATATACTAATAAATTAAGCTTTAAAATATTAAAAAAGTTTAGAGATAAAAAGTCGATGATATAGGACTATAATTTTAGTAGAAAGCTATTTTAAAAGTAACTATTAAAAATCGCCCTTAGAATTTAAATATATATATTCTAAGGGCAATAACTTATTATTTAAAATTATTTTTTAGTCCAAAATTTAGTAGTTTCAGTGCATTTTAAAATAAAATTTTGATATGTATGTTATTCTAATTAAAAATAGTTGGGAGGGCAAACGTATGTTTAAATTTGTTTTTGGAATATTTTTTATTGTACTAGGAGTATATTTTATATATTTAGCATTAAGGTTGCAAACAACTCGGGATATAGGACTAATTAAAAATAATATGGTTAATATTGATAAAATTAAAGATAAAGATGGTTATATTAGGTTTAATTTTAAACTACATATGTTAGTTGGAATTATATATATAATTCAAGGTATAATTTCTATACTTGCAAGATATTTTATATTTATGGACAACGTATATTCTTTTATGGATATAATAGTAATTATAACTATATTCACATATGTTTATAAAATAACCTTTAAAGCAACTAAATTTTACAAAGAGTAAAGAATATATAAATAAAAAAGAGATAATTTACTGAAACTCAATTCAATAAATTATCTCTTTTTTATTTATGCATATGATAGACTAAGTTATTGATTTATAAATTAACATTCAATTTTACTTATTATCTTGATGTATATTTTTTGAATTCATATGTGTAAAAAAAAGAGCAAGACCAATTGAAAAAGCAACCCAAGGAAATGCAGCATGAACAAAATCTGCCATTTAGTTTACCCCCTTTATAATTTTGTGAAATAAACATTTAATTATATTAAGCTAAATTATACTTCTACTTATAGTTTATTTCAATGTTTTGAAATTGGTTATATTATAGTTGATTGATATTTGATTACATATAATGTATTAGAGGATTTTTTTATCTAAATAGTATATAATAATATAAAGATTATTTAAAATTATAATAAAGGTAATGAAAAGGAAAGTAGCTTTAAGAATACTTTTACAGAGAACTTCTATTTGGTGAGAGGAAGCAAATGATATTAAAGTGAAAATGGCCTTGGAGCTGTGCACAGAGATTTTTATAAAATTAAGGCTGCAACGGGTTCACCCGTTATAGTGATAGAGTATAACCATATAATATGGCGTACTTGAAGAGGTGTATATTGTAAAATATACATGAATTAGGATGGTAACACGAAGTTTAACTCTCGTTCCTAAGATTAATTTCTTAGGGATTGGAGTTTTTTTATTATAAAAAATTATTTAGGAAGTATTTAATATGAATGTTTTTATAGGAGGAGCATGGCCATACGCTAATGGATCACTTCATATTGGTCATATAGTAGCACTATTACCTGGAGATGCTATAGCTAGATACTATAGAAAAAAAGGAGATAATGTACTTTATGTATCAGGTAGTGACTGTCATGGAACACCAATATCAATTAGAGCCAAGTTAGAAGGAGTTACTCCAAAGGAAATAGCAAACAAGTATAATAGTGAATTTAAGTATTGTTTTGATAAATTGAACTTTTCCTATGATTATTACGGAAGAACTGATGATGAGTTTCATAAAGTTGAAGTTCAAAATATAATAAATTTTTTATATAACAAGGGTTTGATTTATGAAAAAGATGTAGAACAGATTTACTGTAATAGTTGTAAGCAGTTTTTACCTGATAGATATGTTGAAGGGATATGTCCTAATTGCAAATCAAATGCAAGGGGAGATCAATGTGATAACTGTGGTTCTTTACTAGACCCAATAGAACTATCAGATAGAAAATGTAAGTTATGTGGTGACTTTCCTACAGTAAAAGAATCTAAACAACTATACTTTGCTTTATCTAAATTTCAAGATGTTATAAAAGATAATCTAGATAAAAACAAAGATAAATGGAAAATAAATGCTGTAAATAATACAGAAAGATACCTTTTTGAAGGATTACATGATAGAGCCATATCAAGAGATATTTCTTTAGGTATAGATATACCAATAGATAAATTTAAAGATAAGAAAGTTTATGTTTGGATAGATGCTGTACTTGGATATATTACAATGAGTAAAAAATGGGCAATAGATAATAACAAGTCATATGAAGAGTTTTGGAAGGAAGATGCAATTTCTTATTATGTCCATGGAAAAGATAATATTCCATTTCACTCAATAATACTACCAGCTTTATTAAAAGGTATTGGTTATAAAAAATTAGTTGATAGAATTGTATCTAGTGAATATCTAACATTAGAAGGTAAAAAAATTTCAACTAGTAACAACTGGGCTGTATGGGTCCCTGATTTAGTAAAGAATTATAACTCTGATTCCTTAAGGTACTTCTTCTTGATAAATGCTCCAGAAAAACGAGATTCAGATTTTTCATGGAGGGAATTTGTAAATAGTAATAATGGAGAGTTACTAGGAGCTTATGGGAATTTAGTAAACAGAACTTTAGTATTTGTAAAAAAGTATTATAATAATAAAGTTACCAATGGTGAGATTGATGAAGCTATTAAAAAAAGTATAAAAGCTTTATATGACGAAGTAGGTGTTCTTATAGAAAAAGGAAATTTAAGAATTGCACTTGAGAGTATTTTTGAAGTTATAAGAAGTGTAAATAAGTATTTTGATACAAGTACACCTTGGTTAACAGTAAAAGAGGATAATGAAAAGTGTAGAAATAGTATATATACTTGTATTTATGCAATTTCTAATTTAGCTAATTTATTAGAGCCCTTTTTACCAGATTCTTCACTTAAAATAAAAGAATGGTTATCTATTAATCATAGTAATTGGAGTGATATAGAAAATGTAGAGTGTAATTTAGAATGTGATATTTCTATACTGTTTGAAAGACTTGATAAGAAAGTAATAGAAATTGAAGAAGAAAATTTAAAAGTAAAAACTAATTAAATTAGTTAAAAAGCATATCTAATGATAGTAAAAAATGACCTTAGAATTTATTTGGACTCTAAGGTCATTAATTTCATGAAAAATAGATAATTAAGAGTAATAATTTACTTAAAAAGTATTTTTTACTTAGAATCTATTATTTCTTTAGCCATGTTCACTAATTCATCTTTAGTTAAATCAGAATCTGTTGCTAGGAATGAATAATAAACTTCTTCGTCTTTCCAATTTAAAAAAGTTTGTTTTTGAGTTTCAATTTTTGATGAACCATAGCTAAATACAAATTTTCCAGATTGCTCATCTAATTTATCTTGAGCTGTCATTTTATAATCAGCAGGGACAAGCTTATTTGTATAAGAAGAATAATATAAATCAATATTCTTGTAATTTTCTAATAACTCTTTATTTTTATCGCTTTCTCCTAACATTTTACCTTTCATAAAAAGCATTAATGTATCTTTATTTTTTGTATATTTAAAACTAACACCTTTTGATGTTCCAGCGACTTCATTATTTTCATCTAGACCTTCTGTTTTTGAAATATATCCGCCTTTAAATTCATATCCATTCTTAAACTTTTCAACTAAATTTGGATTAAATCCTAAATCGGAACTTATTTTTTCATTGCTTGGAATAGTTGTGTAAGTAGGTATATTACTGGTTACCTCTAGTAAAGAAGTTATCTTACCGATTGCAAAAGCTGATGTAGTTAATATAAATGTAGCTGCTATTACAGCCACAGATTTTTTCATAAACGATGAACTTTTATATAACTTTCTAGGTTTCATATAATAAACATCTCCTTTTTCAGGTAAATTATTTAATGTAGTACGAACTATATTTTTAAAACTTTCTGGGGGATCTAAAAATGCATTATTTAAATCCTTTTTATTCATAAAGTGCCTCCATATTTTCTAAATTTGTTTTTAATAATTTTCTTCCTTTTGATAATCTGCTTTTAACAGTACCAGATGGTATTTTTAAAATTCGTTTAATTTCTTCTATAGAATATCCTTCTACATAGTAAAGAACCATAGTTATACTAATGCGTTTAGGTAAATTTTTTATTGCTATATAAAGTTCACTATAGTCTTTTTCATTTTCTGATTTTAAGTCATTGATACAATCCTCATAAGGAATGCTTATTTTTTTCTTTGACTTTAGCCTGTAACATTCATTCATTAAAATTCTAATTAACCATGTTTTAAAGTACTCTTCATTTTTTAATGTATGTAATTTATTAAAGGCTTTTAAAATAGCTTCTTGAACGGCATCCTCACAATCTGTATCATTTATTAGTATTGATTTTGACACATTGTATAGAGTTTTCTCACATTCAAGAACCTTGGTTATAAATGTTTTTCTATCCAACTAAAATTTCCTACCTTTCTTAACAAATTGTAGCGCTACTATTTGCTTTCATTAAATTAGATATTTTTACGGGGTAAAAGGTTCATTTTATTTTTAATTTTTTTATAAGATTAATATAATTTTGAGTTGAACTAGTAGTTTTGTATTCGTATATTAATATTTAAACATTAATAGCAAAAATACATTTAAAATCTATTTATTTGAATTTTAAATCTATTAGTTAATTAGAAATTAAAATAAAACTCTAAAATGATTGGTATTAAAAGATATTATAAATACTACATTAACTTTATAATATCATGAATTTTCTGATGATTTAAGAATTATATGTATATTAGTTATGAAAAATGGGGTGAAATAGAAAATATAGAGTGTGATTTATCATGTAATATTTCTATACTATTTGAAAGGCTTGATAAGAAAATAATAGAAATTGAAGAAGAAAATTTAAAAATAAAAACTAATTAAATTAGTTAAAAAACATACTTAAAGATAATAAAAATGACCTTAGAATTTATTTAAATTCTAAGGTCATCAACTTGTAATTAATTGTCGAAATCTTTGTATAAACAATATTTATCATTATCTATAAAATAAATTTTTTCTATATCATCAATATAAAGTTCATCTATATCCCCTGTATAAGAAAAACTAACACCAATACCACAATTAGAACTTAGTTTTCGAGGAACAGGGCAAGACTCATTTACTATTTTGACTTTAGTTAAAAATCTAGAAAATTTTATAGCACCAGAGTGAGTAAAAAATGTAGCAAAATAATTCATACTACTTACCACATCCTATGATGAACTCATCATCAATTTCTTTTATGTAAACTTCATATCCTACATTTTCCATAAATCTCTTAATGTTTTGACATGCAGCATGATTATCAACTAAAACCTCTATACCATTTGGGCTTTCTTCTAGACCTTTTTTAGACATAAGAACAGGTTGAGGACATGAAAATCCTCTAGCATCTATTTTTTTAACCAAAATTAACATCTCCTTTTATTTTATTTTTATCAGTTTTTTCAGATTTACAACTATAATATGATATTAAACCTAATATTACAAAGCAGATAATAACTGCTATTTGTCCATTTGGAGTAGGGCCTTTTGGAGAAGAAGCTAACTTAAAGTTATGACAGAAAGCAGCACCTACAAGCATACCTAATATTGTTATTACAGAGTCGATATTACCTTCACCAGATAAAACTAACTGTCTCATAGGGCATCCGCCTAATAATACAGAACCCCATCCTGCTACTACCATACCTAAAAAGTTCCATAAACCATTTGTATGAGCTACTGGTTGATTTACAAAACTTGGTTTGAAAAATCCAAATATTAAGTTTCCAACAAATGCAGCTATAAGCATAGCTAAAAATCCTAATAAAAGATAAGAATCTTTAAATAAAAATAAATCTCTAAATCCACCAACCATACATAATCTAGTTTTTTGGCATACAACTCCAACTACAAGTCCTACTGCTAAAGCAACTATTACTGGAGCGTGTTGAGAACCTGGTCCTTTTATTGAAAATAATAGTAAAGAAGATGATGATATTAATAAGACAAGCAATATAATATTTATTGCAGGAAATAAGAAACCTTCAAGTTTGGTTTGTTTGTAATTTCTTTTAAGAGAGAAGCCTTTTTGTAGACAAAAGATTCCAATACCTATACCAGCAACAAAACCAACTATACCAAATATAGCATTTAAATCTCCGCCAGCTAATCTAAGTACCATTCTAGTAGGGCAACCTAAAAACATTAAAGCACCTACCATTATCATAAATCCTAAGCAAAATCTTATAAATATTGATGAACCACCACGAGATTTAAATTCACGACTTGATAATGATAAGATAAATGATCCTAAAACTATTCCAATTATTTCAGGCCTGATATATTGAACTACTGAAGCGTTATGAAGACCAAGAGAACCTGCAATATCTCTTATGAAGCACGCTATACATATACCCATATTCTTTGGATTTCCTAAAAATACAGATATTACCGAAATAAATCCGATTAGAGCACCTCCAATAATTATATTTCTTTTTTCTTTCATAATAAAACCCCCTTGGATAAATTTTCCATTAGAGTATAACATTAGAAAATGTAAAATTTTGTCGAAAATTGAAGTATATATAAATTTGATAGAAGTGGTATGACCTATAGAAAAAAACAATTAAAGATTAATTCAAGTAAATGCTATATTAAACTTAGTATAATTTTTATAGGAGGACAAAAATTGAGTAGAGTATATTGTGACAATGGAGCAACATCATATCCAAAAGCGCCTTTAATGGCAGAGGTAATTTCAGATTATATAAATAATATAGGGTGTAATGTAAATAGAGGGGCATATTCAACTTCTTATGAAGCTGAAAATATCGTTTATGAAACAAGAGAATTACTATGTGAGTTATTTAATTTTGATAAAGCTGAAAACGTTGTTTTCACACCTAATATTACTAATAGTTTAAATGTGGTTATTAAGGGATTACTAAAAGAAAATGATAATGTTGTAGTTTCCTCTATGGAACATAATGCAGTTATGAGACCTTTAAATTCTTTAAAAGATAAAAATGTAACTTTTACAAGGGTTATGTGTAATAATTTAGGAGAAATTAATTTAGAAAATGTAGAAAATGCAATTAAAGATAACACTAAAGCTATGATTATAAATCATGCATCAAATGTATGTGGAACTATTTTGCCTATAAAAGAAATAGGAGCTTTGTGTAAAAAGCATAATAAAATATTTATAGTAGACACTGCTCAAACTAGTGGAGTAATTGATATAGACATGAAAGAATGTAATATAGATATACTTTGCTTTACAGGTCATAAAGGATTATTAGGACCTCAAGGTACAGGTGGATTCTTAATAAAAGATGAATTGGTATCAAAAGTTGATTCATTAATACAAGGTGGAACTGGTAGTTTATCTGAAGATGAAACTCAGCCAAATTATATGCCTGATAAGTATGAAAGTGGGACTTTAAATATAATTGGAATTTATGGACTTAATAGAGCTTTAAAATATATAAAAGAGGTTGGAATTTCTAATATACATAAAAAAGAAATGAAACTTACAAAACGATTTATAGATGGAATAAAAGCTATTGATGAAAGTTTAATAGTTGGAAAAATGGATATTGATAATAGAACTAGTGTGGTTTCTCTTGATTTTAAAGAACTTGATAATGGTGTAGTTTGCTATGAACTTGATAAAAAATATAATATATCAACTAGAAGTGGACTTCATTGTGCTCCTTCTGCCCACAAAACATTAAAAACATTTCCTGATGGCACAGTTAGGTTTAGTTTTGGGTATTTTAACAGTGAAAAAGAAGTTGATTATGTTATTGATTGTATAAAGAAAATATTAAATAAAAATAATTGTAAGAATCTGTAATTTAACGTTTAGAAAATATAACTGGGAGTGATTTATTAAAAATTAATTCTCAGTTATATTTGTATTTATATAAATTATCAAAGGATATAAAAAATATAACTATAGATTTTATTTATAGGTTTAATTGTTGATATAGAAAATAACTTTTGGAATTAAAAATAAACATATGATAATATCTATCCTAGTAAAAGGTAAATTTTACCAATCAAAACAATTCTATTAAAACTAAATTCTGTTAATTAGAAACAGATAGGTTAAACTATGATTTTAGTTATAAAAGTTGACAAAATAAGTTATCACACAAGGGGGATAAATATGAAATTTTTTAAAAAAAGTTGTAGTTTGGTAATATCATTAGTTTTAAGTTCTATGCTATTAACAGGCTGTAATTTAGCTAAAAATAAGAATCAAGATAGTAGTGTTAGAACTAATGAAAAGAAAGTAGTTAAAGCTAATAAAAAAGCTCCAGATACCTTAACTTCCAAAAAACATAGCAATGAAACTATAAAGGAAATTTCAACAAAAGATTACTTAAATGATGATATATTAAGTAATCAAGATAAGAAAACTGTAAATAACAAATCAGATGGAAATAGGATTGTAGCTAAAAAGGAAGTTTCAAAAAATAGTTATGAAGTACATAATGCCAATAAAAAATACAATAAAATCAAGAGTGAAGATACCAAGTTTATTGAAGAAAAGGAAGTAAAAAAAGACAATAAAATTAAAAAAGAGGACATTAGACCTAAGGCAGATAATCAAGCAAAAGAAAACAATATAGTTAAAAAAGAAGATAACAAGACTAATGAAGATAATGAAGAGAGAGAAGTTAAAAAAATAAAAGGTGAAGATACTAAATCTACTATAGATAACCAAGTAAGAAAAGATGATAAGATAAAAGATGAAGTTAACAAACCAGATACAGATAACGAAGTAAAAGAAGATGAAAAAACAAAAGATGAAGGTAATAAACCAGATACAGACAAAGAAGTAAAAGAAGATGAAAAGACAAAAGACGAAGGTAATAAACCTGATATAGACAAAGAAGTAAAAGAAGATGAAAAAACAAAAGATGAAGTTAACAAGCCAGATACAGATAATGAAGTAAAAGAAGATGAAAAAACAAAAGATGAAGGTAACAAACCAGATACAGATAAAGAAGTAAAAGAAGACGAAAAAACAAAAGACGAAGTCAACAAACCAGATACAGATAATGAAGTAAAAGAAGACGAAAAAACAAAAGACGAAGCCAACAAACCAGATACAGATAATGAAGTAAAAGAAGATGAGAAAACAAAAGATGAAGTTAACAAACCAGATGAAGAATTAGTTAATATAAATGATGAATATTTAAGAAAAGCTGTTAACAAGGCTTTAGGAAGAGATGAAAATTCTCTAGATAAAATTACAGCAAAGGATATGGGAAATATAACTAAAATTGATAGTGGATTTTTAGCATTACACACAGATGAAAAAGGAGAACCAAGAAGAGGTATTAAAAGCCTAGAAGGATTAGAGTATGCTAAAAATCTTAAGACTCTTAAAGTAAGTATGAACAGTATAACTGATTTAACTCCAATAAAAGATTTAACAAACTTAGAATTTTTAGAAGTGTTCAGAAATGAAATAAGTGATTTAACACCATTAAAAAATCTTAAAAATTTAGAACACTTAGATATATATAACAATAAAGGAATAGTTAATTTAGAGCCTATTTCTAAACTTAACAAAATAAACTTTATTGATATGCACTATTGTAATAGACGTAGCGCTAGAGTAACTTTTGAAGATTTAGGAAGTCTTACAAATCTAGAATTTTTAAGTATTGATGATGATTTTGTTGATGATCTTAGTTTTGTAAGAAATCTTAAAAAGTTAAGTACTTTTAGTTGTAATAACAACTATGTAACTGATTTAAGTTATGTACAAGCTTTAGCTGCTGATTCTTTTGAAGATTGGTCAGGAGATAAGTTCTTTAATATGTATGGACAAATGCTTAAAGAAGATATTAAGGTAGAAGCTCCAAGCGAAGGAATTGTTTATAAAATGAAATGTCCAGTTACTAGAGCTGAGAAATATATTGAAAAAATTTATAAAACTTATGAAATAACTGAAGGACTTCCAGCAATATCTAATAAAGATGAAAATAAAAATATATCTCTTAGATATAATAAATTTACTAATGAACTGGAATTAACAGTAGGTAAAAATACTAGTTCTAAAAAGACTAATACTAAATTTAATGCAGTATTAGAATATGGTATGTATAGTTTAAAAATGACTTTTGATATAACTCAAGATGGAGCTAAAGATATATCTAAAGTAGAGGTAAATGAGATATAAATATTTATTAAAAAGTAAAATTAGAGTATGTATATAAAGGACTATGAATTAAAATTCATAGTCCTTTATTAATAAATTAAAATTCAATTTTACCTACTTTCTTCATTTGCTTTTTTAGAATTCTTATATTTATAGAATTATTAAAGTTTCTTACTCATTATTATATTAGTTTTTTTGTAATTTAACTTTTCATATAAATTTATAGCTTTTGTATTATATCCAAACACATGAAGTTCTATCTTTTCTAATTCCAATGATTTTGCAATATTTTCAATTTCCTTCATTGCTTTTAATCCATAACCTTTGCCTTGATACTCTTTGTATATATTTAAGTCATATATAAAGCCTAAATTATTTTCCTTTGCATTAAGCCAAATCATTCCGATAACCTTATCAATTTCATTTAATATAGAAAATAAATAATTGTTATTTGAGTTTACTCCATTAGGAAGTAGTTTATCATATTCAGATTTTGATCTATAAAAAGCTTCATCTTCAGTCCAATTTCCAGATTCAATCTTTTCTTTAGCATAAGACTTTACTGCATTATCTATGTAGTTTTCAAATTCAATGCTAGACATTTCTCTTAATATACTCATGTTATTACCCCCTTAAAATAGTTTAAGACATGGAATAATTGATAATTTAATTGTAGCAGATTTAAAGCTTATTAATTATTATCTAGATAAGATACAAGTGATAATTTAGATAATAAAATTAGTTATGTACATTCTAAATAAACTTTTATTTATATAACTTAAAATAAGGTATTGTATTTCAAATTAATGAAACTATTTTACAATTGGAAAATGATTGAATATTTCGTATAATATAAACCAATAGGAAAGGGGGGATTTGAATGAAATTGAAATTTTGTGTAATGGGATTAGCAGTGTCAGTTTTAGTTTCAGGATATGGAATAATAACTAGTAGTTCAGCGGATGATAATGGTAAAATATCTAAAACTATTGATACTATTAGAGGTTACTTTAAAACTAATGATGATGGAGAAACTTATGGAACTTACATTGATAAGGGGGATGGTGAATATGAAGAACCAGACCTTATGGCAGTTATTGGGGTAAATGATGTTGAGGGATATGTGAAAAAAGTTGATTTATATGATGAAGAAAGCCAACCAAATAATCCTGAAGAAGCAATTGCTTATATGGAAGAAAGAGAAAAAGAAGGTCCTAGGTTAATTCCGGTTTATGAAAAAGATGGTAAAACGGTAATAGGTGAATATAGAATTGATTGATAATAATTACATTTTGACAATTATTTTGTATGTAAATTTAATATATTATGAATAATCTATAGTAAATTAGATAAATCATAATATCTTAGGATTAAATGTATTGAAAATGCTAATATATACTAATATTTAAATAGGGAGAAAGGTGAAACTTGGACTAAGGTTTAGGTATTAGATACTGAAATATGACCTTGTATAAGGTAAAAGTTATAAGTATCAGAAAAAAGTGATTAAGAGGATAAATTATTATTAATAAAAAAATAAATAAAAAACTCTAGCTAATATCAAAAATATATGATATAATAATATTTGTAGAGATACAAAAGTAAATCAAGATAAAATCTTGATATAGGTTAATAGGAGTACATTTAATGAATAATGGAATAGTAAAATGGTTTAACAATGAAAAAGGATTTGGTTTCATAACAGTAGATGGAGGAGAAGACGTATTCGCTCATTTCTCAGCTATACAAACTGATGGGTTTAAATCATTAGAAGAAGGTCAAAGAGTAAGCTTTAATATAGTTAAAGGTGCTAGAGGACCTCAAGCAGAAAACATAACTATATTATAATATATATTCATGTTAATTCAAAAGACACATTTGTGTCTTTTTTTATTTAAGAAACAAAACGTTTAGATTATATATTATATAATCTAGTAGGTGGTGAATTTAATGATTAGTATTACACATAAATTATTTTTTCAAATATTAAATCCTTTTATTTTAGGAGGAATTTTATTTGTTGGGTATAAATCAATATGCTCTGTTGAAAAAAAGATAACTAAGATAATAAAGAATTTTTAATAAATTTTTTATTATTTAAGTTAAGATCATTTTGATTTTAATCAAAAGAAAATTTTCAAAAGTTTTAAAGATAATATTATCTAAAACTTATTAAATATATATAAAAGTAATGCCCTTGGAATTTATTAATTTAGATTTTAAGGGCATTACTTTTATTTAAAGTACATAAACGGCAATTTTTTAATTTCTAAAATTATAATCTTAAGTTTATCAGCGTTTTCAACAAATCTTATATTAATTTGGTTAAATGAATTTTTATAAATGTCATATATAATTGACACTAAAAATCAGATAGAGTATTATAGAAATGAGTCATATATATATGACTTTTATTGTAGAGGTGATTTTTTATGAATAAAGTAAAAGAGTATAGAACTTTAGCTGAGATGTCTCAGTTAGAACTGGCAAAAAAAGTAGGGGTTGCAAGACAAACTATAAATTTAATTGAGAATCAAAAGTACAATCCATCTTTGGATTTGTGCATTAGGATTGCAAAAGCTTTGGGAACTGACTTAAATACACTATTTTGGGAGGATGAGTAAAAGGATGAATAAGCTAGAGACAAAACTTTTAAAACATTACATAGGATATGAACAACCAAGGGATGAGTATCAACAAGGTGTAATTAATGAAACACTTACAACTGCAAATTTATACACTTTTTACTTACTTACGATTTGTATGGTAATTAGTCTTATTTTTGATTCTATTAATCATAAGTTTACATTTGGAACTTTTGCTTTGTTTTTTATTCAACAGTTTAATTGTTATTATGTTTTAAGTAAAATGAGAAAATCTGGAGTAGATGTAACTGAATTTGATGATGATATGGATTATAAGGAACAAGTAAAGATTTTAAGAAATAAAACTATAATAGGGGCTATACAGTGGACTTTGTGGATGGTTGTTACAATGGGATATATTTTCCCAACTTTATGGGGAGATCCAATAAATATGGATTTTACTCAAATAATGATATTTATTTGTAGTGGTATTTTATTTGGAGTACTTTGTTATGTTTTTGCAAAAGGAAAGTTAAAGAAATTAGAAGATTAAGATATATTTAATTATTGTTAAAAGTACTAATTTAAAGCGTTTAAAACTTTAGGTTAGTGCTTTTTTAGGTTGCTTTGTGGGGGGAGTTTGAGATTATATAGCATCTTCCTTCACTTAAATCCTAAAGTGCAGGCTTTAACGTTTCGTCAGATTTATATATAACCTAAAACTCTTTCCTCGTTATTTTTTTAGTTTTTTGTTTTTAGGTATACTATATTTTTTATTAAGTTTATTAAGAGTAAATATGTAAAAAGCTAAAATTAATGAAAAACATGATTTAGCAATGGTTATGGGTAGTGATTTAAAAAACATTATTAAGCTTAATAAAATAGATAAAATACTTACTGTTAAAAGTAAGGAAACCATAGATTTTGTATATTGTTTAAAATCTATAAATTTTGTATCTGGTTTATTTTTATAAAAGTATATTATTTGGAATAGAGCTAAGATTATACAAAATAGTCCATAAGCAAAAAAATAAAAGCAAAAAATTTCATAAAATTCTCCTTTAGATAAAATTTATTGTATATTTAAATATTAAAAAATGAGTTTAACATTTAAATAGGGATAAATGTTAAACTTGGACTAAGATTTAATTATTAGGGAATGAAATATAATTTTTAATAAGGTGGTTTTAAGTATTAGAAAAAAGTGATTAAGAGGATAAATTATTATTAATTAAAGAAATAAATAAAAAACTATAGCTAATATCAAAGATATGTGATATAATAATATTTGTAGAGATACAAAAGTAAATCAAGATAAAATCTTGATATAGGTTAATAGGAGTACATTTAATGAATAATGGAATAGTAAAATGGTTTAACAATGAAAAAGGATTTGGTTTCATAACAGTAGATGGAGGAGAAGACGTATTCGCTCATTTCTCAGCTATACAAACTGATGGGTTTAAATCATTAGAAGAAGGTCAAAGAGTAAGCTTTAATATAGTTAAAGGTGCTAGAGGACCTCAAGCAGAAAACATAACTATATTATAATATATATTCATGTTAATTTAAAAGACACAATTTGTGTCTTTTTTTATTTAGAAACAAAACATTTATATTGCATATTATGTAATATAGCAGGTGGTGAATTTTATGATTAGTATTACGCATAAATTATTTTTTCAAATATTAAATCCTTTTATTTTAGTAGGGATTTTATATGTTGGGTATAAATCAATATGCTCTGTTGAAAAAAAGATAACTAAGATAATAAAAAATCTTAAATAAATTTTTATTATTTAAGTTAAGATCATTTTGATTTTAAGCAAAAGAAAATATTCAAAAGTTCTAAAGATAACATTATCTGATAACTTATTTGACATAAATAGTAGTAATGCCCTTAAAATTTATTAATAGATTTTAAGGGCATTACTTTTATTACTTCTTAAAACAAGATACTTTACTTAAAGATTTATGAAACTATTTTGTGATTTGGAAATAATTAAATATTATGTATAATATAATCAAGATTTTAAATCGTTATAAAATGTGAAATGGGTATTGGAATATAATCTGACAAATATAAATTATAGGGGGATTAAGGATGAAGAATTTGAAAGTAATTAGTACTTTAGCTTTAATAATGAGCTTAATTACGATGGTAGGTGGTATTGGGATAGTAGGTTATTATGTAGATAATTTATATATTCGAGGACTATCGGTATTTGTTTTAATTATGTCATCTATATTAGTGGCTAATATGGTCAAATTAGTATTTAAAGAGATAAAGTAATATAGGTTTATAAGATAATACAAAATTTATAGGGTGTTTTTATATACTATAAAGATAGTGAAATTTGGTATAATTAATCTATAAATGGCAAATTTAAAACAATTAATATTTTTAATTAATATAAAATAAATAAGTAGTAAATATAAGTGATATAAAGCTTTAGAAAAGTAGGAGGAAAAATAGTGTTTTTCATAATGGGAGTTAGCCAAAATCAAAAAAAGCTAGATTATAAACAACTAAACATATGTAAATGTTGTGGTAAATATTCAAACCTAGAAGTTTACATGACATATTGGTACTTTATGTTTTTCTTTATACCTATCGCAAGATGGAATAAAGAATACTATGTAAAAACCACTTGTTGTAATAAAATAGCTAAAATAGATGAAGAAATCGGTAAAAAAATTGAAAAAGGACAACCAGTAAATATTGATACAGAAAATCTAGATTTTGGATTTAGTGAAAATAGTGTAAAAGTATGCTCTGTATGTGGATATCAAACTACAGAAGACTTTACATACTGTCCAAAATGTTCTAATAAACTATAATTAAATACATATCTAGGGCTAGTCAACTTGACTAGCTTTTTTTATTATAAGTATATGGTAGATTGTTGTGTGATTTACTGTATAAAATAGTTACAATATAGGTATTAGTTATGAAGGTTTAAGAGATATAGAACACCTTTTTAATATAATATCTAACGAATAGCTAATCATTTGACTTGTATTACTATAAACTCTATTAGAGAGATATATATTGAATTAGTTTAAAATCATGAAGTTATTAGTAAAATTATTTTTTATTTAGTAAATAATTTAATAAAATATAATATAAACATTTTATAATTGTTATATAATGTGAAATATGAGTTATAGAATTTAGAGGTGGGGAGTATGAATAATAAAATTTTAATTATAGAAGATGATATAGAAATATCTAATATGCTAAATGATTATATTTCTAAAAATAATTATGATACGTATATAGCAAGAGACGGAATAAATGGAATTAAGATTACAAAAGAAAAGAATCCTGATTTAATTATTCTTGATATAATGTTGCCATATAAAAGTGGAGATGAAGTATTAAGAGAAATTAGGAAATTTTCTAATGCTCCTGTAATTATTTTATCTGCAAAAGAGAGTATACAAATGAAGGTAGAATTATTAAAAATAGGTGCAGATGACTATGTAGTAAAACCTTTTGATTTATCTGAACTTTTAGCTAGAATTGAAACAAATTTAAAAAGGTATGTAAAATCATTTAATCAAACAATAATATATAACTACAAAAATCTAACATTAAATTATGACTTAAAAGAGGTGCTAGTAGGGGAAGAGCTAATAAAACTTACTTCAAAGGAATTTGAAATTTTGTATTTATTAATTAAATATCCAAATAAAGTATTTTCTAAAAAAAATCTTTATGAAGCTGTATGGGAAGACATGTATACATATGATAATGATACAATAAATACGCATATAAGTAATATCAGGAAAAAAATTAATATTGATTTAATTGAAACTATTTGGGGAATGGGATATAAGTTAAAGTAAAATCTTTAGATATTCTTTAGAAATAACTTTAGAAAAATTTAAATAATAAATATTACTATATAAGGCAAAGGAGATGATATAAATGTCAGAGATTATTTGCCAAACAGTAAATTTGTCAAAAAAATATAAAGATACTGTAATACTTGAAAAAGTAAATATTAATATTAAAAAAGGTGAAATTTATGGATTAATTGGAGAAAATGGTGCTGGGAAAACTACATTAATTAAAATTATTGCACAACTTATAAAACCAACACAAGGTAATGTTAAATTATTTGGGGAAACTAGTGAAAATGAGTTATGTAGATTGCAAAAAAAAATTGGATATACAATTGAAACACCTGCATTATATATGGATATGACGGCAAGACAAAATCTTGAGGTGATACGTATAGAAAAGGGAATACCAGGAACTAGTGATATTGATAAAGTCTTAAGTATGGTGAATCTAAATGATACTGATAAAAAGAAAGTTAAGAACTTTTCATTAGGAATGAAACAGAGATTAGCTTTAGCAGTGGCTTTATTAAATGATCCAGAGATTTTGGTTTTAGATGAACCGTTAAATGGTCTTGATCCTACTGGAATTTCTGAGTTAAGGAATCTTTTAAAAAAATTAAATACTGAAAAAAATATTACAATAATATTATCAAGTCATATTCTTAGCGAACTTTATAAACTAGCAACTTGCTATGGGATTATGCATAAAGGAAAAATAGTTGAAGAGATATCAGCAGAAATCTTAGATGATAGGTGTAAAAAACATATTTTTATAAAGGTTTCTGATATTAAAATTGCATCTATGATATTAGAGAAAGATTTAGGAATTAATGATTTTATTGTATGTGATGATGATATTATTAAGATATATGGTAATTTTGATAAATGTTCACAAATAAATAAAGCCTTAGTATTGAATAGTATATTAGTGGAAGAAATCAGTATTAAAGGAGAATGCTTAGAGTCATACTTCAAAAACGTTATAGGAGGTAAACTTTATGTATAATCTTTTAAAGGCAGAGACTTACAAATTAAAATATAGCAAGGAGTTATTAACCTGTATAATCGGATTATTTGTACTAGGTGCAATAACTATTTATTATGGTGGAGAATCAACTGGAAAGGAATCTTTATCAAGTCAAAGTCGTGAAATGTTTGGGCTTATGGCATGTACTTTGTTTGCTATTACATATATTGGGAAAGATTTTGTATCTAAAACTATAAATCATACATTAACAGCAGGATATAGAAGAAACAAAGTATTACTAAGCAAATATATATCATACATTATAGCTTGTATAATTATTTTAATAACAAATTACTTATTTATGGGTGGATTATATAGCCTAATTTATGGATGGGGACAATCCTTTAATGGATCAGAGATATACTTTGTAATAATATATATATCAATGGGTATATTTTTTGACTTGTGTATTGTATCTATTCCATTTTTTATATGCATGCTTATAAGAAATTCAATTATTGCAATGGCATTATCTGCTGGTGTAATTGGACTTATATTTGCATTATCTCAAATGCCTTGGGACACAGTTGCTTATAGTATGGGGAGTAAAGATACTTCTTTAGGATTTACTTCTATTATATTTAGTCTATTTTTTATAGTTATTACATGTTTATTATATTTAATTTGTAATTATAATTTTAAGAAAATGGATATACAATAAATTTCTATGAAAGGATGGATTATAGTATGCTAGAGATTTTAATAATTATAATTATGTTATATACTTTAATCCGTTTTGTATCATTAAAAAAACAATTAAGAAAAATTGAAAAACAAGTTTACAATAAAGAAAGAGTTAATATCACTCTAAATGATAAAGATATAGAAAATTTAGCTGCGACTATAAATAACAACATGCAAGAGCAAAAACAGGTTGAAATAGATATTATAAATAGAGAAGAAAGATTAAAACAGAATATTTCTGATATAGCTCACGATTTAAGAACACCACTTGCATCTATTAGAGGTTATATAACTCTTTTAGATAATTGTACAGAACAAGAAAAGAAAGAATACATAAATATTATTGAAAGAAAATCTGAAGAGTTAAACTTATTAATTAACAATTTTTATGAAATATCTTTATTTGATAATAGTAGTCTAAAAATACAGACTACATCAATAGATATTGTTCAAGTAATTATGGAAATTGTTATTTCTAATTATGCTTTGATAAAAAATAATGAAATTGAAATAGACAATAGATTGCCAGAGAAGCAAATAAAAATTTATGGGGAAGAACTTACGTGTAAAAGGATAATACAAAACTTAATATCTAATTCAATTAAATACTCAAATGGATATATTTCAATACAACTTGACGAATTTGATAATGAAGTAATATTTACTATTAAAAATAGTGTTTTGGAATTAAAAGAATCGGATTTAGATCATTTATTTGAAAGATTTTACACTGTAGATAAATCTCGTAACCGTAGTGGTAGTGGATTGGGGTTATATATTGTAAAACTATTATTAAAAAAAATTGGTGGCGAAGTAAGGGACATAAGTTTAGAAGATGGTATTTTAAGTATTTCAATTATGTTTAAAGCTTTTGTTGAATTAGACAAAGAATTATAAAAAGTACATATACAGAAATACTAGGATGTGTAGTTTATTATATTAAGAGTTCATAATTTTAATATATTGATAATTAAATTATATAAAAATAGCTAGACTTAGATTAATTTAAGTCTAGCTATTTTTATTAATATGTATTAAATGATTATCTAAAACAGTCTATTACAAAATATCATATAATCCTTATTAAATCTTAAGTTCTGCTATAATTAAATTAAAGATTAATAAACTAAAAAAACTATATATGGGGGGATTTTGTGAGGTTTAGGGTTTTAATAATTTCTATACTAATAATTTTAACAACAGTTGGATGTTCAAGCACCAACAACTTATCAAAAGAAGATAAACTAGCTGACTTTGAACAACTATACAATGAAATTAAAAAGGGGTATCCTTTTTTAGAAGTTAACAAAAGGCAAAATAAGATAGACTGGCTAGCTAATAAAGAAACTTATCAAGACTTGATAGAAAAAACATCATCAGACCAAGATTTCGCTGAAAAATTAAACTCTATATTACAAGATTTAAATAGTGGTCATACTGAAGTAATTACTGAAAAGGCATATTTTGATATGTTTAAAGAAGTTTATGGGCCACTGGGATGGTATGACTTTTTTGATGATGAAAATGTAAATAATATGTATAATTCCTTCAAAGATAAAGGAAAACCTATGAGTGAAAGTTTTAAAGATATAGAAATGAAAGACTTAGTAAAAGATAAAATAGGGTATATATACATTCCTCAAATGAATTCAGCAAATGGATCTATTGATGATGATATGAAAAGAATTGAATCCTACCTAAGAAATAGACAAAATTATAAAGCTTTAGTTATTAATATAAGGGGGAACACCGGAGGAACTGATGAATATTGGACTAAATTAGTATCAATACTTTCAGATAAAAAGTTTGAGTGTGGAGGATATAACTTAGTTAGAAATAATTCAGATGTTATAAATAAATATACTAAGGCTAGAAAGGTAAAGCTTAATGATATTAATGAACTGCCTAAAAATATAATTAAAAAGGCTCCAAAAGAAGTAACAAGCATGTTTACACACTTTGAAGAGAATAAACTTACAGTTGAAGGAAAGAGCAAAACACCATTTAAAGGGAAAATATATTTATTAGTTGATGATTTTGTATATTCAGGAGCAGAGTCATTTTCTATATTTTGTAAAGAACAAAATTTTGCTACAATAGTGGGGACTAAAACTGGAGGAGATGGTTATGTGTATGATCCAGTTTTGTTTAAATTAAACAACAGTGGCCTTATTGTAAGAATGTCATCAGCTATGTATATAACTGACAGTGGTATATGTAATGAAGAAGAAAAAACTACACCTGATGTAAAAATTGAAAATAATTCAAAAAGGCTAGAACCTTATATTGATAAAGTTTTAGAACTTGAAAATGAAAAATAAAATTTAAAATATAATAAAAACACCTACTAATAGAATTTATATAGTAGGTGTTTTTAAATGTATATTTATTTTTACTAAATACAAACTTTATAATATAATATAGTAAAAACAAACAATACACTAGTCATAAATATAAATTATTAAGCTAAGGAATTGAGGAAAGATGATATGAATATAAAGACAAAAGATATAGCTAGTAAATCAGGGGTATCTATAGCTACTGTTTCTAGGTATCTAAATAAATCGGGATATGTAAAGCAAGAAACAAGGGAATTAATTAAAAAAACAATACAAGAAATAAAAAAACAAGACAAAACATATGAAAAAGAAAAGAATATTGCAGTAGTTTTTCCAGACTTATCAAATATGTTTTTTACAGATGTACTAAAAGGATTAACTGAAGAAGCAGATAAATTAAACTACAATGTATTTTCATTTGACAGCGGTGAAAGTATTGAAAAAGAAATGAAAATAATTGATGCATTAAAAGATTTTAACATTTGTGGACTAATAATTACAACAACTATAAAAAATAGAGAAACTACTAAAGAACATGTCCAAAATCTAAATTCTTTAGGTGTTCCTGTGATATTAATAGATAGAGACTTAATATTTTGTGATTTTGATGGAATATTTAGTGACAATAAAAAGGGAGCTTTTGATGGTGTAGATACTCTAATAGCTGAGGGACATAAAAAAATAGCTGTAATAACAGGACCCCTAGAGTATGAGACTGCGGGACTTAGATTAGAAGGCTATAAGCAAGCGCATAAGGTAAATGGATTAGAAATAAATGAGGACTACATTCATGAAGGGGATTATCAGATTGATTCAGGGTATAATCTTACAAAAGAAATAGTAAATAACAATAAAGATGTAACTGCAATTTTTAGTTGTAATAATATGATGACATTAGGGGCTATAAATGCATTAAATGAGATGGAAATGAAAATAGGGCAAGATATATCATTATTAGGATTTGATGATTTAGAGTTTTTTACATATCTAGGACTAAATATTAGTGTTGTTTCTAGACAAACTTGTGAAATGGGAAGAATAGCTTTTGAAGTTTTATCAAAGAAAATTTTAGAAGAAGAACCATATACTACTCAAAATATAGTATTAAAGCCAAGTATTGTACTTAGAGGTTCGGAAAAGTTAATAAATAATGATAATAAATAGATGTTAAATATAAATAAAGTCCAGTAATGTTATTTGCTGGACTTTATTTATATTATTAAGTAGTTATTATATTAATTTAATTAGCTTTTTCATCCACCAATCTTTATTTGAATTAAGATATCCATTAGGAGTTACTACAATATAATTATCATTTACATCTAATACATTAGGTACTCCTGTATATACTATATCTATATAAAGATTGAATGGTTTAGCTTTTTTATTTAATTTACATTCTAATTGTTCAATATAATCACCAAAATTGCCACCGCCTATAATTTCATAAAAGGAAATAGCAGCTTTACCTCCTGCTTGCATATCCCACCATGCAATGAAATGTGGATAGGATTTTTTACAACATTCCCTAAGCTCAATATATTCTAGTTCTAAAAAATCACTTACATTATATATTTCTTTAACAACTATACTCATTTTATCAAAACTTGTATTATTGCATCTTTCCTCTATTACATTATTAAACCATAGTTTCCACTGTGATTTTAACTTATCAATATATAAATCTTCAAAATCTAAATTTGATATATTGGTTGGCCAAGGTATATTTGACTCATCAAAATTTTTCTCATCAATTAAATTATACATACATCCAGTAAATATAATAAAGTTTAGTAACTCATCTGTAGATGTTCTAATAGCCCAAGATTCATTAGTATCTTTATTTATCATTTTAAAAATCCCCTTATTTTTATTGTTAATTTACGATTTATAATAATTGTGAGTTCATATATCTTTAATTATACTATATAGTGTACAACAAAGTAGGAGTATATTTTAAATGGGAGATTAAGATGATAAAAATATTAAGTGTTTCAATGATAGTGTTGGGAATTTTACTTGTGATTGCACAAGTAAAAGAAGGATATGATAAAACAGATATAGGAAAATATAATAAAATTAAATTTTTTATAAATTTAGTTTATGGATTTTCTTTCGTAATAATGGGGTTATTAGCAATATTAAAAGTAATATCAGAAAAGAGGTTTATTAATCTGCTTATTCTATTTGGTGTTTTACGTGTTTTAATAGATTATAAAATTAAAGCTCAAGAAAATCGTTAAAATTATAAATGTAAATTTCAATTTGTAGATTAGGCTTTGTTAACAAATTTAATATAATACGCATTAATTATAAAATGACTTATACTATTGGATATATAGTATAGGTCATTTTTATTGTTAATTTACGATTTATAATAATTGTGAATTCATATATCTTTAATTATACTATATAGTGTATAACAAAGTAGTAGTATATTTTAAATGGGGGGATTTAAAATGGAAATAAGGGGAAATACGAAGTACTATAAAACCATATTAATTGGAATTATATACATGGTATATTTTTATAATTTTTGCACTTTTATGTATCAAAATGGTTGGTGTATTTCAGTGAAAGATGTGTCACTTTCAAATTTAGGAACAGCATTGCTTGGAGATATTGGAAGCATGCTAATGTTTTCGTTGATTCTAATTTTAGTCTATCGTAAGAATTTAAATGAACTTGGAATTACTAAATCCAAGCTTAGTATGGTACTATTATTAATCTATGCTTTATTTTTTATCTTACATGGAGACTATACTGTAAATGGAGTATACAGAGCATTTTTCTATTTATTTGTAATTGCATTATCTGAAGAAATTATATATAGAGGATATATATATAATAATTTGAAAAAGCATAATCGTATAAGTGCAATAATTATAAGCGGAATATTATTTGGAATAATGCATTCAATACTACCTAGTGTTTTAGCTGAATCTAGTGTATTAGTTATGATTAAGGACATGTTTAATCAATTAGGTGGAGGTATACTAAGTGGCTATATATTTATATTATATTTAGAAAAAAGTAATAGTGTTTTTGTTCCAATACTAATACATGCTTTATTAGATTATTCATATGGTATACTTGGGCTAGTCGTTGCTATCATTGTTTTAGCATATCTACTTATCACAAGTAAAAGAAAAGAAGAATCTAAAACAACAAGTAAATATTTAGTTGAAGAAGTAAATTTAGTTGAAGATAACCCTAAAAACTAATATATTAGAATAAAAAAATCCGATAGATATATCTATTGGATTTTTTTATTTTAATATAATTCATATACATAGTATGTAAGAAATGTGAAAAGTATGTAAGAAATATGAAAAAAGATATTGAAAAAATGAAAAAAGTATTATATCATATCAAATATAAGGAATGGAAAACGATATCAAGATAGGTTGACAAAAAACAATTATAAAGGATGATGAACTAAAATGAATGTATATTTAGCAGAATTCATAGGAGTAACAATGTTAATATTTTTTGGTTGTGGAGTTTTAGCAGGAAATTCATTAAAAACATCAGGTTCACACCAAGCAGGAAATGTAGCTATAAATATTTCTTGGGGATGTACAGTCGCAATGGTTATATATTGCCTTGGAGATATAAGTGGGGCTCATATTAATCCTGCAGTTACAATTATGCAAGCAGTTAGAGGTACTTTTGAATGGAGTTTAGTACCAGGGTATGTTTTGGCTCAAATAGCTGGTGGTATGTTTGGTGGAGTATTAGTATATTTTCAATTTATTAATCACTGGGAAAAAACAGATGACCCACAAGCTAAGTTAACTATATTTGCTACTGCACCAACTATAAGAAATAATTTAGCAAACTTTTTTAGTGAGTACATAGTAACATTTGCATTAGTATTTTGTATATTAGGTCTAGATAAAAACACATTCCCAAGTGGATTAAAACCATTAGCAGTTGGATGTTTAATATTTTTAGTAGGAACATCATTTGGTGGAGTAACAGGAGCTGCACTAAATCCAGCTAGAGACTTAGGTCCTCGTTTAGCGCATTTCTTCTTACCAATACCAGGTAAAGGAAGTTCTGATTTTAAATATGCATGGATACCTGTAGTAGCCCCTATAATGGGAGCAATTACTTCAGGGTTAGTACATCTTGCTTTATACGATGGAGTTGTAGATTACAGACTTTACACTATGATAGGTATAACAATAGCTACTTTTGTTGGGATAAAGTTAACAAGTAAAAATGAAGATAGCATACATAATGAATTAATAGATAAGGTTGCGTAACAAAAACTATAAATATGTAAGAAATATGTAAAAAACATGAAAATATATTACAAATCAAATGACAACAGATAAGGAGAATTTAACATGAAAAAGATATGTGTAATAGGAAGTCTTAATATGGATTTAGTTGTAAATGTTGATGAAATGCCAAAGAAGGGTCAAACGTTAATAGGAAGTAAGTTTAAAGAAATACCAGGTGGAAAAGGTGCGAACCAAGCAGTAGCAGCATCAAGACTTGGTGGAGATGTTTATATGATAGGTAAGGTTGGAAATGATGGATTTGGACAAAGTTTATTAAAACAATTAAAAGCAGATAAAGTAAAAACTGATTATGTACAAATTGAAGAAGGACCAAGTGGAGTAGCTCTTATAACTGTAGATAAGAATGCTGAAAACTCTATAGTAGTATCTCCTGGAGCAAACTTCAAATTAGAAGAATCAGATATAGATAAATGTATAGATGGGATAAAAGAAAGTAGCATAGTTGTAATACAACTTGAAACACCGATAGATACTATAAAATACGCTTTAGAAAAATCAAAAGAATTAGGTAAGTTTACAATATTAAATCCAGCACCAGCAGTTAAGCTAAGTGATGATATTATAAAAAATGTAGATTTATTAACTCCAAATGAAACAGAACTTGAAATATTAAGTGGAGTGAAAATAGAAAATGAAGATGATATAAAAAAAGCAGCTAATGTAATGATACAAAAAGGTGTAAAACAACTTATAGTTACATTAGGATCAAAGGGAAGTCTTTATTTAGATAAGGATAATGTAAAATTTAAAAAGTCATATAAGGTAGAGGCAATAGATACAACAGCTGCAGGAGATAGTTATACAGGAGCATTAGCAGTAGCCTTTTCCAAAGGCAAAGATATAGATGAAGCTATGGACTTTGCATCAAAGGTAGGAGCTTTATGTGTTACTAATGTAGGAGCACAAACATCAATACCAAGTTTATACGATATTATGAATTATAATTTTGATAATTAAAAAATATAAATACTTAAATAAAAAACAGTACATAAATTAAGGAGATTGAAGATGAAAAAGTCAGTTTTAATAAATAGCGAAATATCATCAGTAATATCAAAAATGGGACACACAGACATGTTAACAATATGTGATAGTGGTCTTCCTATACCAAGGGATGTAGATAGAATAGATTTAGCATTAAAGCATGGGATACCAACATTTTTAGATACATTAGATACAGTACTTGAAGAATTAAAAGTTGAAGAAGTTGTTATAGCTTGTGAGATGGAAGAGATTAGTAAAAATTTATATAAAGAGATAGAAAATAGATTTAAAGATATAAAAATAACTAAAGTGCCTCACGAAGATTTTAAAAAAGTGACTAAAGATTCTATGGCTATAGTTAGAACAGGTGAGTTTACACCATATGCAAATATAATATTAAAATCTGGAGTAGTATTTTAATAATTTATAAGTAATATGTAATAAGTAAAGGAGGAACGAATGGTTCTTCCTTTTTTATTATAAGGAAATTATTATACTTTAAAAAATATATGGGTAACTTTTGTTTTAAAGTAATATGAATGTATTTAAAAAGTATTTTGTAATCGACAAATATAAATAAGTGATTACAATTGAAATGTAAATAATAGATTACATTTTGTCATGGAGGTAATACTTTGATACAGAATCGAATTAAAGTTTTGAGAGCTGAGCGTGATTGGAAACAAGCTGATTTAGCTGAAAAGGTAGGATCAATTGAGAAATATAAATATACACCATCTTTAGAATTAGATTTTAAAATTGCAAATATTTTTGATGTTTCAATAAATAACGTTTTTGAATACAAGGAGGATTAAGGCAATGAATGAACAAATTATTCTTTTACTTTTCGTGATTCCAAGTGCTGGAATTACTATTTTGCTTCCTTTCTGGAAATCAAAAAAAGAAATTGATTATAAAAAAGACGAACGTTTGCAGTTAATTCAGAATAAAGCTAATAATACAGCAAATTATTTAAACTATATATTATT
>OAVR01000010.1_pt1 | contig 203135 bp, 210 predicted proteins | sample 1476451 | NCBI WGS metagenome assembly OAVR01 (sample SAMEA2580105, study PRJEB22360) | human gut metagenome | biome: human gut; feature: human-associated habitat; material: faeces | place: Denmark | collected 2008/2010 | reverse complement strand
TTTCAAATACTACTTTACCTTCTTTGTCTGTCACACCTTTTTTAATTTCTTTCTTATTACTATCAAATATTGTAAACTCTGTATTTGCTAGTACTTTCTTACTATCTTTTGAATCTTTCTTTGTTATCTCTATATTTCCTGTTATCTTATCATTCTTAACAACTAAGTTAGCATCAGAATTGTCACTTAGCTTAATCTCAAATGTATATAAATTTTTATTTAGAATATATCCTTCTGGAGCCTTTGTCTCTACTGCTTTATACTTTCCTGGAGATAATTTTACATTTGCAATTCCATCTTTTCCAGTAGTTAAAGTGGTTATTTTCTTACCATCAAGATTTTGAATTTCAAATACAGCGCCTTCTAATACTTTATTTTTATTACTCGAATCAACTTTTTTAATAGTTAAGTTGTGATTAGATTGAGAATTTAATATATTGCCTAAATTTACAGTAGTTCCCAAGTTATTTTCACTTACAGTAAATTTAATTTCTTTATTATCTAATATATATCCACTAGGCGCTTTAGCTTCTTTTAAATAATAATCTCCAGGCTTATCTATACTATATGAAACAACTCCATCTGTTCCACTCTTTAATGTAGCTATTATTTTTTTATTGCTATCCATTAGTTCAAATGTAGCTCCTTCAAGAGGTGCTTTTGTTAAACTATCTAATTTTTTAGCTTTAAAGCTATACCCTTTCTTAGTTTCAACTTTATTGGTAGTCGAGTTATTTATTTTTGCAATATTATTTATAGTACTTCCATCATCAACTTTAGAAAAATCTGTTTTTATTTTTACTTGTAGTGGTTCTCCATATTCTATCTGTTTAATATCATTAGTTACATTTATTGTATTAGTAGATTTATCAATATTTACACTAAAATGTTTAGGTGCTTGTACATCTAAAATTTTAACTCTTGGATCTAATTTGTCTGTTAAATTTAAATATCCTTTATTAAAGTATCCATAACAGTCAAAATCTATTGTATAATTAACAATTTGACTATCGCCTTTTTTTAATGAGATCTTATCCACAGTTTTTCTAGCATTTATAGCACCTGCGTTCATTTCATACCTAACTACATTACTTACTTCTTTAGAAGTTTTATCATAGCTTATTTTGGCATTATTAGTATAAGCTTTTTGCCTTTGAGTAACTTCTAAGTCATAATAAACCAAATAATGTTTATTTGTATCTCCGATGTTTAAAGTTAATTTATTATTTTCAAACTTTATTTTATCTTTTATTTGCTTTGTAACCCACTCAAAATTATCTGCTATATCATATGCTCCAACTCTTATACTTCCATCAACTAATTTCATTCCTGATGGTATAACATCTTCAACAATAGCATTTTTTATATCTTGGTTATTAGGGTTTATATCTAATGTATATGTAACTTTGTTATCATTTAAATTTACTATACCTACTGTATGTCCATTTTCATCTTTGGCAGTTTCATTAGTTCTACTATATTTTGATATAATTTTATCGTCATCTTTAGGTTTGACTATAGCTTTTGATGATATTTCTCCATCATGTTTAATTAAGCTTGCAATATTATCATATCTTGGCATTTGTTTTTTTATTATCAAATCATAACTTATTCTGTATTTATTTTGTGTAGTTCCAAAATTCACATAAAACTCATTACTCTGTAAGTTCATTTTACCTTTGAATTCAGATGTTACATTTCTTTCTTCTTGTCCATATTTAGTTTCATAAACTTTTATGGAATTTCTGACTAGTTCCATACCTTCTGGGATACTATCTTTTATATATGAATTATAGATATATCCATGCTTTTCATTTACATATATACTATACTGAACCTTTTTCCCTACTACTGGATTATTTATATTATTTATTAGAGTTCCATTTTCATAACCTTCATAGCCGTCTGGATTGTCTACTGATTTGTATATTTGTCTATCTATTATTTCTTCTGTTGGTGGATTTACTTCTTTTGGAGGATCAACTTCAATATCCATATACTGCACTGTTCCATTTAAATTCACTTCAACTCTATGAGTTGTAGCAGATTCAACATTTTTAGCAGTAGCTTTTACACTCATATATCCTCCAATTGCATCATTTGCTCCTTCACTAAATACGGCAGTAACAATTGTTCCATTTACTGTTACACTTTTAAAATGCTCCGGTGGATATTTGGGGCTTATATCTTTAAATACATCAGGTAATTCAAAAGTTATTACATCTCCATCTTTTATACTTCCTGGCCCATTTAAAGCTTCATAGTTTAAATTAAATTCAACTTGATCTCCTGAATCAACTTTACTCTTATTACTGGTTAATGTCAGTTTAATATTACTGTCAGCAAATACAGTTATACTTGGCGATATTATACTTAGTATCATATTTAGAATAATAACTAAGCTAAGTACCTTCCTGCCTTTCCTATCTTTCAAAAAATCACCTCTTTTTATTTTTTAAATTTGGAAATAAAAAAGGCTATACCTACAATTTGTAAATATAGCCGGTTGCATCACTAACTCCATATATTCCAGATGCCCAAATACAGAATATACTTCTTCGTTTCTAAATTATTAAGTTTTACTTTCAAATAAAAAAGGCTATACCTACAGTTTGTAAATATAGCCGGTTGCATCACTAACTCCATATATCCCAGATGCCCAAATACAGAATATACTTCTTCGTTTCTAAATCATTAAATTTTTACTTTCAAATAAAAAAGGCTATACCTACAGTTTGTAAATATAGCCGGTTGCATCACTAACTCCATATATTCCAGATGCCCAAATACAGAATATACTTCTTCGTTTCTAAATTATTAAGTTTTACTTTCAAATAAAAAAGGCTATACCTACAGTTTGTAAATATAGCCGGTTGCATCACTAACTCCATATATCCCAGATGCCCAAATACAGAATATACTTCTTCGTTTCTAAATCATTAAATTAATTCACTTAATTTTACCAAATTTCGATATTTTTTGCAATCAAATTTATAGTTTATTAATCTAAATCGTATTATCTCTCTTAACTTTAACAGGTTTCTTTTTTATGTATATTTGTTTATGTTTTTTTAAAAATATCTCACCTTTATAATTAAGTAAATCTACATAAGAGCATAGATCACTTATTTCAATAACTCCTATATCTTCATTTTTTATACCATCAATATTGCTAAAAGCTCCAACAATATCTCCAACTCTTATTTTTTTCTTTTTTCCCGCATTTAAATATATTTTAGTAACCTCACTATTTAACTTACTATCTTTTTTATTTATACGATTAGTTTTAAATAAATTTTTAGATTTCTCTTCAAACTTTCTTTTACCTAATTCTATACTCTCTTCATTTAAGTCCTCTAAATTTTCTATATTATATCCAATATATTCTTGTATATCATTTATAACACTCTCATCTTTTTCTGTTATAATAGTTATTGCTTGCCCATATTTGTCTTGTCTTCCAGTCCTACCTATTCTGTGTACATAATTTTCCTTATCTTTTGGAACATCATAGTTTATTACTAATGAAACATCATCTATATGTATTCCTCTACTTGCAACATCAGTGCTAACTAGTACATTATATTTTCCTTCCTTAAAATGTTTAATTACAAATATTCTTTTTTCTTGAGACATATCTCCATGGATTTGTGCTACAGAGAACTTATCTTGCTTCATCTTTTTATATAAATTACTAACTCCATCTTTTGTGTTTAAAAATATAATAGTGGTTTTTGGATTATTATAATATATTATATTCTTTAAACAATCATATTTTTTAATTGTTGTTGAGTTTATTAATCTTTCTCTAATTTGAGGTTTATCTTTAGACTTATCATTTTTTATTTCTATAATATTTGGACTTTGTATATGTTTTTCGTAAACATATTTTATATCTTTATCTATAGTCGCTGAAAATAGACCAATATTACATTGTTTTGAAATCTTTTTAAATATAAACTCCATATCATCTATAAACCCTTTATTTAACATTTTATCAGCTTCATCTATAATTAAATATTTTAGATTTTTAATATCTATAGTTTCTCTTTTTATATGATCAATTACTCTCCCCGGAGTAGCCACAACAACATGAACTCTTTGTTTTAATTCATTTATTTGATCCTTTATAGGTTGTCTTCCAAATATAGCACTGCATCTAACTTTCTTAATTCTTCCTATATTAGATATTTCATCTTTTACTTGTATAGCTAATTCTCTAGTAGGAACAATAATCAATGCCTGAATACAGTTTTCTTCTATATTTATCATTTCACATATCGGTATTCCAAAACTAGCCGTCTTTCCACTACCTGTTTTAGACTTAACCACTATATTTTCGCATTTTATAAGCTTAGGTATAACCTCTTTTTGTACTTTTGAGGGTTCTTCATATCCCATGTTAAAAAGTGATTTTAATATATTTTTATCCAAGTTAAATTCATTAAATTTCGTTTTCATTATTACCACCTTATCTAAAATAAATTTCATTTTCATATAGTTATTTATTATAACACAACCTAGAACTTATATAAATTTTTAGCCATATATATAGTATACAGGGTTAATTGGAGGTGGTATTTATCTATACAAAAAAAGAATTTTTAGAATATATAAATGATTATTTAACTTATTACAAACTCCAATCCAGCAAAAATAAATACTATCTAGAAACTATAAATTCAATAAATAAAATAATAAATGATATTAATAAAAGTTCAAATTATATTAATAGTTGTTCTACATTTTCCAACTTAGAAAACTCATATTGTATAACTCATAATATAAAAGCTGATTTAAAAAATGCTATGATTCTAGAGTATAAATTATTTACCAAATATATTAATAATATAAATAATATAGATTCATCATTTTCAAAACAAAATCTTCAAAATATATTAAATTCTAAATTAGAAAGCTTTAATTTATATAAGTCTCTGTATGATAACCTATTCTCAAGGGATAGTCAAAGTACAACGGAAATTTACTTTTGCGAAGAATTTTTCTTAGAAAATAATACTATAAATTTAATAATAAACAGTATAAAAAAAGATAAAAATATTTTATATCTAGATGGGTATATGATAAATTTAAAGAAAATACCTTTATCTAGTTTATTTAACTTTTATCTTGAACTACGAGATAATCGAGGTATAACATTTGCTAATAAATTATTTAAAAATATAGATATAGGTGGAAATTTAGGTGTACTAAGATCTAAAAAAGTGCTTTTAACTTTTTTACCAACAGAATATGAATTATTTGGATCAGATTTAAGTAATATAACATGGTACTACACTTATGATTTTATATAAACAAATTTAATTTGACCTTTTTATCATAAGTTTAAATTTTTAATAATAAGCTTCAATAAAACATATTTTTATACTATGATAAAAGGAGAGTACAAACATGTTCGAAATAATAAATTTTCCTTACAATAATAGACCTGTAGCTAGATTAGACAGTTACAATATAGTTCATAATCATCTATATCATGACTGTCCAGTTGGTAGAGTTTATGTAAACCTTATATATGATAATTTAGAAAATATTGTTGGAAGTGTTGATAATAATGGTCATGTATATTCTGTAGAATCTGATTCCCCTATAGGAAAAATCGATAGTAACGGTTTTATATACAAGAAAAATAAAGTCGTAGGTAAAGTTAATTGTGATAAAAATTCATGCCCAAATCTAGCAGGAGGAGCATATCTAATATTAATTTACGATAAAAGATGAATTTAAAACAAAAACAAGTTATTTGTATGATTAGCTTTTGTTTTATATCAATTTGTAACATTTAGATTATAAAATGCATTTTATTTCTATATATTCATATAAATAAAAAAGGGCTTCTAGAGCCCTTTAATTATGCTTTACTTGCAACAATGTTTGTGGAAAACTTTACATAGTTCCTTGTTATCTTCTAGGATGGCAATTAATATTAACTCTTCTAAACTAGGATGTCCACATGGCAAGCATCCACCGTCTGCTAAAATTCTTAATATAGCATCTATACCTGGGTGCCCACATGGTAAATCTAAGTTTTCTAATAATTCTCTAACATATCTTCCTAAAAACCAATCTAAATCTTTATCACATTTATCTTTGCATGTTGGGAATTTAGTCCATTCGCAACATTGTGATTTATTGCAATTGCATATACACTTACATACGAACTTGTGATTATTATTTCCATCACAATTCCATTTTTTACAGTTATTTTTTTTATTGCAACTCATTAAATCAGCTCCCATATTAAATTATGGATAAACTTATCCATAATTTAATATATGATTAATATTTTTTTTTGACATTATTTTATATATATTTTTTTAATTCTACATAAACAGTCACAACTTTCACTAATTTTAATATATTAATTAAAAGAGATCTCTTTTAATTAATATATTGGAGGAATTTTATGCATAATAGGTCATTTTTATGTTGTAAATGTAGACGTTGTGGTAGATGTTTTTTCTTTTTTAAAATTTGTCCTAGATGTGGTTGCTGCAGACGCTGCTGTAAGTGTCACTGCTAGTTAAAAAGCTATCTCAAGTAATAGATATTAATTCTATCTTGAGATAGCTTTTTTTATTTAATAAAAATTTTAATTTCTGTTCCTAATCCAATCTTACTTCTAATTTTCACATCAAATTTATGCGCTTCCAAGATATCTTTAGCTATAGCCATTCCTAGTCCAGACCCTTTATGAGCCTCACCAGTATTAGTTCCTCTGTAGTATCTATCAAAGATTCTGTCTAAATCATCTTCTTTTATCCCTTTTCCATTATCTTTTATTGTTAAAATAGTATTTTTATCATCTTTATAATCTATGCTTACTTCTATATTCACATCTTTTTTATTATGTATAAGCCCATTATATACAAGATTATTTATAACTCGTTTAAACAACATTAAATCAATGTCTTTCTCTATTACTTCTTTATTAGTATAAAATTCAATTTTACTATTTGAATATTTAGGGTCATTCAATATCTGAATTATGCAATCTTTTACTACTCTTACAATATTTACAGTTGATTTATTTAATACATTTTCACTACTTTTTAACTTCATTGTTAAATTTAAATCATCTACAAGTTCTTTTATATATTCGGATTTTTCATTGATTATAACTCCGTAGTCTTTTGCTTCTTCTCTATCTATATAGTAATCATCATCACTTAAAAGCTCTGCATATCCTTTAATTGATGATAATGGAGTTTTAATATCATGTGAAATATTGGCAATCCACTCTTGTTTTAATTTATCTAATTTATTTCTTTCTATCTCATTACTTTTTAAGGTGTCAGATAATTTATTTAGCTTTTTATACACACTTTGATATAATCCCTTTTCTTTGTAGAAAATCTCATACTTACCTTCTTCTAGATTTTCAACTCCTCGTATTATATTTTTTAATGGCTTTGTTAACCTTCTACTAAATATATATCCAACTATTATCGCTAATATTAAATCGATAAATAGTATAAGCCATATTATTTTTATTACAGTATTAGCTAAGTTTTTTGGATTATAAGTAAGTATATACTTTTGTAATTGATTTCTATCAAACCCAAGTATGTAACTATACTCTTTATTATTTATAACCTTACTAGATACTAATACATTTTCTGCATCCTTACTATCAAATCCACCAGCATATTTATACCCATTTATAATTTCTACAGGAGTATGCTTTTTATTGAGAGCTTTTGGAGCATTATATCTATATACTTCCTTTGAATCTTCATCTAGTATCTGTATCCACATATCATTTTTGCGTAATAATTGTTTTCCTTTTTCATTGACTTCTATTTCATTATTTTTGATATTTATATATCTATTAAAATCTCTAGTAAATACTTCTCCTTCTTGCTTTGGAGTTTTAGAATTATTAAAAATAACAACTCCAATTATTCCTGATATATTTAGGATAGTGACTATCATAACTACACAAATTATACTTACTACATACTTTAAAGTTATTCTCAATTTCATTTTAGTTTTCCTTCAAAGTTAACTTGTAACCTAATCCTTTTATATTTTTTATGTACTTAGGTTTTGATGGATTATCTTCTATTTTCTCTCTTAATCTCCTTATATGAACCATTATTGTATTGTCATATCCTATAAAATCATCTCCCCATACTTCATCGCAAAACTTTTCTTTGCTTATAATTTGTTCTAGATGTTTTGCCATATATAAAAACATTTTAAACTCTTTAGCTTTAAGTTCTATAGTTTTTCCATTTTTTTTGACTTCTACACTATCTTCATCTATTTCAAATGGTCCAAATACCAACTTTTCCTTTGCATCTTCATCTTTTTTAGTTTCTAACATAAGATTTTTTTTAAGATTCAATTTTATTCTAAGCGCAACTTCTTTTGGGCTAAATGGCTTTGTTATGTAATCATCTGCTCCTAATGCTAGTCCTAATACTCTATCCATTTCTTCAGTTTTAGCTGACAAAAATAGTACTGGAACTTGAGAGATTTGTCTAATTTCTTTAAAAACTTCATACCCCTCTTTATCCGGTAGCATAATGTCTAATACAACAATATCTATATCATTATTTTTAAATATATTTATAGCTTCATTTCCTGTTTCTGCTTTATATACATTTTTAAAACCTTCTTTATTTAATACAGTACCTAAAAGCTTTAATATATCTATTTCATCATCTACTAATAAAATATTTTTTTCCTTTATTGTTGTTTCCAATTAAATCACCTCCATAACATTTCTTTATATATATTACCCAATATATGTAATATTTACAAATAAAGCTACTTTAATAAATTTCTGATTTTATATAAAAATAATAAACTATAGTTATATAACTATAGTTTATTATTTTTATTCTATCTATTTAAAAACTTTTTAAATACATATATATTAGCTAAAATTCCGATTAGTAATATAAATATCAAACTAACATATCCTAAACTTATTATTCCTAGGTTTTGCCCAAATATCTGTATATTTCCCATGTAATTTCCAATAAACATTTGTGGATTCATAAATAAATCTATATAGTTTGAATAGCTAATTACACTTAATAAGTCTCTTGGTAAAAACTTAACTAAAGTAAGCAATTTACCAATCACTAAAAATATAGTTATTGAAACTATAGATTCAACTGAATTTTTACTTATAAAAGAAAATAAACTTGAAAATATGCTTATACTTACAAATATAATAGTCATGGTCATTATATTTATAACAGTATAGGAGTTAATAGTCATTGGCTTTAATACTGCAACAACATCAACAATTCTATATGCTTGAAGATTTCCATTTAATGGTTTTCCATATTGAGTATAGGTTATTACTCCTACTACTATTAAATACATTAAATATATTAATATAGGCATTATTATAGCTAAATTAAGTTTAGAAAATAATGCTTTATATTTATTTTTACTAGATAAAATAATTGAATCTACATTAGATAATTTTTCATCAGTGTATATACCTGAAAAAATATATATACATATGCCAACTATAATAAATCCAGAAAAAATATTACTTGCCCTAAAGTTAAAAACTTTATAAAAATTTATATCTTTGTATTCTTTACCTTCATCATTTTTTAATTTTTCTTTTGCCATATCTGACATTGACTTACTTAAGATATCAACATTTTTATTATTATTTATTTGTAAAGATTTAAGTTGATTAACTTTATCATCTAATTTACTATTTGCTATTACTGATTTTTCTCTTGTATCTTGAATATAATTTCCTTTATTATCTATATATGAATTTTCTGTTTCTAAATCAGGTTTTATAAAACTCATCATAGTGCATAAAAGCACTAAAATTATTCCTGATATTATTATTGATTTATTTTTTAGTAACTTTTTTATTTCCCAATTAAACATTTTTTACCTCCTAAAGATAATTTCATATTTCTAATGATTTGATTAATATAAACTAATGTAAAAATTATCTTTCTTGTAAAAAACCTTTATTTGTAAGTTTATATAATATATAACTTCCTAAAATAACTATAACTAAAAATACTACAAATGATATAGGTGATAATCCATATCTTACAAGTTCTGAGCTATACATTCCAAATAAAGGTGTATATCCAAGTATTTTTTCGCTTATAAAACTACTTGCTATATATGGTGCTCCCATTATAATTCCACCTAAGAAAAATGGAACTATAGCCTTGTTGCTTATAGAAGATAACCATAATCCTAATTGAGCAAATAAAAATGATCCTAATATTATAGTTAAAGACATTATAACTAACATTTGTAAAACCGTTAAGTTTGATCCACTATTTCCAAAGTACCAAATGTTTTTTATAGGCATGTCTAGTCCTTTTAAATTATTTCCAACTATTATTTTAAAACTCATAACTGCAAGCATAGATAAGTTTATTAAACTTGCAATAATTCCATAAGCTATACTTTTAGCTAAAACAATTTTATTTTTTCCATTTTTAGTACACTTTATTATAGACTCCATATTTGAACTATATTCTAATACAAAACTACCAGCAAATACACTAAACATTAATATTCCCATTAAAGGGGCTAACCCATAGAATTTACTAAATAAATCTCCATAACTATCTGCTAAACTAAAGTTTCTAACACTTATATATCCTAATAATAAAGATAATATCCAAAATACCATTAATCCTTTTTTCTTTATTATTTTTTTTAATTCTGAGTTTATAATATTATTCATTTTTATACCTCCCTAGCATCTTCTAAGTCAAAATAAAACATATAAACATCTTCAAATCTAGGCTCTATACTCTTAGCTTTAAAATCTGCTATTTCAATTTCACTTATAACTCTAAGTTCTATATCACTTATTCCACGTTGTATGTTAACTACTTTATATTTATTTTGTATCTTATAAACTTCATCTTCACTTTCAACTGTTATACTATAAACCTTACCTCTCATATCATCTAATATTTCTTTATGTGTTCCTTGAAGTAAAACTTTACCATCCTTTATCATAATAGTTTCTTTAGCAACCGATTCTATATCCGAAATTATATGAGTTGATAAAATTACTATTGTCTCCTTACCTATCTGAGATAATAAATTTCTAAATCTAGCTCTTTCTTGAGGGTCAAGCCCTGCTGTTGGCTCATCTAGTATAAGCACTTTAGGATCATTTAAAAGTGCTTGTGCTATACCAACTCTTCTTTTCATTCCGCCTGAAAATTTTGAAATAGCTTTATTTCTAACCTCATAAAGTCCTACTAAATTTAAAAGTTTGTCCGTTTTTATTTTAGCTTCATCTTTTCTCAATCCTTTAAGCGCTCCAATATATAATAAAAAGTCCTTAGCACTAAAGTTTTTATATGCATCAAAATCTTGTGGTAAATATCCAACTACCTCTCTATATTTATCATCTAAAGAATTTATATCTTTTCCGTTATAAAGTATTTTTCCACTAGTTGGACATTTAAGTGTAGCTATTTGTTTCATTAAAGTCGTTTTTCCCGCTCCATTTGGTCCAAGTAAACCATAAACTCCACTTTCTAGTGTTAAGTTTATATTTTCATTTGCATTTTTGTGTTTATATGATTTAGTTAAATTTACAATTTCTAATTTATTCATAATTACCTCCATATACTTAATTCGTTGTTATGTTTATATTATATGGAGGTAATCTTAATCCATTATAAACTCAATCTTAAATAATCCTTAAATAAATTAAAATAAAAAGTGAGGTTTAAAATTTTAAACCTCACTTTTTATTTTAATTTATTAATTTTTTTCTTATTACATGCTCTATTGAAGTTTTTTCTATATTGTGACTATCCGCTAAATAACTAGTTTCTATTATTGCATTACTATCTATTTGTAAAATATTTTTCTTTAATGTAGGATATGTGAATTTATCAGTTATACATAATATAACTTTAGATTTCTTACCTAAATATCCACCATAACCTTCTAAATAAGTTATTGAAATTCCAAGATTATTTATAATATGTTCTCCTATCTCCTTACTTTTGTTAGAAATTACAATTATAGACCTTCCTTGGTTAAAACCATCTAATATCAGATCTACAAGTTTAGTCATTATATATATAATAGTCAATGAAAACATAGCACTTTCTATACTAAATACTATTGCAGTTATAACTAAAACTATAATATTTATACTCATTAAAAATGTAGATACAGGTACCTTAAACTTTTGATTTGCCCAAATTGCTAACATTTCACTTCCATCTATTGCGCCTCCAAATTTAATAACTATTCCTGCTCCAAGACCAAGTGCTACTCCTCCATAAATAACTATAAGAAATTCTGATGTTGTTACAGGTGGTACAGGAGTTAATAAATATAAGAATATAGAAGAACATAGATTTGCCCATAATGTCTTAAATAAAAATATTTTATCAAATGATTTTGATGTAAATAGTAAAATAGGTATGTTAAATATAAGTAACAATATAAACATAGGTATATCTGTTAAAGAATGTATTATTACCGATAAAGCCGTTGTCCCACTGTCAACCATTCCATTTGGAGATAAAATTAATTCAAGTCCCATAGCTACAATTAAAGCTCCTATAGCTATCATTATTAGTTCATAAGTTATCCTCAGTTGTTTTCTTATCATATTAGTCACCTCTTACTTTTTATGATTTATATTTACTCTAAATACATGATACCTCAAACCAACAAAATATTCAAGAATTTTCTGATAATTGATTTTAAATATATATTAAGTTTCATAATTTCAACTTAATATATATTTATTTAAACTTACTTAATTATATCAAATGCAGTTCCATCTATATTTTTCATATCTATATTAAAAATTTTCATTATTGTAGGAGCTTCATCAACTAAATTACCTTTATTTAATATTACATTTTCTTTTATACTTGGTCCTTTAGCTATAAAAGGAGGTTTATCTCCTTTATGAGGAAGATGTCCATGCGTTGCTAAACAGTATTTATAATTGCTATTATCCACAGACTTACTTATATCACCACACACATCATTATTAAAAGCTATACCAGGCTTTCCTTCTAACACAAACTCTGCATCACAGTCTAATTTATATTGTTTTTTTAATTTATTTTTGTTAAATATTTTTTCTATTCCAAATTCTTCATACTCCATCATCTCTTTTAGTATGCCTTCTAAGTAACTTATGCACCCTTTATCTTTTACAATTATATGAGTAGAAATCCCGGCAGATTTACATATCGCTTTATAATCTATAATCTTTCCATTTTCATCTACATCTATTAATCCTTTTTCTTTTAATATTATGTTTGGACTTATAAGTTTATTTACTTCTAATTGTCCATGATCTCCAAGTATTATAAAATTAGTATCTTCGTACACCTTAACTTCTTTTAAGGCTTTTATTATTCGTCCTATCCACTCATCATATTTTGGAAAACAATTTATAACTTCTTTTTCATAAAGCCCATGCTGATGTCTTGTATGGTCTAAGTAGGCTAAATGAATTAACATTAACTCTGGTTTATATTCTTTTATTATATCTTCTGCACAACTAACTCCAAATTCATCTAAGAATGGTTCCCTATTCCAATTTATTATATGTGAATACTTAGGATATACAGTCTTCATAAGATGTTTGCTACAACTGTTGTCGTATACTTTAAAATGATCTTCATTTTCATCTTTAGTCCATATTTCAGCTATATTGTGATCTGCTTTGCAACCTCCAGTAACTGGCCATAATATAGTTGATGTAGTTATATTATTTTTTTTAGCTAAATCTATAATAGTATCACATTTTATATCTTTACTATACCAATACCACTCTGGCATTTTTTCATTTAATTCTAATTTCTCATTATGCCCTATACCATGTTTATCTGGGTATACTCCACTTACTATAGTAGTGTGACATGGATAAGTTAGTGTTGGATATATACAGTTTATATTTTTTACTATAGATGCATTTTTTAATATTTTTTTAAAATTAGGTAATTCTTCTAAAAACTTTATGTCGCTAGTAAATAAAGAGTCAATTGATATTACTACTGCTCTACTCATTTTTTATTCTCCTAAATTTATAATTTTATATAACCATGATATTATTTTGTTATTTTATGGTTATATAAAATTATAACATAAATTTTGAATGTTTTTTCAACAGGGTGGTATATCTATTAATTTAACTTTGTATCATATATTTTTCTAAAGTAACTTGTAATACAATATAGTAAATGTTATACTATATCCATTCTATATTGTATAGCAAGATAGCTTAATTATTTAGGAGGTCTTTATGAATTCAACTCAAATGTTAAAAGGTATACTTCAGGGCTGCCTTCTTGCTATAATTTCAAAAGAAGAAATTTATGGTTATGAGATGGTAAAAAAGCTAAAAAAATATGGATTTGATATGGTTAGTGAAGGCAGTATATATCCTTTACTTATTAGAATGAAAAAAGAAGATTTAGTAACTACCATAACAAAAGCTTCTGCTAGTGGCCCTAAAAGAAAATATTATTTAATAACAGATAAGGGGAGTGAACAACTTTTATCGTTTATAAAAGATTGGGAGAATCTTTCATTATGTGTAGAGAATCTTTTAAAGAATAACAGAAATTTACAAGGGAGATGATTTATATGAGTCTATCAAAAGAAGGAGAAAAATTTATATTGGATCTTAATGCTTATTTAGTAGCCTCAGGCAAAAACGAAGAAGAAATTAAAGAATTTATAGAACAAGCAGAAGATCATCTAGAATTGGGAGAAAAAGAAGGAAAAACTGTAGAAGATATATTCGGATGTTCCCCTATGGAATATGCAAAGTCAATTGAAAAAGAACTTTCCTTTGATAAAAAAAGTATTCTTTCAATAGGATTACTTGTTTTATTTTTTATTTTTACATGGACTTTTTTAAATAATCTTTCTAAAACAGTACCGTCTTATTCATTATTGGAAGCGGTTGGAATTCCAATTATATTCCTTTTATCTATATCATTAGTAATATATTCATTTAGAAAGTTTGCTTTCGATGATCAAAAACTTAAAGTAATTAGTTTATCAGTGTTCATTTTTCAGGTTTTAGCATTTATTGTTATTGGTTTAATTTCAAAAGATATGCCAAAAGTAATTATACTTACAGATAGTTTAATAAAAATTTTAGTACTTTTACTTTTATTTATATCTATTTTAGTTGGAATTAAATCTAAATCATTAATTTATACTCTATTACCATTTATAATGAATCTAACTGGTATTTTAAATCATACAACAAGTCTACACTTAAATGATGAAAGCTCCTTAGCATTTACTATACTTGGAATTTTAATATTTATAGTTGATACTAAATTTAGAACAAAAGAAGTTAATAAATAAAAGAGAGGATGAATCCTCTCTTTTATTTATTAACTCCTTGAATTCTCAAGCATGTTATTTGTAGTATGTAAAAATTTTTTAACCTTTATTTTTTATGTTAATCATCTTATACTTAATAAAGTTTTATTTAATACATTTTTATTTAAACCTTTTAATCTTAGTATATATCTATATTTTATAATAATATAGATATTCTTTTATTCAAATTTCCTATTTAATTCATCTCTAATTTAACACTTTCTTAAACATGTTAAATTAAAATTTAACATGTTCTTAACAAAAGATGTCGAATTTTCTGTTAATATGTTAGCGTACATAAAAAAATTAAGAATTGCGAAAATAAGAAAATAAACTTTTTTTGAGGAGGCGACAATTTTGTCTATATTTATAAGTCTTATTGGAGGCCTAGGATTATTCCTTTATGGAATGAACTTAATGGGTGAAGGTCTTCAAAAGTCAACAGGACCTAAACTTGAAAAGGCAATAGAACTTTTAACTAGTAATGTAGTTATGGGTGTTTTAGTAGGAGCTGTTGTTACAGGAATCATTCAAAGTAGTGGTGCAACCACAGTAATGGTAGTTGGATTTGTTAATGCAGGTATAATGACACTATATCAAGCAATTGGAGTTATAATGGGTGCAAACATAGGTACAACTGTAACAGCTCAGTTAGTATCTTTTGATGCTAGCATTTTCTCATCAATAGCACTTGGAATAGGAATAGTATTATATATGATTGGTTGTAAATCTAAACCAAATCTTAAAAATATATCAGAAATACTTATAGGTTTTGGTATCCTATTTATAGGTATGGAATTTATGAAAGATGCAGTTGCTCCTTTATCTCAGTATGAAGGCTTTAGAAGTTTATTAGCAAGCCTTGCAAATCATCCTTTATTAGCATTACTTGCTGGTTTTGCAATGACAACTTGTTTGCAAAGTTCAAGTGCATCTATGGGTATACTAATAGCTTTATCATCTCAAGGTTTAATGCCATTAGCTGGAGCATTACCAATATTATATGGTGATAATATTGGTAGTTGTACAACTTCACTTATATCAAGTGTTGGAGCAAATAAAAACGCTAAAAGAGCAGCATTAATGCATTTATGCTTTAATGTTATAGGAACTATGTTATTTATGATAGTACTTAATAAGCCTATTTCTATGATAGTTACTTATTTAGATCCAACAGATACAGCTAGACAAATAGCAAACTCGCACACATTATTTAATATAATTAATGTTATTTTATTACTACCATTCTCTAAATATATCGTTAAGTTAGTTATGCTACTTATACCCGATAAAAAAGATGAAGATGATGAATATGATAGTCGTATTACAAAATACTTAGATGAAAGAATGCTAGAAACTCCATCTATCGCTTTTGGCAATACAATAAGAGAAACACTTAGAATGGGTAGTAAAGCTAAGAAAAGTTTCACTTGTTCTATGAATGCTTTACTTGAAAGATCAGAAGATGATGCAAAAACAACTTTTGAAAAAGAAAAGATTTTAAATGAGCAACAAAGAAAAGTATTAGATTATTTAATTAAATTATCAAATAGAACTTTAGATGATAAAATGAAATTTTCACTTGACTTATTGTTCCATACTGTAAATGATATAGAAAGAGTTGGAGACTTATCAGAAAATATAGCTGAGTTAGCTGAAGTAGCTATACAAAATAAAACAAAAATTTCAGATAGTGCTAAATCTGAATTAATAGATATATATAGTAAAGTTTTAGATGCTTATGAGCTTTCATTGGATGCAATGAAACAAAATAATAGTACTCTAGCAAATGATGTATTAAAAATAGAAGACGAAGTTGATGCTTTAGATAAATTATATAGAGCTAAACATATGAATAGATTAAATTCTCATTCTTGTAGTATTGATTCCGGTATTATGTATTTAGATTTATTAACTAATTTAGAAAGAATATCTGATCACTCTGCAAGTATAGCAAAAAGAGTTATAAAAATTAATCAAACATCATAAAAATTAAGCCATACAAATTAAATTTGTATGGCTTTTTTACTTTCAACTTTATTAAAATAATAGTATAAAATTTAATAAAGTCTTATACTATTATCACTATTCTACATATTATATATTAAGTTTAAATATAGGGGTGGTGTTTTAAAATGGAAGCATCAAAACTTTTAGAGGTTAAATATATTGATATTGATGGAGATTCTAAAATTGAAAAAATAAGTTTAATAGGCCATATTTCTGATGAAAATAGTTCTTATATAGAAAGTCTTGAACTGGTAATAGAAAAGCATAATACTATTAATAAAGTTTTTAAAATACCTTTTAAAGGTTATTCTCCTAAATTATTTATTTGCAATCTGTTTGAAAGCTATAAAAATCAAATTTTGATAATCGGCCAATATAATAATATTAAAGAATTTGGAATACTAAGAATATATAACTACAATAATGATAATTTAGACTTATTAGTTGATGATGAGACTTTAGCTATTCAAATAAATTGTTATGCTACTTTAGAAGAATCAAATAAGATTTTAGTTTCATGTTTAGAGTCTAACAAAAGATTTATAGTTGATATTAATGAAAAAAAACATGATAAATTCACTCCTATTGTATCTGATATAACTGTTATTCATCCAATAATTAATCCTTTTGAAAGTTTTTATAGTCTACAAATTCATCAAAATGTCTTATATGCTTCTAATTTAGATATAATTGCTACACTTGAAACTATAGTTTCTATTGATGAAAAAGGAAGATCAACTATTAAAAATCAAAGTCTATTACAATATGGAAATTTCATAAATAAAAAGTAGGGATTTATATCCCTACTTTCCTACATGATAACTTTATCTATTGCTTCTTTAATATTTACAGATTTATGATCATCGACTTTGACAACTTCTCCCTCCCAAGTCCTTATCATTATATAATCGCTTCCTTTAGATATTAAATATTGAGGCAATAATGGGGTTTTTCCTTTTCCTTTTGGTGCATTTATTATATATGTAGGTATTGCCATACCTGAAGTATACCCTCTTAAATACTCCATAATTTCCATTCCTTCATCTACTGAAGTATTAAAATGGCTAGTTCCCTTTACATGTTTACTATGGAATATATAGTATGGTTTTACCCTAACTTTAAGCAACTCATGATTTAAGGCCCTCATTAAATATTTATCATTATTAACTCCATTTAAAAGCACTGCCTGATTTCCTAAAGGTACTCCACTATTTGCTAACTTTTCACAAGCTTCTTTTGTTTCTTTTGTTATTTCCATTGGATGATTAAAGTGAGTATTTATATATATAGGATGATATTTTTTAATCATATCACAAAACTCATCTGTTATTCTTTGTGGCATCGTAACTAACGTTCTACTTCCTAATCTTATATAATCTACATGTTTTATACTTCTAAGTTCACTTATTATCCACTCTAACATACTGTCATTTAATGTTAATGGGTCTCCTCCTGTTATAAGAACATCCCTTATCTCTTCATTATTTCTTACATAATCAATAGATTCTTTTATAATATCTCTACTCTTTTGACAATCTTCTTGTCCAATATTTCTTCTACGTTGGCAATGTCTACAGTACATAGCACATTCATTAGTTACATTTATAATTAATCTATCCGGATATCTTCTTGTTATACTTCCTGCAGGATTTGTAAACTCTTCTCCCATTGGATCTAGATCACTTATTTCATCATCTAATTCAATATATGTTGGAATTGACATTAATTTAATTGGATCATATGAATCATTAGGATCTATCAGACTTAAATAATATGGAGAAATAGCCCATCTAAATTGACTTTCTACCTCTCTTATACTATCTATTTCTTTTTGTGTTAAATTTAATATTTTAGCTAAAGTATCTACATCTGTTATTCTATTTGATAATTGCCATTTATAATTATTCCAATCTGATTCACTTGCACCTAAAATATTTAATATATTATTTTTACGTTTATTAATTTGCTCTTCTTGTTCCAACCCTTTAGGTATACTATCCTTTATTTTTATATAGTCTTCTATTCTTGACTTTAATTCCTTTGCTCTTTCTAATGAAACTCTATTCTTATCATCCATATTCATTCAACTAAGGCCTTTTACCTTAGTATCCCCCTTCCCCATTTGAATTGTGTATATTTTAACATCTATATTGAACCTTTTCTTGCATATCGTTTTCCTATTGAAGTACATTCTATCATATTACGCCTTACTTTTCAATAAATTCTGAAAATTATATACAAAAAAATGCCTTATTTCTTAAAATAAGGCATTTTGTATATAGTTTTATAATTCTATCTCTTTTATAACTTCAACTCCATTTTGTATCATACTATTAAGAAATACTATATTCATAATCTCTGCATTATGAATATTATCAATATGATAAGTATCTACCAAATTCATAGGAACAATAATATTTTTATCTATATTATTTTGATTAAAGTAAGATTTTAATGTTACTACAAACTGATAAATACAAATATCTGTACAGTCTCCGACAACTATTATATTATCTATATTTTTAAACTTTTTATCTTCTAAGCAAAAAAATCCATTTGTTGAATTCTTAGGTATAACCTTTAGATTTTTAATAGTACTTATTTCATCTACAATTTTGCTTTCATAATCATTTTCTAAACAATGCGTTGGATAACTTCTCAATTCAATTGAATCTTTATTGTGGCTATCTGTAAAAGCTATTATTTCACAATTTTTTGCTTCTAAAATTTTGGCCAGATTAGTTATAGGATTTATTAAAGCTTCTACTCTATCTGAATAAAGTGCTCCTTTTTTTGCAAATCCATTATTCATGTCAATTATAAAAAGCATAGTTTTACTTAAATTTAATTCATTTATTTTTTTGCTTTTTAATTTTTCTAGATTAAATTTCATATTCTCAAATTCTTTTGTTAATAATTCCATACTTCCCCCTATAAAACGTTTTTTTATATAATATCAAAATTTTATTAGAACTTCAATTATTCAATATTTTTATTAGAAGTGTACTGTGCTTTTTACAATTTGTAAATCTGTCTTTCCATTATTAACTATATTTAAATTTTCAACTTCATTTATTTTTATTTTTATAATTACAACTTCTCCATTTTGAATTTCCAAACTTCTTTTATTTTGAATTTCAATATTAAAACTATTATTTAAACTATATATACAAATAAACCTATATTTATATTTTTTATCTACATAATCTTCATTTAACTTTATCTGCATTTTTGATTTAATATATATATGTTCTAGCTCTCCTATACAATTATTAGTTGTCATAAGATTAAAATCAATACCTTTTCCATAACTTATAGTATCTAGTTCTCCACTAAATGTATGTATATCAAATTTATTTAAATTTACTTCTTCACAATTTTCATGTTTTAAGATTAAATTTCCATCTAGTAACATTAATTTTCTTTGTATATTTGGAAGTTTAGTAAACTTAGATTTATCTATTTCAATAGTTGAACAACTTATCCTCCATTTAAAGTTTCCCTTTTCATAAGATGAGTTTTCAGGGTATATGTATAGCTGAGTTGTTTTTCCTCCATCCCATCTACTTACTTTTTGACCTTCTTTTTTTATAACTTTTATATTATAAGACAAGTTTTTACCCCCTATATAATTAATAGTTTTACTTAGTTAAATTATATAGTAAAATTTTTAACTATATGAGTAAGTAAATATATTTATTAATTAAAATAACAGCAAGGTTAACCCTGCTGTTATTTTAATTAATATCTAGCTCTATCTATACTTCCAAGAGCGATATGAGCTACTCCTGCTCCAACTAAAAGTGCCCCTGCCATATTCTTATAATCATTTTTTTTGAATTTATGATTTTTATTTTGCTTAGCATCTAAAGCAAGTCCTGCTGTAGTAACTGCTGCTCCTAAAACTATCGGTACCATGCCTTTTTTCATGTTAAATCCTCCTGTATTATAAGAATGTTTTTGAGCTATAATATACATAGCTACAAACTTATATTGCTCATATATAAATTTTTAATTCGGAGTAAATTTTTCATGTTTTACCTTAAAGTAATTAGAGTAAAATAAAATTATTTATAATTTTTTTTAGGAGGAATCTATGAGGTACGTAATAGTTTCAGTAACTAAAGGAATTGCAGGAGAATTTAATAATAATTTAAGAAAAGATATATTTAAAAAGTTTCAAGTTAAGTCATCTAAATTACCTGCTCACTTTACTATAAAATCCCCATTTGAATGTGATAATATATCAAGTTTAGAAAATACTTTAAAATACTTTTGTGAAAATAATAAATCAGCCCCATATAAAGTCATAGGTTATAATAACTTTGATAATAGAGTTATATATATGGAAGTATTTATGAGTAACTCTGGAAAAATAACTCATGATAAACTAATTGATGAATTAAGTAAACTAAGTTATATAAATTTTTCAGATCATGATGGTAAAGACAAAGTGTTTCATATAACTGTAGCTTCTAAAAAGATACAAAAAAACTTTATCAAAATATATAATTACGTAAAAGATATAGATTGTCACTTTGAATGTTCATTTGATAATATAAGCATTTTTAAGTGGGAAAATAATACTTGGGTATTACATAAAGAGTATTTACTTAAATAAAAAAGGAAGCCTTAAGGCTTCCTTTTTTATTTAACATTCTACTTCGCTTAGTTCAAAGTAATTATTTTCATCACTTTCAAAACTTATTCGTTTGTTTTTACTATTTTTATCTTTTAATTTAAAGTTTTCAATAAGTGATTTTAATGTCTGAGCTTGTCCACTTAACTCTTCACTAGCTGCAGCACTTTCTTCTGATGTTGCTGAGTTAGTTTGAACTACACTTGAAATCTGTTCTACACCTAATGTTACTTGGTTTATAGCCCCAGCTTCTTCTTCTGATGTTTTTGCAATTGCATCTACTATAGATGTTGTTTCATTAGTTGTTTTTATTATTTTTTGTAAAGACTCGGCTGTATTATCTACAATTTCAGTTCCTTTAGTAACTGCTTCTATAGAATTTTCAATAAGTGTTGCAGTGTTTTTAGCTGCTTCTGCTGATTTCGCAGCAAGATTTCTTACTTCATCTGCTACAACTGCAAATCCTTTACCTGCTTCTCCTGCACGTGCAGCCTCTACTGCAGCATTAAGTGCTAATATATTTGTTTGGAAGGCTATGTCATCTATTGTTTTTATTATTCTACCTATTTCATTTGATGTAAAAGATATCTCCTCCATAGCTTTAACCATTTGTTTCATTTGTTCGTTTCCTGCCTTAACCTGGCTTGCAGCATTTAAAGTTAAGGAATTTGCTTTTTTAGAATTATCTGCAGTATCCTTAATTTTATTAGAAATTTCCATTATAGTTGCAGATAATTCTTCTATTGAACTTGCTTGTTCTGTAGCTCCCTGTGCTAACATCTGTGATCCACTTGATACTTGTTCTGAAGCTGCGCCTACCTCGTCAGAAGCTATATTTATTTGTAACATTGTATCACTTAAATCATTAGTTATTCTTGAAACAGAGTTTTCAATATGTTTAAATACCCCTATATATTCTATTTCAGGCTCTACATCAAAGTTTCCAGATGCAACTTCTCCTAATACACGAACTGCATCTGTTATAATATCCTTAGTTTTACTACTCATTTTACGCATACTATTTGATAGTGAACCTAATTCATCTTTTGATTCATAACTAATATTAATATCAAAGTCACCTTCTGCCATCTTATTAGCAGCTGTCTCAATTTCTTCAATTGGTCTTTTTAAACTTCTTGTTATGAATATACACACTACCACTCCAATTATAATAGTAAGTATACTAATAACTATAGCTGTAATAGTAGCTTTTGAAGATGTATCTTGGACACCTTTATTAAATTTAATTCCACTAGCTTCAGCTTCATCATTTAATATCTTAGAGTCATCTACACATTTATTGTATGCATTAAAATATGCTGTATTTGGCTTAGTTATCTCTATAGCATTATTGTAATCACCTTTTTCTAGTAGAGCAAAGACTTTATCACATTCTTGTTTTAGAGTATCTACTGAAGTGTGAAGATTTTCAACTAGTTTTTGATCCCCTCCAAAAGATTCTTTTATAACATCTATTCTTTTATAAATACTATCAAAATCACTCATAGTCTTAGCTTTATATTGAGCAACATCCTTTTCCATAATTGCATTTCCAAGCATTCTTCCAACTGAAACTAAATCTCTACGAACCCCCATAGTCTCAGTTGTTGACTGGTATGGTCCCGTAAATAATTGATGAGATAACTTTTCAGACTGTCTAAGTTTAGATATAGTGTAAAAACTTGTAAAAGCTGTAAGCATTAATAAAATAGCAAAAGCTATACTAAGCTTTCTACCTATTTTTAAATCTTTCATAAATATTCCTCCCCATAGTTGTATTTATTTTATTGACTTCCTTAATACTTATATCCATATTTCAAGTTTTTGTAATTGTTTTCCTAAAAACTAAATTTTTAAATGTTACCAAGCCTTTCAATTATTTTTTAAACACAATAACTTTCAATAGATATAATTTATGCACTCATTATACGGATAAATATCGTTTTACTTTATATTTTATTTATTACATTTTTAAATTCTAAAGTTAATTGTATTATTTATGATATAAAATAAACTGATTTGTTATTTAAAATTAAAAAATGAGATTTTAAAATCTCATTTTTTAATTTGTTGAAATGTAATTTTCTATGCATTATTTGTTTCAAAAACATTTGAATCTTCATCTGAAAAACTTATAGATTTTTTACTATATTTATTTTTTAAATTAAACTTATCTATAAGTGATTTTAACATCTGTGCTTGTCCACTTAATTCTTCACTAGCTGCTGCACTTTCTTCTGATGTTGCTGAGTTCGTTTGAACTACACTTGAAATCTGTTCTACCCCTAATGTAACCTGTGTAATTGCGCTTGCTTGTTCATCAGATGATTTTGCTATTTCATCTACTACACCTATAGTTTTATTAGTTGTATCTATTATTTTTTGAAGTGATATGGCAGTATTATCTACAATAGTGCTTCCTTTATCAACAGCTTCGATAGAGTTTTCAATAAGTGTTGCAGTATTTTTAGCTGCTTCTGCTGATTTTGCAGCAAGATTTCTTACTTCATCTGCTACAACTGCAAATCCTTTACCTGCTTCTCCTGCACGAGCAGCCTCTACTGCAGCATTAAGTGCTAATATATTTGTTTGGAATGCTATATCATCTATTGTCTTGATTATTCTACCAATTTCATTTGATGTAAATGAAATTTCTTGCATAGCTTTAACCATATGTCTCATTTGTTCATTTCCATCTTTAACTTCATGACCTGCACTTAGTGATAATTCATTTGCTTCTTTAGCATTTTTTGCCGTGTCTTTAATTTTTTCAGAAATTTCTATTATAGTTGCAGATAATTCTTGTATTGCACTTGCTTGTTCTGTAGCTCCTTGAGCTAACATTTGAGATCCACTTGATACTTGATTTGAAGCAGTTCCTACTTCTTCTGAAGCTAGATTTATTTGTTCCATAGTTTCACTTAAGTCTTCAGTTATTTTATATACTGAATTTTCTATGTTTTTAAATACTCCAATATAGTCAGCTTCAGGATTTACATTAAAATTCCCAGATGCAATTTCACTTAAAACGTAAACTGTATCATCTATAATATCTTTTGTATTATTACTCATTAATCTCATGCTATTTGATAGTGATCCTAATTCATCTTTAGATTCATAATTAATATCAATATCAAAATCACCAACTGCCATTTTATTTGCAGCTACCTCAAGCTCCTCAATAGGCTGTTTTAAACTCTTAGTTATATATATACATATAACCACTCCTGCTAATATAGATAGTATACACATTGTAGTAGATGTTATCATAGCCTTTGATGCTGTATTTTCTATTTCTTTATCAAATCTTACTCCACGCGCTGCTTCATCCTCATATATAGCTTTTGCGCTATTTACACTATCTACGTAAGCTTGATAATATCCACTGCCTTCTGTTACCGCTATTTTTTGAGCATTAGCAACATCCCCTTTATCTAAAAAAGAGTAAATTAGTTGATTTTGTTGTTTTAAATTAGCTATAGCAGCCTCTAAATTATCAATAAGTTGTTTATCTCCTCTAGAGTTTTCTTTTAATACTTTAATGCTATTATCAATACTTTCAAAATCTTTTTGAGCTGAAATTTCATGTTCCTTTGGTTTGTTTCCAGCAACAGCGTTCATTACATTTTGGTCAATCGAAACTATATCTCTACGAACACCTAAAGCATTATTAGTTACTTGATACGGACCTCTAAATAAATCATGACTTTGTTGACTTGATTTTTTTAAGTTGAACAATACATAAAAACTTGAAAATGCAGTAATTACTAGCAAAATTACAAAAGCTAGACCTAATTTCTTACCTATTTTTAGATTTTTCATAAATTCTCCTCCCTGTAGAAATGATAAACTTATTTAAGCAAATTAAATTGGAATTATGAACTTATGTTTTAACATAAACTAAATATTTTTCGAAAACGTTTCGATTTGTTTTAAAAAAATTGATTTTAATTTTACTATGAATTGAAATTTGATAAAAACATGTAATTAATTTTTAATTTTACTAAAATATTTATTATAAAAATTTTTTCTATTAGTTTTTTACTTTCAATTAAAGCCTATTTTTATCCATTTAATGATATAAATTCATTTACATTCAATTTAATCTTTTGCTTATAAAGCTTATATTTTCTTTGAATAGTTCATATTAAATACAGCAACAATTTTTATTTCCCGAATTATATGGTAAAAATTGTATTTTATGCATAACATTTATACGGACAAAGGTTTTTTTACTTTAGATTTCAATTATATAAAAAATACCAAGTTTCTTATTAATTAAGAAACTTGGTATTTTTTATTCTTCTTCATATTCCATATAATCTTCTACTTCATGACCGCAAACAGGGCATCTATATATATCTATAAAATATTCGAACTCTTCTTTTTGTTCATTTTCTAAGCCTTCATTTATTACTTCAACATCCATTCCTTCTTCATGCTTAATCAAATCCATAACTTCAGTTATGCATTTAGGACAATACATTGTGCTCATTTACAAGCCTCCTTTTATATTTTATTTATATATCTTAACATTTTATATTTAAATTTACTACAAATTAAAATTCTATATTTATTAGTTTATTTTCATAAGCTCTAGATATAGAATATAAAACATCTGATAATCTATTTATATACTTTACAGTCATGGGATTTAAGGTTTCTATTTTATTTAGAGAAATAATTCTTCTTTCTGCTCTTCTACAAACAGTTCTTGCTATATGTAATTTACTTGATGCCTTAGTTGTGCCTGGTAATATAAACATTTCCATTTCACCAGTTTTATTCATATATTCATCTATAATACTTTCTAGATTCTTGACATCTTCTTCATTTATATTATTTTTAAACTTTTTAATATCCATTGTTGCAAGCTCTCCTCCAACATCAAATAATTTTCTTTGTATACTTCTTAGTATTTTTTTATCATTTTCATTTATATAGTTACAGGCATCCCCTATAAAAGAATTTAATTCATCTATAGTTCCATAAGCTTCTACCCTAATATCATCTTTGTCAACTCTACTTCCATCGTATAATGATGTTTTTCCAGCATCTCCAGTTTTAGTATAAATTTTCATATTAATCACTCCTTAATAAATATCTTTCATATTAATATTTATATACAACTTTTTTTTATTAAATCAAAAAGGACTAGATTTTAATCTAGTCCTTTTTTTATTTTTTCAATTCTTTTAAAAATAATTCTTCATTTTCTTTTATAACTAGTTCTCCATCTATAAAACCAACAGCTTCCTTTTTAAAAGCTCTACATTGTCCTATGCATCCAGTTTTAACATTTTCTTCTCCAACTAGTTCTTTTATTTTATTAACATCAACATTTGAACAAAATGGACATACTCTTATCATTTGTGAATCCTCCTATAAAATCATTTTCCTGTTTGTATAAATATACCCATAGCTTTTATATATAAACATAAATCTATTTTATTTTTAAAATAGTTAAACTTTTCATTTTATTCTGATTAGTATTTATACTTTTTAAAATCTAATCACTCCATATAGTTAGTGCATATACTTAAACAAAATAATATTTATCTATTTTTTATAATACCCATATTAATATATTTTATTTGTTATACCTACTAGTTATTTGTAAACTCCATTAACTATTTTATTTAAAATATATATAATAATTTTTATCTTAAATTACGACCTATTAACTTATTTTTCTTAAATTTTTTATAATTTTTGCAATTTACTGTATACTTCTTTTGAAAAAGATGTTATTATATATTCATCTGTGTATTTGTATACAAAATGCATTTATAATATTGTATATTTATTTTGGAATTATAGGAGGATTTAAAATGTCAAACGAAACAAAAGTTAAAGTTGTAACTGCTGACCCTTCAGCATTAGGACTTTTCGGACTAGCAATGATAACATTAGTTGCTTCTTCTCAAAAACTTGGATTAACTTCAAGTGTGTCTTTAGTTTTACCTTGGGCAATATTCTTAGGGGCTACTGCTCAATTATTTGCTTGTATAAATGATTTCAAGCACAATAATGTATTCGGTGCTACTGCATTTGGTGGTTATGCATTTTTCTGGTATGCAATGGGATTATCTTGGTTAATACAAAATGGAGTATTTGGTGAAAAATTAGCTGCTTCAGCTGACCCTAAACAATTAGGTTTTGCATTTTTAGGATACTTAATATTTACATTATTTATGACAATCGGTGCAATGGAAACTCATAAAGTATTATTTATAATATTTGTACTTATAGATTGTTTATTTATAGGATTAACTCTTTCTACATTTGGGATAATGGAACATGCTACTCATCAATTTGCAGCATATTCAGAGTTAGGAATAGCTATATTCTCATTCTATGGTTCTGCAGCAGCAGTTTTAAATGGACACTTTGGAAGAGAATTTTTACCAGTTGGAAAGCCATTTGGAATATTTAAAAAGTAATTTTGTAGGGTGTAAAAATTATATTCAATAATATAATTTTTACTATATATTTTAATATAAATTAAAAGAGTAAGCTATATAGCTTACTCTTTTTTTATTGTTCTTTGTAATAAATATACTTCTTTTGTAGATAATAGTATAGACTTTTAAATTACGAAAGGGTGTTTTTATGATTCTGACCAAAAACATACATAGAAATGTAGAACTTATGAAAGAACATCTTCCTTTAGATAAAAGTTTCGACGTTATCCAAAGAGAAGTTATAATAGGCGGAAAAAGTTCTTATTTATTTTTCATAGATGGTTTTATAAAAGATGATGTAGTAGAACGAATCTTATCTGGTTTTTTTCAAATATCTCCAGAGGATTTCAAATCAGTTCATGAACTAAAAGATTTTATTCATAAATATATTCCATATATAGAGGTAGCTAAAGAAAATAAATTAAAATCAATAGCTAAGGAAGTTCTATCCGGTCCCATGGCTATCCTTATAGATGGATTTGATGAAGCAATAATTTTAGATGTTAGAACCTATCCTGTAAGAGGTATTGAAGAGCCTGAAAAAGAAAAAGCTTTAAAAGGTTCTAAAGATGGTTTTGTTGAGACTATAGTTTTTAATACGGCATTAGTAAGAAGAAGAATTAAAGACCCAAGTCTTATATTTGAAATGTTTACAGTTGGTAAAAGGTCTCAAACAGATGTTGTCATAGGTTATATAGACGGACTTGTAGACAAAAAAACTTTAAAAGCTTTACAAAAGCATATAGATGAAATAAATGTAAAATCACTTGTCATGAGTGAACAAAGTATTGTAGAAGCAATTGTTCAAAGTAAATGGTACAATCCATTTCCAAAAGCTAGGTATACTGAACGGCCTGATGTAGCTGCTGCACATATATTAGAAGGAAAAATCCTACTTATAATAGATAATTCTCCTAGTGCAATAATACTACCAACTACTATTTTTGATTTCCTTCAAGATGTAGATGATTTTTATCAACCAGTTATTATAGGTAATTACCTAAGATTAATTAGAAACTTTACATTGATGGCAACCTTACTGATAACTCCATTATATACATTAGCCGTTAAATATGCATATAGACTCCCTGTTTGGCTTGAATTTATAACCCCTAAGGACCCTTATGATGTCCCTATATTTCTTCAATTTTTAATTTTAGAGTTTTCTATTGATGCTCTTCAATTAGCATCCTTAAATACTCCTGGTTCACTTGGAATGTCACTTTCCGTTGTTGGAGCACTTATATTAGGAGACTTTGCTGTTCAAACAGGATGGTTTATACCTCATACAATACTCTATATGGCCATAGTAGCACTTGGAAGTTACTCTCAACCAAGTATAGATTTAGGTTATTCTATAAAAATAATTAGAATATTATTATTAACATTAACAGCAGCATTTAACATATGGGGATTTATAGCTGGATTAATAATTACATTCGCACTTTTAGCAACAAATAAAACTATTACAGGAAAAAGTTATTTATATCCGCTTATTCCTTTTGAGTTTAGTGCACTTAAAAGATTAATCTTTAGAGTTAAGCTAGATACTGAAAATGAAGGTAAATAAAAACTAACACTAAGTTTATCTTAGTGTTAGTTTTTTCTATTATAAATTTAATCAACTTAAATACCATTGTTTTATTAATACTCTCATATGAAATTTTATAAATTCCACATAATAAATTTATAAAATTTATTTAATATAAATTTTAATTCATTTTACAATTCAAAATGGGTGTGGTATACTTAATAGGTTATTTTAAAAAAAGGAGATTATCGATATGACAACTAAGAATAAAATCGTAAATATTGCCGTTATCGCCCACGTCGATGCTGGTAAATCAACATTAGTTGATGCTTTCCTGTCTCAATCTGGAGTATTTAGAGCAAACGAAGTAGTAAAAGATTGTGTAATGGATAGTAATGATTTAGAAAAAGAAAGAGGAATAACTATATATTCTAAAAACTGTGCTATAAACTATAAGGATTATAAAATAAATATAGTTGATACACCAGGACATAGTGATTTCTCTTCTGAAGTTGAACGTGTTATAAAAACTGTTGATACAGTTATATTACTAGTAGATGCTAGTGAAGGTCCAATGCCTCAAACTAGATTCGTTTTACAAAAATCTTTAGAAGCTGGACTTAGACCAATACTTTTCATAAACAAAATAGACAAGCAAGACCAAAGAGCTGAAGAAGTTGTTGATGAAGTATTTGACTTATTTGTTGACTTAAATGCAACTGACGAGCAATGTGAGTTCCCTATAATATACGGTATAGCTAAACAAGGTGTAGCTAAGTTAGAAATGGATGATGATAGTAATGATTTATCTCCATTATTTGAAACTATAGTAAATCATGTTGACGCTTATCCTGATTATGCATCTGAGCCTTTACAACTTCAAGTATCTGCACTTGCATATGATGATTATGTAGGTAGACTTGGAATCGGTAGAGTTTATAAAGGAACAGTTAAAAATGGATCTCAAGTTTCTGTATGTAAAGCTGACGGAACTGTTGCTAGAGGAAAAATATCTAAACTTACAGTATACGAAGGACTTCGTCAAGTTGAAAAAGATGAAGCTCATGCTGGAGATATAGTAGTTGTAGCTGGTATGCCAGATATCTCAATCGGAGAAACTATATGTGACGTAGATAATCCATTACCAATGGAACTTATCCATATAGAAGAACCTACTCTATCTATGAACTTCTTAGTTAATGACTCTCCATTCTGCGGTAAGAGTGGTAAGTTCGTTACTACTAGACATATAAAAGATAGATTAGATAAAGAATTAGAAGTTAACGTTGGTCTTAAAGTTGAGCCAATGGATACTACTGACGGATTTAAAGTATCTGGTCGTGGAGAACTTCACTTATCAATATTACTTGAAAACATGAGACGTGAAGGATATGAAATTGGAGTTTCTAAGCCAGAAGTTTTATTTATAAAAGAAGATGGTAAGTTAATGGAGCCTATGGAAAGAGTTATTGTTAACTGTCCAGAAGTTTACTCAGGAACTGTTATAAATAAATTAAACTTAAGAAAAGCTATGATGGAAGCTATGGAAATAGAAGGAGATTATGTAAAAATAACATTTATAGCTCCTACTAGAGGTTTATTAGGATATAGAAGTGAATTCATAAACGATACTCGTGGAGAAGGAACTATAGTTAGATCATTTGAAAGATACGAAGAACATAAAGGATCAATACCAGGAAGAACTAACGGAGTATTAGTAGCTCAAGGACCTGGTACTACTATGGCTTATGCTCTTAGTGCATTAAGTGAAAGAGCTCAAATGTTTGTTGATCCAGGTGTTGAAGTTTATGAAGGTATGATAATCGGTATGAACTCAAGAAAAGACGATATGGTAGTTAACCCTTGTAAAAACAAGAAATTAACTAACGTTCGTGCTTCTGGTACTGATGATGCTGTTAAATTACAAGCTGCTAGAACATTTACTTTAGAAGAAGCTTTAGAATTTATAGATGATGATGAGTTAGTTGAAATAACTCCAGATTCTATAAGATTAAGAAAAAGATTCTTAAACGAAAACGAAAGATTAAGATATAATAAATCAAGACAAGCAAGTAAATAATAAAAAAGAGTCGTATATACGACTCTTTTTTATTATTAAACTTCTACGATTATAGGAAATATAGTTGTTCCTCTTTTCAATTTTCCATATAAATATCTATCTACAGATTTCTTAACTTTAGATTTAATTACACTCCACTCTAATATATTATTTTCTAAACAATGCTCTACTTCTTCAGTTACAATATTTTTAACCTGATCAATCAAATCAGTTGCTTCTCTAGCATATATAAATCCTCTAGTTATTATATCTGGTCCAGCAACAATACTACAGCCTATTTTATCTATAGCTATAACAATTGTCATCATTCCATTTTCAGCAAGATACTTTCTATCTCTTAAAACTATATTTCCAACATCTCCTACTCCAACTCCATCTACATAAACAGTTCCTACTCTAACTTTACCTGATTTCTTAGCAGTTTTTTTCGTTAGTTCTAAAACTTCTCCACTTTCTAATATAAATATATTTTCTTTTTTCATTCCTAATTTTATAGCAAGATTTTTATGATGTATTAAATGTCTATACTCTCCATGAACTGGCATAAAAAACTTAGGTTTAACTAATGTGTGTATAAGTTTTAATTCTTCTTGGTAAGCATGTCCAGAAACATGCACTGCTTCTAGATCTTTATATATAACTTCTGCTCCTTTTCTATATAATTGATTTATAACTCTAGATATCAACTTATCATTTCCTGGTATTGGAGATGCAGAAATTATAAATAAATCATTGTTATGTATTTTTATTTTTTTATGAGTATCAAATGCAATTCTAGCAAGACCTGCCATTGCTTCGCCTTGACTACCAGTTGTTATTATAGTTACTTCATCGTCTCTATAATTACTCATTTCATCTATATTTATTTTATATCCATTAGGAATATCTAAATATCCAAGATCTATTGCTACATTAGATACATTTTCCATGCTTCTCCCACTAAATACAACTTTTCTATTATTAGCTATAGACGCATTAACTATTTGCTGCATTCTATGTATATTAGATGCAAATGTCGCAACTATTATCCTCCCTTTTTTACCTGTAAAAATTCTGTCTAAAGTTTCTCCTATAGTTTTTTCTGATAATGAATGTCCTTTCCTCTCTACATTGGTACTATCTGCTAATAATAATAATATCCCCTTTTTCCCAAGTTTTGATATAGTTTCTAAATCCATCCTTCTTCCATCTATAGGTGTATAATCTACCTTAAAGTCTCCTGTGTGTAATATCCTTCCTTGAGGGGTATGTATGCATAATGCACATGCATCGGCTATACTATGTGTTACACTTATAAATTCAATCTTTAAATTACCAACTTGGACTAATTGTCTATCCTCTACTGAATTTAGACTGCATATATCTAATATATTATGTTCTTTTAGTTTATTAGATATTAATCCTATTGTTAACTTTGTACCATATACTGGCATATTTAATTGTTTTAAAATATATGGAATCGCCCCTATATGATCCTCATGACCGTGTGTAACAAACATTCCTTTGACTTTTTCTTTGTTATCTAATAAATAAGATATATCTGGAATCAACAAATCAACCCCATACATATCTTCGTCTGGAAAAGATAATCCTCCATCTATAACTATAATTTCATCGTTATACTCTATAGCAGTTATATTCTTACCAATTTCTCCAAGTCCGCCTAAAGGAATAACTTTTATTTTATTTTTACTTTTACTTTTTATTTCTTCCATAATATCACTCCTTTTCATAAATATATTGTTCCTGTTTTACTTAGTATTAATTCTTTTTTACTAATTAATTTATATATAAATATTTATTTTAATTTTTTTTAATTATTTGTTGACTTTCTTTTCTAGATAGTATATTATTATATCATAATCAATAATAGTAATGATTACTACTTTTAATTTTAGGAGGAATATTAAAATGAAAAAATTTGTTTGTACAGTATGTGGATATATACATGAAGGAGAAACAGCTCCAGAGCTTTGTCCTGTATGTAAGGTAGGCGCTGATAAATTCGAAGAAATGAAAGGCGAAATGGTTTGGGCTGATGAACATAGAATAGGTGTTGCTAAAGGTGTTGATCCTGAAGTTTTAGAAGGTTTAAGAGCTAACTTTGTTGGTGAATGTACAGAGGTTGGTATGTACTTAGCTATGAGCCGTCAAGCTGATAGAGAAGGATTCCCAGAAGTTGCTGAGGCTTATAAAAGAATAGCATTTGAAGAAGCTGAGCATGCTGCTAAATTTGCTGAATTATTAGGAGAAGTTGTAGCTGCAGATACTCAAGCTAACTTAAAAGCTAGAGTTGAAGCTGAATATGGAGCTACTGATGGTAAATTAAAATTAGCTAAAAGAGCTAAAGAATTAGGATTAGATGCTATACATGATACAGTTCATGAAATGTGTAAAGACGAAGCTAGACATGGTAAAGCATTCTTAGGATTACTAGAAAGACATTTCACTAATTAATAATTTTGTTAAATATTTTCACTCACACATCTAGGGTAGCCTTTGCATTTGGCTACTCTATTTTAATATTTTACATTTTGGTTTATAATATAATTTGATTATAAATTTGCTTTTTGGGTATATTTATTTTTAAAAATATTTATAAGTAGGTGGTTTTTTGAAATTTTCAAAACAAAGAGAACTTATATTAAATGCAGTAAGAGATACTACTGTTCATCCTACTGCAGATTATATATATGATTATTTAAAAAAAGATAATCCTAACTTAAGTTTAGGTACAGTATATAGAAACTTGTCTCAACTTGTAAATCATGGATTTATACAAAAGGTAAGCATCCCTGGGTTTCCAGATAGATTTGATGGAAATATATCTGAACATAATCATATGATTTGTGAGATTTGTGGAAATATACAAGATATCCAATGTGATACTTTAAGAAACATACCAAGCGTAATTTCAGATGAATTGGATTTAGAAATTACGTCTTGCAATGTTATACTTCAAGGAATCTGTAAAAACTGCAAAAATAAAAAAATGTAAAAAGGAGCTATAATGGATAGTTCCTTTTTATATTTTACATTTTAATCATTTTATTATATAATAAATTATCAATATATAGTTAGATTTACATATACAGGAGGTATTTTTATGGCTGTAAAAATAGTTACAGATAGCACTGCTTACATTCCTGATAGCTACATAAAAAAGTATGATATACATATAGTATCTCTTAATGTTTTTATGGGAAATGAAAGTTTACGTGAATTAGATATAACTAATGAAGATTTCTATGAAAGGATGAATAATTTAACTCAAATTCCTAAATCCTCTCAACCTATACCTGATGAAATGCTAAATACATTTACAGATTTAGTCTCAAATGGAGATTCTTTAATAGGTATTTTTCTATCTTCTGATATGAGTGGTACATTTTCTAGTGCAAATTTAATTAAAAATATGGTTCTAGAAAAATACCCAAATGCAGATATCAATATAATAGACTCTAAAACAAATTGTATGCAAATGGGATTTGCAGTTATTGAAGCTGCTAGATTTGCTTTTGAAGGAAAATCCGTTCCAGAAATTATTGACCGTTGCAATTTAGTTCTTAAAAATAGTAAATTTTTATTTTCTCCAAATACATTAGAGTATTTAAAAAAAGGAGGAAGAATAGGAAAAGCATCTGCCCTATTAGGATCTATTCTTCAAATAAAACCTATACTAACTGTAAATAATGGTGTAACATCAGTCTTTACTAAAGTTCGCACTAGAAAAAAAGCTGTCGATTCTATAGTAAAATCAGCACTTGAAGATATAGAAAGTAAAGGTCTTGGAGATATTATAGTTCATCATATAAATTGTGAAGAAGAAGGTTTAGCTTTAGCTAAAATACTAGAAGAAAAATTAAATACTAAAGTTCAAATACAATCAATAGGCCCTACGATAGGTCTTCATGTTGGTCCTGGAAGTATAGGAATTGCATATTATACAAACATAGACTAATAAAAAATGTATTTTATAAATTTTTATGTTTTATAAAAATAGAATGCCCTAATTTTAAATTAGGGCATTCTCTATGTCTATAAATTATTTTCATATCCTATATTGTCTTCAGCTACATTTTCTGATATATATGCAGCTACGTATAATCCATACATTAATACTACTATTATAGCAGTTATTAATATGATAGTCATTTTCAATCACTTCCTTCTTAACTCTAATTGTAGTTTTTTCATATGAATTTCATATGATTTTATTGTGATTTTTTATTAATGATTTAACAATTCAAAACTACGCATGTTATCATTAGCTTTGATTCTTATAAGCATCATATCATTACTTCTATTATTATATATATTATTTTCGTAACTACTACATATGTCAGCTTCTTCATATGTTATAATTATATCATCCTTTTTTTCTTTTATAGTTACATTATTGTAATATTTACCAATTTTATTTTTAAATAATATATAAGCTTCTTCATTTTTCATTAACTTATTTTTATCATTATTATTATTAATTATTCTTATACCTTCAAAGTTTTTATTCTCATTTAAAAGTAATTTATAAACTTGGTCATTTGAATCAATTTTATTACTATAAATTTTTGATTTGAAAATATTATTTGGCGTTGTAAAAATTAAAATTAATATAATTATAAATCCTATTCTTAATACATTTTTCATAAAAGCCCCTCCACATATAAATTATCTATATGTATTTAAACTTTCTAATACATCTTTATTATTTTTTAAAAAGTTAATTAATCTGTTTATTTTAACTAATGTTTCTACGCTTATAGTATGTTCTATCTTTTCAGTTTCCTCATGTATCTGATCTCTAACTCCTATTAAATATAAAAACTCTTCTATTATATTATGTCTATTTAATAATTGTTTCCCTATTTCTTCTCCCTTATTGCTTAAAATTATAGATCCATACTTTTCATGTCGTAAAATTCCTTTGTGTTGTAATTTTTTTACCATATTACTAACGGAAGATGGTCTTATATTTAAAGATCTTGATAAGTTGCTAATTTTTATATCTTTTTCTTCTTTATATAATCGATAAATCATTTCAATATAATCTTCTTCATTAGGGCTTAATTTATTATTTTTCATATATTCATTAAATGTATAAAATTGATTTATTTCTTTCAACACATCCCCTCCTAATACTCTCTTATATTTACTATATTTAATTACATATCTATATATTCTATTTTTATGTAACAAATACTCAAATTTTTTCATAGTATCTATTGTAAGAATTTTAGCTTAGGCTAAATTCTACTTTAAAATATGGAGGTATTTTTATGGTTAAACTAACTGATGTAGATGTATGCAGCACCGTAAGGGTAGAAGGACTTTTATCAGAAGGCTATTTAAGAGAAAGAATGTTAGCCTTGGGTTTAACTAATGGTGCATTAGTAGATGTTTTGAGAAAAGGTCCTAAAAATAACCTAACTGTATATAACATAAGAGGTGCGATGATTGCACTTAGGAAAGAAGAAAGTGAGAAAATAATAGTTTCATATTTATAGATTCATTTTAGGGGGGATTTTTATGGGATTAACTTATGACTCAACAAAAATAAAGTCATTAAAAGACATGTTTAATATAGATAAAAAAGAAAATCAATATATTATAGCATTAGCTGGTAATCCAAATACAGGGAAAAGTACTGTTTTTAATTATCTAACAGGACTTAAACAACATACAGGAAATTGGCCTGGAAAAACAGTGTGTACAGCAAGAGGAGATTTCAAATTCAATAATAAAGAATTTGCACTTATCGATTTACCAGGAACTTATTCATTATTCGCAGCATCTCAAGAGGAGTTAGTAGCTCGTGACTTTGCTTGCTTTGGAAATCCAGATGCAGTTATAGTTGTAGCTGATGCAACTTCACTAGAGAGGAATTTCAATTTAGCATTTCAGATAATGGAACTTACTGACAATGTAATACTATGTATAAATCTAGTTGATGAGGCTAGAAAAAAAGGAATTTCTATAGATAAAGATTTAATTGAAGCTGAATTAGGAATACCCGTAGTTTTAACCTCTGCAAGAAATGGTTTTGGAATGGATGAACTACTTAAAGCACTAGATACTGTTGTATCTAAAAGCTATAACTATAACAATAAGATGTTTAAATATGATAATGAAATAGAAGATCTACTTAGTTTAATAGAACCTGATTTAAGCTCTAATATTCCTTATATAAAATCTAGGTGGTTAGGACTTAGATTAATAGATGGAGATAAAAGTATTTATGAGTCAATAGATAGCTATATGGGATCTGATGCAAAAACTTTTGTAGACAACGTTAAATCTAAACTTCCAAATAATATAGATAAAGTACAGATTAGAGATAGTATGAATTCAACAATTTATTCTTATGCATCTGATTTATATGATAAAAGTGTAATAGTTCAAAGTAAAAATAAATTTCATAGAGATGAAAATATAGATAAAGTTTTAACATCTAAAAAATTTGGATTGCCTTTGATGTTATTAATTTTATGTACTGTCCTTTGGATTACTATAGAAGGTGCAAATGTTCCATCTAGTATGTTATCAAATTTTTTATTTAGTTTTGAACCAAAACTTTATAACTTTTTAGAAAGTTTAAATGCTCCTATATGGCTAAATGAAATGCTTAGTTTAGGTGTGTATAGAAGTCTAGCTTGGGTAGTATCTGTTATGTTGCCTCCTATGGCAATCTTCTTCCCTTTATTTACCCTTCTTGAAGATTTTGGATATCTTCCTAGAGTGGCATTTAATCTTGATCATATGTTTAAAAAAGCTTGTTGTCATGGTAAGCAATGTCTAACAATGTGTATGGGATTTGGATGTAATGCTGCTGGAGTTATAGGATGTAGAATAATAGATTCTCCAAGAGAAAGATTAATTGCTATACTTACAAACAACTTCGTACCTTGCAATGGTAGATTTCCAACTTTAATAGCTATATCCACTATATTTTTCACATACTTTATACAAGATTCATTCGCAAGTAGTCTGGTTGTATCGCTTTGTATAGCTTTAACAATAGTATTTGGTATTTTAACTACTCTAGTTGTTTCGTATATACTTTCAAAAACTTTATTAAAAGGCGTTCCATCAACTTTTACGCTTGAGCTCCCACCTTATAGAACTCCTAAAATAGGTAGAGTTATATATACATCAATAATAGATAGAACTATATTTGTCCTATCTCGTGCAGTAGTTGTTGCTATTCCTGCTGGATTAATAACTTGGATATTTGCAAATATATATGTAGGAGATTTAAGTATTTTATCACATGTAGCAAACTTTCTAGATCCAATAGCTAAGTTTATAGGTCTTGATGGCTTTATACTTCTCGCATTTATACTTGGTTTTCCAGCAAATGAAATTGTAATTCCGATTTTACTAATGTCTTATTTGGCAACAGGGTCAATGATTGAATTTGATAACTTATCAGCTTTAGGAGAAGTTCTAAAAAATAATGGTTGGACTTACTTAACAGCTATAAACACTATGTTATTTAGCTTACTGCATTGGCCTTGTGCGACTACCCTTTTAACAATAAAAAAAGAAACAGGTAGTAATAAATGGACTTTAGTAGGCTTTTTAATGCCTACTGCAATAGCATTTTTAGTGTGTTTTATATCAACATGTGTTTTCAAACTTTTCGGATTAGCTTAAATAAAAATAGATAGATAAGTATATACTTATCTATCTATTTTTATTTTTCACAACATGCAATTCCTATTATACCCGGTCCTGTGTGGGCACATATACAAGAACTTACATTAACACTTAATATTTCTTTTATTTTAAATTCTTCTTCTATTTTTTCTTTAAAAGATTTTAATTCTCCGAAATTATCCCCACATGTAATTATAACCCTTTTATTACTTAAGTCATCTCCAAAGCATTCTTTTATAGATAATAAAACCTTATTAACAACCTGTTTTTTTCCTCTAACTTGACCTATTGGTTTTACAAGTCCATCTTCAATAGAAAGTATAGGTTTTATATTTAACATATTCCCTATAGTTGCTTTTGCTAAAGAAATCCTTCCACCTTTTTGCAAATAATCAAGTGTGTCTACGGTAAAAAATACTTTTATATTGGATTTTAGTTTCTCTAAGTGGTTTATAATCTTTTCAATAGGTTGATTATTACTTATCATTTCAGCTGCTGATAATAAAAAGCATCCACTTCCAATGGATAAACTTTGAGTATCTACAATATATATATTTCCTTTTAAATCATTTTTCGCCATTATTGCACTTTGTAAGGTCCCAGATGCAGCTGACGAACCTCCTATATATAATATATCTTTTCCATCATCTAAGTATTTCTTGAATACATCAAAAAATTGAATATATGTACATTGAGAAGTTTTAGGCATATTATCACTACTTCTTAACATATTATAAAATTCTTCTTTACTTAAATCTATTCCATCTATATATTCTTTTCCATCAAATATTACTGTTAATGGAACTTCATGTATATCATATTTTTCGATTAGTTCTTTTGGTATATCAGATAAACTATCACATATTAATTTTATATTACTCATGTAAGTCCTCCAAATTCAACACTTATTTTATAATCTGATTTTATAACCTAGTACTAATAATATATCATAATTATTTTTATATTTCTATATTTTTTAGTATATAAAATAAAAAAAGGATCATAATGACCCTTTTTACTTAGCATTTCTTTGCTCTAATTTCTTTTTATCTAAATAGCTAACTGCATTAAGAGCTGCTATTTGTCCTTGTCCTGCTGCTTTTAAATATTGATATGGCTTACCTGCACAATCTCCACAAGCAAAACATCCAGGTATACTAGTTTCCATATTTATATTAACTTTTATATGAACTCCCTCTGTTTCTATTCCTGGAACTAATGCTTTTGGAGATGAACTATCCTTCATGACAAATACTCCATCAACATCTAACTCATGATTTCTTAATTTTAATTTATTAACTAATTTATCCCCTGAAATCTCTAAGGGAAAATCTTTTATAACTTCTATATTATCATTTAATTTAAGTTCATTTTTATGCATAGGAATAAAATAAGTCTTAGATGCTATTTCACTTAAAAAGTTTGCATCCTCTTCAGCTTCATGATTATAACCTATTACAGCAACTTTTTTATCTCTATATAAAGGAGCATCACAAGTAGCGCAATATCCTACCCCTTTGCCTAAGAATTCTTCTTCCCCTTTTATAGGCTTTCCATATTCAACACCTGTTGCTATTACAACTGCGCTAGCTTCGTACATATCATCTCCAGCCATTAGCGCAAAATAATCGCCCATTGCATATATATTGTTTATTTTCGCTTTTGTTATTTCTATATCCATGTCACTTAAATGAGTTTTAAATTTATCCTTTAAATCTTTTCCACTTATATCATAAAATCCTAAATAATTATCTATTGATGGAGCTTTTACTAATTTCGCACTTAAATCATCTGTGCCAAATAATATTACTTTTTTATTTCTTATAGTAGCATTAATAGCAGCCGATGCTCCTGCTGGTCCACTACCAATTATAGCTATATCATATCTCATAATTTTCACCCTCTTTATCTACTTATAAATTTAAATATATGTAAGTTAGGGTGCTAATATAACTTAGCACCCTAATAAAAGTTAATTAACATTTATACATTTAGTTCTTATAAATGAGCCTCTACTTTTGATTTTAAGCTTTCTTTTGGCATAAAACCAACTAATTTATCAACAACTTTACCATCTTTAAATATCATCATAGTTGGCACTGTTGATATTCCAAATTTTTGAGCTAATTCTAAACTTTCATCTATGTCAACTTTAACAAATTTAGCATTGCTTACCTCTTCTGATACACTTTCAAATACTGGTGCTAGCATTTTGCAAGGTCCACACCAAGTTGCAAAGAAATCAACAACTACAACTCCTTTATCTTCTTCTACTGCCCCTCTAAAGTTTCCTGTATTTACTATTTTAGCCATAATACTTTCCTCCTAATTTATATTAATTTAAACTCTTTATTATATTATATAATTCAGATTACTTTTATTCTGTAACTTTATCACATTCTATAAAAAGTATATAATTTGTATACTTTTATTATACCCATGCAATATATTTCAAATCAATTATTTTTTAGCTTCTTAGGTATATATATATCAAATTTAGTTCCTTCATTTAGCTTTGATTCTACCTTTATATTTCCTTTTAAAGTCTTTACAACCATACTTGCAATACTAAGTCCTATACCAGATCCATCAATATCCTTATCTCTGACATTTTCACTTCTAAAGAATCTATCAAATATTAATCCTATTTCATTTTCACTTATACCTATTCCTGTATCCTTTATACTTATAATGAAGTTGTTATCTTTTTCATTTAAAATAATTTTTATATTGTCCCCTTCATTTGTATATTTAAATGCATTATCTATGAATATAACTATAAGCTGTCTTAGCTTATTCTTATCTGTGATAATTTTATTTGTCTTGTTTTCAAATTTATAATCAAATGTTTTATTTTGAATATCAGCTATTTCTATATAATCACTAGATATACTCTCTATAAATTCTATTATATTAAATTCTTCTATATTTAATTTTGATATACTCTCTTCTTTTGTTAAGTGTAGTAAATCATTTACCATCTTTTTCAATCGTCTATTTTCTCTCATAGCATCTGCTATAGTTTCAACTTCATCACTTATAGAATTTTGAGGATGCTTTAACATACTCTCTAATTTTGAAGCTATTACAGCTATTGGAGTTCTAAGTTCATGCGATGCATCTTGGATGAATTTAACTTGATTATTCCATGTTCTTTCAATAGGGACTAAAGCTTTTTTTGTTAGATATAGTGCTATAAAATATGTAATAATCATTGCAAATATTGCTCCTACAAAAAATATGATTAAGAGCTTATTCAATAATCCCATTTCCGAATCTATGTTTCTTATTATTTGTATTGTATACCCTGAAATATTAAATTTCAGTTCTCTAAATGTATATCCATTATATTTATAAGTATTAAATCCTAAGTTCTCACTATTATTATATGGAATATGATCTTTAAAGTACCCATTAGGAGTAAAATACTTAACTTGATTATCTTTGTATATATACACAATATTTTTAGGATCTAATAGTTTTGGAATTGCATATAAATGATTTCTATTAAGTTGTACATTTATATATTCAAGTTCATCTTTTAAGTGATTATCTACATTTTTATATGTCTGGGCTTTGAAATATCCATATATGCATAAAGAAAATATAATTAAAAAACTACTAACAACAACCAAATTTATTTTTATAAGATTTTTTTTAGTACTTTTTATTACATCATTGTTTATCATCAAACATATACCCCACTCTTCTTTTTGTAACAATATATTTATGATATCCATATGTACTTAATTTTTTTCTTATATTACTTATATATACTTCTACAATATCTATTGTAGAATCACTATCTAGTCCCCATATTCTATCAAATATTTGCTCTTTTAATAAAATTGTTCCTTTATTTAAAAGTAAATATTCTAAAAGATTAAATTGTTTATTTGCAAGTTCAATTTCATTTCCCTCTATGGTAACCTTTTTTTTATTTAAATCAAGTTTTAAATCTTTAAATTCAAGTGTATTTTTATTGTCTAATTTACCTTTAGTTCTTAACATTGCATATATTCTAGCAACTAATTCTTCCATATAAAATGGTTTTGTCAAATAATCATTAGCGCCTATCATAAATGCCTTAACTTTATCATCCACACTTTCTTTAGCAGTTAAGATTAAAACTAAAATATCTTCATTAGTTTTTCTTATACCTTCTAAAATTTGTATTCCGTCCATTCCTGGAAGCATTAAGTCTAAAACAACCAAATCATATATATTCTGTTTTATTAAATAATAAGCTTCTTCTCCATTACTTGTACTTTCAACTTGAAAGTGTTTTTCTAGTTCTTTTACTATACTTTCAAGTAATTTTGTGTTATCTTCAACTACAAGGATTTTCATTTGTACTCCTCCTTTAAATATCTATATATTATTTTATAATAAATTATATATTTTACCAATTATAATATATAATAAAAAGAAGATAATCCAAGATTATCTTCTTTTTATTATTCTATGAATTTTGATAAATTTTCATTTGTAAATTCAATTACTTCCTTGTGTATAAGATTTAGTTCATGGAGTTCTCCATTTTTTATACTATAAACTTTTTCAGCTATTTTATCTATTAAATAAAATAACTCTTCACAATCTTTATCACTTAAATCCTCTATTTTTTCATTTATATTAATAGGTATATTTAAATCATCACTTTCAATTCCATATTTTTCTTTATTATCAATATCTTCTATCATAGCCATGACTATAGTAATAATATCATTTATACTAAATATAGAACTCTTCATTGTAAAAATCTCCTTTGATTATAATAATATTAAGTCCTTACAGTTTGTTTGGTTATACCAATTACAATTTCCGCATATATCCTGTAATATCTCTTCATTTATATTATTATATATCAAATCCATTATTTCGTCATATTTATATTCACCACAGTCTATGTTAAAATAATCCATTACTTTTTTATCCATAGTCATTACTTTTTCATTAGTACTACATAATTTCTCATCAGTGTTATTAGGGCATTTAGAACATAAATTATCTAGTCCATATATAATTTTTATAGTTTGATTTTTATCATTTTTTAAAATCTCGATAGTTCTTCTCATATTTTCAACAAATTCTTTACTATATCCTTTTCCTATAAAAGCTTTCATACATAAAAAATGATGTGGTCTTATCTCTAACATACAAATACCTCTTTTTTAAGTCTCTTTTTAACAGTTATTCCTATAGTTGTTGCTAATGCGATCTTAATAAAATCTACAAATATAAACGGCGCTACACATACCATAAACCCTTCTTTAAATCCTACTCCTGATACTATAGAATACCAAGCTGTGCCTATTCCATAATTTATGGCTAAAGATAAAATCATAACTAATACTATATAAATAGTTTTATTATACTTTTCACTTATATATCCTATTATTAGTGACATTATAGGAAAAGCCATTATAAAGCCTCCAGTGTATCCAAATATAATACCTATACCTCCACTCATTTGTGCAAATACAGGAATACCTATAGCTCCTAATAAAATATAGATTAATATTGATATAAAACCTCTTTTAGACCCTAATATAATTCCACTTATAGCTACTGCAAATACTTGCATTGTTAATGGAACTGTTGAAAAAGGAATCGGAATAGCTATTTGAGCTAGTATAGCAGTTATACTTGCAAATATCGCACAGATTATTAAATCTTTAGTATTTAAATTCATATTATCTCCTTTAGTTAACTTCATTATTTTTTAAGTTTACAATTTAAGTTTAATCAATAAACTATATATATGTCAACTTATTTTTAATATCAGTTAACACAAAAAGCTATTTTAAATAAAACAGCATTTAATTAATGAGTTTATTTAAAATAGCTTTAAATTTTTTATTTAGCAAATAATTGTAATAAAACTCCTGCTGCGACTGCAGAACCTATAACTCCTGCAACATTTGGCCCCATAGCATGCATAAGTAAGAAGTTTGATGGATTTTCTTCTTGTCCAACCTTCTGAACGACTCTTGCTGCCATTGGAACTGCTGAAACTCCTGCTGCACCTATCATTGGGTTTACTTTTCCTTTTGTAACCTTATACATTATTTTACCAAATAGAACCCCTGCTGCTGTCCCAACTGAAAATGCTACAAGTCCCATAGCTGTTATTCCTAATGTTTGAGGTGTTAAGAAAGTTTTAGCATTAGCTGTTGCTCCTACTGTTAATCCAAGTATTATAGTTATTATATATAATAATGGGCCTGTAGCTGTTTCAACTAACTTTGGAACTACACCACTTTCTTTTATTAAGTTTCCAAACATAAGCATTCCTATAAGTGGAGCTGCTGAAGGTAGTAATCCTATAACTAAAATCATTATTACTATTGGGAATACTATTTTTTCTGTTTTAGATACAGGTCTTAGTTGCTCCATTTTTACCATACGTTCTTCTTTTGTAGTTAATGCCCTAATTATAGGCGGTTGTATAACTGGAACTAATGCCATATAAGAATACGCTGCTAGTGCAATTGTTCCTAATAAATGTGGTGCTAGTTTTCCAGTTAAATATATTGCTGTAGGTCCATCTGCTCCACCTATTATTCCAATAGATGCTGCCTCTGGTCCAGTAAATGATAAAATTATTGCTCCCATAAATGCAAAGAATACTCCAAATTGAGCTGCTGCTCCTAATAAAAGAGTTTTAGGATTTGCAATTATAGGCCCAAAATCCGTACTTGCTCCTATACATAAAAATATTAGTGGAGGATAAATTCCAAGTTTGGTTCCTTGATATAAATAATATAATAACCCTCCATTTTCAGAATCTGTAGCTGCTTTCATCAAGTCAACTCCAGGCATATTAGCAAGTAACATACCTATAGAAATAGGTATTAAAAGATATGGTTCATATCCTTTAGCTATAGCTAAATATAAAAATACACATGCTATTAAAATCATTATTATTTGTCTGTAATCTACCATTGCAAACCCCGTGTTTGCAAAAAAAGTTTGTAACATTTCTAACACAGTAACGCCCCCTATTTATTCGATTATCCTATTTGTACTAAGCTATCTCCAAGGTTTACATTTTGACCTTTTTCAATATCAACAGAAATAACTGTTCCATCTGTTGGAGCTACTATTTCATTTTCCATTTTCATAGCTTCAAGAATTGCTATTACTTGACCTTTTTTAACTTGATCCCCATTTTTCACCATTATATTTACGATTGTCCCTGGCATTGGTGCTTCTACTGATTCTCCTAAACTATTTTGTGTAGTTGCAACCTCCTTTTTAGGTTGTGGTTCTGCATTTTTAAATGTAGGCTCTGGATTTTGCCCTTTTTGTACTTCTTCTATTTCAACTTCGTAAACTTTCCCATTTAATTTTATATGATATGTCTTTGCGCTCATCTTTTATCTCTCCTTAATCAAATTTATTTAATAAATTATTTTATTCTAGTTATTCTTTTTACATGAAGATTAGGATCTATTTTTCCTTCTCCTGCCATTATAGATGCTGCAAGTGCAACTACTATTTTGTCTTCTTCATCGTCTTCTTCAAAGTTTGCATTTGTTATTTCTAAGTTTTTATTTATTAATTTCTCTTTAACTTGTGGCTTTGTTTTAAAAATATATTTAAATGAAGCCAGTACAAGAGATATTAATATTAAAGTTAAAAATACTATAGCCATACTAGATATAGTTATATTAATGGCTTCCATTATACTTATCTCATTACCAAACATTAATTATCACCCATTTTCTACATAGTTACTGTTATATAGTGAATTTTATTTTCTTCACTTGATTCGTCTTTCTTTTCTGGATTGTATTTATTTTCTAAAAATTTAGGTGCTACTTGTGGGAATAATGCATATGTTATTACATCTTCATCACACTTAGCTAATACTCCAGCTTCCAACTTTATTTTTTCAAACTCAGGCTCTAGAAGATCTGCGGGTCTTACTGTAACTACTTCCTCATCTCCTATTATTTTCTTTTTAACTTCTTCATCTATAGGTGCTGGAGCTTTTCCATATTGTCCTTTAACATAATCTTTTATTTCTTTTGGTACTAGCTTATATCTTTCTCCTGTTAATACATTAAATAAAGCTTGAGTTCCAACCATCTGACTCATAGGTGTAACTAGTGGTGGATACCCAAGATCAGCTCTAACCCTAGGAACTTCCTTTAAAACATCTTCATATTTTTCAGTTGCATTTTGTTGCTTTAATTGAGATAGCAAATTAGATAACATACCACCTGGAACTTTATAATTTAAAGTTTGCGGCTCCGTTAGTAATACCTTAGGATTCAAAGTACCGTTTTCCATATACTTATCTCTTATTGGCTTAAAATATTCTGCAACCTCTAGTAACGCATCCATATTTAACCCTGGATTTCTCTCCATTTCACTAAATGTAACTGCTAAAGACTCAGTAGGTGGTTGAGATGTTCCTCCTGAAAAAGGTGATATTGCAGTATCTATTATATCTACCCCAGCTTCAACGGCTTTCATATATATCATATCTGCTATACCACTTGTACAATGAGTATGAAGCTCTATAGGTAACTTGCTTATTGATTTCATCTTCTTTACTAAATCATAAGCATTGTATGGTGTTAAAACTCCAGCCATATCCTTTATACATATAGAATCTGCTCCCATAGACTCCATTGTCTTTAATAATTCTAAATAATATTCAGTGGTATGCACATCACTTGTTGTGTAAGATATTGCACACTGGCAGTGTCCACCATATTTTTTTATAGCTTTCATAGATGCATCTATATTTCTAACATCATTTAAAGCATCAAATACTCTAATTATATCTATACCATTTTCAATAGAAAGTTTAATAAATTTATCAACTAAATCATCTGCATAGTTTCTATATCCTAAAAGGTTTTGACCTCTTAAAAGCATTTGTAATTTTGTATTTTTTACTCTTTTTCTTATCTCTCTTAATCTATCCCAAGGATCTTCATTTAGAAAACGTATGCATGCATCAAATGTTGCACCCCCCCATACTTCCATAGAATGATATCCTACCTTATCCATAGTTTCTAGTATAGGTATTATTTCTTCTGTAGTTAACCTTGTAGCAATTAAAGACTGATGCCCATCTCTTAATGCTGTTTCAGTTATTTTTAACTGATTCACTATATCCTCACACTCCTAAATTTTAAATATATATACCCAATATAATGTTTTCCTTGTTTATATTATATAATGTTTTTTTTAATTTCTAAAGTGTTTTTAATTATTTTTTATATTTTGTTAGTATATTTTTTTATTAGGTATTTTTTTATTAGGTATTTATTATAATTTAATTATTTTAATATAGTGGCAAACTATTTTAATCAATCAAATTTTTTCAAATTTTTCGTCTATTGTTGTCGTTTTATATCATTTTTTGTGTTCAATATTATTATTTATTAAATTAGCTAAATATAAAAAATAGTGTATTTAATACACTATTTTTTATACTCCATTATATTAATTAACTTACTGTACCTATCTCATCAAGAGGAAATAATCTTAAGTTTACTTTTCCTACTATGTCACTTTCACTTATAACTCCTACTTCTGAATCCCTACTATCCTTACTAACTACTCGATTATCTCCCATAGCAAAGTAATAACCTTTAGGTATAACCATATCAATATATCCATCTGTATATGAATCATTTATATATGGCTCATTACTTAATTGATCATTTATATATACATCTCCATTTTTTATAACTATATGATCTCCCGGTACACCTATAATCCTTTTTATTAAACTTTTATTAACACCATTTATATCTTTCAATTCACTTCTAAATACTACAATATCACCTCTATTAGGATGATTATTTTTGTAAGCAATTTTATTTATTATTAAATAATCCTCAGTATTTAATGTAGGATACATAGATTCTCCACTAACTACAGTAGGTATTATAAAATAGGTAACTATCAATCCCATAATAACAGCTAATGTTATTACTTTTCCCCATTCAATAGTTTTACTAATTATTTTACTCTTCAATATATTCCCCTCCATATAATTCTTTATATACTTAGGGTTCTATTTTTTAATTTTATGTCCTTTGCTTTTTTTTATGTTTCGTATACTAACTTTTAGCATAAAAAAACCTAAGATAACAATTTATTATCTTAGGTTACATGTAAATTCATTTTATTAAATAATAGGATTAATCATTCTATCTTTTAGTACCTTTTTCGATTTTTCATAATAAGTATGATACTTTTCTCTTGGATAATCATTAAATTTAGAAAGTTCTCCCTTTACACCAAATTTTCTAAAAGGTATTAGCTTAAACCTAGTATAAGAATTTAAATTTTCTATAAAGTTCAATTCTTTATTAAATATAACTTCATCATCATTTATATTTTCAATTAGTACAGTCCTTATTTCATATAACTTGCCAGAGTTAGAACATTTTTTTATATTTTTTAAAATTCTATCTATATTTACTCCCGTTACTTTTTTATGAGTATACTCATCAAAAGCTTTTAAATCTATCATAAATCCATCTACACATGTTAAAAGTTTTTCCATGTCCTCATCTTCAATGTTCCCATTTGTATCTAAAAATACATCTAAATTGGTATTTTTATGAATAATATTTGTAAATGATTTTATAAATTCAGTATATAGACTACATTCACCACCTGAAAAAGTTATTCCATCTATAAAATTTTTATACTTAATAATATAGTTAAAAAGTTCTTGAGGTGTGTAATAAGTTATTTTAGGAGATGAGTAGTTTTCACATATTCCTATGCACTCATCACAATTTATGCAAATATTATTATTATAGGTTATTTTTTTATTAATTTCATCAAATTTAAGAGCTCCTACTTTGCATACATTTATACATTTTTTACAACTTAAACATATATTTTGAGTCTCCGGATTATGACAATATATACATTTCATATTACATCCTTGAAAAAATATACTTATTCTTGAGCCTGGTCCATCTATAAAACTCATATTTATAATTTTATTAATAGGAGCTTTCATTATACATTTCTTACCTTTCTTTCTTCAATTCCATTTTTCATAGTTAATGCACCTAGAACTACAGAATCTTCTCTTAAACTCTCTCCATCATTAAATTTTTTCACATCACTTTTTTTAACTAAATAACCAGTTATTCTTACAAATTCAGAAGAATCGCTATTAATAGATAAAACTCTTATTCCACTATCTATAGCACCTTTTACAACCTTTAACATTCCATCTATATTATTTTTTGCAGTTTCGTCAAATAAGTAAATATCACTACATCCTGTGTTAAAATACTTATGAAGTCTACTTGATAAATTTATATTATCAAATATACTTGGCTCACATCCATATTTAATTCTAACTGCAGGGGTAGTATCAATATCTGATTCTAATCCCCCTTGTGCATGAACCCCATGTTCTCCATTTGTTCCCCCACAATATACAGCTTCTTCACTTTTTACTAGTTTTGCAAAAACCTTACAAATTTCTTCTGCTATATCGTTTGCATGTTCATCATGACCCATTTGTTTGCCTGTAAATATTTCAACACATTCAAATGTTCCATATATCCCTAACATAGAAGTGAACTTATTTAGGTCAATTAATCCTTCTTTTGCTAAAAATGAACTTTCAAAAAACTTAACATCTTCTACTAAATATTTTATTCTTGCATTAGTAAGCTCTCCCAATGCCTTTACTGCTTTTGGTAATTGATTGTTTATAAAATCATCATAGCTTTCACTTTCTTGTGCTAATGCTTTTAAGTTAAGTCTTGTTAGTGTATGTGCTCCTCCACCTATCCTTAAAGAGTTATAACAACTAACTACTCCATAATCTTCCCCTAAATCTGATGTCATTAATTTATGATTTACAAAATATGGTTTTATATTTTCAAGGGCAGATTCTATACCATATTTTATAAGGTCATCTGGTGTTTCTTCACTACATTTTAAAGTAACATTAGGTATAGTTTTTCTAAGCTCTCTTTCAATTTGAATAACTAATCTTCCTACTTTCGTATCCTTTGGACCTATATTCATGTGAACAAATGCATCCGGTAAATTTCTATCTATATTTATAAGTAGCATTTTTATAAGATTATATGCTTCTTTTTCACTTACAGTATTCATAAATGGTTCAAGAACATCATCAATTTGACCTACATAAACTGGATATCCTGTAATAGAAGGCACATATCTATATAATATCATTAAAGCATTTACTGCTTCATATAAATCTTTAGGTGGCTCAATATCTAAATATTCACTACCTTGCTTCATAAATTTAACATAATCAGGTAAAACGTATCTAGGTCTATAAGGTCTAGTACCTTCGTTCATATCACATAATATTTTTTTATCTAAATATAATTTTGTTTCATCACTTATTTTTAAAGGAGGTAAGGAATCCTCCGCTACCCTAGCCATATTTGCTCTTTTTTCATGATATTGCATATCCATAGAATGCAATATTTGTTCTATACTGTTCATCATTAAACCCCCATTATTGTATATTTGTTATAACAATTCTATCACACCAATAAACTTTTGTTAATATAGTAAACAATTATTTAGCAATGATTTAAATATAAAAAAACTGATTCATATAAATTACTAGGAATATTCCTATTTTCTTATATAAATCAGTTTTTATGTTTATTAATATCCTATATATAATCCTATTGTCAAAAACGCTATACAGGCTAAAATTATCATTCCAAACAACGGAGCTATAAATCTAACCCATTTAGACCAAGGTACTCTCGCAAAAGCTAATGCACCCATTAATACTCCAGATGTAGGTGTTATTAAATTTATAAGACCAGTTCCAAATTGATAGGCTGTTACTATTAACTGGCTAGACACTCCTACTAAATCTGAAAGTGGCGATAATACTGGTATTGTAAGTGATGCTAAACCTGAAGATGATGGTATTAAAAATGCCATAAAAGACTCTAATGCAAAAGATAAATTAATAAATATAAACTTAGGTAATTTACTTAATGCATCTGCTGAATAATTTAGCAAGGTATCAATTATATGACCATTTTGAGCTACTATTACTATCCCACGAGCAAGAGCAATAGCAAGCGCTGCTGATACTAAGTCTGAAGCTCCTGATAAAAATGCATCTACAATTTCATTTTGTTTAAGTCCTCCAAAAACACCTGAAAATACCCCTATCATAGAAAATATCATAGCTATTTCAGGTATATACCAGTTCATTTTTAAAACTCCATAAACCATTATTCCCATACCACATATAAATATAGTTAACACAATTCCCTCTTTTAAAGTGAATGGTTTTATATTTGATTCATCCATTATAAAATGTTTCTTATTAGCTTGATCTAGTTCATAAACTATAGATTCTTTAGGATCTCTCTTTATTTTTCTTGCATACATCATTACAAAGGATATAGATATAGATAATATAACTATAAAAATAATAGTTCTATATCCAATTCCAGATCCAGGAGCTATATTAGATAATGCCTGAGCTATTCCTACTGAAAATGGATTTATAGTAGATGCTAAAACTCCTGATCCAGAACCTAAGAAAACTGTACTAATAGCCGTTAGTGTATCATAACCTAAATTAGTCATTAAAGGTATAAATATCATATAAAAAGGAAGTGTTTCTTCATTCATCCCAAATGTAGATCCACCTAGTCCAAATAATATCATAGATACAGGAATTATAAGAACCTCTAAACCATTTAATTTTTTAACTGTATGATTTATTCCTGATTCTATAGCCCCTGTTTTATTTACAATTCCAAATGCTCCTCCTACTAATAATACAAATCCAACTACTTCAGCTGCATCTATAAAACCATCTATAGGTGCTAGAAATATATCCTTTATTCCTTGTGGATTTGCTGCTACTTTATGATATGTCCCAGGTTTTACAACCATTCTTCCATCAATTTTAACCCTTTGAAATTCTCCACTTGGTATAATCCAAGTAAGTACCGCAATTACCACTATAAGTAAAAATATTATAGTGAATGTATGAGGTATTGTTAGCTTTTTCTTTAGTTTGCCCATTTCAATTCTCCTATATTGTTTTTTCATGTAGAATTATATCATAATTTGTATATTTATTAGTTATATCTATAAATTTTAGTAATTATTTAAATTTTCATTAAAAAAGACACCTATGTGTCTTTATTTTTTTATTTTAAACCTATTTATTAATATATATGTAAAAAAAACTAAAATTCCTATAACAATTACAATTAAAGAATATTGCTTTAATATATATGTTATTAAATGTAGCTTATCTCCTAATAAATACCCTGCATATATTAAAATTGTATTCCATATCCCGATTCCAATAGTTGAATACACAATAAAAGCTATTAAATTCATTTTTATTACTCCAGCAACTATAGATATAAATGTCCTTGCAACTGGTACTAATCTAGATAACATAGTCGATACTTTATCATACTTACTAATCCATCTATATGATGATTTTATAGACTTTTTAGTACTTGGAAACTTTTTTCCTATCATATCTATAAATGGTTTTCCAAATTTAAATCCCAAATAATAATTTATTATAGATCCTATAACCCCGCCTAATATAGATGTAAGTAACACTTGAATTAAATTCATATCATATTCAAATGCAAATATACCTACTAATGGTAATACTAACTCACTCGGTAGTGGAAAATTTGCATATTCAAGAGCTACAACTAAAAAAATACTTATTAATCCATAATTTATCATAAACTGTTCTATCAATAACTTTAAATCCAAAATTACACCTCTTTTATATTAAATTAAAACCACTACTGTGTTTTAAACAGTACTGTACTTTATTATAATATCATATACATTATATATCTATCAACATAGTTATACATTTTGTACTTTATTTTTTATTGTTAATTCTATTTTTATTTTTATTTTGATATTTTTTTGTATTTTATGGATATTTTTCTCATATATTGTATTTAGTAATATTTTGAAATTTATCATTATTAGTTGTACAATTTAAGTATAAGTCATTAAATTAATGAACTTTTTTGGGGGGTATATATGTCTATAGTTATTTTAATATTATTCGCTTTATTTTTAATTTATTTTTTATCAATAATTTGTTTAAGATATAGCTATATTTCTAACTTGGCTATAAAAAACAAATTAGATTTTAGTTCTTTTCATATAAGAAAAAATATACTTAACTACGATAATAATTTCAATAAAATAACAGGTCAGATAGCACTTTCTTTATTCAAAATGTACAATAGGTGTTAATAAAAATATAAAGCGTTAATTTCATTAACGCTTTATATTTTTTATAAGGTATCTATATATGCTTCTAAGTCACTTTTTAGTTTATCAATTTCATATTCTTTTATATATATTTCTTTTGAATTTGCAAAAATTTCTTCATTTACCTTTATAATCTCATTGCTAGCTTTATTATAATTTTCAACTAAATTGCTTTGAATATCAAATTTTATATTTTCTTTAAAATTAGCGATATCATTTATTATATCTTTACTTAATTTCTCTTGCTTTAACTTATCATATATAATTTTTCCTATACCACCAGTTAATGTTCCCGCTAATAATAAAGGTGGGCAATAAGTTAACATAGCAGTTCCTATATTTATACTTTGTGCCGAAGTTCCAAGTGCTGCAGCATACATTGCCACTGCGCTTCCTGATGTTGCTCCTAATATTGCACCTGTACCTATTGTAGCTAACATTTCATTAACATTTATTTGATCTTTCGTTAAGTTTACTCTAGGTATATCTATATCACAATTTATATAGCTTATTTGTTGTGAATACATTTCTATATTTTTATCTATAATACTATTAACTTCTTTTATACAATCATCCCATTCTTTAAAAAACAATTCATCTAATTCTATCTTTTTATCATTTATTATTCTATTTATATATTCATCATTAATATAATCATTTACAATATCTATGTTTTTATTTATTCTACTAATTTCATCTTCTAAAAATACTTTATTTAGCCATTCATTTATCTCAAACTCTATTTTAGATGATATATAATCATATTTATTTTTCAATAAATTTTTATGGTTTACAAGTTCATTTTCTATCATTTCTAATGATTTTAGATATTCATAATGATATATTTTTTCCTTATGTTTAAGAGCATCTACTGAAGATGCAATACTATTACTTTTAACCTTTCCATGGTTTATAGAAGTATTTTTTATAAAATCAATAAGCTGTTCAAAATTTTTACTTAATTCATCAGGATAATCAACTATTATATCATTGTTTTTTGCTATTGCATTTGTTCCTATAATACTTTGAAACTGCAAATATGACGATACTAGAAAAAACTTTTCTATATATATTCCATACTCATCTTCTACATAATCAATTAGTTCACTGTAATCACAAGATAAAAGATCAGCTTTATTTAGTATGCCAATTATAGGTTTTCCATATGATGCCAATATATCTAATGAATGTTTAATATCTAGCTGACCAATATGTGTTGAGTCAAATACAAATAAGATAATATCTGATTTTTGTACAAAATCCATAGTTTTAGTTTCATTATCTTTAGTTATACTTTTTAGACCAGGGGTATCTACTAATACTATATTTTTTAAAATATCAGAATCTAATCCTATATTTATGCACTCATCTTCTATTTCAGAGTAACTTTCTTCACTATACTTAATATTTAATATACTCGAAGTAGCCTCTAGTACGTCTACTTCAGATACTTCATTTTGTATTATTGAATTTACTAATGTAGATTTTCCTGATTTTACTTCTCCTATAATAGCTATTTTTAATGGTTGATCTGGCTGTTTGAAAAGTTTATCTAAACTATCCATTGTTTCAATTAAATTCTTTTTTACTATTTTTTTAAAAGGTATATTAATTTCATTAGATAAACATCGTCTAATTGGAGAATCAATAAATTTATACTTTGTATTTTCTATATAATTTTCTAAACTACTCATTTTTATCCCCCCATATAACTACATTATCATAGATATTGTTTATAAATTGCATATGTTCTTTTATTACTTCAATATCCGTGTATCTATTTCTAAAAGATTTCTCAATATCATATATTTTATTTTTTTCTATTATTTCCAAAACTTTTGATACTTCACTTATAGTTTCATTTTTTAAACTTTCTATAAATCTATTTATATTAAATTTATAATTGTTAGTTAAAGATTTGTTTTGCAATATATTTAAATATAAATCTTTTTTTTCATTAATTTTCTTATAATCCTCTATTAAAGCCTTTAATTTTATAATTTCTTTAAACCTACATATGCTAACATTAAAATTTATTTCAAAATCAAAATCTTGATTTATCTTTTTATTAATTATATTTTCTAGTTGTCTTATTTCAACATTAATATCATTTTTAATTAAATTTTCAAAAGAAATATAAATTTTTACATATTCTAGTGTATAGATTTTCACTAATTCTAACTTTTCTTTTATATTTTTTTTATTTTTATTTAATTTATAAATTTCAAAATACAAATCTCTTTTATACTCATTTATATATTCAATTATTTTTTTACTCATTAGTTTCAAACCCTGTTGTTTTGATTTCACCTGTATTTTTTCTGATTTTTTCTTAAAATTAATTTCTATACTATTTTCTAAAGATTTTATATTGCTGATATCTATAAGATTAGTATCATTGTTTAATATTCCATTTATAGCATTTCTTGCTGATATCATTACAATATCCTTAAAGTTTTGTTCATACAATAAATCTACTTTTTCTATAATTTTTTGTTTATCCTTGATTTTATTTTTTATAGTATCTATTTTATTTACAACACAAATTATATTATCCTTATTCTTTTCTATACTATAATTGTGTTTTAATTCTTCTAATAATTCATAACTAGACTTTGAAATTACATTCTGACTATCTAAAATCCAAATAATTCCATCAGCATGATTATAATAATCCAGCATCCTTGAATTTGTATTTTCTAATAAGCTTTGATTCAATCCTGGGGTATCTACAATTACAAAATCATTAAGTATACCCTTCTTATCTATAAAATATCTAACTTCACATATATTAGACTTATAAATATACATATCTTCTAAAATTTTTTTGTAATTTTTTAATTCTTCTTTATTAATCTTTTTTTTATTTTTATATTTTTCAAGTTCGTATCTAATTTTATTTTTTGAGTTTCTGAATTTTATTTCTTCATTCTTTATAATATCTTTTCCCTCTTCATAGTCATAGATTCTTGAAATTTTATTATCATAAATAATCTCAATTCTTTTATTTACCCCGTAAACTAATGAATCTAATTTCCATGTATTTGGAATATCCCTAACTTCTAGAAAATGCTCCTTTATTAATGAGTTTATAAGAGATGTTTTTCCATATTTTCCTGGACCCATTATAAATAATAAAAATGGTTTTTTTAGATCTTCAATACTTTTTTTGATAATATCTATTTCATTTTTTACTTTTAAAATAAGTATATTAATTTCACTTTTTTCATCAAATACATTTAACTTTAGCTTATTTAGGTTTTTATTTACTTCTTCTACAGTGTATGATGCTTTTTTATATAAATTATTTCGATCAAAATCCATGATATTACCAATCCTTAATTTTTTTTAATTTAATACAATATAATTATATTCTTTTATAAAAGTATTATGAGATATAAATAAAAAACGTAGATATAATTATATCTACGTTTTTTATTTATATATTAAGTTAGTAAAAATGCTTTAATTGCTTTAATCTACTTGGATGTCTTAGTTTTCTTATAGCTTTAGCTTCTATTTGTCTTATTCTTTCTCTTGTAACTCCAAATACTCTTCCTATTTCCTCTAAAGTTTTTGGAATATCATCATCTAAACCAAACCTCATTCTCAATACTTTTTGTTCTTGTTCACTTAATCCTGTTAATAGCTCTTCTATCTTTTCTCTTAAGTTATGTTGTTCAACTTCATGCATTACAACATCCCCAAAATATGCATCTGAAGGTATAAATTCAACTAAGCTACTATCTTCATCTTCTTTTATAGGTGTATCTAATGAAATTATATTTTTATCTCTCTTTAGTAAATCTATAACTTTTTCAACTTCTATATCACAAGCCATAGCTAATTCATCTATACTGGGTTCTCTTTGAAGCTCTAGTGAAAGTTCTTGTTTCTTTCTTTTAACAAAATTAATTCTTTGGTGAAGATGTACTGGTATTCTAATAGTATTTTCACAGTCATCTATATATCTAGTTATACTTTGTTTTATCCACCATGTAGCATAAGTACTAAATTTATATCCTTTTTTATAATCATATTTTTCTACAGCCTTTATAAGTCCAATATTTCCAGCTTGAATTAAATCTAGCATATCGATATTTTCTTTTCTATATTTTTTAGCAATACTAACAACTAATCTGTAATTCGCATTGATAAATTCCTCTTTAGCCCCTATAAATGATTCATCTATCTTTTTTGCAAGTTCTATTTCTTCTACTGCAGACAACATTTTATATTCTTCTATTTCTTTTAAATACATTTTCATTGCATTTGATGAATTAGATGAATCACTATAAATATAATTTTCGTAAGTGTGTTCTCTTTTAGCCCCCATAATCTACCCCTTCTATCTCTAATAATTTGTTAATCAGTCTTAAAAAGTATCTGTAGTTTTTTCTATATGTTAATACTATGTATTCATGTAAAAAAAAAGACTTTTTAATTGTCAACAAATTCCTATATTTATTATTCTACATCCCTATATTAAAATCCTTGATTTTTTTTGATTTTTTTTATTTTTAACGAATTTTCTTTCTAAAAGAACAAAAGACTGCACAATGTGCAGTCTTTTATCCTCGAACGACAAAGTTAAATCCCTATTAATAAATCCTATAATACACTTGCCCCTATATTAACGGTAAAATATTAATGAGATTATAACAGATTTATAATACCATTAATAAAAGGGGTTAGTCAAGCTAAACCCCTTTTATTAATGGTATTATAAACTTTTTAAATTTACTTGTGATTGTGGTCGCATCCACAACTTCCACCGCAACATTCATGTTCATCATCATGGTCATGTCCACAACCACATTCATGACTTTTTTCATGTTCTTTAACTTGTTCTTCCATTTCAAAGAATTCTTTTACCATTACATCGTACTCTGGTAAAGCTTCCTCTGTATCATATTCTTCTCCAGTCCAATTTGCATACATCATTTCATTTCCATTAGTTAAAACTGCTCTTCCTGCTAATGTTATATTATCTACGTCTTCTAAGAAGTCAACTGCCTCTTGTGCTACTTCTCCCTGTAATGGAGTTTCTTCATCTAAACATTTTATTATCATAACAGGAGCATAGTAATCTTCACTATCTTTAACATTGACCATTATATCTATAACGCCTTCTGCACCTTCTTCAAATTCAGATAATGCTACGTCTGTATCTATCATCTCTTGTGGAACATATAAATCTTCCATTAAGTATTTTATAACTCTATCTTTTACTAATTCTTTTGACATAATATTTCTCCTTTCATCTTTTGCCAATATTGCCTTTTTATAGTATACCATATTTTTTTACATTTTAAATAATATAACTATAGAATTTAGCTTATTTACTTATATTCTAGTATTAATTAAACATATACCCATCTATATATTTTTTACTCTTTATATAATAAATATACTCTATATTATTACAAATTTGTTATTTATATATAGTATTTACATAACTTTACATTAGTAAATCATTGTTTCATATGTTATGATTATATCTATCCAAGGGGTAACCACATCCCCTAGGTTACAAATTAGTAACATTTTCAGAATTTTTATAATCAATTAAAAGAGGTGACTTATGAATAAAAGATTAAAAACATTATTATCATTAGGTGTAGTATCTATTTTAAGTGCATGTGCTACATTCCCAGTAAATGCTGCTTCAAACGAAACTGTAAGTAAAAAAGTTTACTGCAATGAAAGCGGATATAAAGAATATATATATGTAAACGTAAATGGAAAAGATTGTTTTACTCAAGTAAAACCTATGTATTCATTAATAAAAGATTTAGTAAATAATAAATCTAACTGCTTTAATGAAAAAATCCATAAAGAAGATACAATTGTAAATAAACCTTCAAATAAACCAGTAGATAGTTCAAATACAAATTCTAAGCCAGAAGTGACACCTGAAACTCCTTCTACTGAGAATAAAACATCTACTCCTAATACAAATAATCCTGATTCTAATACAAACAGTAAACCAGAATCAAAGCCTGAAACTCCTTCTACTGAGAATAAAACATCTACTCCATCTGGAAACTTTGCAAATTTCCAAAAAGAAGTTTTAGACTTAGTAAATGTAGAAAGAAGTAATAGAGGTTTACAACCACTTAAATTTAACAGTGAGTTATCAAATGTTGCTACTTTAAAATCTCAAGATATGATAGATAAAAACTATTTTGATCATACATCTCCAACATACGGTTCTCCATTTGATATGATGAAAAAATTTGGAATAAGCTACCGTGCAGCAGGAGAAAATATAGCTATGGGTCAAAAAACTCCACAAGAAGTTATGAATTCTTGGATGAATTCTGATGGACATAGAAAAAATATATTAAATCCTGATTTTACTGAATTAGGTGTTGGTATAGCTTCTAATGGTTCATCTTTATATTGGACTCAAATGTTTATAGGAAAATAAATAAAAAAGGTATAGTTTAATAACTATACCTTTTTTATTTATTAAATTGACTATTATATAACTCTGAATAAAATCCACCTTTTTCAATCAGTTCTTTATGATTTCCACTTTCTATTACATTTCCATCTTTCATTACTAGTATTATATCAGCATCTTTTATCGTAGATAATCTATGCGCTATTACAAAACTTGTTCTTCCAACCATTATCTCATCCATGGCTTTTTGTATATTAAGTTCAGTCCTAGTATCTATACTGCTAGTCGCTTCATCTAATATTAATATTTTAGGATCTGAAATCATAGCTCTTGCTATAGTCAATAACTGTTTTTGACCTTGTGATATATTAGATCCTTCTTCATTTATTATTGTATCATAACCCTTTGGTAAAGTTTTTATAAAGTGATTTGCATTAGCAGATCTAGCTACATTTTCTATCTCTTCTTTGGTAGCATTTTCCTTACCATATGCTATATTCTCTCTTATAGTTCCTTTAAATAACCATGTATCTTGCAAAACCATACCAAACATTTTTCTTAAATCAGATCGTCTCATATCTCTTATATCTATATCATCAATAAGGATTTTACCCCCGTTTAGCTCATAAAATCTAAGTAATAAGTTTATAAGTGTTGTTTTTCCTGCACCTGTAGGCCCTACTATGGCAACTTTTTGTCCCGGGTTAACTTCTAAATTCATATTCTGTATTAAAATTTTATCTTCACTGTATCCAAACTTTACGTGATCAAATACAACTTTTCCTTTAGGATTTTTTATCACTCTACTTTTCTCAATATCAGGAATTAATTCTTTTTCATCTAGTAGTTCAAATATTCTTTCTGCTGAAGCAACAGTTGATTGTATTATATTAGCTATGTTTGCAGTTTGACTTATAGGCTGGCTAAATTGTTTAGTATATTGTATAAATGCTTGGATATCTCCAATTTGAATACGACCTTTTGTTACAAGTACAGCTCCTATAACAGATACAAATACATAGCCAATATTACTTACAAAGTTCATAATAGGCATCATCATACCTGACATAAATTGTGCTTTCCATGCATTTTCATAAAGCTTAATATTTATATCTCTAAACGTATCAATTGATTTTTTTTCCCTATTAAAAGATTTTATAATCTCATGTCCTGTGTAAACTTCTTCAATATGTCCATTAAGATTTCCAATTATATTTTGTTGTTTTATAAAGTAGCTTTGAGATCTGCTTATAATTGGTTTCACAAATAAAATCCCTAATGGAATAGTTAATACTGTGACCAAAGTCATAATTGGACTTATAGTTAGCATCATTATTACTACTCCCACTATAGTTACAATAGATGTTATTAACTGTGTCATACTTTGTTGAAGTGTTGAGCTTATATTATCTATATCATTTGTTACTTTGCTCAAAACCTCACCATAAGTGTGAGTATCAAAATAGTTTAAAGGAAGTCTATTAAGTTTATTATATATATCTTGTCTCATATCATATACAGTTTTTTGAGCCACTGAAACAATTATATATTGTTGCATATAATTAAAAATTGAACTTATTATATATAAAATCACTAAAATTATAAGTATTTTATATATAAATGTAAAGTCAATTCCTCCTTGTCCTTTAGCTTTTAACATTACTCCTTCAAATATTTTAGTTGTTGCTTGTCCAAGAATTTTAGGACTTATAATAGAAAATATAGAACTTAATATAGCAGCTATAATTACCAGGATTATACTTGATTTATATGTTTTTAAATACATTATTAATCGTTTTAATGTTCCTTTAAAATCTTTTGCCTTTTGAGTTGATATTTTATTAATTGAGACTTGATTGTTTTTACTCATATTATATCTCCTCCTTAGACAATTGAGAGTATACTATTTCTTTATAAATATCACAGGTTTCTAATAATTCTTTATGAGTACCTATTTTTATAACCTTACCTTCATCCAAAACTATAATTCTATCTGCATTGATAACTGTACTAACTCTTTGTGCAACTATTATAACAGTTGATTTTTTAGTTTCTTCTTTTAAAGCTTCTCTAAGCTTTTTATCTGTTTTAAAATCTAATGCTGAAAAACTATCATCAAATATATATATTTCAGGCTTTTTTACAATAGCTCTGGCTATTGCTAGCCTTTGTTTCTGCCCTCCTGATACATTATTTCCACCTTGTGCTATATACGAGTTTTCTCTATCTTTTTTTTCGTTTATAAACTCTTTTGATTGAGATATATCTATTGCACTTTTTATATCATCATTACTTGCATCATCATCACCATAAACTATATTTTCTTTTATAGTTCCTGTAAATAAAACAGATTTTTGAGGAACATAACCAATCTTATCTCTTAATACCTTTAAATCCATATCTTTTACATTAATTCCATCTACTAAAACTTCACCTTCATTTACCTCAAATAATCTGGGAATTAATTTTATAAGTGTTGATTTCCCAGAACCAGTACCTCCAATTATAGCTGTAGTTTCCCCTGGTCCACTTTTAAAATTTATATTATCTAATACTTTTTCACTATTTTCATCATAATAAAAACTTACATGTTTAAACTCTAAATATCCTGTTTTTTCTGTTTCCTTTATAGCCTTTTCTTTACTATATATTTCTGATTTTTTTCCTAAAATCTCATTTATTCTATCAGCTGATGCAGATGCTCTTGGCACCATAACAAACATCATAGACAACATCATAAGTGCGAACATAATCTGTGTTAAATACTGTATGAATGCAATTAAATCGCCAACCTGCATATTACCCTTATCTATTCTTATGCCTCCAAACCACACAACAGCAATTATAGATAAATTTACAAGTAACATCATAATTGGCATTAATAATGTTATAGTTCTATTAGCTTTAATAGCTATATCACTTAATTGAAAGCTAGATTTTTCAAATTTTTGCTTTTCCAGTTCATATTTATTAAATACCCGTATTACCCTTATTCCTGTTAAATTTTCTCTTAAAACTCTATTTAGCTTATCTACATTCTTTTGCATTTTTTTAAAAAGGGGTATGGCTTTACTAGCTATTAAATATATGCTTAAAATTAATATTGGAATTGAGACTAAAATTATTAATGATAATTTGCTATCTTTTCTTATAGCCATTATCGTCGCCCCTATAGCAACCATCGGTGCATAAAGCATCATCCTTAACATTATAATCAAAACTTGTTGTATTTGGGTTACATCATTTGTAGTTCTTGTAATTAAGGAAGATACCCCTAAATCATTTACCTCTTTTAAAGAAAATGTTTCAACCTGTTCAAATACTTTTTCTCTAATGTCTCTTCCAAATCCCATAGCTACTTTAGCTCCAAAATAACTAGCTAATATAGTAGCTATAACACCTATTAAGCTTACTCCTAACATTATAAAACCAATTTTTAAAATATAAGCCTTATCATTATTTATAATTCCAATATCCACTATATTAGACATTAAGTTTGGCAAGTACACATCACATAAGGCTTGTATAAATACCAATAAAAATATAATTACAACTACCCATTTATATTTTTTTAAATTTTTCAGTAGTTTTAACATTATAGCGCTCCTTTTTTCTAAAGTTGTATATTTATAATAGAAATATTTTTTCCCTTTATTTCAAATTTACACCTATATAAAATTTATTTTTGGTTCTAATTTTTATTAAATTAGTAATATACATATACTATTTGAGTTAGTTGACTAAAAATGTTATAATTTTGTAATCGTCAGAATCTAAAAAATGTTTTATTATAATAGGTACCTGTTTAAATTATTTTAAAGGAGATTGATTATGAGTATAAAAAAGAAAATAATTTCAATTGTTATATGTAGTACTATGGTTCTAGGAAGTATAAGCTTAGTATTTGCAGATTCTTCAAAGGTTGTAACTTTGGGAGCAAACTTAACTCCGGAACAAAAACAAACTATGCTAAAATACTTTGGTGTTAATAAAAATGATGCTGTAATTTTAGATGTTAATAATCAAGAAGAAAGAAAATACTTAGAAGGAATAGCCCCTGAGTCTCAAATTGGTACAAAGACATATTCTTGTGCTTATGTTGAGCCTACAAAGCCTGGAAGCGGTATAAATGTAAAGACAGCTAATATAACATGGGTTACTTCATCTATGATAGCAAGTACTCTTGCAAGTTTAGGTATAACAGATGCTAACTGTGTAATAGCTGCTAATTTCCCAGTAAGTGGTACAGGAGCTCTTACTGGAGTTATGAAGGCTTATGAAGATGCAACTGGAAAACCTCTAGATGAGAAGAAAAAAGAAATTGCAACAGAAGAGCTAGTTGTAACTGGAGATTTAGGTCAAGATGTTGGTAAAGATAAAGCAACAGGTATAATTAACGATATAAAAACTCAAGTTATAAAAAATAATACTAGTGATACGGTTCAAATAGCAGATACAATAAATAATATAACTAATAACTATAATGTAACTTTATCACCAGAACAACAAAAACAAATAGAAAATTTAATGTTGAAGATATCTAAACAAGATTATAATTATAAAGAGATGAAAGACGCATTAGAAAGTGTTTCTAACACTGTTAATGACCACTTAAAAGAACTAGGTGAAAGTGTAAATAATTCAGGTATATTAGATACTGTAAAAGGTTGGTTTGATGGTATAGGTAATTGGGTCTCTAACTTATTTGGTGGAGATAATAAGGACTTAGGTATATTAGAAAATACAAATGATAAATTACTTGGAGATAATGCAAAAATAGATGCAACTGACAAAAATGCAATAAACTTACCTTCAAACGAAGAAGTAGAAGGTTTCTTTACAAAAGTTTGGAATTGGTTTACAGGTCTATTTAATAATGAACCTAAGAAAGAAGAAAGTACAGATAATAGCAATTCTCAAAGTGAAAATACTAATAACGAAAGTAATAACAATGAAATCAATGATAATGAAAATGCTACTAATTCAGAACAAAGTTATGATTTAGAAAATAAAGATAATAATGCTAATCATAATAACGACGTTAATAATATAAATGATGCTAATTCTCAAATCGATAATAACACACAAAAAAGCAATTAATTTTCACTAAAAAACTCCATTATGATAATTGTTGAAATTTACAATTATCATAATGGAGTTTTAATTTTAATAATTAATTTTATGCTAAAGTCTTAGCTAACTCTTCTTCACCTAGTATACGTGTAATTCTTACTCCAAAACTATCATCTACGATTACAACTTGTCCATATCCTATCATTCTTCCATTTACAGTTATCTCTACTTCTTGATCTTCAAATGTATCTAACTCTATTAATGATCCCTTTGATAACTCAAATATATCTTTTAAAGCTATTTGAGTTCTTCCTAAAATTGCACTTACCTTAAGTTCTATGTCTAATACTCTATCAAATTTTTCACTCATATTTTTATCCTTCTTTCTTTACACAATCTGTTATCATAACACCTTTTTTATTTTTTATAAGTCCAAGTTTACATTTAAATGCACTTGACCCACCTACATGTAAATCCATATCTCCATCTACTTTTGTATCTAAAGTTATAACATCTCCAACTTTTAAATCTAGTAGTTCTTCTACACTTACTTTCGTTCTCCCTAATATAGCTACCATGTCTGTGCTAGTTCCACAAATCTTATTATATATTGCATTTGTAAATTCAAAATCATACTCTATTGATTTACTCTTAAAAAGCCTCTTTGGCTCTAATTGCTCAAGAACTGGTTCCATACAGCTATATGGATTACAAAAGCTCATTCTTCCAACTTCTTTATCTCCATCCATCATCTTCATGTGAGAAATTACTACGGATTCACTTATTGGATATTTTTTACTTGATCCAACATTTGTATAGATATGAGAAACTTCTCTATTTTCACATCCTTCAAATATGTACATCTTTGTCAAAAATTTACTTCCTACATATGATATAAGTTCTCTATCTACTGCAGTAAGTTCCCTTTTAGTATCTCCAAACTCTCCATCTCCTCCAAGAATTAGGTCTATAAAAGTCAGAGCTACACTTTTATCTAGTTGGTATATTAATCCTTTTACTAATGGTTGTATAGCATGTTCTACAATCACAGAGTCATTTGATATCATATTCATAAACTCTTCATAATTTGTTTGTTCTATTCTATCTAATTTACATACTATATTTGGTCTTTTTAATTCATAAGTAACAAATAAGTTTATACTCTTACAAAACTCCTCTGCTATTACAGATAAAAATCTCATATTTCCAGTAGAATATCTTTGTGGTTTTTTAAAGTCATATACAGTTACTTTTTGTTTCATAATTTCTTTTTATATCTCCTATATAAATTTTCGGCTTCATTTGAAGACTATTTCCCATTTAGCTTATTATATAAACTAGCTGAATAGCTTTTAATTATTCATTAGTCACTGACTTATAACCTATTTTTAATAGGTTATAAGTCAGTGACTAATGAATAATCCAATTTATTATACCTAATTAATACTACACTTATCATATTTTATTTTCACTTTATTTTATTATTAAATATTTATTATTTTTCATTGTAAAAGGAATATAAATTCCTTTTACAATGTTTATTAATATTAGTATTTTATAATTTAGCTAAAGCTGAAACTATAATTTCTTCTTTAAAAGGCTTTACTATAAATCCTTTTGCTCCATATATTATAGCTTCCTTCATTCTAGCTTCTTGACCTAAAGCAGATACCATTACAATCGATGCAGCTGGATCTATTTTTTTAATTTGTCTTAGAGCCTCTAGTCCATCCATCTCTGGCATAGTTATATCCATTGTAACTACTTCTGGTTGTAGCTCTTGATATTTTTCAATTGCCATTAACCCATTTTCTGCTTCTCCAACTATTTCAAATCCATTCTCTTCAAGCATTTTACGTATAGACATACGCATGAATGCTGCATCATCAACTATTAATACTCTTTTCATAAATTTTCCTCCATTTATATAACTTATATCATTTTTCTATATACTGATGGTTTTACGCGCTCAAAATCTGTTTTTAAGTTTGATAGATTTTCAGACATACCAATTATTAAGTACCCACCTGGTTTAAGTGCATCATATAATTTTTTTGATAAATTTTGTTTTGTTGGGTTATCAAAATAAATCATAACATTTCTACAAAAAATCACATCATATTTATTTCTTTCCCAACCTATACTATTATTTAAATTAAAATATTTAAAATCTACTAGGCTTTTTATACTATCACAAATCGCATAGTTTCGGTTATCAATTTGTTGGAAAAAATTTTTAACCCAAGCTTGTGGGAGTTTATCTATTTTATCTTGCGAATAAACACCTGATTTTGCTTGCTTTAAAACATTATTTGAAATATCTGATGCAGATATAGATACTTTCAACTTAGTATTTCTTCCAAATACAGATGATGCTAACATGGCAATACAATATGGTTCTTCTCCAGTAGATGAAGCTGCCGACCAAATTTTTAATCCACCTACTCTAGGCTTTTTAAAATGCGGTAGAAGTACTTCATTTCTTAAAAATTCAAAATGTTGTTCTTCTCTCATAAAATAAGTAAAATTAGTTGTTAACTTTTCAACTAAAATAGCAGCTTGATCTCCTGTCTTATCTAACATTAAACTATCTATGTAACTTTTAAAATCTTCAAATCCTAAACGCTTTACCATCAATACCAATCTTGTCTCAATAAGTGTTCTTTTATTTTCAAGATTTATCCCATAATTATTATACATAAAAGTTTTTAATCGTACAAAGTCTTTATTCGTTAATTTCATTCTTTATATCCTCTACAATTTTCATTAATGAATCACAATCAAGTATTAACTGTACTTCATCATTTATTTCACTAACACCTTTTATGAAATTTTCTTTAGACTCATCATTGTTTGAATTCATATTCATGCTCTGAGTAGGTGAAATATTTATAACTTCATTTACTGCATCGACTATTAATCCAATCTTATTTGAATCATTTTCAATAATTATTATACAGGTTCTCTCATTGTACGCTATTGGTTCCATGTCAAATCTCATTCTAGCATCCATAACCGGTATTATTGTACTTCTTAAGTTTATAATACCTTTCATATAGTTTGGTAAAAATGGAACTTTCGTTATAGGTAACATTTCGATAATTTCAATAATATATTTTGATGATAATGCATATTTTTGGTTGTTTATTATAAATACCATATACAAATCATCAATTTTATTCTCTATTATTTCCTCATTAGCTTCCAAAACAATGTACCCTCCTTTTAAATAAATTTTTCACTTTTCCCAACACTTTTAATTAATAATTTATTCGTATTTGTATCAAAAACAATAGTTCTTCCACAAGATCCTAATACATCTTCTGAAACAATCATTACCCTTAATTTGGCTAATGTTTCTTTACATGCCTTCACATTTTTTTCTCCAATAGTAAATATACTATTTGTTGTATTTTTAAAGCTAAACATATGCGCCCCTCCAGCTATTTTAGCTCTCATAAATCTAGTATTTGCACCAGCTTTTTTCATTTCTTCATATAGCAAGGTAATACCAGTATCCGCATATTTAGCTTTATTAACAAGTTTTTTATCATATTTTGATTCAGCAAGTAAAATATGAACTAGTCCTGCAATTTTATTTACTTCATCGTAAATTACTACTCCACAACAAGATCCAAGTCCAATTGTAGATATTCTGTCAGGAGCTTTTACAATGTTAAAATCTGCTATACCTACTGTTATTTTTTCCATCAGCTATTCTCCTAATCAGCAAAACCTAATGAAGATAATAGCTTATTACATGACTCTACTTTAGGTATAAAGTAGTACTTTCCATCTATTGATCTATCTGCAGTAAAAAATTCAGTCTCAATGCATAAAATAGAATCTGAAACTGGTCCATATAAAGACATAGGTAAATTCATAATAGCCATAACCATATCTACGCTAAAATACGGAATTGATGGAGTTATACTTAAGTTAGTCATATCTGATATTGCAGTTAAATAAGTTCCACAAAGTATATTGCATATTTCTCCTATTGAACTTAATTCTTCACATACTGCATTATAGTCATTTTTATCACATGTAATTTCTTTTCCTGATATTCTTGATAATAGATTAAAGGCTGAATCAACTTTCATTATAACCATGATAAAGCCTTCCATATCTCCAGAAAGTTGTAAAACAGTTCCTACAACTAACTCTTCTGGAGAGCTATAACTATTAGTTATATCAGAGAATTTAATCATATCACTTTTAGGTATTCCTATGTCAACTAATTCATTAAGCATTATAGCTAATGAAGATGACGCATTACCTGAACCTATATTACTAATCTCACGAAATACATTCAATTTATCACACTCAAATTTCATATATACCTACTTTCTATCTAATCATTAGATTTTACAGTTGATTGTCTTCTTTTTAATTGATTTAATATTGAATTTGGAATCATTTCTAAAGAAGTTTCTTTAGCAACGGCTCCAATATTTTTTGCAGCCATAGGCATTCCATAAACAACACATGACTGTCTATTTTGTCCTATTGTATAGCCTCCAGATTCTTTTATATCAAGCAATCCTTTAGCTCCATCAGATCCCATTCCTGTTAAAATTACTCCTATTGAATTATCTTTTGCAACTTTTGCTACCGATTGAAACAAGTAGTCCACTGATGGACAGTGTCCACTTACTTTCTCTCCTTCGATAATTTCTAATACATACTTATTATTCTTTTTTATAATACCCATTTGAAAACCACCTGGAGCAATATAAGCGTGTCCACTTAATACTTCCTCTCCATCTTTACCCTCTGATACATTTATTAAGCATTCTTTATTTAATCGTTCTGCATATCTTTGGGTAAATACAGGTGGCATGTGCTGAGTAACAACAATTCCTGGTAATCCTAGTGGTAACTGTTTTAATAACTTCCCAACAGCTTCTACGCCTCCCATAGATGCTCCTATAGCTATTATTTCTTTACTATTGTTTTTTCTTATACCTATATTGTTAAGTATATTGCCTTTATTTATTATTTTAGAAGTATTTGTTTTGGTAATACTTTTTTCTAATTTAGCAACTGATGCTTCTCTAATTTTCGATGCTAAATCAATAGAAAAATCTTTCATAGTATTTGCAGTTGGCTTTTCTACAAATCCAACTGCACCTGCACTTATTGCTTCAAAACATCTCCCATCAGCCCCACTAATAACAATGGTTGGAATTGGACATTGATCCATTAAAATTTTTAAAAAATCAATTCCATTCATACCTGGCATTTCTATATCTAGGGTTAGTACATCTGGTCTAAGTTGTAAAATTTTATCTCTTGCTTCATATGGATCTTTAGCAGTATCAACAACTTCTAGGTCAGGATTTTCTTGGAGATAATTTTTTATAATACGTCTAAACATACTGGAATCATCAACCACCAGTACTTTTATTTTTTTATTACTTTCCATAGACCGGCTCTCCTTTATAATATCTTATCTGCTTTAATTAACAGTTTTAATGTTTATTTTCAATTTTAGGTAACTTCGTCTACAGTGTTTATTTATACTAACTCCATTTATAAATTTATAATGGCGTTTACATCAAATATTAAACTAATAGATCCATCCTCTAAAATAGAGCAACCTGATATATAAGAATGAACTTTCTCAAATTGAGTCAGTAATGTAGGTACAGGTTTTATAACAACTTGTTGTTGACCAATAATGCTATCTACTATTATACAAACATTCCCCATCTCAGATTCCACTAAAATCATTATACCTTCATCTGTTTTTTTATTATCTAAACCTAGTATCTTTGATAATCTACGAATCTCGTAACAATTTCCTCTTATTATACTATGTTCTTCTCCATTTGGATTTTTAACAATTTCATATGCACCTTGTCTAAATACTTCTTTTATATTAAGCGATGGTATAATAAATATTTCATCACCTATTTTTACTTTCATTCCATCTACTATTGCTAATGTCAATGGAATACGAAGAACTATCATAGTACCTTTTCCATGCTCACTATCTATTGTTATAGATCCTCTTAACTTACGGATGTTTGTATAAACAACATCCATTCCAACACCTCTTCCAGAATACTCACTTACAGCTTCTTTAGTTGAGAATCCTGGTGCTAGTATAAAGTTGTATGCTTCTTTATCACTTATATCCTCTAGACTTTTATTTGTAATTCCTTTTTCAATTGCCTTTTTTGCAATGGCTTCTTTATTTAAGCCTCTACCATCATCTTTTATAACTATTACTACATCTCCTCCAGTATTTTTAGCTTCTAATACTATAGTAGCTTTTTCTGGTTTAGATGTTAATTTACGTTCTTCTGGAGTTTCTACACCATGATCCATACTATTTCTAATCATATGCATTAAAGGATCTGAGATATTTTCTAATATATTTTTATCTACTTCAGTCTGTTCTCCAATTAATTTTAAATCTACAGACTTTCCAGTTTTTCTACTCATATCTCTAACAACTCTTTGCATTTTTGTAAATGTAGAAGATATAGGTACCATACGAATAGACATAACCACATCTTGTAATTCATTTGTTAACTGATGCAATCTTCTTGCTTGTTTTTCAAAATTATCTCGATCAAAATTCTCCATCTGAGATTGTTTTTCTACCATAGATTCAGTTGTAACAATCTCTCCAACTAAATTCATAAGTGTATCAATCTTATTTATATTTACAGTTAAATAACTATTTTTATTATGTGAATGTTGTTGAGTTTCTTCAGATTTAGACGGTTTTTCCTTAGTTTTTTTAGTTTTATCTAAGCCTACATTTTCTTTTTTAGCTTCAACTATTTTTGGTTGAATTTCTTTAGTTTCTATTTCTTGTTCTTTAGCTTCTTCAACTTTAGTTTCTTTTACTTCTATATTATCGGCTTTAATTTCTTCAGTTTTAGCCTCTTCAACTTTAGTTTCTTCTGAACTATTTATATTTACTATTTTAAATATATCCCTAAGTTCATTTTCATCAGTTACTTCTTTAACTTCTAAATCTTTTAGGAACATAGTTTCACAAACACACTGTTCGATGGCTTCTTTTTCTTGTGTTGTTTTTATATATAGTTTAAATCCATCTTTTATAATAACATCATCACAGTCTGAATCTAAATCATCTGGTATAGTCTTAATAAAGCTACATAAACTTTGGATAGTTGCAATTACTCCAAGTGATCTAATACTTTCCATTGCACATCCTTCTTCAAATAAAACTCTTATATAAAAACAATTTTCACCTTCAGCTAGAACATTCTCAGTCTCTACCGATTCTGATGTAACTTCTAAGTCTAGTGCTACTTCTTCACTAGCCCCATTAGCCTCTTCCTTTAAATCTTTTAATAATTTAGAAACTCTATCATGTAATTCATCTATGCTAGCTTCTGGTAGTAACCCATCTTGAACATTTAATATTTCTTCTTTTAAAAAGTCAATACTTACTAAAACGACATCTACTATCTCTTCCCATTTACTGCTAGAAACTTCAAGTCCATTACGTATCTCATCAAAAACATCTTCTATACTATGTGTAAGCTTAGTTAAACTATCATAGCCCATCATAGCTGATGATCCTTTGATCGTATGCATTGCACGGAAAATTTCTTCAATTTCCTCTTTTCCAAGTTCCCCTGTACCTGATTGACCTACAAGTAGGATTTCTTCTAACTGTTCTAATAATTGCATATTTTCTTGAACATAAAATTCATTTAAAGAATCCATTCCGCTCATATCGTTTCTCCTTTTTTTATTAATATATAATATATTTTAACTTTTGTATTTTTAAACAAGTTTTTAAAAATGGAAGCACAAAAGCTTCCATTTTTAAAATAATACATAAGTATTAATCAAGTTCATTTCCTACAAAATTAACTTTATCATTATTAAAATCTATACTTTTGCGAGAATCATTTATATTTTTTAGTTTGAAGTTTTCAATAAGTGATTTTAACATCTGTGCTTGACCACTTAGTTCTTCACTAGCAGCTGCACTTTCTTCTGATGTTGCTGAGTTAGTTTGAACCACTTCTGAAATTTGTTCAACTCCTAATGTAACTTGATTGATAGCATTTGCTTCTTCATCAGATGCTTTTGCTATCTCATCAACAACTGAAATTGTTTTATTAGTTGTGTTTATTATTTTTTGAAGCGATTGAGCTGTATTATCTACTATTTCAGTTCCTTTTCCAACAGCATCAATAGAGTTTTCAATAAGTGTTGCAGTATTCTTTGCTGCTTCTGCTGATTTAGCAGCAAGATTTCTAACTTCATCAGCAACTACTGCAAATCCCTTACCTGCTTCTCCAGCCCTTGCTGCTTCTACAGCAGCATTTAGTGCTAGTATATTTGTTTGGAAGGCTATATCATCAATTGTTTTTATTATTCTTCCTATCTCACTTGATGTGAATGAAATTTCTTCCATAGCCTTAACCATTTGTTTCATTTGTTCATTTCCTTCTTTTACATCACGTCCTGAACTTAATGTTAAAGAGTTAGCTTTTTTTGCATTTTGCGCAGTATCTTGAATTTTTTCAGATATCTCTGTTAAAGTTGCTGATAATTCTTGTATCGCACTAGCTTGTTCAGTAGCTCCTTGAGATAACATCTGAGATCCACCAGCTACTTGATCTGAGGCTGCTCCGACTTCTTCTGCAGCTAAATTTATTTGAGACATAGTCTCGCTTAAGTCATTAGTTATTCTAACTACTGATTTTTCAATATCTTTAAATACTCCTATATATTTAGCTTCAGGCTCAACATTAAAGTTTCCTAATGCAACTTCTCCTAAGACACGTACAGTATCATTTATAACATCTTTAGTCGTATTGCTCATTTGTTTCATACTATTAGATAATGATCCTAATTCGTCTTTAGATTCATAGTCTATCTCAATATCAAAATCACCTTCAGCCATTTTATTAGCAGCTTTTTCAATATCTTCAATTGGTTTTTTTAAGCTCTTTGTCATAAATATACAAATTACAGCTCCAATTCCTATAGATACTATACTAATTGCTGTAGATGCAAATATTGCTCTTGAAGATGCATCTTGTATTTCATCATTAAATAAATTTCCTCTTTTATCAGCTTCCTTATTAAAAGTTACAGCCGCTTCAACACTTTGTTCATAAGCATTTCTATATTCAGTGTTATCATCAGTTATTTCTTTAGCTTTTTTATAATCACCAGACTCTAAAACTGCAAATACATTATTATATTGGTTTTGTAAGTTTTGTGTAGTCGATTTAATAGAATCAACTAAGTTTTTATCTCCTCCAAAACTTTTACTTATTTTCTCTACTTTTTCATAGATAGAGTTAAAATCTGATTCTATTCCAGCTTTATATTTACCTGGATTTTCTCTTAAAATGGCATTACTTATTTCTCTTCCTATAGATACTAAGTCTCTTCTGATTTCCATGGAATCATTTGTTTGCTTATACGGTCTATTAAATAAAATACTACTTAAATCTTCTGCTTGTCTTAATTTTGATATTGTATAAAAATTAGCAAATGTAGTAATCATCAATAATACAATAAAAGCAATACTTAACTTCCTACCTATTTTTAAATTTTTCATAACCTTCCTCCTAAGTTGTCATTTCTTACTTTAATTACAATATGTCTCTTTAATTTTAATTTACTTTAAACTTCATAGGGACTAAATAGGTAACATACAGTTTAATATTTAAATTTTTATGATTCCTTTTAGCTTAATTTACAATTTCAATTTTATCTTTTCAATAATTTATACTACATATATATATAGCTTAAGTTTTCAGTTTTTATATTGTAATTTAATTTAATAATTATAATTCCATTTTTTCTCTACCGTTAATATTTTTTTACTAATAATTTATACGGATATCAAAGTAAATACTTTAGATTTTATGTTATAAAATATTTGAGTTAAATTTAAATATAATTAAAATATTTCATAAAAAAATAAAGTGCATGTATTCAATTGAATACATGCACTTTATTTTTTTATTTTTTTGTATTTGAAGGCTTCATACCTAAAAATTCATTTACATCATTTATCATTTTTTCAAAGTCACTTTTTGCAGTATTGTCAACTTTTACTAAATCATTTAAACCTCTTCTAAACTCTACCTCCGACTTACTCATTAAATCATTTGGTACTTCTTCTAGCTTTTTACTTCTAGATTTTAACTCACCTATAACTTTATCTCCTTCTTTTATAAGTTTGTCATTCATTTCTTTTAACTTTGGATCATCTGTTTTAACCTTTTTTAAAGAATTTACAAATTCTTGTAATTTTACTTCGCTATCTTTATATGATTTCTTTAGTTCATTTAAATATGCTTCATTTCCTGGGTAATCCTTTGTTGGTTCTTCTACTGCTATATCCTTATATTTACTATAATTTTCTAATCTTGCTATATTAGTGTCGTATAGTTTCCCAAACTCTGTTTTATAACTTTCTAAAGTCATATTATCTCTAGCTTCAGTAGTAGTTTCTGTTTTTGCTTTTTCAGTTGCTTTTTTTTCTTCTGTTTTAGTTGTACACCCTACTGTTCCAAATGTAAGCAAACCTATTAATCCTAGTGATACTAATTTTGAGAATTTCATATTATACCTCCAGTTAATAATTAAGAACTATTTTTTCCGTATGTAAAAAATACTTGAAGCTTTATAGTTCTTATAAATAATTATGAATTCATATATTTGAGATATTTAGTAATTTCACTAGTATTAATTCTATAATCAGTTTAAATATTAAATTAAATGCTAAGTATACACAAGTACACTTAGCATTATTATATTTTTAAAATAAACTAAACTTGTATATATATTTAATCCTGATTTAGAATTAAACTGTATTACTATTTTAATACCTTACAAGTTTAGTTTTTCTAAAATCTATTTTTTTATTCAGTTAATTTTATTTACTTTTTCACTTTTACAAAATATCTAGTATGTAAAAGTTCATGAGCTCTATGGCTTAATGGATGCCCTAAGTATTTATCATATATAGCTTGAACAGCTGGATTTTCTTTAGAAACTCTAAGTGTTAAGGATCTATCTATGTTATTTAACCCTTCTGCTCTTTTTTCTACAGTCTCAGCTCTTTTTCTTGCCTTTGGCTGTCCACCGCCACCTACACATCCACCTAAGCATGCCATAATTTCTATTGCATGATAAAATTCTTCTCCTGCTCTTATTTTATCAAGCATTTTTCCAGCTTCTTTTAATCCATAGGCAACACCTATTCTAAGTTTCATACCTGATACTTCTAGGTCACAAGATCTAAATGAGTCCCAACCTCTTAAAGCTTCAAATTCAACATTTTCTATTTTTTCACCAGTCATGTTTTCTATTGCAGTTCTAGTTGCAGCTTCTATAACACCACCAGTTCTACCAAATATAATACCTGCTCCTGTATACTCTCCTAAAACTTGATCTATCTCTTCATCTTCAATTTCTTTTAAATTTATACCTGAATCTTCGAATATTTTTATAAGTTCTCTTGTTGTTATAACATAATCTACATCATAGTTTAATCCTCTTGAAAATTCTTTTCTTGATGCCTCATACTTTTTAGCTATACAAGGCATTATAGCAACAGATGTTATTTGATCTCTAGTAAGTCCTTTTTCTCGTCCCCATAAATCTTTTGCAACCGTTGCAAACATCTGCATTGGTGATTTAGCACTTGATGGAACATCTAACATATCTCCATAATTTTGCTCTATAAATTTTACCCATGCAGGACAGCAAGATGTAAGTATTGGAAGTTTTACATCCTTATCTCCATTTAAATGTTTTTCTAATCTCTCTTGAAGTTCTGCTGCTTCTTCCATTATAGTTAAATCAGCTGCCCATGTAGTATCAAATACATAATCTACACCTAGTTTTCTAAGTGCTGCTGCTATTTTTTTCTCAACATTTTCTCCTGGTTCAAACCCAAACGCTTCACCTATAGCAACTCTTATAGCTGGAGCCATTTGAGTTATAACTACTTTATTTGGAGTAGCTAAGTCTCTTAAGAATTTTAAAGTATTATCACCTGCAGTTATAGCATCAACTGGACAACTTGCTATACATTGCCCACAATGAGTACATCTATTATAATCTATGTAATGTTGTTCTTTTCTTTCTCCTGATATACAATCTACAGGACAAACTCTTTTACACGCACCACATCCTATACATTTACCTGTTATAGTTAATTTAACAAGATTATTACATTGTGCTGTATAACATTTTTCATCTTCTATATGCTCTTCTATCTCTTCATAAAATTTATCTATTATCTCTTGCATTATATTATGATTTTGATTAAGAGTTGTTTTTACAGTACTTGCTAATTCTCTTAAAATAAAAACATCTCTCATATTAGATCTTCCTTTACTTATCCTATCTAATATCTTCCACATTTGTATAATTTCGTCTTTTACCTTTTCGTATTTTTTATATTTATCTTCCTTCATTTTTCCAATTAAGAAATCTATATAAAACTTAGCATATTGAACTATACAATCTTCTTGAGAAAGTATTATTATAGATCTTCCACTATCTTTCCCAAATAAACTAAAGTCTAATTCTTTGTCTAAGCTATCTTCTGTTAAAAATCCTCCAAATGGTATTCCTAATTGAGCAGCTTTAAATTCTCTTTTTTTTATAATACCTCCTGCTAAATCTATTATTTCTCTCAAAGTAGCTTTTTCTGGTATTTCAATTATTCCTGGATTATTTACCTTTCCAGCTATAGCTATTTTTCTAGAATTATCATCTGTTAATTCTTTTAATTCAGACTCGCTAAATACCGAGAAAACAGATCCTAATGAACTTTGTATTATAGTTGGTTTATTATTATCCATCATTTAACACCCCTTAATATAAGTTGATATTTAAATTAAATAGTATTAACTTTTCCATTTTTGTTAAATACTATTCTTTTTACCTAATATTAAAAAATACCCATTGTAAAAAAAATAAAACTGCTAAACTAATATTCAAAATATTAGTTCAACAGTTTTCAAACCTATTTTTTATAATTTTCAATTTCAGCTAATAATTCATCAACTAGCTTATCTCCATCTATTTTTCTTATTATTTCTCCTTTTTTAAATAATAAGCCTTCTCCTTTACCACCAGCTATCCCTATATCTGCCTCTTTCGCTTCTCCAGGACCATTAACTGCACATCCCATTATTGCTACAGTTATATCTTTATCTACTTTGTTAATTTTTTCTTCTACTTCATTTACTACACTTATAAGGTCTATATTACATCTTCCACAAGTAGGACATGATATAACTTTAATTTTATCATTTAGTAAATCTAGACTTCTTAATATTTCTTTACCCACTATTACCTCTTCTGTAGGGTCTCCTGTTAAAGAAATTCTTATAGTATCCCCTATTCCTTTTAATAAAAGAGCTCCTACTCCTATAGAAGATTTTATTGTTCCCTTTTTTACACTTCCTGATTCTGTTATTCCTATATGAAGAGGATAATCAACTTTTTTTGCTATAAGTTCATAGGCTTCTAAAGTCTTGTATATATCTGAAGATTTTAAAGATATTACTATATTGTGAAAGTCTAAGTCTTCAAGAATTTTAACATGACCCATAGCACTTTCTACCAATGCTTCAGCTGTAGCCGAACCATATTTTTCTAATAATTCTTTTTCTAAAGATCCCCCATTTACACCTATCCTAATTTTTAAGTTTTTCTCTCTACATTTATTAACTACCATTTTTACTCTATCTATACTACCAATATTTCCTGGATTGATTCTTACTCCATCAACCCCTTGATCTATTGCTTCTAGTGCTAATCTATAATCAAAATGTATATCCGCTATTATAGGTATATTAACATTTTTCTTTATCTCTCCTATATTTTTCGCTGCTTCCATATCAGGTACGGCAACTCTAACTACATCACATCCGACTTCTTCAAGTCTTTTTATTTGATCTATAGTAGCTTTTGCATCTCTTGTATCTGTATTAGTCATAGATTGTATAGATATAGGATTGTTACCTCCTATTTTTAAACTACCTACACTTACCTCTTTACTTAATCTTCTTTTGTAACTCATTATATCACCTTCACTTTCTGTCAAAGTAAAACTAACTTGCCATAAGTCTTACAATATCTTTATATGTCACAAATAGCATAAATACCATTAATACTGCAAATCCTATAACATTTATCATACCTTCTTTGTTAGGATCAATTTTCTTTCCACCTCTTAAAAATTCTATAAATAAGAAAAATAATCTTCCTCCATCTAAAGCAGGTATAGGAAGTAAATTTAAAACACCTAAGTTTAAACTAATTACTGCCGCTAAGTATAATACATTAATTATACCTGTCTTAGTCGCATCAGCTACTATACTTATAACGCCTATAGGTCCTGCTAGCGATTGATCTATTCCACCTGGTAAGTTTCCTGTTATTAACTGACCTAAGAATGTTATCATTCCAACTATCATGCTTATAGTTGTCTTTATAGCAGTTGTAAATGAGCCTAAAATGCTTTTCTCATATTTAGGGTATATTCCTATTAAATACTTACCGTCTTTTGATTCTGGAATAAGATTTACGTTCTTTTCTTTCCCATCTCTTTCTAATGTTATATTTAACTTGTTCCCATTAGAATCTTGAATTTCTTTACTTAATTCATTCCAAGATTTAACATCCTTACCATTTACCTCAGTTATTGTATCTCCAGCTTGAATTCCAGCCCTTTGAGCTGCACTATTATCTATAACAGATTTTAATTTTGTACTTGGAGTCCCAATATACATAAAAACCGGTATTAGTATTATAACTGTAAGTATTATATTAAAAAATGGACCTGCAAATAAAATACTTGCCCTTTGTAATATACTTTTATTTCCAAATGCCCTTGGGTCATTAGAGTCGCTATCTTCCCCCTCCATAGCAACATATCCTCCAAGAGGTAAAAGTCTTATACTATATGTAGTTTCTCCTTTTTGAAAACCATATATCTTAGGTCCCATTCCTATAGCAAATTCATGGATTCTGACACCTGCCTTTTTTGCAAATAAAAAGTGTCCTAATTCATGAATAAACACTATTATTCCAAAAGCTAAAATAGCTACTAAAATAGTTAATATATTCATTTATTCACCACCCTATTTAATACATTTTTTTACAAAATCTCTACTCCATTTATCTATGTGTAATATTTCTTCTAATGTAGGTTTTTTTATACTATCATGTGCTTCTAAAGTTTTTTCTATATAATATGGTATGTCATAAAACTTTATTTTATCTTCTAAAAATTCATTAACTAAAACTTCATTAGCTGCATTTAAAACTGCTGAGTATGTTCCTCCTGATTTTAAACTTTCATATGCTAATTGTAAACATGGGAAAGTTTCTAAATCTGGCTTTTCAAAAGTTAAACCATTTAGCTTTGAAAAATCCAGTCTTTCAAAATCATTAAGTAATCTGTTAGGATATGTTAGAGCATACTGAATAGGTAATTTCATATCTGGACATCCCATTTGAGCTATTATAGAACTGTCAACAAACTGTACCATAGAATGTATTATACTTTGTGGATGCACTACTACATCAATTTTTTCTGCATCTACATCAAATAGCCACTTAGCTTCTATAACTTCTAGTCCTTTATTCATAAGTGTAGAAGAATCTATACTTATCTTTCTTCCCATACTCCAATTTGGATGTTTTAATGCCTCATTTTTAGTCACATTTAGTAATTCTTCTTTTGTTTTTCCTCTAAATGGTCCTCCTGATGCTGTTAATATTATACTATCAATTTCTTTTTTATTTTCACCATTTAAACATTGGAATATAGCACTATGTTCACTATCAACAGGTAATATATCTACATTTCTTTTCCTAGCTTCTTCCATTACCAGTTGTCCAGCTGTAACTAAAGTTTCTTTATTAGCAAGTGCAATAGTTTTTCCCTTCTTTATAGCTTCTAAAGTTGGAACTAAACCTATCATTCCTACTATAGCAGTTAGAAGTACATCTATTTCATCTAATGAAGCTATAGTGACTAATCCATCCATACCGCTTAATACTTCTATTTTTATATTTCTTGGTATAATTTCCTTTAATTGTTTAGCGCTATTTTCATTATATACCGCAACATATTTAGGTTTAAACTCTTTTATTTGCTCTAGTAATAAGTTTATACTACTATTTGCAGATATTGCTACAACTTCAAATTTATCTCTATTTTTTCTTACTACATCTAATGTTTGTGTCCCTATAGAACCTGTTGATCCTAGTATTGATATTTTTTTCATTACTGTTAATTCCTTTCCAAAAATCTATATATTATACAATTAAAGCTTCAGATATCCCTGAAGCTAAATAAATACATATATTGCATAATAAACAAATGGTGCTACTAGTATAACACTATCAAATCTATCTAATATACCACCATGTCCTGGTATTAATTTTCCATAATCTTTAATTCCAACGTATCTTTTTATGGCTGATGCAAATAAATCTCCAAGTTGTGCAACAACACTTCCAATACTTCCAACTAAAATCATATGAGCAATTCCTAAATTGAATACATACCCAAATGCTACACAACAAATTGTAGAACCTAAAATTCCTCCAATGCTGCCTTCTATTGTTTTCTTAGGACTTATACTAGGTATTAATTTATGTCTTCCAAACAAATATCCACTAAAATATGCAAATGTATCTGTCATAAAAGATACTATGAATATTAGCCATACATAAATATTTCCTAAGTCAAAATTGTTAATGGTTAAAACTATAAAATCTAAAAATATCGGTATATAAAACATACCTATAAATGTTATAGAAAAATCTAAAATATTTTTCTTATTAGTTAACATATAAATTATTCCTATTAAGAATAACGTAAATACAAGTATATATGTATATTCACTATTTAAATTTAAAACATGTCTCATAGATAAGTATATGGCAAATACATATCCTAAAATACTGATAGGTTGTATACTTTTACTTTTAAATGCCTTATAAAACTCATCTAATGCAATAATTCCTATAATAGCTTCTGCTATGTATAAAGGCAATCCTCCATATATTACAAAAAGTAATAATGGAATTAAGGCTAACGCAGCAATGATTCTTACAACCATAAAATAATCTCCTTACTTAAGTCCACCAAACCTTCTATCTCTATTTTGATATGTATATATAGCTTTTCTCAATTCATTTGAGTTAAAATCAGGCCAATATACATCAGTGAAATAAAACTCTGAATATGCAATTTCCCATAATAAGAAATTACTTATTCTTTGTTCTCCACTAGTTCTAATAATTAAATCTGGATCTGGTATCGACTTTGTACTTAAATATTTTGATATAGTGTCTTCATTTATATCTTCTATATCTATTTTACCACTTTTACATTTTTTTACTATATCTATAACTGCATTTTTTATATCATTTCTGCTTCCATAATTTAAAGCTATATTTAAGTTTAGTCCAGTATTATCTTTAGTTATATCAATTGCATCTTTTATAGCTTCCATAGATTTACTTGGTAATACATCTATATCTCCTATAGTTGTTATTTTTACATTATTTTCATGTAATTCTTTTAATTCTTTCTTTAAATATGTATATAGTAAATTCATTAAAGCATCTACTTCTAGTTTTGGTCTTTTCCAATTTTCTGTTGAAAAAGCATATAAAGTTAAGTGTTTTACTCCTAATGCAGAACACTCTTTTGTTACTGCTCTTATAGCCTCAACACCAGCCTTATGCCCAACTGTTCTTGGAAGTAGTCTCTCTTTTGCCCATCTACCATTTCCGTCCATGATTATTGCTATATGAGTAGGTACATTACTTAAGTTTATGTCATATTTATTCTTTTTATTCATAAACTACCTCCCAATAAAATTTTCTGACTCCTATTTTAAGGAGTCAGCAAAGTATGTTTGTATTATCTCTACACAATTTTCAACTTCAGAAATCTTAATTACTCTAGGTATTATTAATTTCTCTGTATCTTTATATCCCTTTATTGTCTTTATTGTATAGTTCTTATTTTCTTTTTCAAAGAAGTTTGCTACCTCATCTGTATGAAGTCCTAATAAATTATAATATTTTTTCAATACTATACCGCCATTATATCTTGTTCTTTAGCTTTTAGTAAACTATCTACTTCTTTTATAAACTTATCAGTTATTTTTTGAACTTCATCTTGAGATTTCTTTAAATCATCTTCAGTTATTTCGCCTTCTTTTTCCATTTTCTTAAGTTTATCATTAGCATCTCTTCTTTCATTTCTTAATCTAACTTTAAACTCTTCAGCAACTTTACCAGCTTGTTTAGCTAACTCTTTTCTTCTTTCTTCTGTTAAAGCTGGTACTGATATTCTTATAACTTGACCATCATTTGTTGGATTTAATCCTAAATCAGAATTTCTTATTGCTTTTTCTATTTCAGCCATAGCTGTTTTATCCCAAGGGTTTATCATTAAAGTTCTTGGTTCTGGAACTGATATAGCACCTACTTGATTTACAGGAGTAGGTGTTCCGTAATAATCAACTCTTACTTTATCTAACATTTGAGCATTAGCTCTACCTGCTCTTATAGTTGTAAATTCTTTTTTAAGAGCTTCTATTGTTTTATTCATTTTTTCATCTAATTGTTTCTTTACTTGTGCACTCATTTTTTATTCCTCCTTAATAATCTATTATTTTACAGTAGTACCTATATTTTCACCCATAACTGCTTTTATTATATTCTCTGTTGAAAGTTCAAATACCTTTATTGGTATATTGTTATCCATACATAAAGATGTAGCAGTTGAGTCCATAACTTTTAATTCTTTTTGTAATACATCTATATAACTAAGTTCTGTAAATTTCTTAGCATCAGCATGTACTTTTGGATCTTTATCATATACTGCATCTACATTTTTAGCTAGTAATATAACTTCAGACTCCATTTCCGCAGCACGAAGAGCTGCTGCTGTATCAGTCGAGAAGTAAGGATTTCCTGTTCCTGCTCCAAATATAACAACCCTAGACTTTTCTAAATGTCTAACTGCCTTTCTTCTTATATAAGGTTCTGCTATTTGTCTCATTTCTATAGCAGTTTGAACTCTTGTTAATACCCCTATATTTTCAAGAGCATCTTGTAGTGCCATAGCATTCATAACTGTAGCTAGCATACCTATATAATCAGCAGTAGTTCTATCCATTCCTTCAGATGTTCTTCCTCTCCAGAAGTTTCCTCCTCCGACAACTACAGCTACTTCAACACCAATTTCTTGTATTTGCTTTATAGCTTTTGCTATGTCATTTACAACTTCGTTATTTATACCGAATCCTTTATCTCCAGATAATGCTTCTCCACTTAATTTAAGTAATACTCTTTTGTACATGGGCTTTGTCATTTGAAATCCTCCTTAGTTAGTTAACTTTTTAAAAAAGAGAACACCGAAGTGTTCTCTTTTGGTTAATTACTTAAGTTGCTTAGCAACCTCTTCAGCAAAGTTTTCTTCTTTCTTTTCTATACCTTCTCCAACTTCGAATCTTACGACTCTAGCAACTTTTATGTCAGAACCTACTTTTTTAGCAACGTCTGCAACTAATTGCTTTATAGTTAAGTCTGGGTTTTTAACGAAAGCTTGCTCAACTAAACAAACTTCTTTTAATTGTTTTTCTAATCTTCCCTTTATCATCTTCTCAACTATGTTAGCTGGCTTTCCTTCATTTAAAGCTTGTTGAGTTAATATTTCAGTTTCATGAGCTATGTACTCTGGATCTACATCGTCTTTAGAAACATATTTAGGGTTCATAGCTGCAACTTGCATAGCTATATCTCTTCCCATTGCTAAAACTTCAGCATCTCTAGCTTCTGTTTCTAATTCAACTAATACACCTATTTTTCCGCCACCGTGTATGTATCCAGCAACTTGTCCATCAGTAGATATTTTAGCAAATCTTCTTATGTCTAACTTTTCTCCTATAGTAGCTATTCTGTTGTTTAGTACTTCAGATAAAACTCCTTCTCTGTGAGCTTCAGTTAATAATCCAGCTACATCTTCCTTTTCAGTAGCTAAAGCAATTTCAGCTACATCCTTAACGAAAGTTTTGAAATCTTCGTTTTTAGCAACGAAATCTGTTTCTGAGTTTATTTCAACTATAGTTCCAACAGTATTGTCATTGTTTATCTCTATAGCAACTAACCCTTCAGCAGCTATTCTATCAGATTTTTTAGCAGCTTTAGATAATCCTTTTTCTCTTAATAAATCTATAGCTCTTTCCATGTTTCCTTCAGCTTCTTGTAAAGCTTTTTTACAGTCCATCATTCCGGCACCTGTAGTTTCTCTTAACTCTTTAACCATTTGTGCAGTTATAGCCATTGGTAATCCCTCCTATATATTACTAATGGTAAGGGTATACCCCCTTACCATTAACTTATTTTATTATTCTTGATCTTCTGTTACTTCTTCTTGATCATCAGCTATAGCTTGTCTACCTTCTATTATAGCAGTTGCCATAGCACCAGTTATTAACTTAACAGCTCTTATAGCGTCGTCGTTTCCTGGTATAGCAAAGTCTAATTGCTCAGGGTCACAGTTTGTATCAACTATACCTATTACTGGTATACCTAATCTGTGTGCTTCTTGTATAGCTATGTTTTCTTTTCTAGGATCTACTACGAATATAGCAGCTGGTAATTCAGGCATATCTTTTATACCGTTTAAGTATTTTTCTAATTTTTCTTTTTCAGCTCTTAATTTTATAACTTCTTTCTTAGGAAGAACGTTGAATACTCCTTCTTCTTCCATTTTTTCTAACTTTCTTAACTTGTCTATTCTAGTCTTTATAGTTTTGTGGTTTGTTAACATTCCACCTAACCATCTTTCATTAACGTAGAACATTCCACATCTTTCAGCTTCTTCTTTTATAGCTTCTTGAGCTTGTTTCTTAGTTCCTACGAATAATATTGGCTTTCCAGTTTCAGCTATTTCTTTAGTGAATCTATAAGCTTCTTCAACTTTTTTAACAGTTTTTTGTAAGTCTATTATATATATTCCATTTCTCTCTGTGAATATATATTGAGCCATCTTAGGGTTCCATCTTCTTGTTTGATGTCCGAAGTGAACACCAGCTTCTAATAATTGTTTCATTGATATTACTGACATTTTTACCTCCTGGTTTTACCTCCGACTTGATCATCTCCCTAAAAAACCATTTCGGCACCTTTTAGGAATCACAAAGTCGTGCGTTATTTTATTTTTTTACCTTCGTTAGTATATCATAGGAAATTGTAAATTACAATATTTTTTATAAATTTTATAACATTAATATATATACTAAATTATGTACTAATAAATTGGTCTACTTAAATAATTATTTACAAATAAAAAACTATTTATTCATTATAAAAACATATGAGATAGAAATTTCTATCTCATATGTTTTTATTTTGCAAAAATCATTTTTATTTTAGTTATTAAAGAAGTATTATCCACATCATTTGCACTTATTATATCAATGCTTCCTAATATTTCACCATCATCAGTATAATATTTAATTACACCTACAACATCACCTTTTTTTACTGGATACTGAAGTTCTTTTAGTGTTACTTGTGTATTTATGTTTTCATTATTTTTTACTATTGTATATAATTCTTCTTTTGTTCTTAATTCTACCTCTAATTCGCTTAATTGTTTTATATATTTTTTGCCTATAAGTTGATTTTTATTTATAACTTTTTCAGTATAAAAATTCTCTTTTCCATATTTTAACATATCTACAGCTGCTGATAACCTCTTGTTTTTATGATTGGCTCCTAATGTGACTCCTATAACTCTATATTTTTTAATATCATTTTCTTTTTTTACATTCATAGAAAAAGATAAACAATATCCTGCATTTCCTGTATATCCAGTTTTAATACCATCAACATCAGGTATCATAGATAGTAAAGGATTAGTATTATTTTTTGAAAATCCTCTTTTTGAATTTGTATACAATTGCATGTCGGTTATAGCTGTAACTTGCTTTTCATAGTTATCAAACATATATTTTCCAAGTGTTGAAATATCTCTTGCCGTAGATATATTTTGTTTTGGCTGTGCCTTTGGATTTTGTAAATCATATATCGGTAATCCATGCGGATTAACGAAATTAGTATTACTCATCCCTATTTCTTTAGCTTTTTTATTCATAAGTTTTACAAATTCATCTACATCTTTTGATATATGATTTGCAATAGCTATGGCAGCGTCATTACCAGATACAATCATAAGTCCTTTCATAAGCTCAATCAATTCAACTTCTTCATTTTCTTTAAGGTGATAACTAGATCCTCGTACTGATGCTATCTTTTTAGTAATCTTTATTTTATCTTCAGGCTTTACCTGTTTATTTTCAATAGCTTCTATAGCTATTAAAAATGTCATCATTTTACTTAAACTAGCTAATGGTCTTTTTTCATCTGGATTTTTTGAATATAAAACTCTATTGGTATCCTGATCTATAAGTATAGATGATAAAGAATACTTATCTACTTCTTTTTCTGTAGCAAATACATTAAAAGGTACTATAAATGCTAAAATTAAAACTACGGATGTAACTTTTTTTAAGTTAAATGTCATTTTCTCACCTTCTTAAGTTAATAAGTATATATTAATTTTTAACTTATTAACTTAAATATATATCTAGTAATTATTTACTATCTTGACATTTTTCTAAATAAAACAGATGCCCAAGAAGCTCCAATAGTAACACCTAAAAATACTTCTATACTTGCCAGCAATTTTCCATAAATACTAGTCACTACTATATCTCCATATCCAACAGTACTAAACGTAGCCATACTAAAGTACCATACATCTATATACTTTTTGATAAAATTAAAAAAACTTTCATTTGAATTTGAATTCAATAGATCAACTGTATTATTATTCTCCACACCTGTAATCATGTATAAAATTGCAAATATACTTACTATAAGAAAAGATATTAAAAATATATTTAAAGGCTTTTCTCCATAACCAATTATATATCTTGATAAAGCATCTACAAATTTTAAATTTATATATTCCATTGTATTGTTAAAATCACTTCTTTTTATGCATTTACCTCCATAATACCTTTCCATGTAGTAATAGTGACTAACTTGTTCGTAATCTCCAATGATACCGGCTTGATTTTTTGCAATTCTATAATTTATTTTTGCATTTTTATAATTTTGTTTATCATACATAATGTTTTTAATATTAACTTTGCAACATTGACTAAAAAGCATTCCATCTAATCTAGGCATATTTTCTACTTTGTCAAAAACTATTTTTTGTCCTTTTATTTCTGATTTAACAAATATTTTATTCATGCATGTATTTTTATTAAATTTAGTATTTTTAAAAACACAATCTTCATTAAAAATACATTTATTAAACGACACATCTCCATTAAATTCAGTACCTAAAAATACAGCATCTTTTTTAAATACACAATTATCAAATATGACATCTTTTAAAAAGATTAAATTAGAAAAATCAATATTTTCATCAATATTAAACTTACCTATATTCTCATTATTGATAATAGTAGATTCTTCAAATACTAATTTTTTCAAATGTTTATTTTTATTGTTTTTATTTTCACTAGTATATTTTTTTATGCTCATAGGTAAATTTTCCTCCTATTTAGCTTATAATATCTAGTTTTTAACATATAATTTTTTTTATTCAAAAACAAAAAAACTGTTTCTCAAAAACTCTAGAAACAGTTTATACTATAGTCATTCCTAAAATTAAAAATGATATGATTGTAGCTACTCCAACAATTCCAACCTTTTTAAAATTTAAATTTCTTTTACTATTAATTTCTTCTTTTATAATTTCCACATCTTTTTTACTTGTATGTTCATCACATATGTTTTCTGTTTCATACAAATGTTTACTTAAATCTATCATAACCTCTTGAGGTGTTGTATATTTTTCATCTCTTCTTAATAATTTATCAATTATATTTAATAGATGTCTAGGAACTACTTCAGTATTAAAATCCTTCCATTTAATACCTTTATCCATTTTTCTCAGCATACTTTCTTCATCTTCTATGTCTCCAAATGGATGTGTTCCAAATATCAATTCAAATAAAATAATTCCCAGTGCATAAAAATCGCTACTCTTATTTGTATATCCTAAACAAATTTGGTGAGGACACATATATCTTAAATCTTTTGAAAATTTTTTAATTCCATTATTAAAAATTTTATTATTAGCTCTTATAATTCCTATATTACTTAACTTAACATTGTATCCTTCATCAATTATTATACTGCTTGGCTGTAAATTTCCATGATAAATATCATAACTGTGAGCAACTTCAAGTGCGTTTAAGATTTGTCTAAGAATAATTACAATTTCATCTGTGTTTAACCTATGATATTTAGTTAATTGGTCTAAAGTGCTTCCTTCTATGTATTCACTAACTATATAATATAATTCGCATCCATCATCTAACTTGTGTATACCTACATCTCTTATTTTTAGTATATTTGGAGAATCTATTTCATTTATAGTTGTCGCTTCATCTATTAGATTGGATACAAATTGTTTGTTAGTTATTACTCCTTCATCTATTACATTTACTATAACCATCTGATTATCATAGGAATCTTTACCTTTATATAAGCATGATCTACATCCTCTTGCAATTTCATCTATTATTTTATATCTATTGCCTATATATATCAAATAAACTCCCCCTTATATATTTAAATACCTTTGTTCCTAATCATTTACAATTATAACATTTAATGTAAATTAATGTAAGAAATAAGTATTATATGACCATATTTTTTTAAATTTATGTATTTTTCAGTTTATTTATACGGTCATACCCAATTACTATCTTTTTTAATCTATTTATTTTAAAATTATATTTACATAGTAAAAAATATCCGCATACAATTTACTTCATTAACCAATTTGATTAAAGAACTACAAATTATATACGGATATTTATATATTTTTTTTATAACTTTTTTACTTTTTATTGTATGTGCTAGTGGATATATATTCATTTTTAACTATTTTACCATTTTTATCTTTAAAAACCCTATATGTTTTAACAGTATTTGAAGATCCTCCACCAACATTTTCAACAACTATATCTATATTTTGTTTATCCATTGAACTACCATATATTTCTGAGTTTATAACTCCATTATAAGCTGTAGTATGTATATATATAGGATGTTTATATGGATTTTTAAATTTTAAATCTAAATAATCATAAGCAACTGTAGCATCCTTTCCCATAGGTGCATATGATGATGGTAACGAATGATTTCTAACTTGAGTTATTTCTAACCCTGAATATAATACCGAATTATAAATAGTTGTTGACACTTGGCACACTCCGCCTCCAGATCCATCTTGGATTTTTCCATTTACAATAACAGGGGCATCTTTATAACCATTAGCTTTACTTCTAGGTCCCGTTGCTTTATTATAAGAAAATTCTTCTCCTGGCATTAAAATTATATCATTTGTACTTTGAGCTGCTTTTATAATATTATGCACTCTATTTGGAGATGAATTGTTATATGTTGTTCTGTGACTAGCTAATTCTGAATCAACACTTTTTAACATATCTGTAGTTATTTTAGGGCTATCTTTTTCAACTACCAACTTTACTTGTGAAAAACTATTATCATTTATTGATTTTTTTATATTCTCACTAGTTTTGCTTAAGTCTAATTCTTGTCCTATTACAGAGGGTATTACATTAATACTTCCATTTGAACCTACATAAAGTTTTGCATCAATAGCATTTTTGTTAATATTTTTTTCTATATTCTTTACATATTTATTTAACATTTCTTCATTGTATTGACCTTTTACTTCAAAAACCTTCTCATTACCTAATTGTAGAGTAATTGTTCTTTTTAGATTCTTAAAAAAAGAATCTGATTTATTAAATTTATATGATTCAGTAATAATTTTTCCTATATCATAATTTAAATTTATATCTTTTGGTTCTAATAAAAATTTCTGTCCTTCATATTCTAAATCTATGTTTTTTGGGTTATATTTTTGCTCAACTAATTTTTTTGCTTCTTCTTTAGATAAATTTGATACATTTATACTTCCTACATAAATATTGTTTGCAATTTTTCCATTATATATATATGTATTGCTAAACCATATGATTCCTATAATTGTAATAGCAAAAAAAATAATTAATAAAATTGTATATTTCTTAGTGTTTTTATTTAACTTAACAATATCATCATGTTCTTCAATAGATATATTTTGTTCCATTTCAAATCCCCCTAATTTAATTACTATAATTATATTTAAATTAGGTTATTAAAACAATATTTAACATATATGTGTAACTTTATTGTCACAATTATAAATTCATTGTCTCTATATCTATGAAATTTTATGTAAAATAATTATCAATCTAAAAATTCTTTCTTCGTAGTTTAATTTTAATTTTTTAGAGGTAAATAATATTCATTGAGCATTTTTACTTACTAAAAATTTGTTATTTCTAATTTTAATTTTTCTAATCCGTTCATTTATGAATATTGCATTTTATTAATTTTAATTTAATATTTGTAAAAAATCCTTACTTAATTTCTTTCTTTCCTTACTCTAGTACATCTTCCCTGATTTATAACAAATAAGAATCCCATTTTTTTATATATTTCATCTAATTCACTTATACTAACGTCTCCATTTCTTAAGTTATTTATAGTTATTTCTTTTAGTCTTCTATTTGATATCATCATTGGCTAATCTCTCCTTTTAAATTAATAATTTACATTATTATATTCATATAATTTTTTATTTATTCCTAATTTTTTCGAACATTTGTTCCTTATAGATTTATTATAACCAAACATTAGTTCGTTTTCAATAAAAATTTATTATTTTTTATATTTTTTTGTCATTTTTTATCTAAGTGTCAAATTTACTTTATCAATAAAAAAATAGGAGTATTTATAGCTACTTAATAACTATAAATACTCCTATATTTTCGCATTTATTTATTTTATCTATTTTAAGGGGTTATTTTCATCTTGTATACAATATACTATATACTACAATTCTATTTTTGTCAATATAATAAGTAACATTTCGTGTAAATAGTATACTAAATTTATAAAAAAAGAAACTAATTAAATTAGCTTCCTTTTTTCTTGTTATATCTAAACATATAATATGATGCTGAAAATATTATTATATATCCAATAAAACTAAATTTATCTGGTATAGTATTGAAAATTATTATACTTATAATTGCTGAGAAAATTATATTTGAATAATCAAATATAGATATTTCTTTCGCCGGTGCATACTTATATGCTAAAGTTACTCCAAATTGACCGATACTTGCAAATATTCCAGCTAAAATAAGATATCCAAATTGAACAATTGTCATACTTTTATAAACTACTATTGTAAATGGTAATATTGCTAAAGTTGAAAACAATGAGAAGAAAAACACTACAGTATAAAATTTCTCTTTTCCTCCTAAGACCCTTAAACACGTATAGGCTGCAGCTGCAAATATAGCCCCCATAGTTCCTGCTACAGATGGTATTACTTCAAAGTTTAATGTAGGCTTAATTATAAATAATGCACCTATAAATGCTATTCCTACAGCTATAGCTTGATTAGTCTTGATTTTTTCCTTTAAAAATATTGCTGAAAATATTATTACAAAAAATGGGCTTAATTTATTTAGCATATTTGCATCTGAAAGAACTAGCCTATCAATAGCATAATAATTTAAGATAATCCCCAATGTTCCAAAAATAGATCTCCACACTAAAATTTTTCTGTTTTCTTTACTCCCAAAAAAACTTTCTTTATATTTAAGTATCAATGCAAAAGCAATTATACATGAAACTAAGTTTCTAAAAAATGTCTTTTGAAAACTTGGTAAATCCCCAGATAATTTTATAAAAGCAGACATCATAGCAAATCCAAATGCAGATATAATTATAAATAAAATCCCTTTATTTCTATCACTTATATTTAAGTTATTCATAAATTTAACCTCCTATCTATTTCCACTTTTGTATACAGTATATCATAAAGTCTTTAACTATAATATATTCTTAGCCTCTATTATTCTCTGTATTATTGTTATGAATATAATTAGTGAAAATAAATTAGTAAGTAAAATTATAAATTTAGGTAGCAGTATAATTAAACTAAAAAATAAAAATCCCTCACTTCTCTCTGCTACTCCGGCTTGATAGTAAAAACTTTTCATTCCTTTTTTATTTGCAAGTGCTCCTACAGTTAAAAATATAGTCATAGAAATAATTATACACATTAAAAGTACAATAAAATTCATTCTAGCTAGTGGATATTTTAATGCTAATGTAAATATCATTAATACTTCTACTATTCTATCGAAAGTGATATCCATAAGAGTACCAAATGTTGATGTTGTCTTGCTTTTTCTTGCCATAGCTCCATCAACTGCATCTAAGTATCCAGATATCCAAAGTAGTAAAACAGCCAGAATAGGCAAATCAAAATATATTAAAGCACTTGTACTTACTCCAATTAAAAGTGCTATAAATGTTACATTGTTTGCACTTAGCTTTAATTTTAATAAAAAATTAGCCCCTATATTAATAATAGGATCTACAAATTTTCTTCCATGAGTATCTAACATTTTCCCTCCTACTTCTTTTGTATACGTAAAAATTTATTTTTTAATATTAATGATAATAAAACTAATAATATTAGCCCCATTATAGAAATATAAAAACTATTACTTCCAATATTGACCGATTGAGCTCCTATATTGGTAAAAACTAAAATTCCAGGAATAGTACCGATTATAGTAGCTAATAAAAAATCCTTATATTTTATTGATGTAAGCCCAGATCCATAACTAATTATATCAAATGGAAATAGAGGTACTAGCCTTAAAATTAGTACTATAAAAAATCCTTTTGAGTTTATTAATTCCTCTATATTATCTAACTTCTCCTTAGTGAGTTTTTTAACAAAAGCTCTACCTAATTTTCTAGATATATAAAATGAAATTGTAGCTCCGATTAATGCACCTATTAATGTATATATGTATCCTTTAAATAGTCCAAATACCACTCCTCCACCTATCGCTAATATAGAATCTGGAAATAACGTTAATGGAACTAATGCAAACATTATAATGTAAACTAAAGGTGCTAACCTCCCAAACGAACTTACATAATCCTGAATGTCTTCTACCCCTATATTCATACTTAATATTTTACATATTATTGTACCTAATATTAAAAGTATAATAATAGATATTAATATTTTTAAAACTTTTCCTAAGTTGTATTTCATGTTCTCATCTCCCTTATTTTATAGCTTAATTCTAACTGTTTTATACCTATTCTTCCATTTTTTCAAAGTATTTTCAGTTAATTGAGAAACTACATTTTTATTTATAAAAGATTCATTAAATATTAAATCTAAAATATGAAATATATTTTTATCACTATTTAAAAGTGATTCACAACAAGATTGACAATAGCAAACTATATTTTCACATTTAGTTTCATTTACTCTTCTATTTATCTGTTTTAATGAAACTTCTGAATTTGTTATAGCCACCATACCTCCTGCTCCACAGCAAACTGTATTTTCTCTGCAATTTTCAAATTCAACTATATTTACACCTAATTCTTTTAATATATATCTAACACTATCATGTATACACTTTTCATATCGTATAGAACAAGAATCATGGACTGAGCAAGTTATATTTTCAAAATTATTTTTTAAATTTTTAGGAATTCCTTTATCTTTTATAACCTCATATAATGATGTGATTTTTATACTTTTACTATTTTTGCTTAAAGTATTATAGCAATTTGGACATGCAACTATAATCTCTTCTATTTCATTGTTACTTATAAGAGATTCTATTTTATCATAATACTTATTAAATTTTTCAACTTCTCCCATAGATATAGTTGGTTTTCCACAACATTTAAAAGTCATTCCTATATCTTTATAGTGTTTTTGTAGGTATTTATATATTTTTTTAACTATACTATCACTATAGCTACTCAAGCTACATCCAGGCAAAAATACTACTTTAGCATTTTCAGTATTTAAATCCTTAGAAAATATAGGCGAGAAACTATTCATCTGATGAAATTTTACTATGCTATATCCTTTTTTTCTAAGAGTTTTTTTATCTTTCAATGCAATATTTTCTCTAATTTGATAAAAAGTAGACCCTAAATCTATATTTTTTTTACATTTTTGATTACATAAACCACATAACATACACGAATATGCAACCGATTTATAATCAACTGTTCCATCTAGAATTTCTTTCATTAAATTTTTAGGTGAACTACTAAACTCCTTCATCATAGGGCATTTGTTAAAACATAATTTACAATCAGTACATTCATCCTTATCTCTTTTAATTTTATCTACAATTTTTATATCTAAATTAATTGTCTCCACCACCTTTTAGAGTAATTTAAAATTGAAATATCCACTTTATACTTAATTTTATCTATAATTATTACTTTATTGGAATTTTTTCTAAAATTTTGTCAAACTCAAATTGCACCTAGGATTATATCATATAAATTTACTTTAAACCTATAGAAAAAAGCTATCTAAACTTAAGTTTAGATAGCTTTTTTCTATAGGTTTAAATAAAAAGAATAGTTATATAATTATTCTTCTTATTTAAATATTTTCTTACTTGCTTTTTTTACGTCTTTAGCAGCTTTTTCTCCTACATGTTCAACAGAACTTGTAAAAGATTTTATTCCTTTAGACATGTCATGCCCTAGGTCTTCCATTTTATTTCCAATCTCTTTAATCATACTGTTTTTCTTAGACATATTTACACCTCTTTTAATATTTTATAAATTATTCTTTACACAATGTATTTTTATATTCTAAATATTAAAAGAAAGTATTTTATCTATATTAAAAACTTCAGTAAAAAAACTAATCCAATTATAACTGTAGTTAAACTTATTTCTTTTGCTCTACCTGAAAATAACTTTAATACAATGTATGATATTACTCCAAACACAATACCATCAGCTATAGAATATGATAGTGGCATCATTATTATTGTTAAAAAAGCCGGTATTGATTCTGTAAAATCCATTAAATCTATTTCTTTTATTGGCTCAATCATAAATAATCCAACTAAAACTAAGGCTGATGCTGTAACAGCTGGAGTTATTATAGAGAATAATGGAGCAAAGAATAGCGCTAAGAAAAACATAACTGCTGTAGATACTGCTGTAAGCCCTGTTCTTCCACCTTCTGCAACTCCTGATGCACTTTCAACAAATGTACTTACTGTACTAGTACCTAGACAAGCTCCTATTGTTGTTCCTACGGCATCTGCAAATAATGCTTTTTTTATGTTTGGAACTTTTCCATCCTCATCTAGCATTTTAGCTTTTGTAGCTACTCCTACTAATGTTCCTATAGTATCAAACATATCCATAAATAATAATGTAAATAATACAATTAACATATCTATGCTGAATATATTATGCCATTCAAAAGTAAACATCGTAGATGATATAGATGGTGGCATACTAACTATTTTTGTTGGTAAGTCTACTATTCCCATAGGTATACCAACTATAGTAGTTATAATCATTCCTATAAATAATGCCCCTTTTACATTTTTTGATAATAATACGGCTGTTATTAATATACCTATTATAGCTAATAACCCAGTTCCCGATGTTATATTTCCAAGAGCAATTATAGTTCCTCCTCCTTGTGGATGTACTATAACTCCAGCTCCTTCAAGTCCTATAAGAGAAATTAAAAGTCCTATTCCAACAGATATAGCCTTTTTTATATTTGTAGGTATTGAATCGACTATAGCTTCACGTATATTAAATATAGTCAATATAATAAAAATAATTCCTTCTAAAAATACTGCTGTTAATGCAAATTGATATGAATATCCCATTCCTACAACTACAGTGTATGCAAAAAAAGCATTTAGTCCCATTCCTGGAGCTAAAGCAAATGGTAATTTTGCATATAATCCCATCATAAGTGTAGCAACAACAGCTGATAAAGCCGTAGCCGTGAACACAGCTCCATAATCCATTCCTGCTGCTGATAATATACTAGGGTTTACTATCAGTATGTATGCCATAGTCATAAAGGTAGTAACACCAGCTAGCATTTCTGTTTTTATTGTTGTGTTATTTTCTTTAAGTCTAAAATATTTTTCCATCAATGTCCTCACTTTTTGTCGAATTTTGTTTTTAACAGAACTATATAATATCATACTTTTTTATATTATGCACTATTTTCGAATCTTTTATTATTTTTTATTATTTTTGTATGTGTTTTTCTTTTTAAATATATAACCAATGTTTAATTGAAAATGTTTTTATATTATTTTATAATTAAATTCTGGACTTAAATTTAAAAGTTAATATACAGGAGGAATATTTTATGGAAATTAAAAGATACGAAGGTACTGGAAGAATGAGTAGAGCAGTTGTTCACAACAATACTATATATTTATGTGGTCAAACTCATGGTGAAGGTGATGTAACGGAACAAACTAAAGTTGTATTACAAAAAGTTGAAGATTTATTAAATAAATATGGTTCTGATAAAAATCATATTTTATCAGTTACTATATACTTAAGAGATATGAAAGATTTTGCTGATATGAACTCAGTTTGGGATTCTTGGGTTAGTGAAGGATTTGAACCAGCTAGAGCTTGTGTAGAAGCTAGACTAGCTAGAGAAGCTTTACTAGTTGAAATGTCAGTAGTTGCTGCTGTTAAATAAATTTTGAATAATTGTATGCTTAAGAATTACACTTTTTAGTGTAGTTCTTTTTATTTTTCATAATTTTTAGATAATTCTTCTTAATTTATATATAATTATAAATATAGATATATTTTTATTAGAGGGGAGATTTTATGAAAATATTTATAAGTGCAGATATAGAAGGAACTTGTGGTATCGTTAATGTTGATGAAACTAATATAAACTCAGAATTTAGTATGTATCATAGAATTCAAATGACCAAAGAAGTAAAAGCTGCTTGTGATGGAGCTACTGCTGCTGGATGTAATTATATACTAGTTAAAGATGCTCATGCTAGTGCTAGAAACATAATACCTGATATGTTGCCTACTGATGCTAATATTATGAGAGGTTGGACAGGTGATCCACTGTCTATGATGAGTGGCTTAGATAGTAGCTTTGACGCATGTATATTCATCGGTTATCATAGTGGTGCTACAGTAAGTGGCAACCCTTTATCTCATACTAAAAACGGAAGAGCTTATGATTATATAAAAATAAATGATGAACTTGTAGATGAGTTCACTATAAATAGTTATACCGCTGGTTATTATAACGTCCCCGTTATATTTATTAGTGGAGATGAAATGCTTTGTAATAATTCTAAAAAACTAAATAAAAATATTCACACCGTATCAGTTTCTAAAGGTATAGGAGCCGCTACTATAGCTATTCACCCTGAGTTAGCTATAAAAAACATAAAATCTGAAGTAAAAAAAGCTTTATCTTGCGACTTATCTAAGTTTATAGTTAAACTTCCAGATAGTTTTAAACTTGAAATTAGATACAAAAATCATAAAGATGCTTATAGAGCATCTTTTTACCCTAATGTAATTTTAAAGGACTCTCAAACTATTTCATTTAAAACCAATGATTATTTTGAAGTTCTCAGAATGATTTTATTTTCAGTTTAATAAAAAATGGGCTATTTTAAATAGCCCATTTTTTTTATAATTCATCCTTTGTTAATATATCATTAATTGAATAAGCTAAACTGTCATTTATATATTCACCTATATAAATAATTTGACCTGTTTTTTCATCTAATACTACTATGCTATTTTTTGTCTTTTGATTTTTTGAATATTTTTCATTTGATTCTTTCCAGCTATTTATACACATATATATTTTATTATTTAAAACTCTTAAATCCATAACATCATAATTATCATCAACATTACCAGTTTTATAATCTTTATCTACATAATCTATTTTATCATTTTTTAAATCAATTTTAGAAAGTTCAATATTAATATTTTCTTTTTCTCCCTTATTATGTTGTAATAAATATAATATATCTCCTTCCACATCAGATTTTATTGTTATATTCCCACCTAATAATGGTGATGTACTATCTTTTATTACTGGTTCTTTTATATTTTTAAATTTATTAGTATCTATATCATAATATACTAAATAATAATCTATCTTACTCTTATCTTTTAAATTTACTTGTCCTACAAGAGTATAAATTTTATTATCTTTATTAAAACCTGTAGTTAAATTTAAAATAGCTTTATAACCATCTTTTTCAAAAGGCTTATATGTACTATTTTTCTTAACTTTTTGAGTACTTAAATTAAAGGTGTATAAATTTAAAGAACTATCTCCAATACTAGTCACTTCTCCTTTATGGTTGTAATTCATGTGAGCTACTAGTGAATTTAATATATATACTTTATCATTTTTTATACCTATCCCAAATTCATGTTTAATATTTCCATCTGATTCTATTTTTTCTGGTAATGTAAAATGATACTCATTTATTTCACCAGTTTTTATATTTTTATTATGGATAGTAAATTCTTGAACAAATTCACCATTTTCATTATATGTCTGAGATAAGCTTTCTACATATCCTATATTCTCATTTGATTTATATATTCCACTTCCGTATGGACTAGAATCATTAAACAAATCCGGATTAGATATTATAAGCTGATTATATTCACTTCTAAACTTTTCATTATTTTTATACTTTTTAACTTCAAATCCATCCTTAGATACAATTGATTGTATACTTTTATATAAATCAGATTTTTGCCTTTGTAAAAATAAAACATCTCCTATATTTTTTTTGCTTCCTTGTACATCCACTAAATTATAACTTGGCTCATTAATAACGATACCTACACCTATACATATAAGAGAGGCCACCGTTATTATTAAAACTGATATTGACAATTTCTTATTCATACATAAACCTCCCTTAAATTGAAATCTTCTTATTCATAAGATAATGCGATAAAAATAAAGATACAATAAATAAAAATACATAATACCCTATATGAACATGCAATAAATTAATTAACAACAATCTACTAAGTGAAACTAAGTATAAATATCCAAATATAGCTAATGCTATGTATAAAAGTCCTAACATTACCCCTACTTTTTTGATGCTTCTTTCTATTAATACTGATGTGAATATAACTACAATAGCTAGTATAACTCCAATTATATCTACCATTAAGAATTCTACAATATTTGCCGATACTATATTAATTGTTTCCACATTATGCATCATATTTTTAAATATATTTAAAAATATTGGAGACTGTATTCCCGCTAAGTTTTTAACTATAGTTAAATTTAGATACCAAAATACAAACTGTGATACTATAACTCCATATATCATAACAACTATAGTTATTAATTTAGATAAATATATATTAAACCTTGGTTGAGGTAAACATAATAATGTATATATTGTTTTACTTCTTGAATAATAATCTCTATACCATATTATAAGAGCATATAATAAACACATTAGCACTGCTATTCCAAGAGCAATAGTTCCATATATATATATATCCACCACAGTAAATGTATTTACAAATTCATATCCTATATTGCTTTTTAATATACTTAAATTCATAGGAAGTTTATTATCTGTACTAATTTTTTCCACAGAGTTTTTTATACTAATTGCTAATCCAGCTAAATTTCCTATAAATAGCGCACCTATCAATGCAAAATATAACTTATATATCCTTTTAAATTCTATATTGTATAAACTTAATATTTTATTCATTCTTATACACCTCACTCATCTTATCTATTATAGATTTTCCTTCTTCTTCACGAATTTTTTCTGCATTGAATACTAACGATACTCGTCCATCATCTATTAAAATAACATCATCTGCTATCATTTCTATCTCAGATATTTCATGAGTTGTTATTATTATACTTTGCTCATCTGTAATATACTTTGTCATAACTTTTAAGAAATCTTCTCTTTTAAAAATATCTATACCTGAAAAAGGTTCATCTAATATAGTATATTTAGCATTTTGTGCAAATCCTAAAATTATTTTAACTCTAGCTATATTACCTTTAGATAAATTTGATATTTTACTATTATCATTTAAGTTAAATAAGTCTAGCATTTCATATGCTTTTTTATCATCCCAGTTTTTATAAAACTCTTTCATAAATTCAAAACTTTGTTTTATCGTAAATTGAACAAAATAATTATCAACATCTGGAACGAAAGCTACTTTGTCATATATTTTATGGCTTATTTTCTCTCCATCTATAAGTATTTCTCCACTATCTAGCTTAATAAGTCCACATATAGCCTTTAAAACAGTTGACTTTCCAACTCCATTTATCCCTAATAAACAAGTTATCTTACCTTCATGTATTTCAAAAGATATATTATCTAATGCTTTTACTTTTTTGTATTTTTTAGTAGCATTCTTTACTTCTATCATTTTTTCACCCTCTAATATCTATCATTTATTATCTTTATAAGATCTTCTTTATTTACATTTATAGCTTTCATATTCTCTATAAAAACTTCCATAGATTCATTAATTAAATCCTCTTTTATCTTATTTATAAGATTTTCATCTGTAGTTATGTTACTTTGATAATTTCTTTGTGTAGTAATTATCCCCATATCTTCCATCTCCTTATATGATTTTTGAACAGTATTTGGGTTTGCCTTAATATTTACAGCCATCTCCCTTCTAGATGGTATAGAGTCTCCTGGTTGTAAATCTCCCCTTACAATTTGTTGTTTTATGTATCTTATAATCTGTATATACACGGGTTCCTTGTCATTTGGAATAAAGTTCATATTCTCACCTCCGTATTACTGTACTATTCCAGTAGTACACCTCATAAGTGTATTATATCTATAATACACTTATAGTTCAAGTATTTTTTATTTGTAATTTATTATATTACCTTTGGATAAATAAAAAATGGATGACTCTATTTTGAGTCATCCATTTTACTTATATCTTATTCCACCCCAATACACATTTTCATTAACCTGTGCTATATCAGGTAGTTCTACACCTTCTAATATCCATTTTTTAAATTCCATAAATCCAGTTCTATCAACAATATAACCTACATGTTCTTTTCCTGTCGGAGCATTTTTATCTATATATTCATCAACATATTTATAAGTATTTTTTATAATCTTAACTATACTCTCTTCATCTGCCCAAACTATAAAATCTTCTCCAAGTCTTGGATTTTTCTTACCTGTTCTACCCATTATAGATAATCTAAAATATTTCTTTTCATCTCTAGTCCATGCATTTGTAGGACAGTTTAGTACACACTCTCCACATCCTATACATTTTTTATGATCTCTAACAGGTCTATAGTTTTGAGCACTTAAAGCACCTGTTGAAAGTTGTTTACACTTTTTAACACATGCCCCACAAGATACACATCTTTCTTTTTCAAACCTAGGTAATGCCATCCCTATGATTCCAAAATCATGCATTCTAGCTTTAATACAATCATTGGGACACCCTGTTAATGCTACTTTAAAATGAAAATCATTTGGATAAATTTCTTTTTCAATCCTCTTTGCAAATTTTGTAGTATTATACTGAGCTTTTGGGCAGACTTTATTTCCTATACATGAAGCTATATTTCTAGTGCCTGCAGCTGGGTATCCTTTATCTTTTTCTTCTTGATTTATACTCATTTTTTCTATAACTGGTTGTATTATTTTATTAACTTCATCCATTTTTTCCATCGGAATCCCTAGTATTTCAAAACCCTGTCTTGTTGTTATATGAATTTGCCCATTTCCATATTCATTTGCTATTTTAGAAACTATAATAAGACTTTCTGGATCTACACATCCACCAGGTATTCTTACTCTAAGAGCCGTTTCATATTTATTCTTAGTTATTCTATATGCATTTTTCATTACTTTCTTAGTATTTAAATCTCTTATCACAATCTTCCCCTCCTAGTCTATTAATTTTTTAGCCTCAAAATAGTTAAATACAGGTCCATCTATACATATATAAGTATCATCCATTTTACAATGACCACACTTACCTACTCCACAACACATCTTTCTTTCATATGAAACCCATATATTTTTTTCATCTAAATTTCTTTTTAAGAATTCTCCTACTGTAAATTTCATCATCATAGGTGGTCCTACAACTATAGCCGATACATTATCAATATTTTTAATTTCAAGAGATGTGATATATTTAGTTACAAGACCTATATGTCCTTCATATCCTTCTTCTGCACCATCCACAGTTACTATAACATCTAGTTTCTCACTCCATCTTTTTAAATCATCTTTAAATAAAATATCTTTAGGTGATTTAAATCCTACTATTAACTTAAAGCTTTTGCATTTTTCAAAGTTATCATAATAATAGTCCATTATCCCTCTTACTGGTGCTAATCCACTACCTCCAGCTACTACTACAATCTCTCTATCTTCATAAAGTGATATATCAAATCCATTTCCATATGGTCCTCTTAAGAAAAATTTATCTCCCACTTTATAACTAAATATTTCATCTGTAACTTTACCTACTTTTCTTATTGTAAAGTCAATATAGTCTTTACCTGTTCCCGAAACAGATATAGGACTTTCCCCATATTTTGGTATTGATATTTCATAGAATTGACCTGGTAATACACCTTTAGAATTGCACTTTGTTCTAAACGTCCATTCAATCTCTGTATGTTTTATTATTTCTAAAATTTCAACTCCAACTGGTATATATGGATTCATATTATTTTTCCTCCTTATTTACTAGGTCATTTACTTTTTCTATACAAGTCGAAAAAGATATATATTGTGGACATGCATCATCACATCTACCACATCCAACACACATTTGATATCCAAATCTCTTATTAAAATCGTATATTTTATGTAATGTTTTAAATCTCATTCTATCTCCACGTAATTTTCTAAATGAATGTCCTCCAGCCATATCTGTATATCCATCAACATGGCATGATGCCCAAACTCTTCTTCTTTCTCCAACATTTTCATTTTCTTTGTAAAATATATCTTGCATAGTAAAGCATGTGCATGTAGGGCATACAAAATTACATCTACCACAAGCTATACACCTATCATCGTACTCTCTCCACATATCATCCATACTCACTTTAAGAGGATTTATATTCTCATTTACACTTATACTTATATCATTTTCCTTGACATAATCTACTTCAAAGTCTATATCTTCCCCATCAAAATAATTACTAAATGCTTCATCGTTTATATGTAATTGTACTTCATCACTTCTAAAATTAAGTCCTATTGAGTAGTTATCAGTTTTATTAGAATTCATGCTTACACAAAAACAGTTCCTAAAGCTTTCACTACATCCGATTAAGACAAACTTAACTTTTTCTCTAATTCTTTTGTAGAAGTAGTCCTCTTCTTTTCCATTTTCTAAATATATTTGATCTATTCTTTTAATTCCATTAATATCACAAGCTCTTAAAAAGATTAATATATCTTTATCTTTTTTTTGATTAGCTTCTTTAAATTCATCTTCTGTAAAATAAAATAAAGTTTCTGATATTGGTAAAACAATTTCCTTAGGTGAAAAATTTGATTTTTTATTTAGTTCTATTTCCTCTATATCTTCTATTTCCTTATACCTAACTACATCTGTATCAGAGTAAGTCCCTTTATATGCTAATGATACAGGTGCAAATAATTTATACTTTTCTTTTAACTTTTTTAATGAATTATTAAATTCATTTTTAGATAATTTTATTTTCATATAACCCACCTTTTCAAATCATTAATTTGTTAAATAAATATTAACACTATTTCAACTTTACTTCTGTGATATATATCACACTTTGACTAAAAACTAACAATTTTTATATATAAAAAATAGCAAAATACTTTAATTTTATTTTTCTTTAAAGTATCTTGCTATTTCAACTTTCCTTACATATATTTTTTTATTTTCAATCCTTACAAGTCCATTAGTTTCTAAAACCCTCATAGCCCTAGATAAACTTTCTCTTGGGCATCCTAACATATCAGCTAAATAAGTTATTGTTATTTTTATATCTATGAAATGCCATCCATCTATTTCTTTTCCATATTCATTAGCCAATCTATAAAGTTTTGCGGCCAATCTTTTATCTATTTTTATTGAAATAGAATTTTTAACTTGCCTATATAATCTTCTATTTCGTCTTTCCATATAACTTATAATATTTTTAGTTAATTCAAAATCATTTTTCATCATACCTAAAAAAGTTTCTAAGTTGTATTCTAATATTAAACAATCTTCAAAAGCTTCGCAGCTTATAGTAGCCCTTTTAAATTCTAAATTTATTTCATTTACCATCTCCCCTTTATTTAATATAAATATTATCTTTCTATCTCCATTTTCACTTATTTTAAATATAGAAACTTTTCCATCAATCAAAATATAAACCTTATCAATTACATCCTTTTCATTAAATAATACATCTTTTTGATTTAAGTAAATTAATTTGCCGTACTTTAAAATTTCAACTTTTGTGTTATTATTTATATTTTTAAATATCTTTACATGATCTAATTTATAATTATTATTTTTCATAAAGGCTTATTCTCCTTGAAAACTAATCTTCTAATCAATATTTTACTTTTTTATTTAAATCCTGTCTATAAATTGTATTTCATTTAACTTCTTTTATATATATAAATATTTTTAATAATTGCAAATCTATAAGTAAAGTACTAACATTTATGTAAACAACATAAGGAGGTGATATTTATTTTAGATAAATTAAAAAACTCCATGAAAAATCAATTTAATATATATGATAATTATAATATATATAAATATAGCTTTGATTTCATGGGTGAATATATCTTGTCCAATTCTAAATATTTTTTAAATAAAAAAAAAATAATTTGGTCATATGATAATCGAGAATATATCTTTGCAAAAGATATACAATTCCTATCAAAAGATGTTCTTGAAAACAACTTGCTACCATTTGCTGACTATGCAATGGAAAATCTCGTACAAACAGATGATACTCACATGTCTACAGCTATCACTTTATTCATATCTTGCGAAAATATAGACGATATTCTAAAAAAACAAATTTCAAAAATAAAGAAAAGAAAAAGCTATATGTTTGGTCTTAGAGGTTACTCATCTTTGAGATTAATATTATTTGATAAACTAACAAATGAATTTATTTATAATTATGATTCAAAGGATATTATTCATTTTTATAAGGAGGTTTTATTATGAATTCATTGACTTTATTGTTAGTTAGCGCAATTATTTTATTTATAGGTTACGTTTGTTATGGTGGATATTTAGCTAAAAAATGGGGAGTTGATGATAATATAAAAACACCTGCTCATACAAAATATGATGGTGTAGATTATGTTCCTGCTAAATCTCCAGTATTACTTGGGCATCATTTTGCATCTATCGCTGGTGCTGGTCCTATAGTTGGTCCTATTCAAGCTGCTGTATTTGGATGGATTCCAGTTGCCCTTTGGGTTTTAATAGGAAGTATATTCTTTGGTGGAGTTCAGGACTTTGGTTCATTATTTGCATCAATTAGGCATGATGGTAAATCTATAGGCGAAATTATTGAATTTAATATGGGTAGAAAAGGAAAAAAACTATTTTCACTGTTTGCTTGGTTGACTTTAGTTTTGGTAGTAGCTGCTTTTGCTAATATTGTTGCTGATAATTTTGTCTCTACACCTCAAGCTGCAAGCGCCTCTATGTTTTTTATAATTTTAGCTATTTTATTTGGTATAGCAGTTTATAGATTTAAAATGCCCTTGATTCCTGCAACTATAGTTGGTGTTATATTATTGTTTGGTTGTATATATTTAGGCTTTTTATTTCCTATAGTTTTAAGTAAGCAAACTTGGATAATATTACTTATGATTTATATATTTGTTGCATCGGTAACTCCAGTTTGGATATTACTTCAACCTAGAGATTATTTAAACTCTTATTTACTATATGCAATGATAATAGGTGCACTTTTAGGAATCTTCATTTTAAGACCTGAAATACAAATGGAAGGATTTGTTGGGTTTAATGTTGAAGGTCAGTATTTATTCCCATTTTTATTTGTTACTGTTGCTTGTGGTGCCATATCTGGTTTCCATTCATTAGTTGGTTCTGGAACTTCATCTAAACAACTTTATAAAGAGTCAGACTCAAAAAAAATTGGATATGGAGCTATGCTTATAGAGGGTCTTCTTGCTATAGTTGCACTTATAACAGTTGCCTATATATCAAATAAGCAGTTTGGTAGCTTATTAGGAAATGGTGGCCCTGTAAATGTGTTTTCTGAAGGTATAGCTAACTTTATGATGTCTTTTGGTATACCTTTTTCAGTTGGAAAGACATTTACATCACTTGCTATATCTGCATTTGCACTAACTTCACTAGATACAGCTACAAGACTTGGTAGATTTATATTCCAGGAGTTTTTTGATACTACTAATCCAGATGAAAAAGAATCTAAGAAATCAACTAATAAAAATCCTATTACGAATATGTATATATCAACAATTATAACAGTTGTATGTTCTGGACTTTTAGCCGTTATGGGTTATGAAAAAATATGGCCAATATTTGGTTCAGCAAATCAATTATTAGCAGCTATAGCTTTAATGGCAATAGCAATTTGGCTAGCTAATTCTAAGAAAAGCTTTAAAGAGTTTATAATTCCTATAATCTTTATGTTTATCGTTACTATAGTGTCTCTTTGTTTAAATATAAAAGCTAATATAGGTGTCAACTATGCATTAGTAATAATAGCTGTACTTTTACTTATACTAGCTCTAATCCTTATAAAAGAAGCTATTTCTTTTATAAAAAATAATAATAAAAATAAAGTAGAAAATAAATAAAAAGATGCATCTATAGATGCATCTTTTTATTTATTTTCTACTAATTAGTTTATAAAAATTAGCTTTTGTTAACATAATATATGGTTCTAACCAAAAAAATCCTATTCCAAATGTAAGTAATGCTAAAATCGCCCATCCAATAAAACTAAGTTCTAGTATAAATAACTTACATTTGTTTCCTTTCATAATATTCATACTTAATTTTATAGCTTCAAAAACCCCTATACTTGGATTTTCTAATATTAAATATGGCGTCTGAGATATTGCTAGTATAAGAATTTCTGTTAGTAAAATAACCAAACTTATAACTGCTATAACTATAAATGCGTAAGTACTTAAACTTCCATTTGAAAGTAGCATTCCTGTACCTATACTAATTAAAAAAAATATAGTTATAAATGCTATTACAAAAGAAATTAAAGATAATATAAGTGTGTATAGAAACGACTTAAAAAAGCTACTTTTATCCACAATCAAATCTCTAAATGTAGCTGATCCTGATGTTTCAACAAATCTCAAATAAAAACTTGGAATCCCAATAGTTGCCCATACTCCTATAAGGAAAGTCGCTAATAATGATATTATTATAATAAAATTTGAATTTGTTTTACTCTGAATCATACTTATTAAAATTGTTATTACTGAATATACTAAAGATACTAATACGGGTGTAGTCCAATTTCCTCTTAACTGACTTTTTGATAATTCTTTCAATGCTGCTCTATCTATTTAAATCTCCTCCTTTTAGATACTTTTTATAATTATATGCTTTAATGTTTAAGCATAATTCATATTATGTTTTATATATTCAAATTTGTGATTAAACATTTTATTTTTTGATATATATTATATATAATAAAATTTTGAGGTGATTTAAATGATAACTATAATTTCTCCAGCAACAACAATGAATTTCGAAAAAGTTAACAATAATATTTCAAATTCTAATCCTTATTTTAATAAAGAAGTAAATTATCTTTCAGGTATTTTAAAAAAATTAAATAAAAATCAAGTAAGCAAACTAATGAAATTAAGTGATGATTTAGCTATTTTAAATTTAGATAGATATAAAGTTTTAGGAACTGATGAAAGTCCTTACTTACAATCTATTTTAGCCTTTAACGGTCATGTTTTTAATGCTATGAATATAGATGACTTTAATGAAATAGATTTTGAATTTGCAAATAACCATTTAAGAGTTTTATCAGGATTATATGGAGTTTTAAAGCCCTTTGATCTAATACAATCCTATAGGCTTGAAATGAAATCTAAGCTTGAAAATAATTTAGGTAATGATTTATATAAATTCTGGAAAGATAAAATAACTAGTTTTTTATATGATGATCTTTCAAAACAAAAATCTAAAATATTAATAAACCTAGCTTCTTCTGAGTATTCCAAAGCTATAAATTTTAAAGTGTTAGCAAAAGATTTTAATATAATTAATGTGGAATTTAAAGAATTTAAAAAAGAATCTAATACGTATAAAGTTATAGGAACTTATTCTAAAAAAGCTCGTGGTCAATTGAGTAGCTACATTATTAAAAATAAAATAGATGATATAGAGAATTTAAAAAAGTTTAACTCTGATGGATACAAGTTTAATGATAGCTTATCAGATATAAACAACTTTATATTTACTAGGCAATAAAAATATATCTACATATTATGTAGATATATTTTTATTTAATACTTATTATAAGTTCTTCATTTTTTTTGATATTTTCCCCAAGTCTATTAATCATTGAGATTTCTGCATTTACATTAAATGTATTATTATCAATTCTCTTTATACCTATAATCTTATAACTGTCCACCCATATATCAGAGTCATACCTACTCCAGTTATACTTTTTATTCTTTTTTAATTCATTAACAAAACACATTTTTATTTTATAATCTAAATTGTATTTATTACTTATTTCTTTTTTATTATCTACAATAGATAAAAACATAATAAAAATTAAAATTCCTAAAACTATCTTTTTAATCTTCATAACTTCACCTTTTAGTAAATTTTTAATCTTTATTTAATTTTTGTAATTTAAGTAATATTATTCTTAAAAAACTATTTTTTATTAAAGTTTAATTATTTTTGTTTTTTATATTAATTTAGATTAATATATTTTAAAATATCTAATGTTAACTTATTTAATTTTTGGGTATACATTAAAATGACTTAAAATTTGGAGGTTTCTGACTATGAAATATAACTACACAGTAGAATTAAATAATATATTAAATAATGTATATAAAGAGTTAGTATATGATTTAGCTAAAGCTAATCCACAAATAAATTTTTCTAAGAATGATTTAAAAAATACAAAATATATACTTTCAAAAGAAAGAGTATATCTTGGAAGTGATATGGACGATTTTATAATAAGTCATATATCTAAAGGTCATGACGGAAACCTATTTAGGGTTTCAATTTCAGAATATCACAATAGACTACATCCTAGATTTGAAAATTATAAAGGTAAGCCTATTGTAGATTCAACTTATACTAAATTTGCACTTTTACTTTGGGAAGATCACATGAATAATTTATTAATTGAAGATATTCAAAATCTTTTTAGTCAAAATGGATTTGTTGATTTTATTAATAATACATTAGATAATTACTTAGAGGAGTTATCTAATAGACTAAATGATTATAGAAATGAATTAATAGTAATTGAATTTGATAGCAAAGAAAATTTATTAAATTCAATAGCAGATATGATTGAATCTAATAAATTAGATTTTAAATTTGCTCATATATTAGTAGATATAGATAAGCTTCGAGACGATATGGCTAAAATGTCGGCTACATTTAACGTTTATAATGAATTTGATAAATTAGAAGATGATCCTAAACAATGTTTACTTAAATATCCAAAGTATAATTCTGATGAATTATTAGACTTATTAATAAATAATTATGATTTTAAATTATCTAACAATAATTGTCTGACTAAAAATAAGCACTAAAAAAGTAAGAAGTTTTTAACTTCTTACTTTTTTATCTTTGTATAATAGTTCCAAAAAAGTCCATATCTAAATGATCAAACTGTATATCACTTCTATTTTCATAAGTAAAACATATGCCCTTAATCCAATTTCCTTTATAATTTCTTTGAAGTAAGTTTTCTACTAAAGAGTATGTTGTTATGCTAGCTCCCGTGCTTCCTTGAAAGTACTTTTGTTTCCAATTATTTTTATTTTTTTCTTCCTTTATGTTTATATATGCTATATTATCTTCTATTTTTTCTAATTCAATAGGAGACCCTTCAAATTGTAATTGAGACATTTTTTCTAAAATTTTATTGATTTTTTCATTAATTGTTACATTTTTATTGATTTTTATATTTCCTAAAACTATAACTTCATCACTACTTGAATCTTTAGTTTTTATCTCAAATATATCTTCTTGATTATTTATAGTTTCATTAATATTTTCATTGTTTTTATCTACAATTCCATTAATATTATTAAAATTTGTTTCTATATCATTTTCATTGCTTGTACATCCAGTTATTATAAGCAAAGTAAAAAATATTACACCAAATATCTTAATTATATTTTTCATATATTCCTCCATATAATTTTTATATAATAAATTATATGTCCCAATATAAAAAACTTATACTAAATATAAAATAAAAAAGAAGCTTAAGCTTCTTTTTTATTTTATATTATTTAATTCACAAACTAAATCCTCATCTTCTTTTGCCCACAAAAGAGTTCTATCTACTGCCCTTTTCCAGCCTTTATATAAAACCTCTCTTTTTTTATCACTCATCTTAGGATTAAATTCTGTATCAATTACCCACTTTTGCTTTATATCATCTTTATTCTTATAAAATCCTACTGCAAGTCCAGCAAGATAAGCAGCTCCTAAAGCTGTTGTCTCTATAATTTTAGGTCTATCAACATTTACATTTAATATATCAGATTGGAACTGCATTAAAAAGTTATTCGCACTAGCTCCACCATCTACTCTCAGACATTTTAACTTTAATTTAGAATCTTCCTCCATAGCATTTAATACATCTTTAGTTTGATATGCAATAGATTCAAGGGTTGCCCTAACTATATGCCCACGTTTAGCCCCTCTAGTCAATCCAAAAATAGCTCCTCTTGCATACATATCCCAATAAGGTGCACCTAATCCAGTAAATGCAGGAACAACATATACTCCATTTGTATCATTTGCTTGATTAGCATAATACTCAGACTGACCCGAATCATAAATCAACCTTAATTCATCTCTTAACCACTGTATCGATGCTCCTCCAACGAATATACTTCCTTCTAGTGCATAATTTATTTTTCCATTAACTCCCCAAGCAATAGTTGTTATTAAGCCATTTTTAGATTCAACAATCTGATCGCCTGTATTCATTAATAAAAAGCATCCTGTTCCATATGTATTTTTTACACTACCTTTTTCAAAACATGTTTGACCAAATAGCGCTGCTTGCTGATCTCCTGCACAACCTGAAATTGGTATTTTTGCACCTGCTAACATTTCTTCATCTGTATATCCATATATTTCACTTGATGGTCTAACTTCTGGCAACATACTTCTTGGTATATCAAGTTCTTTTAATATGTCTTCATCCCATTTTAATTCTTTTATATTGTAAAGCATTGTTCTTGATGCATTAGAATAATCTGTTACATGAACTTTACCTCTTGTTAAATTCCAAATTAACCATGTATCAACGGTTCCAAATAGTAATTCTCCATTTTTAGCTTTTTCTTTAGCTCCCTCTACATTATCTAGAATCCACTTTATTTTTGTTGCTGAAAAATAAGCGTCTATTATTAATCCAGTTTTTTCTTTTATAATAGATTCTAATCCTTTTTCTTTTAAATCGTCACAAATTTCTGCAGTTCTTCTACATTGCCAAACTATAGCATTGTAAATAGGCTTTCCAGTAATCTTATCCCATACTATAGTTGTTTCCCTTTGATTTGTTATTCCTATTGCTGCTATTTCATCAGGTCTTATAAACGAAGTCTCTAAAACTTCTCTCAAAACCCCACTTTGACTTCCCCATATTTCCATAGGATTATGTTCTACCCATGAAGGTTTTGGATAAATTTGACTGAATTCTTTTTGGGCTGATGAAACTACATTTCCATATTTATCAAATAAGATTGCTCTAGAGCTAGTGGTTCCTTGATCTAGAGCTATTATATATTTTTTTTCCATAATCTTTGCTCCTTAAAGTTGTCTATTATATAGTATCCTTTAAGTAAATATTAACAATAAAACAAAATGACTACAATGTTTTTAAGTAATTTATTATTATCTCATCTTAATTTTATCTCGTATTTACAACTCTTATATAAAACAGGAGTGCCTCTAGTTTTATCATTATCAAATTGTACTATCTCAACTTTATGTATTCCTTCTTTTATTTCTTCATCACATATAGTTAGTGTAGCTGAATTTTCATTACTTAATCTTTCTATAGAATTTAACTTTTCATCTATATATATATAGCTTGGTTTAGAATTATCAATTCCATCTGATTGAAGTCCCAGATGTAAAAAAGCTTCATGTTCCTTCGTATATAAAATAGGTATATTGCCTTTTTCTTTTATTGAAGTCGGGGTATTTATGTAAATATTCCCTTCTCCTTTCTCACTACTTAATCCATTTGGTATTGTTTTTTCTTCCTCTACCTTATTTTCTACAATTTCTCTAGAGCATCCAGTAATGGAAATTATAAATAATAGTAATAATAGTATTTTTTTCATTAAGCTCCTCCGATTAAAATATATATTATTACTTATTATTTCCATATTTACACAAAAAAGTATGTATTTTAATATTAAAATACATACTTTTTTATCTCTATTAAGCTACTTCTAATTCTTCATCTTCTTCTTCTGTCTTTTTACTTCTATCTTTAACAAATTTTAGAATATAATGTACAAGCATTCCTACCCCAATTGCAAATACTAAATCAAATACAACTGTAAATACAAATGTTATAATTAATACTAAAACATCCGATTTGTCTGAAGATAATAATTCTTTAAAATGTTTCCATTCACCCATATTGTATGAAACAATAATAAGAATTGCAGCTAAAGTCGTCATCGGTATAAGTTTTGCCAGTGGCATAAGTATAACCATTATAAGAAATAAAGTTATCGCATGGACTATACCAGCTATAGGACTTCGTCCTCCACTTCTTACATTCGCTGCAGTTCTTGCTATAGCCCCTGTTGCTGGAATTCCTCCAAAAATTGAAGATGCTATATTACCAAGACCTTGTGCAACTAATTCCATATTTGAATCGTGTTTATCATTTATCATATTATCTGATACAACACAAGAAAGTAGCGATTCTATTGCTCCTAATAAAGCAATTGTCATTGCTGGCTTTATTAAGCTTATGATTGTTTGTATATCCATATGTGGTATTTGTGGCTTAGGTATAGCTGATGATATATGCGTAAATCTAGTGCCAATAGTATCAGCTGGTAAATTAAATATATTTACGATTATTGTAGATAATATTAAAGCTATTATTGAAGCGGGTATTTTCTTGTTTATTTTAGGCCAATAAACTAATATAAAAATACAGGCTAGTCCTATTAGAAATGATACTATATCAAAGGTTGATATATGATGTATATAACTTTCTATTTTTCCTATAAACTCTGCTGGAACATCTTTTATCTCTAAACCAAAGAAATCTTTTAATTGAGTTGTAAGTAATGTTACTGCTATCCCACTAGTAAATCCTACTGTTATAGTTTGTGGTACATATTTTATTAAAGATCCAAATCTAAGTAATCCCATGATTACAAGTATAATTCCTGCCATAGTTGTTGCTGTTATAAGTCCCGTTACTCCATAAGTCTTAACAACTCCATAAACTATTACAACGAAAGCTCCTGTAGGTCCTCCAATTTGAACTTTACTTCCACCTAAAAAAGAAATTACAAAACCTGCAAATATAGCTGTTATCAATCCTTTTTCCGGTGATACACCCGAAGATATGGCTAAAGCTATAGATAAAGGAAGAGCTATTATAGCAACTATAATTCCCGATACTATATCCTTTCCAACTTGTTCTTTGGTTAATTCATTATTATTAATCATTTTAAATAACTTTGGTAACACTTAAACACTTCCCTCCAAAACTAATTATTACAACATTTAATATAATAATCCTATTTTTGATTAAAGTCTACATAAAAATCAAAAAAATTATTAAAAAAATAAAAGATATCGCTTGTTCGAACTTTAACTGTAATTCAATTATTTTTAATTCGTGTTTTAATTGTTTTTATTTGATATAATTTTAAAATTCATCAAACTATTTTTTAATAATGCATATGTTATTGCTTATTTATGTTCCATAATGAAAGTATGATTTAGATTTTATTTTCATTTTTAATTTTTTTTATTATTCGTATTTTTTCTTCTTTCATTCATAATATTTTAATACAGAAAATTCACTTTTTTCTGTGATATAATCTATAATATAAATAGTAAAACTTTATTTATTTAAGCATATGTAAAAATTTATAAAATCTTTATAATATTTAATTTGAATTTCCGTTAAAATTTTACATATTGATTTATTTTCTTTTTAAGTTTTTTATGATAAAATATGTTATATATTTATACTTGCTTGAATATAAATTTAAATGTGAAACTTGTACATAATATAAATATAGTTTAGTTTCAAGCATAACTTGTTATCATAATTTAAATTTGAGATAATCTAGGAGGATTAATATGAGCTTAAAAGACAAATTTGCAGAGTCATATGCTAGATCAAAAACAATGACTGGTCCTGAAAAAAAGGCTAATGAAATAATGGGAAAACTTTTACTTAAGAAAAGTATCGTTCCTATGATTATTATGTTAATTGTTTGGATTGGTGGTTTTTCTTTAAAAGTTAACGGTTGGGTTTTATTAGGTGTTGAAATATTATTAGCTATAGGAACTTATTTCTATATTAAAAAACAAGGTGATAAGTATCAAAACTTCAAACCTTTTGTAGGTAATTTAATAAGCCTTGAGAAAAAAGGTAAAAAAGAATATGTTGCAATAATAAAGCAAGGTAAAAAAGTTGATAAACTTCAAATAAAATACGGCGGCGAAGAATTAGAAAAAGTTAAGAAAAACCAATTAGTACAAATAAGCTATAATAAAGACGAAAAAATAGCAATAGTTGTTACTAGATAATTTTTTATAGGAAAAGCTTCTACATATATGTAGAAGCTTTTTTAATCTTTTAATATATATTTCTTATATATCTTTAAAGCAGTAGCTAATTGATCAGGACACGATGTATCTCTATTTTTACATGGTATTTTTTCAAAAGTTTCAATTATTTCATCTATATTTTTTCCTTCTATTAAATTTTTAATTCCTATTAAATTTCCTGCACATCCTCCCTCAAATATAACATCTATAAGCTTATCCCCTTCAATATCTAACAAAATAGATTTTGAACATACACCTTTGGTATAATATCTATACATATCCATCACCTTTACAATATATTTTGTTATTATATTTATTTATTATTTTTCTAATTTATGTTAAGTTTTGATGAAATATTAAAATATATATTTTAATATTTTAATTAATATATATAATTATAATTAATAAGTATATTTTGCATATATATTTAAAGATGTGTATATACTTTTACAGATTAAAAGTTAGGAAGTGATTGACTATGAATTCCACTAATACATCTAATAAACTTAATTTGTTTAATACTCTGTTTAAACTTATATTTGTTGCATTTTGGATTATTTTTTGGTTTATAGGTGTTATATTAACTGATAATAAATTTAATCAATTATCTACAACCTTGTTTATATCCTATAGTTCAATTTGTATAATTTATATTATTGCCTACTTAGTTTATATGAAAGTAACTAAAGTATACGAAAATAAAATAGAAATCTATTATAAATTAGTTACAATTTTATCATTTGTATTTTCATCATATAGTTATTATATCTTACCTCTAAGTATGTTTTGGTTTTTAGTAAAACTTTCAGTATTATTTTTTTATATGTATATATCTATATTAAAAGTATATAAATATAAAATGGAGGAAGGCGTTGTAGGTATTATTGGTGCAGCTTTAATGATTTTCATGTTTGTACGATACTAAATTTGAAACATTAGACATATGAGTTATTTTTTGTTATTATTTATCTTGATAGTTAATACTATAATAAAAAAATTTTAAAGGAGTTAATACTATGGAAAAAAAAGTTTTAGCCACTGTAGGCGAAAAAGAAATAACTAATATCGATATTGAAAATGCTTTAAAAAGTTTAGATCCATATCAAGCTATGCAATTTAATAATGAAGAAGGTAAAAAAAGATTATTAGAAGATTTAGTTAATCAAGAACTATTCTATCTTGAAGCTAAAGAGTCTAACTTACATAATGACGAAAACTTCAAAGCTGAAATGAAAAGAATTGAAGAGAATATGTTAAAGCAGTATGCTATAAATAAAATATTAACATCTATAAAATTAACTGACGAAGAAGTGGCTAACTTCTATGAAGCTAATAAAGATAAATTTATAAAACCTGAAACAGCATCAGCTAAACACATATTAGTTGATAATGAAGAAAAAGCAAATGAATTATTAACTAAAATAAACAACAATGAATTATCATTTGAAGAAGCTGCTAGAGAGCATTCTACTTGCCCTTCTAAAGACGCTGATGGTGATTTAGGAGTATTCCCTAGAGGTCAAATGGTTCCTGAGTTTGAAGAAGCTGTATTCTCTATGGATAAAGGTGAAGTTAGAGGTCCAGTTAAAACTCAATTTGGATATCATTTAATAAAATTAGAAGATATAAATGAAGGCGGTCAATCTGAGCTTGATGAAGTAAAAGATGAAATAGCTAAAAGCCTAATGTATCAAAAACAAAATGAAGTTTATTCTTCTAAGATAAATGACTTAAAAGGTAAATATGTAGATTTAGTTAAGCTTAACGACTAATACTAAATAAAAAAAGGATAACTTTATGGTTATCCTTTTTTTATCTAAGACTTTATTTTTTTATAGCAATACTCAATTATATCTCTTCTTTTTATTATCCCTATAAAAATATTTTGATCATCTATTACAGGTACAAAATTCTGATTCATCGACTTAGATATTAAGTCCTCTATATTTGCATTTATAGATACAGGCTTGTTATCCATCCTTCTTTTTATATCACATATGCATACATCTTCTATGGCTGTAAGTTCCAAGTTTAAATCATTTTTTAAAGCCCATAGCAAGTCTCCCTCTGTTATCGTACCCACATACTCCCCATTTCGATTTATAATAGGTATAGCAGAATATCTATGATACTCCATTTTTTCTAATGCCTGTCTCATTGTATAGTCATCATATATATATGCTACTTCACTTTTGGGTGTTATAAAAAATAGTATATTCAAATACTACACCTCCTATTAAGTAGTATAAATTTAAACCTACTTAACATTTTATCATATATTCTAAAATATTAAAATCTTTCCATTTCCTTCAAAGTTAAAAATAGCTATCTTTTTATAGATAGCTATTTTTTATTAATAATGAACTTTTATTAAGTGAAACCTTATAGATTTATCACTCCATCCTAAATCCCAAGGAACCAGCAATCTATCTGTATTATGACATGTAACTAAAGGATATCCCTTAGAGTCAACTCCTGTGACAGTAGAAACATGAGTTATTCTTCCACCTTTTTCATAAGCTACTATATCACCAGGAGTCATGTTGTAGGCTAATTTATATACATCTTCGTATGAACCTTTACATATTAAAGATCCTCTTCCACTGTTTAACATATAGTTTTTGAATCCTTGTGCATTAACCCATGCCTTCGTTCCTTCTCTTCCCATATAATTCCACGTACCATTTTTCTTAAATCTTCCACTTTCATACATTATCTGAGAGGCATAATTTGCACAGTCTCCTCCATCTGGGTTAAAATCTTTATACTGTGGATTAAACTTCATTCCATGTTCTTCATCAGCTGCAGCTCCACAATATTTATGAGCATATTCAATAGCTTTTTTCTGCTCATTTGTAAGTGAAAAATCCTTTTTATCATTAGCCATAATATAATTTCTTATATCATCTGACTTTATATTATCTAAATGGAGTGAATCCGCAAAAGGATCTGTATACCATTCTTTTGTAATTAAGTATTCATTATCAGTAATTCTCATATTAAGGTAATGATATGTCCCAATTCTAAACATATTTTTAGTATCTAGTTGATTTTCATAGGAGTAATTATATTCTGTAGATACTACACATATAATTCCATATAAATTCTCTTCTTTTTCTTTTATTTTTCTAATTTTTACTCTAGTTTTTATATCATTAAATTTTACACCTTGCTTAAATGACCAATTCTCTAAATACTTCATTTTAGTTACTTCTTGTTCATAAGCCCAAAGTCCAAATTTATGATTTACATCATATAATTTTTTTAATACTTCATCATTTTTTGTTAGTATAGCCTTATTTCTATGATCAAATAAATTTTCTAACAATAGTTGGAATTTAGCCGTTTCCGATTCCTCCTCCATTTTCTTAGATGCCCTTAAATTTATAAACGTACTAATATTTTTTTCCTTATTAAAACTTAAAACTATACTCCCAATGACAAAAACACCTACCAAGAATAGTATTTTGCTTATTTTCTTCCTATTGATTTTTTTTCTTATGTTCAAATTTATGCCTCCTATCAAATAATAGACTTAAGCTGAAAAATACGTAGTATTTTAAAGGTATTATAATATTTTATATAGTTTTTACATTTTTTTAGCCAAATATAATTAAATTTATGGTATAATTGTCTAACATTCAATCAAAGGAAAGAGGTGCTCAATTGCTAACAAAAGTAAAACTGTCTAAAGTAAATAATGTTCTTACTAATAATATATATGCAGATATTTATTTTTTAAGTGAGGAAAATTTTGGAGATATAACAAAACTATACGAAGAAGTAAGTAATTCTATGGATAATAAAAATTGGCTAAAGAATAGAGATTATGATTCTTTAAAAAAAACCATTGATAATGGTGGATTTATAATAGGTTGTTATGTCGGTTTAGAGCTTATTGCTTGTGCACTTTGTGACGTACCTAATATAAATGATTTAGAGACTTTAGATTCTTTAGGAATTTCTATTGAAGATTTTAAAAATACTTACATTTCAGGATTTGTTATGGTTCATCCTATGTATAGAGGAAATTCACTTCAACTTAAATTGTTAGACCTAAGAATAGATATAGCTAAATCTCAACGTAAAAAATATATAGTAACAGTTGCTGCTGTTGATAATATACATAGTCTTAATAATATAGTTAGTCGAGGTTTCGATTTTAAAATGCAACAAGAAAATAACTATGGTATTTTAAGAAATATTTTCCTGAAAGATTTATTCCCAAATGATGTTAATGAAAATATTTCAAATGAAGAAAATATAACTTGCGTAATTTAAAAGAGACCTTTTAGAAAAGGTCTCTTTTCCACGTTGATAGTTCTTAGAAGTCTTTGTATTTCATAATATATAGTATTCCGTAAAATATAAATTTGATACAATTTTAATTTTAAATAAAAAGTAACTATTTTTATTCTTTTTTATAAAATAATTATAAGATTAATATTTTTTATATATTATAGGGGGGATTTACTATGGATATAAATGTAAAAGCTAGAGAACTTGCATCATATATTAAAAATACTAATGAATTTAAATCTATGAATAAAGCAAAAAAAGAACTAGATAAAAATGCTGCTTTAAAAAAACAACTTGATGAGTATCTAAAAAAGAAAAATATTATTTATTCTAGATATAAAATAGAAGATGCATCAAAAAAAATAAGTCAGTTAAATCGAGATTATGATAAATTTTTTAACCATCCATTAGTATCTAATTATATGAAATCAAATAGGAATTTTAATTCTATGATGGAAAATTTATATAAACAAATAGAAAATGAATTAACAAAATAAAATAAAATAAAAGAGACTATAAAATAGTCTCTTTTATTTTTCAAAATGTTGGTAATCTTTAAGAGATTTCCAATCGCCTCCCCAAGTCCAACCTCTTTTTATAAAAGCTTCATAACATGCATCACCTTTTCTAATCATACCTTTTACATTTTTTTCTCTATCTATATATTTATTTCCTTCATTTGGACTTACAACTCCATTTTTAACCATAGGATTTATAAGTGGGTTTATATCTATAGCCAACCCCTTAGAATGATTAGAAATTACATCTGATCCTTCTATAACCCTGTAGCAAAATGCAGACGTATTGTTATCTTTCATCGACTGATCATCATCTGCATTATACTTATCTATTAAGTTCATCTTTTCAATAGGATATTTATTTTCATATAACTCTTTAAATATATCTAAAACTTCAGATGCTACTTCCTTATTAACTATCATTTCACCTATATGTGCTTTATTATCAAATCCATAATATGTGATTTTTAAATAAGATAAACTATTTATATCTACTAAATCTTTTTTAGGGATAGACTTTCCTATCATGTTCTTATAAACTTCGTCAGGAATACTTGATTTTGTAAACTGAGATTTAAAAACTTCTTCTTTACTGGTTTCAACCTTTTGGTTTTCTTTTTTACTCTCTTTAACTTGCTGTTTACTACATCCAACTATCATTATTATTGATAAACATAAAAGTAAACCTAATAAATATTTTTTATAAATTTTCATTTTAAACTCCTTTTTAATATAATAACTACTTCTACTACATATATTTTATAATAAAAAAATCAAAGCTCATAGTATTATACTATGAGCTTTGATTTTTTTATTATATTAGTTTTACATTTTTCCCATCATATTTTTCATCATATTTTGCATATACATGTAGTAATTCATCCACATATCTTGCATATCATTCATTTCCATTTGATCCATATTCATATATGGTTCTTCCATACATGGATATTTAGATGCAAAATTACCCATATATTGCATAGGCTCCATGTTATATATAGGATTTATATATAATCCAGTTTCTTCTTCTTTCATCAACATTATATCATCTAAATCACAATATTCATCTTTTTCAAAATAGCAATCATTCATATCGTAATACTCATATTCACACTTTTGTTTAATTTCTTTTTTAGGCATTTCTTTGTGTGTTGGGCAAACATATTTAACTTCACAATCACAACTTGGCTTCATTTTCTTTTCACACTTAGTAACTGGCTTTACATAACTGCACTTAGATTTACAAGGTTCATTCATACCTAAATCAACATAACAAGTTTTTTTCATTGTCTTACAAACATCCATATCGTGGCATCCTTTTATTTTATCTTTACATTTTTTCATCATATCTTCACATTTGTTAGATTTATCTTCGTACTCTTTTATTTTTTCTCCAGCTACTTTATAGCAGTTCATAGCTTTCTCATCACACTTCATAGCTTGAGAGAATAAACATTTTGCTTGCTCATTTTCATTTTGAGCTTTTTCAAATAAACACTTAGCTTTTTCACAGAATTTTTCAGCATCATTACCTGCTCTTTCCGCTTCTTTATATAAGCACTTAGCTTTTTCACAAAGTTCTTCTGATCTACATAAAAGATCATTTGCTTGCTTTCTTAACTTATCAGCTTCACATTCATTTTCCATAGATTCCTTAGCTAATCTTTTTGCTTTAGCTTCTAATGCCTTAGCTTTTTTATCAAACTCTCTAGCTTCTTCATATGATTCAGTGGCTAAGCACTCACAATTTAATGCTTTTTTAAATAGCTTTTCTGCTTGTTCAGCTAGTTTCGCACATGTATCATCAAATTTTATTTCGCAGTCTTCACATGGACCCGGAGGGCAGCAATCAAATTCATGCTTTTTACATACCATATCCATCTCTTTACATGAGTCTACTTTTTTACATGGTTCTATTGGCTTACATGGCTCACACTTTTTATGAACCGGCTTTTTACATGGATCGCAATAAACTTCTTTTTCTTTTTTTTGATGGCAGCCTGTATTCATAGCACAGCTATTATTACATTTTTTTTTCTTTCTCATAGTACTCATAGCTAGTCAAAACCCCTTTGTTGTATTTTATTTTAACTAAGCAATTTTATATGCTTAATAATAATTATATGAAACTCATTTTTTCTGGTTACTATTAATAGCTAAAATTTATACATAAATTACCTTTAAACTTATTTTTTTCTTACTATAAAATATAAATTTTTGCACATCCTATTATTGATACAAATTAATATCAAAACACAATATTATAGTTGATTGGAGTGATTTAATTGAATAATAATCAAATGAATAATCAAATTGATGATTATACTAACAAGGGTAAAGAGTATATAGAAAAAGCTGAAAATAAGGCAAATGAACTTTTATCTAAAGCAAATGATTTAGCTCATGATATGGTTGATAAAACATCAGATATTAGTGATGATGTGAATAATCTCTTAAAAAAAAAGACCAAATTAAAATAGGTCCTAATGATGAATGTAGCTGTGGTATAAGTTGTGAGTGTTTTGATGAACCAAAAACTACAGTTGACTATGTAAAAGATTATGCTAAACAACATCCGGTAATAACTGCTACTGCTTTATCTGCTACAGTTTTAACAGGTGTGAGTTTAGTTAGTCCAAAGACCAGAAAAATAACTGTACCTGTTGCAAAATATGCAATTAAGCAACAAGCTAAGTTTTCATTAGGGTTAGGAATGTTAGCTATGGCAAGTTATTTAACTAACCAACATAGTTAATGTATTAATTATAAAAAAATAAATAAGGAGCTAAAGTTTTATAGCTCCTTATTTAAAGTTTGATTTAGTTTTTATTTATATCTATTGTATTTGAGTCTACAGTAACATTATAAGTTATCTTTTTATCCTTAATTTCATTTAGACTTCCTTCAAATTTATTCATATTTGAACCATTGTTATCTTTGTTCTCAAAATTAATTCCATTTAATGAATTTAAATTAAAATTCATATTAAAGTTATCTATAGGTAAATTTAAGTATACCTCACCTGTTTTATTTTCTATATTTAAATTTTTAGAAATTGGTATACTAGATTCCACATATACCATTCTCGAATATCTGTCAGAAATTATATTTACTGATTCTGGTATAAAGCTTTCTACATCTTCAATAAATATATCATTAGGCAGAGATTCTAAGTATACATTTCCTTGAGTGCTAACTTCTACATTGTTTATACCTAGCAACTCACTAGTTTTTAAATTTATATCACCTATAGAGCTTAATCTTAATTTCTCTAAGTGTTTAATTTCTTTAGGTAAACTTAATTCACCTTGATTTGTATTAAATACTATTTGACTAGATAGTACATCTTTATCTCTTACAATTAAACTACCTGTTTTTGTATCAGCTTGAATATCTACATTATTAGGAACATAAATAATTATTTTATTGTTACCTAAATTTATCATACTTAAAATAGCATCTCCAAAGCCTTGTACTTGTATATTTAAATGTTGACTTTCATCATTTTCTTTTACACTAAATACTTTATCTTTATTTTCTATAGTCAATGTTTTATCAGTGTAACTTCCAACTTGTACTATTTTAATCTTGTCAGAATTACTTTTTCTTATTTCTACGCTCATATTTTTAGTATCTATATCTAGCTTATTTATATCTACTTTTTTCTCATATATTTCAACTTCTTCATTAGCCTTCTTTATAGTTTTGTTTATATAATTTGTTGCAAATGGAACTGCTGCTATTGATGATGATATAGTTCCAACAATTCCTATTACAATTAAAATAACAGCAAATATAGTTATCTTTTTATTCATCTATATCATCCCCTTTATAGTTTATTTTTCTTTCTTTTGCAACTATATATTTTTTCTTGTTTTTTAACCAATGCATGTATCTTTTGTATAAAGTTTTCCCTAATTTTAATATATAAAGATATACTTGTATTCCTAAAATATCAAAACCTATTATCCCTATACTAATAAATACTATAAGTAAAGCTATAGATAAGTCTAAAGCGAATAAAGGACCTGATGTCCCTATTAATGCTATAAATGCTATATTTAATGCCCCTATAGTAATTCCAGCTGATACCATAACCAATATAAATATTAGCCATATAATAAGTAAAATAAAACTAAGTCCTGCCAATAAAAATTTTATGAGCTTTGTTGATAATCCATCTTCATCACTTTTTAAATTTGGTGTTAACTTATTATTTATAACATCCTTAGTCTTATAAAAAGTTTCTTTAGTTCTTAACTTTATCTGACTTAAACTATCATGAATTCTATCAAATCTTTTATTATTATAATTAATTTTGCTTTCTTTCATCTCTCCAACCAAATCTCTAACGATAGATTTTGGTGAACCTAGGGATTCTATAATTTGTATATCACTTTTACCTTCTATTTCCCCGTCAATAAAATATTCTTCATAATCTCTTAATATATCACTAACTTCATCTTGTGAAAAATGGTTAGACAAATAGTCTTTTAATATTTCTAAAAATTCTTTTTTATTCAACACTAATTCCTCCTTAATCTAAATTAATAAGATAGTCTACCGCACTAGTAAAATTTCTCCATTCATTTATGAGACTTACTAAATTCTTTTTTCCAAGTTCCGTTATTTTATAATATTTTCTTGCCGGACCTTCATTAGATTCTAATATATATGTCTCAAAAAATTCTTCTTTTGTTAATCTTCTCAATAAAGGATATATTGTGCCTTCATTTACTTCTATGACCTTTGAAATATTTTGTACAATCTCATATCCATACATATCTTTTTTAGATATGAGTGCTAATACACATATTTCTAATACTCCTTTTTTAAACTGTGTATTCATCAACTCCATCCTTTCTATTTAATTAATAATTACTGTGTTTTATACAGTACTGGGTTTAATCGTATTTATAAATATATAATAACACAGTACTGTGTGTTACACAATACTGTGTTATTATATATTTATATTTTTTTAATAGGTATACCATATTATGGTATACCTATTTTCTATTTTACATATTCTGTTACTAATTTAATTGTTTCTATTATAGACTGTAAGTTAGTTCTTTCATATCCATGTGATGCAAATATTCCTGCTCCTATTAAAGCCGTCTTAACATCATAACCTGCTTTTAACATAGCTCCTGCATCTGATCCATAGTTAGGATATGTGTCAACTTTATATCCAATATTATTATTTTTAGCAATGTCTATAAGTTTTGAAGTTAACTCATAGTCATATGGCCCACCTGAATCTTTAGCACATATGCATACATCATATTCAGTTGAATTTTGTCCTTCTCCCGGACATCCCATATCTATAGCTATAAATTCTTTTGTATTTTCTGGTATTGCAGCTGATGATCCATGTCCTACCTCTTCATAGTTACTAAAGAAGAAATTTACCGTATGTTTAGGTTTTATTCCAACAACTTTTAGATATTCAATAACATATAAAGCTGCTGCTACAGATGCCTTATCATCTAAGTGTCTAGATTTAATAAATCCAGAATCTGTTATTTTAACTCTTGGGTCAAATGATATAAAATCTCCAACCTCTATACCAAGTTCTTCAGTATCTTCTTTAGAACAAACTTGTTCATCTATTACAACCTCATAGTTTGCTGGTACTCTAGGTAGTTCTCTACAATCTGAGTGAATATGCACAGATGGTTTTATAGTTTGTATAGTACCTTCGTAAGCTTTTCCATTCCTTGTATGTATTTTGCAACATTCACCTTCAATAGATGTCATCATATATCCACCTACTTGAGTTAATGCTAATCTTCCATTTGACTTTATTTCCTTGACCATAGCTCCTAATGTGTCAACATGACAAGATAGAGTTTTTTGATAATTATCATCTTCTCCTTTTATTGTAGCGACTACAGCTCCTTTATTTGTAACCTTATAATCAACTTTAAGCGTTTTTAATACATCCGTTATATAATTTACTACATTTTGAGTATATCCAGACGGACTTGGAATGTTTAAAACATCCGTTAAATATTTTTTTACTATATCAGCTTTGTATTCCATAACATAAACCTCCTATTTGTTTATATATAACCTATAAATAAATAATAAATTAAAGATATTACTATAAGAGTTATAAATACTTTTTCTAGTCCAATTATAATTAGCTCAGTTATTTTAAGTGGAATATCTGTACTATATATATATAGTACATTTGTAGTTATAGATACCGTTTGCCCAATAAGTACAATAAACATTATAAGAGTTGTTATACTTGTTGATTCATTATTTACAAGCTCTATATATCTACCCCCATTGAACAAGCCTAAGCATATAAACTCACTCAAACTACTTTTCCCTGGTATCTTAAATGCTTCTATAAATGGATTTAGAATATTACTAATACTCTCAACTAGTCCTGTATTATTAATAATAAACTCTCCTACAAATATAATTATAACTAAATTTGGTAATATTGTCATAATTATATTAAATGATTCCTTAAAATTTTCTATCATACAATAAATCAATTTTTTCTTTTCTTTATTTTCCAAATATCTTTGAATAGACTTTTTAAATTTATTACTTTTAAAATTACATTCTTTATATTTTGCTTTTAAAAAATACGATTTTTTCTTTTGCCTTAAAGGCCATATTCTACATACTATACTGTTTATAATTATACTCAAAATTATTGATATAATTATTGTAAATGCCTTAGACTGTATTTTAAGCTTATCAGCTAAGTAAATACTATTCATTATACTAAAAAATGAAAAACAGGATATAATTATGCAAGCCTCTGATTGTCTTAATTTACCTGATTTATATAATTTATTAGTCATAAACATTCCAGTAAATACATCTACGAATAAATATACAAATACATTTAATACACTTTTACCACTTAAATTTAAATTTTTCTTAGTATATTTATTAAAATACCCTTCTGTAACTTCTATTAATCCATAATCTGTTATCAAAGGCATAAAAAATACACCTAAAGAAAATACTATTGTGTACTTTAATATAATTTCTTGCATAAATAATAAGCTATCATTATTATGTAAATAATATTCTTTCTGAGAAAATATTATTAAAACCAATAGTATACTTATTGGTCTTAATAATGTGATAATATTATGTACAATTTCATTATTGTTTTTCTTATCATATTTTAAGATAGGAATTATAGATCCAAATATAACCATTAAGACTATATATAGTTTTAACAAATGTATATATCTTTCTTGAATAAATAAGGCCATATGGTGTATTAATGTATTTACATACCCGTTTATACTTATAGGTATAAAAAATATAGTTATCCCTATAATAGAATATATTACTATTTTAAAAGAATCTAAAATTTCAAAGTCATAAGTTGAATTAGTTTTATTATTTAAATCTATATTCTCCAAATTTCCACTTCCTTTACATATATTTAATATATAATTGATTTAATTTTTATATAAATGTATAATACTATCATTAGCTAAAATTATAAAAAAGAGGTGATATATTGGATAACACCAACAAAACAATTTTAATTCTTACTGCTCAATTTGGTGCAGGACATGTAAGTGCTGCAAACGCTATAAGAGATTACATACTTGATAAAGAACCTACATATAATATAGTTATCCAAAACTTTATAAGTGCTAGTATTCCACGGATGAACAAACCCCTTGTGAAACTTTACGAGGCTAATACTAAATATACTCCAGGGCTTTATAACTACTATTATTATTTAAAAAAGTCTTTTGACTCAAGACATGATGTATCTTATAAAATGTATACACCTAAATTATCGGAATACATAATACAGACAAATCCGGATCTTATAATATCAACTTTTCCGATGGCATGTGCCTGTGTTGATCATTTTAAATCGAAAAATCCTGATTTTTCAGTACCTACAATAACAGTAGTTACAGATGTTGTAGATAGCCTTGAGTGGATTTATCCTAGTACAGATATGTATTTTGTAGCATCTCATGAAATAAAAAATAGATATGTACAAAAAGGAATAAACCCAAATAAAGTAAAAGTCACAGGAGTTCCAGTAAAAAAAGAGTTTAATAATCACTCTGATATTCAGTATGATAAACATAAGCTTCTTATAGTAGGCGGAGGTAGAGGATTATTTGATATGGAAATTGACTTTTTTTACTATATAGATGAACTTTTAGAGTCTTATAATCATCATTTAGATGTTACTATTGTATGTGGTAAAAATCATAAACTATATGATAAATTGACAGAAAAAAAACCACTTAGAAATATAAATGTTTTAGGATTTGTAACTAATATGCCATCTCTATTAAAAGATCATACCTTACTTATAACAAAACCCGGTGGTGCAACTTTATTTGAAGCTATACAAAGTGAAATTCCTGTTGTTGTAATGCTTCCTAAAGTAGGTCAGGAAATTGAAAATGCCCGTTTTATAATAGATAAAGGTATAGGAATTATCTATAATGATGAAAATGATTTAAAAGAACTTCTAAATGCAATTGTTTATAGAAAGCTAGATGATAGAGTTTCTTTTATGAAAGAAAATATGATTAAGTTTAAAAAATCTATAGATGGTGATAAAATAGCAAGCTTTGTAATAGAAATGCTAGGGACTATATAAAATAGTCCCTTATTTGTTTAAATTTCTATACTTTTCAAAATTTATTACCCTCGTGTCTGATTTTATAAATTTCATATTTTTTAAGTTCCTACCATCTAATATAGGTTTTATTTTCTTTATAATAGAAATTCCGATGATTATTTCTGCCAAAATAAATATAGCAGATATAAAAACTTCCATGTTATAGCTAGTTAAATATCCTACCTTGCCTAGACTAATTGCAGCATGTGTTTTAACTAGAATGATTGTCAAAATATGAATGTTTAATATAGAAGTTACTTTGTAAAATTCCCTATATAAATTATTTCTTTTTATAGTATTTAAGATTTGATTATTAGTGTAGTTTAATATTTTCAAAGCATCTATATAAAAAAGCTTGAATATATTTTTATCCAATAGATTTGTTATTATTAAAAATATAGAAGTTAAAATTAAGCAATATATATCATATACATATATATAATAATTGTCATTTAAACTTATTTTTGGAGACTGAATTATTGTGTAAATAGATAAGAAAATTATAGCTGATATATTTACTCTATATTGACTATATCTTACTATAATTGAATATCCTATCCCAATCATTGTGATAATTATTATAGAATAAATCTTATTTTGTCCTTTAATCAAAGAACATAATACAATAGGAGCTATGAAATAAACTAATATATCTCCTATTAACTTTTTTTTCATCAATCCACCCCTTTAATCTATTAGTTTTTTAAATTTTCATATAATTCCATTATAAATTAGTTCTATTTTTTAGTTTTTTTTCCTTCTTTACTTTTTTAAATTTTAATTTTATCAATAATCATTTCATTTTAATAAAAAAAGACCTTGTGCTTAAATTTAAACACAAAGTCTTTTATCTATGCTATTTGCTTATCCGTAACTTCTTTTTTATCTTCTTCTAGTAAACCTAATTTATTAGCTAATATTTTTGTTGTACTAGCTTGTACAATTAATGTAATTAATATAGTCATAAATACTACTGAAGAAATTATCTGATATCCAGGTAATTGCATTGAAACTATTATCCCTGATAATGCAGCAGGTATAACACCAGTTTCTCTTACCCACATCATGAATAACTTTTCTTTAAAATTCCATTTAGCTTCTCTATCAAATATTGTACAAATTAATACTACTAAAGGTCTAGCAATAAACATTAACACTAGTACAACTAGTAAAGATGGTAACCAGTACTTAGCTAACGCAGCTAAGTCAACATGAGTTCCTAGAACTATAAATATAGCCATACGACATAAAGCACTTACGCTTTCTCTGAAAAAATGTTCTGCATGGAAATCTTCTTCTGGAACCCATAGTCCAAATAACTTTCTATTACCAGCTATTAGCCCTGCTATAAATACTGCCATATATCCACTACCATGTAGCTTAGTTGCAACTTCATAAGCTAATGCAACCTTTAAAACAGATATTATAGGCGCATAAGAGTGAAATACTCCCCATTTTTTATCTGATATTAATAATGAGAATATTAATCCTACTAAAACTCCTACTACTAATCCTACTACTACAGACATTAATAACTCTTTTACACTTTCTCCCATAGAGAAAGATCCTGATGTTATAACTGCTAATAAAGTACTTACTAATATAGCTCCAACTGCATCATTAAAAGCCGATTCACTAACTACAGTTTGCTTTATTTTATCTTTTATAGTAACTTGCTTAAATACAGGAATAAGAGCTGCTGGGTCAGTTGATGCAATAACTGCTCCTATTAATAATGCTGTCATTATTGGTAAAGAAAATATTTTACTAGTAGCAAATCCTACTACTATAGTAGATATTATAACTCCCAAAGTTGCCAATAACCCTACACTTACTTTAACCTTATTTAAAACTCTTAAATTTATTTCTCTACCACCTTCATATAATATGAATGCTGATCCAAAAGTTAATATAAGATTATTTTCTATTGGAAAAGACTCTACACTTATTACATTTAATACAGCTGGTCCAATAATTATTCCTGCGATTAAATATAATATTACATCTGGTAGCTTTAATAGCTCACTAACTTTTCCTAATACTATACCCGTTACAACAACTACTGCAAATATGAATAATAAATTATTAGTAGCTATTGCTTCCATTGTGTTTTCCATTTGCCTCACTCCTCCATTTATTTCATTAATTAGTTTTCTAACTATTTTACTTAAACAACGTCTAAGTATAGACCTATTCTACTTAGTTGTCAATCGCCTTTTAATAATTCATTTTATTTCAAAAAGTCTGAAAATTAGTTTTCTAATATTTAAACTTTAAAATATTTTATTTATTAAATATTTTCACTTTGTATTTTTTTATTTTTAAACTATTTATTTGTAAATTCTTTAATATATTAAAATAAAAATACCTATGTAGTCTAAAATAACTACATAGGTATTTTCTATCTATTAACTAGCTCTAATGGATTTTTTAATTCTCCATTTACACTTAATTCAAAATGTACATGATTTCCGGTAGATATGCCTGTTGATCCAATCTTAGCAATTGGTTGACCTTTTTCTACTATGTCTCCTTCTTTTACTATGTTTTCACTATTATGTCCATATATAGAAACCTTTCCATCAAAATGTTCTATGTAAACAACATTTCCATATCCATTTTTAACTCCAGAGAAAGTTACAACTCCATAATCTGTAGATAATATATCAAGCCCATAGTTTGCAGGTATATCTATTCCTTTATGAAGTTTTTTCTCTTTAGTTATTGGGTGAATTCTATAGCCAAATGGAGAACTAATTTCATTAAACCCATTTACAGGCCATATTCCATAACTAATATTTTCACCAATATTAGCTTTTAAATTTGATTCTTTCTCATTTAGCTTATTTATTTTTTCAGTTAACCCTTCCTTTAATCCTTCTAGGCCCTCTATCTCAGCTTCAACTACATTTTCATCACTATTAGTGTTTATTAAACTATCATCATCAACAAAACTTAATTGAACAACTTCAACACTTTCATCTAAATTTATTGATTCTTTTTTTGAAAAAATCATATCATCAATTTTGCTTATTTGATTTTGTAAATCTTTTTTCTCTATTTTTAAATTATAGATATCCTTTACAATTTCATCACTTGAGCTACTCGTTGTATCGAGTGCATTTACATTAATTGTGCTTATAGTAGTTATTAAGCTTAATGCTATAAGTAATTTTACTTTTTTTAACATAAGCTTTACCTCCTTTTTTTAATCACTATCTTTTAATATGAGCAATTTAAAAATAAATTATTCATATTTTTAACCATAAATTCACTCACAATAGACAAGTAATCCTAATATTATAATATAAAACATAATTCAACTAGTTCAGTTTCATATTTAAAAGGGGGAGGGTATTGTGTTTAAAAATCAAGAACTTTTATTTGGACTTATATCTAGTTTATTTATACTTATACATACCTCTATGTATATACTTCAAGATTTATATATCTCTATTAAATTTAAGCCACTAAAGTTGATCATTAATAAAGTACTTCCTACTATTAGTAGATTAAATACCATCTCTTTAATAATCTCACTTTTTTTTACAGCTTTTCATGTTTATTTAACAAATAGCTCTTTATCTAGTTTTAGTTCTGGTTATTTATTGTTGCTATTGCTATTTTTATCTACTTGCACAAAGCTTAGTTTTTTTAATAGATTTAAATTAAAACAATATTCATCTATACTATCTTATTTATTGACACTAAGTTTAGCCGTACACATATTTTTCAGATAAAAAAAGGAAGTTATCTAATAACCTCCTTTTTTTATCTAAAATCTAATTAAAATATATTTTTTTGATATTGAATATATAATAGTTGTACTTCTTTCATCTTATCTTTCATTTCTATTTGTAAGTCAGATGCTAATTCGTAGTTTTCTTCTTCAATAGCTTCTTTTATTCTAGTAAATAAAGATTTCTTACTCATAGTATCTTTCATTATATAATGTTTTATTTCATTTATTACATCCCATGATACTTCATCTAAAACATCCATATTTTCATTTTCATGTAATTTTTTTAGACTTCTTATTATATCTATATTGTCTTGTATAATTCTATTTTTTAGTTCTTTCTTCCATTTATCTATAGCTCCAGTTTTAAAAGAATCTATAATTGTATCTGTAAATACTCCACCTTGTGTTAATGCTTCTACTTTATATGATTGAATCTCTAAGTTTTTCATATTTTCATATACTGTAGCTGGTGGAGTTGAAAATCTTTTATTTCTTTCATCCATATTATAATCTTCAAACACATCATTTTCATCTCTATATGCTCTATCTTTTTCAAGGTAAAAGCCTACTTCACCTATATCCTTAGATAGTTCTTTTTCTAAATCTTTAATATTCAATTTACTATTAGAAACAGCTTTTATACCGTGTAACATAGTCTGATATGTTCCAGCTATTACCAAGTATGTATTAGATAATGGATTTGGAGATCTTAATTCAAATCTAGTAGCTAACGGAGAATTGATATCTCTTATAAGACCTACTAATATAGATCTATTTCTTGAAGGTAATTCATATGTATGACCTAATGACGTAACTATACATACAGGAGCTTCAAATCCTGGTACAAGTCTATTAAATCCATCATTAGATGATGTCACAAATGGATTTAAAACTTCATAGTTTCTAAGTATTCCCATTAAAGCCCCATAACCAAATTTAGTTGTATAATCACTTTTCATATCTTTTGGTGAAAACAAGTTAACTATTTTACCATCTTTAAGCTTTGCACTAATGCCAACATGTGTATGTTCACCACTTCCAGCCACTCCATCTAATGGTTTAGCTTTAAAAGTAACCTCAAGCCCATGTCTTGTAAATACATCTTCTATAACTTCTCTTACTAGTAATTCATTATCAGCACATTGAAGTGGTGTTGAATACTTCCAGTCTACTTCTAATTGTTCCATTGCATGATTGGTTTTACCATCTACACTTATAGAACTAGTTATCCCTCCAACTTCTTTATGAGCCATTTCTGGATCTACACCTAAATTTTGAAGTATTATTAAGCTTTCTTCTAAGCAAGTTCTAATTATTCCTCTAGTTCTCTTCCAATATTGTTCTTTTAAACTTTGTGACACATGAAGAGCTTCTAAGTCAGCTTTATCCTCTGGAGTATTAACCCAAAACTCTAGCTCCGTAGCAGCTGTTAGGTTTATGCAATCTATATCATTTACATCATTGATACCTAGGTCATCAATCATTTTTGGATTATTAACTATTATTTTCATTACAGAACTTTTTATATATTCTTCTGATTTTTTTAGTATACCTCTTGAGCAAACTCTACTACCTTCATGTAATAAAAATGCAGGTATTTTTAAAGTTCCTATCGGTAAGTTGCACTTATCACATATATTTTCCATATTATAATCTATATACCAAATAGCATCATTATCTGGCATCAAGTCTACTTTTGCATTATTTAATGTAGCTATATTATAAAGTTCAACACTTGATCCATCTGTTTGTATGCCAGAATTTAAAAAAGCATCAATATCATCTAGGAAAACCTCTATAGGTATTTTTTCATCTATAGAATTACCTCCTAAATCAACACCCATAAGAGAAACAAATCTTATGTTTTTATGTTGAGATAGTATTTCCTTTAAATCTTTTTCATTATGATTATGTTTTTTTATAACATATAATAAAGATTGCATTTTTATCCCCCAATTCACTGATTGTATTTTACGAATTATTTTGCAAAATATTTTTTTATAGTTTGTTTTTATGTTCGTAAGGTAATTTATATTATTATAATATATGCATGTAATATTCGCAATATTTTTAAATTTAAATTCATATAAAAAATCCTGTGTACAAATTTTTTTCACATAGGGTATACTAAAGTAATAACTAATAATTTTAGGAGAGATTTGTATGGAATATATCGTTTTCGATTTTGAATTTAATCAGGGCTTTGATAAGGAAAATAATAAAACATTTTCTGATGAAAAATGTCCCTTTGAAATAATACAAATAGGAGCTATAAAGTTAGATTCTAACTTTAATATAATCGATAGGTTTAATAGTTTTGTAAAACCAAATATATATAAAGATATTCATCCTTTTGTAGGAAAAATGACTCATATAACTATAGATAAAGTTATAGATGCACCTTCTTTTAGTTCTGTTTATAAGGATTTTAAAAAATTTATATCTAATAAATCAAATATAATGTGTGTTTGGGGATCTGGTGATTTAAAAGAACTCTATAGAAATATAAATTACTATTCATTGCCAACCAAAGGACTTCCAAAGTTATATATAAATGTTCAACAATATGCTTCTGTTTATTTTAATAATCCAACAGGTCAAAGCATAGGACTACAAAATGCAGTTCAAATGCTACAACTCGAGCAAGATAAAGCTTATCATGATGCATTAAATGATGCTTACTATACATCACTTGTTCTAAAAAATATATATAATGAAAATGTAGTTCCTGATACGTATATTTACACACCAGTAAAACCAAATAGAACTAGATCTAAGGCAGCTAAGAAAAAAGTAGATTATGCTAGCTTATTTGAAGAATTTAAGAAAATATTAGACAGAGAACTAACTTCAGATGATAGAAAAGTAATTGATTTAGCCTATAAAATGGGAAAAACTAACCAATTCTTAATAGATGATGTAATAGAAACTAATAATAAATCTAAAAAGAAATGTAGCAAATCTAAGCCAAGAAATGGTTTAAAATATAAAAAAAGAAGATAAAGTCCTCAAATATGAGGATTTTATCTTCTTTTTTTAATTAGAATTTAAAAATAACATCTTAATATCTTCATATTGTGCAAATTCAACAAATTCTATAGACTTATCTTCATTTCTGTATTTATTATCTTTACCTATAAATACCTCTACATCACCAATATGATTATATATCTCGTATATAATATTAATAAAATCTTCACTCTTTAAACTCTCTCCTTTTGATTTTACTAATACTATGCTTTTATTTTCCTCATTTTTTAAAATTTTTTCAATTCCAAATAGTAAACTTTCTTCTTTTATATAAACAACTTGAGCTCCCAACTCTATTCCTTTATTAACTTTTTCTTTAAGCTGTAATAAATTCATAATACCCTCCTTTATTTAAAGTATATTAAATTATATTAAAGGCATTATAAATTTATGTTTTATTTTATAACTAATTCTACAGGACAATGATCAGAACCTAAAACCTCTGTATGAATATTAGCAGAAACCAATCTCTCTTCTAATTTTTTAGAAACACAGAAGTAATCTATTCTCCATCCTGCATTATTTTTTCTTGCATTGAATCTATAAGACCACCAACTATAAACTCCTTCTTTATCTGGGTTAAAGTATCTATAACTATCTATAAATCCTGAATCTAAAAACTCTGAAAATTTATTTCTTTCTTCATCTGTAAATCCTGCATTTTTTCTATTAGTTTTTGGATTTTTTAGATCTATCTCTCTATGAGCTACATTTAAATCTCCACACATTATTACAGGTTTTATATCATCTAATCTATTTAAATATTCTCTAAAATCATCTTCCCATTTCATTCTATAATCAAGTCTCTTTAATCCTTGTTGAGAGTTAGGTGTATATACTGTTACAAAATGAAAATCTTCAAATTCTAAGGTAATAACCCTACCTTCATTATCATGATCTTCTATTCCAATCCCATAATGCACGCTAATTGGTTTTTGTTTTGTAAATACAGCCGTTCCTGAGTATCCTTTTTTAACTGCATAATTCCAATAATCGTAATATCCTTCAAGTTCTAAATCAATTTGTCCTTCTTGAAGTTTAGTTTCTTGTAAACAAAATATATCTGCATCTATTTCTTTAAAAAAGTCCATAAATCCTTTTGTTACACATGCTCTTAATCCATTCACGTTCCATGATATAAATTTCATAACTATCTCCTTTGTTTTTCTAATTAAATTTTATTTTATTTGCGAAATCTTTTGGTATCACTGATGATACATATATTCCATTACTTATCTCAAATCCACCAAAGCTATACTTTCTTGGTATTATATGAAAATGTAAGTTTAATAACTCACTCCCTTTTAAATTTTTAGGATGAGTATGTAGACATAAATTAAAAGGCATGTATCCACAAACTTTGTATATATTCTTAAATAATTTATCAAATATATATGAAAGTTCTTCTACATTATTTAAAGTTAAATCTTCAAACTTTGAATTATCCTTACATATTACTCTAACTTCATTCCCATATATAGAAGCATATGGTACTAATACTATAAACTTTTCCCCATTATATACAACTCTTTCATTTAACAATATTTCTTTATCTATTATTTTTTCATATAAGTTTTCTTTTTTTTCATGATAATTTTTATTTAATATATCGATTTCATTTCTTATTTCTTTAGGAATTATAGACATAGAAATTATCTGAGAGTGAGGATGAGATAGTGATGCTCCTGCTTTTTTCAAGAAGTTTTTAAATATACTTATATATAAAACATCTTCATCTCCTATATATTCTTTATACCTATTTTGATATATTAAAAACATATTTTTAAATTCTTCTCCATTCATATTATAAAAAGATTTATTATGTTTATAGTTATCTATAATAACCTCATGAGTGCCTTTTACTAAATTGAAGCTTTTATCTATAATAGGAAATTTGTTATAAACTGATCTACAAATCCATTTTCCATTTTCTTTTATTTCAAATGTTTCTTCTGGAGAATAACACTCATTTCCTCTACAAAAAGGACACTTGCTATCATATTCTTCAAATACTTCTTCTTCATCTTTTATAGGTTTTAAGTCTGTAGGCCTTGTTATCCTATCAGGTGCATATATAATCATATCCCCACTAAATACATCCACTTTTAAATCCTTCATATCGTACACCTCTTTTTAGGGTATTTTTTATATTTTGTGTATTTTTAATTATTAACTTATATATAAAAGTTAATAAAATTCATTATTATAATTTTACATATTTTCCATTAAAATGTAAATCTTATTGCATACCTGTATACTTTTTGAAAACTAAGTGCTTTTTAGTATTAACTATGCTATCATACTCTTGTGAGGAGATTTTACAGACTTTTCAAACAAATTACAGGGGGTATTGAAAATGAATTTTTCTAACAGAGTGATCTCTATGCAATCTTCACCTATACGAAAGTTAGTTCCTTATGCTACATCAGCAAAAGAAAGAGGTATTAAGGTTTATCATTTAAATATAGGACAACCTGATATAAAAACACCTAAAGGTTTTTTTGATGCTATAAATAAGTTTAATAATAATGTTTTAGAGTATGCTGTTTCTCAAGGTTTGCCTGAACTTATTGATGCAATGATAAATTACTACTCCACATATAATATGCACTTTGAAAAAGATGAAATACTTATAACTAACGGAGGTAGTGAAGCTTTATTATTTGCAATGATGGCTACTTGCGATCCAGGTGATAATATATTAGTTCCTGAACCATTTTATACTAATTACAATGGTTTTAGTTCTTCTGTAAATGTTGTAGTTAAACCTATAACTACTCATCCTGAAAATGGATTTCATTTACCTAATAAATCTGAGATTTTATCAAAAATTGATAAAAATACTAAAGCTATACTTATATCAAATCCAGGGAACCCAACAGGAACGGTTTATACAAAAGAAGAAGTTTACATGTTAGCCGATATAGCTAAAGAAAATAATTTATGGATAATTGCTGATGAAGTTTATAGAGAATTTGTTTATGATAGTCTTGATTATATAAGTTTTGGAAATATAGATGAAATAAAAGACAGAGTTATAATAGTTGATAGTGTATCTAAAAGATATAGTGCATGTGGAGCTAGAATAGGTTCTTTGGCATCTAAAAATAAAGACTTTATACACGAAGTATTAAAATTGTGCCAAGGGAGATTATGTGTTGCTACCCTTGATCAGGTTGGATCAGTAGAACTTTATAAAACGCCTAAAACTTATTTTAAAGAAGTTAATGATGAGTATAAAAAAAGAAGAGATGTTTTATACAATGAATTAATGAAGGTTGAAGGAGTAATATGTGAAAAACCTACAGGAGCATTTTACATACTTGCTAAATTACCAGTAGAAAATGCTGAAGATTTTGTTATTTGGATGCTAAATGAATTTAACGTAGACGGTGAAACTGTTATGGCTTGTCCTGCTGAAGGTTTCTATGCAACTAACGGACTTGGAAAAAGTGAAATAAGACTTGCTTATATCCTTAATGAACATGATTTGAAAAAAGCTGCTAATATATTAAAACAAGGTCTTGAAAAATATATGGAAGTAAAAAATATAGTATCTACTAATGTTTAAAATAAAAACAGGTTAAAGTTAACTTTAACCTGTTCTTATTTTACTTAAATTCTTCTTTTACAAGTATATCCTCAAGATTTTTTATAGATACCATAAATTTTTCTCTATCATTTTTATCTAATTCTAAGAATTTCTTTTCAAGCTTATCCCCTAACTCTTCTAAAAAATCTTTAGCTATATTATCTCCTTCACTTGTAAGGTTTAATATATATTTTCTTCTATCTCTAGAATCTCTTGTTCTTGTTAAGTATCCTTTTTTATTTAGGTCATCTACCATAGTAGTAAGACTTCCCTTTTCTATATTTAATTTTTCACATAAGTCCGTCATTGTTATTTCCCCATTATTTTTTATAAATACAAGTGCTCTTAATTGAGTTCTATTTACATCGGTATTTGCTGCATATTCTTTTAAAGATTCTAGATATAAACTTGCATGTATCTTTGGAAAAGTTTTAGATACAAAGTCTATAATATCTTTTATTATTTCATTCATATTTTCACCTCCAACCCCTTTAGATTATCGTCAAATACTAGTTTACACTAATTCTTTTGTATAAACAACACCAAAACAACAATTCATGTTTATTAAAGCTTTTCAATATTTTTTAAATTTTATTTTATTTTCAATCTTTTTCTATATTTTTTTACATCTAAACTATTTATAAAATCGATATTTTTATAATATTTTTTTAAATTTTATTTTATTTTCGATATTTTTCTACATTTTTCTACATTTTACATTATTTACAAAATAAATATTTTATAATATAATTTTAATCACTGCTTAAAAAGCGTAGGAAATCAATAACGACTATTTATTTTAATCATCGAGGAGGAATTTTTTTTATGATACAAATTATAACGAGTACAGCATTACTCTTAGCTGTACTAGCATTATTTAGTTTATTTTGTTACAAAGCACCTTATGGTATGAAAGCTATGGGTGCATTAGCAAGTGCTGCTTGCGCAAGTTTTTTAGTTCAAGCATTTCATGGTGCATTATTCGGAGAACAAGTTCATATTGCATTCTTAGGAAGTGTTGGATCTGCTACTGGTAGTTTAAGTGGAGTTGCTGCAGCTATATTAGTTCCATTAGCTTTAGGTGTATCTCCAGTATATGCAGTTTTAGTTGGTTTATCAGTTTCTGGTTTCGGAATACTTCCAGGATTTGTTGCAGGATATTTAACAGCATTTGTTGTTAAATTTTTAGAGAAAAAAGCTCCTGCTGGTCTTGATTTAATAATTATAATATTAATTGCTGCTCCTTTATCAAGAGGAATCGCTACATTTATGGATCCACTTGTAAAATCTACATTAATGCAAATAGGGCAAGCTTTAACAGCTGCTTCTTCAACATCTCCAATATTTATGGCTATAATACTAGGAGGATTAATAACTGTTGTTGGTAATACACCTTTATCATCAATGGCATTAACATCTGTAATAGGATTAACTGGACTTCCAATGGCAATAGGTGCATTAGCAGTATTCGGTTCTTCTTTCACAAACTTCGTATTTTTCTCTAAAATGAAATTTGGTGATAAAAAAGATACTATTTCTGTTGCAATAGAACCATTAACTCAATCAGATGTAATATCTGCAAATCCAATACCAATATTTACTACTAACTTTATAGGCGGAGCATTATCAGGTATCGTAGTTGCTTTAGTAAGTATGTACGTTGCTCCACTTGCAATAAGCGTTCCTGGTATGGCTACTCCAATCGCTGGTTTTGCTGTAGCAGTTGGACAAAACGGAACTCCTGCTTTAATTGCTGCTGGTGGATGTATAGTAGCAAGTGTATTCTCTGGATTATTAGGCCATAGAATATTCAGTAACCACAAAATAGTTACTGTTGCTGAAATACGTGGTGACAAAAACAACGAATGTGCTGCTGCTTAGACCAGTATGTTTTACATAAAATGAAATTATAAAAAAAGCTACTTTTACATTGTTAAAAGTAGCTTTTTTTATATTAAGAACAATTTTCATAAAAAATCTTGCTTATTCAAAATATAAACTAGTATATATCTACTCTTTAATAGCACTCCAAAACAGCAATCTGATGTGGTTGTAATTTTAACACTATTTTTCAAATTTTACTTTATTTTCTAACTCTTTCTACATTTTTCTACATTTAAACTATTTACAAAAATAATTTTTTATAATATAATTTAGTCATAACCTGATAAAAAGTTCAGGAAAACAGTAACAAGCATTTATTTATTTTTTTAAGGAGGAAATTTTATTATGATGCAAATACTTACAAGTACGGCATTATTATTAGTTGTACTGGCATTATTCACTTTATTTAGTTACAAGGCACCACATGGTATGAAAGCAATGGGTGCATTAGCAAGTGCTGCTTGCGCAAGTTTCTTAGTTGAAGCATTCCATGCTTCATTATTTGGTCAACAATTTGGAGTTAAATTCTTAGAGCAAGTTGGAGCTGCAAACGGTAGCTTAGGTGGAGTTGCCGCTGCTATATTAGTTCCATTAGCTTTAGGTGTATCTCCAGTTTACGCTGTTTTAGTTGGTTTATCAGTTTCAGGATTTGGTATACTTCCTGGTTTCGTTGCTGGTTATTTAATATCATTCGTTGTTAAGTTCTTAGAGGAAAAAACTCCTGCTGGACTTGACTTAATCGTAATAATATTAATAGCTGCTCCTTTATCAAGAGGGATAGCTCAAGTTATGAACCCAATAGTTAATGATACTTTAATGCAAATAGGACAAGCTTTAACAGCTGCTTCTACTGCTTCTCCAATATTAATGGGTATAATTCTTGGTGGATTAATAACAGTTGTTGCTACTGCTCCATTATCATCAATGGCTTTAACATCTATAATAGGATTAACAGGTCTTCCAATGGCAATAGGTGCATTAGCAGTATTTGGTTCTTCTTTCATGAACTTCGTATTCTTCTCTAGAATGAAGTTTGGTGATAAAAAAGATACAATAGCAGTTGCTATAGAACCATTAACTCAATCAGATATAATATCTGCTAACCCAATTCCAGTATTCTGTACTAACTTTATAGGTGGAGCATTATCAGGTGTTGTAGTTGCTTTAATAAGTAGTTATGTTGCACCACTTGCAATAAGCGTTCCTGGTATGGCAACTCCAATAGCTGGTTTCGCTGTAGCAGTTGGACAAAACGGAACTCCTGCTTTAATGGCTGCTGCTGGATGTATAGTAGTAAGTATTGCTGCTGGATTCATAGGACATGCATTATTCAAGAACTACAAAATAGTAAAAGCTGATGTAATCCGTGGAAATGGAAACAATGAAGACACTGCTGCTTAGTCAGCATAATATATAAAAAAGCACATCAAAAGATGTGCTTTTTATTTGTTTAAAATAGCCAAAGTTTATCTTTATTAAATTCTATATTTAGATAATTTGTATTTAATATATTTATTTCATTCTTTTTAATTCTCATATAAATAGTACTTTTATCAGATTCTTTTTCTTTTTTTAATAAAACAGTATAATCAAATGGATTTTCAATAATATTCAAAATTTCCATCTTTATAAAATTTTTTTCAGAAATTTTAATTTCATCTTCTCTAATACAAATGTATTTTTTATTCTTACTAATTCCTTTATAAGGTATCTCTATATCCCAATCTAATGCATTTATTAATTCATCATTTATATATGATATCTGAGATATATTTTTAAACCCAGTTAGTCTTGCTTCCTTTATTGATTCAGGTTTCTCAAATAAATCATATTTATTCTTTTTATTTAAAACAACTCCTTCATCATAAACAACAATTTCATCACAAATTCGATATGCCTCATTTATGTTATGAGTAACAAATATAGAATTTCCATTGTAATTTTTCAAAGTATTTACTAAGTTTTCTTCCATTTGATCTCTTAAATTATAATCTAAAGCCGAAAATGGCTCATCTAATAATAATATATCAGGCTTTTTAGCTAATGCCCTAGCAATAGCAACTCTTTGTTGCTGACCTCCAGAAAGTTGTCTTGGATATAAATCTTTCAAATTTTCTAAATTAAAATCTTTTAAATAATCAGAGCAAATTTTTTCTTTTATATCCTTATCTATATCAGCTAATCCTATTTTTATATTTTCTCCAACTGTCATATGAGGAAAAAGAGCATAATTTTGAAATACAAATCCTATATTACGTTCTTGAGGTGATAGATTTATGTTCAAGTTAGAATCATATAATACTTTATTATTTACCTTTATAACTCCTTTATCCGGTGTTTCAAGCCCAGCTATACACTTTAAAGTCATACTCTTTCCACAACCAGATTCCCCTAATAATCCCAAAATCCCACTATCCTGATTTAATTTTACTTTTAATTTAAATTTATTTATCTTTTTTTCTATATCTATATATAAATACATATTAGTTTCCCTTTCCAAATTTTCTTCGTTTAGAATTTAAGGTTAAATTAGATAAAACTATTACACTTGATGCAATTCCAATAATAATTAAAACCCACAACATAGCTTGATTCATATCTCCACTTTCCACAGCAAAAAATATGGCAATAGGCATAGTTTGAGTTTTTCCAGGTATATTCCCAGCTATCATAAGAGTTGCTCCAAATTCTCCCAAGGCCCTTGCAAAAGATAATACGGTAGCACTAATTATTCCTGGATATGCTAGAGGTATAATTATTCTTAAAAATATCTTTTTATTACTTAACCCCAAAGTTCTAGCTGCCGATATCATGTCTTCATCAATTTGCTCAAATGCACCTCTACTAGTTCTATACATAATAGGAAAAGATACCACTGCCGCCGATATGACAGTTGCTGACCAAGTAAAAATTAAATTTATATCTAAATCTTCAAGCAATATGCCTATAGGTCCATTTTTCCCTATTATAATTAGCAAAAAAAATCCTACCACAGTAGGCGGCAATATAAGTGGTAACGTTAATACTGTATCTATAAAGCTTTGGTACTTTCCTTTATAGCACGTCATTTTATAAGCTATAATTATTCCAAATACAAAAGTTATTACAGTAGATGTCAGTGCTGTTTTTATTGATATAATCAATGGGGAAATATCCATTTTTAATTCTCCTTAATTCTAATAAATTTTAACCTATGAAACATATCCATAACTTTCTAATATTTTCTTACTTTCTTCACTTTGTAAGAATTTACTAAGCTTAGAAGCTTCTTCTAAATTATTTCCTTTCTTCATAACTCCAATTGGATATATTATTGGTGAATGTAAATTATTATCAATACTAACTGTATTTAGATTTCTATGATGAGTAGTATCACTTGAGTATAAAAATCCAGCATCTACATTTCCTGATATAACCCATGCTAAGACTTCTTTTGCATCTTTTCCATATATAAGCTTATCTTCCACATAAGGTTTTATACCTGTATTTACTATTACTTCCTCTGCATATTGTCCAACTGGAACAGTTTTAACTTCACCTATACCAATTCTTTTATAATCATCACCTTTTAAGTCTTCAATACTATGTATATCTTTAGTACTACTTACTAAAACTAACTTATTTCTCACTAATTCTTTATATTTATTATCTAATAGATAGTTTTTATCTTTAAGTTCATCCATATATTTCTTAGATGCTGATATAAATATCTCACACGGGGCCCCTTGAACTATTTGTTGTTTTAAAGATCCTGATGATCCAAAATTCAATACTAGGTCCACATTACTATTGTTTTTTTCATAAATTTCTTCAATTTTTAAAAGTGGATCTTTTAAACTAGATGCCACACTTAAATGAACTTTTGTTTTTTCGTCTTTCTTACATCCAATAACTATTATCCCAATCATTGCTATCACAATAGAAATTATGACTTTTTTTTGCATGATAAATACCTCCTAAGTTTATACTGTTATTATATAATCAGTTGTTTTTCTAGTCAATTCGCCTTAATATTGTATTTCTTTTTCAAATTTCGACTTATACGTATATTCTAAATAGCCATTATAGGATATAATAACTATATATTAAATATAGGTGGTGATGATTTTGTTGGATTTAAAATTAGAAGCTAATAGATGCTTGGTATGTAAAAATGCTAGATGTAAAAGTGCTTGTCCAATAAGCACAGATATACCAACTGTCATAAATTTATATAAAGAAAATAAAATAAAAGAAGCTGGAGAGATTTTATTTAAAAATAATCCTCTTTCTGCTGTATGTGCAATAGTATGTCCTCATGAAGATCAATGTGCCGGAAATTGTATAAGAGGAATCAAAGGGGAGCCTATTCAGTTTTATAAAATAGAAGAAGAAATTTCTAAAAAGTTTTTAGAAGAAGCTTCTGTTGATTCTCTTCCTAAAAACAACAAAAATATAGCTATTGTTGGATCTGGACCTGCTGGCCTTACAGTAGCACTTGAACTCGCTAAAAAAGGTTATAATATAACTGTATTTGAAAAAAATGATCAGTTAGGCGGTATACTTAGATATGGTATCCCTGAATTTAGATTGCCTAGAGATATAATTGATAATTTAGTTAAAATATTAAAAAATATGGGTGTTAAGTTTAAAATCAATGCTACAGTTGGACCGGTTATAACTATAGAAAAATTATTTAAAGATAGTTATGATGCTATATTTATAGGTACTGGAGTTTGGAACCCTAGAAGATTAGATATACCTGGAGAAAGTTTAGGTCACGTACATTATGCTATAGACTACTTAAGATCTCCTAAAAATTATGACCTTGGAGATAATGTAATTGTTGTAGGTGCTGGTAATGTTGCTATGGATGCTGCTAGAAGCGCTAAACATTATGGTTCTAAAAATGTATATGTAGCTTATAGACGTGATTTTGAAGACATGACAGCTACAAAAGCTGAAATAAAAGAGGCTATCGAAGAAGATATAGAATTTATGATTTACAAAGCTCCTATTAAAATAGTTAATGAAGGAATAATATTAGCAGATACAAAAAAAGTAATAGATGAAAATGGAAAATCTACTTTAATAACTGTTGAAGGCAGTGAAAAATTATATAAATGTGATTCTGTTTTAGTTGCAGTTAGCCAAACGCCTAGAAATACAATAGTATCAAATAACAAAGGACTTGATGTTAATAATAGAGGTTTAATTATGACTGATGACAGCGGTCATACTACATTAGATGGAGTATTTGCTTGTGGTGATGTAACTCATGGAGCTAAAACCGTTATAGAAGCTGTTGTAGCTGCAAAGAAAGTTGCTGAGTCTATAGATGAATATCTAAAATAATTAATAAAAAAACATATACCTTTATATAAATGTATATGTTTTTTTATTTTATAATATTTTTTATTACATAATTATCAAATATTACCCCCATTATTATACCTATGCTATAGCTTATTAAATCTTCATATAAAAACCCATGACCTAAAATTAATCCCCCAAGTGTAGTATTTCGTATGCTATTTATCCAATTTGCTTGATAAAATTGACTTATTTCAATAGAGAAAGAAAAAAGTATAGCAACTAAAAACGCTTTAGAAATATTTTTTTTAGACATTAAAAATCTTAATCCAAAATATATCATCATAGCCCAAAGTAAATCCCCTATAAATGGTGCAATCAACTTAGGAAATATAAACATAAATTTTCTAGATAGTATTCCTAAAGCCATTACACTTATGGTGATTAAAAAATATATTATTCTTTTTTTCATAAATAATTCTCCCTTAAAGTATAATATTTAATAATAAAAAGGAGCTTAAAAAGCTCCTTTTTATTATTAAATATTATTTTAATTAAACTAATACTTTAAATTGATATCCGTTATCTTTAAAGTATTTTATTATTTGTGGAAGAGCTTTAGCTGTATTTTCTTTACCGTAAGTATCATGCATTAAAACTACTACCATTTCTTTTCCTTCAGCACTCTTAACTGCGTAATTATAAAGTTCTTCAGGATTCTTTTTCTTACCTTCAGCATCTCCACTTAAAGCATTCCAGTCAATAGATGCCATATGATTTTGTGCTAAATATTGATCTAAAGGTTCCATTCCCTTCCAAGACATGTGACCTCCTGGACATCTTATAACTTCTGTTGAGAAGTGAGGCCCTAGCACTTGTTTTAATATATCATCTGTCTTTTTAAAGTCAGCTTTAAATGAATCTAAATTTAAAACTCTATTTGGATATAATATGCCATAATCATGGCTATAAGAGTGATTAGCTATAGCATGACCTGCATTAAATTCTTGTTTTATAAGTTCCTTAGCTTTATCTCCACCACGCTCTATGTTTTGTCCTGTTAAGAAAAATGTTGCTTTAACATTTTCTTTATCTAACACTTTCAAAACTTCTGGAGTAACTGTAGTTGATGTTCCGTCATCAAAAGTTAAAAATACTATTTTTTGACCATTATTAGAGTAATCTCCACTCTTTAGTTTTTCTGCAACTTTTTTCGCACTATAGCTGTAGCTTTCTGCTCCATGTTTAACTCCAACTATTTTCTTTTTAGCTTCTTCTGCCTCTTTCTTTTTTCTTGCTTCCTCAGCTAATCTTTTTTGTTCTGCCACTTTTTGCTCTTGCTTCTCTTTTATAGTTTCATCTACATAAGCTTTAACCTTATTAGCACAACCAAATATAACTAAGCATGCAACCATAAGTAGAAATGCTCTTTTAACATTTTTTTTCATCTTTCTTTTTTTATTATTTGGATTTTCAAATATATTTCTGCTCATATTATTTCCCCCCTATCTGTCACTTTATGTCACATTTCATCATAAAATAATTATACTATATTTAATTGTCAAATTGTATTACATATTCGTAACAACTATTTCAAAATAGTAACATATTTTAAAAATTGTAAATATAAAAAAACTGCTTTCGCAGTTTATTTTCAAATATATTTTTTTACTTTTTTATCCCCTTCTCCAATACAAAACAAAGAAACCTTGCCAAGTTCTTCTTCATATCTAGCAAATGTATTTACAATGAAAAATGTTAAGCCCATAAATATTAAAACTAAGGTAATCCCAATTACCAGTTTTATCTTTAGCCTCATCTGGGACCTCCCCTTTTATTCCATTTTTTTCCTATATTATAATTATATAATATTTTTTTTACATTTGATAGCGAATATAATATATTTTTTTCCTACAAATTACTACATATTTTTACAAAATAAAAGGCTAGATGTAATCTAGCCTTTATCTAAAATTAATTTTCCCATTTTCAATAGAATCTAGCACTACTAAAGATTGTAAGTTTACACCTTTTTCTTGTAATAGCTTTCCACCTTCTTGGAACCCTTTTTCAATAACAATTCCTACTCCAACTAAATTGGCATTTGCTTGTTCTACTAGTTCTTTTAATCCTATAGCAGCTCTTCCATTCGCTAAAAAATCATCCAATACTAATATGTTTTCACCTTCATTTAAATATCTTTTAGAAACTCTTATAGTATATTCTTTAGCCTTTGTAAAAGAATATACCTTAGATTCATATACATCTTTATCTAAGTTTTTTGACTCTACCTTTTTCGCAAATACAACTGGTACATTTGAAAAATGTTGAGAAGCAATAGATGCTATTGCTATACCAGAAGCTTCTATAGTTAATATTTTATCTATTTTCTTTCCTTCAAATCTTTTTGCAAATTCTTTTCCTATTTCATTTAGAAATGCAACATCTAATTGATGGTTTAAAAAATTATCAACTTTTAATATATCATTTCCTGAAACTCTACCTTCAGTGATTATCTTTTCTTTTAACTTCTCCATTTAAATTCCTCCAAGCTTAGTATCCTGCATAAATACTATTGAGAAAGTTTAAAAAACTCCTGTCTTTAAACAGGAGTTTTCATTTACTATGTGTATAATAAATAAACTTCCTGTAGTCAAGTCATTTACGGTGACTTGGTAGAAACTCTTGACCCTTATCGTCAAATTTATACAGGTTTTTGATTTTTTTAATTATATTATTATAAATCATTAAAAGATATTAATCAATGTTTATTTACTTATCTTATATAATTATTTTTATATTGAAATATTTTTATATGCTTTAACAATAAATAATACATTTAAATTTTTGAATTATTAAATATAATGTTTATTTATATCAATTCCTATGTAAGTAAAAAATCTTTAATAACTATTATATATACTTTTTCTTATTTCCTGTGTATATACTTTATCTAATTGTTCTAATTTCTCACAAATTTCTTCTAGTACTATTAATTGAGAAGTTTGAGTGATTAAAGACGTTCCCTGAGCTAAAACATCCTTACTAGCTGTCAATAATGTATAATCGCTTAAATCAGAAATTTTAGATGGTCTATAATTTGTTATACCAATTATAGTAGCCCCTCTGTTTTTTGCTATTTCTAAATGCTTAATAGTATCAATAGTCTTTCCGGATACTGAAAGACCTATTACAACATCATTTTCTTTAATTAAATTTGCTTTTATATGTTCTATATGATTATCGCTAAATGCAAATGTATTATAACCCATAAAAGATAACCTTATCTCGGCAGCTTTAGCTGATAAATTCGATAACCCAAGTCCAAATATGTATATATTATTTGCATTTTTTATAACTTTTGCTACATTTAATAGCGTATCATCATCATGAAGTGCTATAGTATGTTCTAGCATAGTTTGTATACTTTCATAGGTTTTATTTTTAGCTTCTCTTTTATTATTTTCAATTTTATTTTCAATTATTTCTATAATATCTTTTTTAAACTCATAATATCCACTATAACCTATTTTTTTTGCAAATCTAAATATAGTAGCTTCTCCAACTCCACATTTTTTAGCTACATCAGTTACAGAAACGTAAGCAATATGCTTCATATTTTCTATTGTATAAGTTGCTACTTTCTGTTCTGATTTTGTAAGAGATGAATAAGCGCTTTTTATTTGTGTTATTAAATCTACTTCCACTAAATTTCTCTCCCTCTATTTTTATATAAAAATTTTATATAAAATATTTATGATGTCTTAATTATAGCATTAGTTCAATTTAGCATCAATAATAGTATATTTAACACTTTATATTTGAATTTATTTATCTTTTTGCTATTTTATAAACCTGTTTCTTCCGTAAATTCTGATGAATTTATGTCTTGATCTAATGGTATTTCTTCTGGAGTTTCTACGATTGGTGGTTCTGGCGTCGGTAATTCTTCAGTTGGTAGTTCTTCTATTATCGGTGGATCTATTGGTTTCGAAACCATTGGTTCTTTTGATTCTTCAGGAATAACTTGCGGTTTTATAGTTGATGTATTATTAAACGTACTTGGATGTGTATTAGATTTCACTTGGGAATTAGTTATATTTGTATAACTATCATTTTTTACTTTTAAATTTTTAAAATCTTTTTCAAGAACAATATCTTCTTTTAATTCAGTTTTGTTTTCTTTGTTTTCTTTTTCATCATTCATATCATAGTTCTTTATATTTTCTCTTGAAGCTATCTTAGTGTAATTCTCATCAGCTAATACTATAGGTCCTTGAGATAATGTAAAACTAGTTACTACAGTAGTTGTTAATATGGTTGAAACTACTATAACTTTACTTTCTTTTTTCATTTGTTTACTCCTTTTTAATTTTTTTATATGTATTCCATTAGTTATATATATTTTCCTCTAGTTAAATTTTTTCATATTTTTTAAAATTCAAAATTTTTTATATGATTTTGTATTTTTATTTCAAAATAGATAAATTTACTTGTAATTCTATAGTTATTTTTTAAAATTTTTTATTTTTTGACTTTTTGATATATCCTTGGTTAGCTTTATAAATTATGATATTATTTACAGATATGCACTCATATGTATTAGGTTTTGGGGTTAAAGTCTTTTAAAAAAGGGGGGATTTTATGTTGAAACATAAAAAAAATTATAGACTTTTATTTTGGTTTTTATCTGGAGTTATATGTGCTGTTTTGGGATATTTTCTAAATTCTATGGCTGTATCTTCTACACTTTATATGGCGTGTTTTATTGCTATTTTAATTTTTTTAGGAATTAAATTTTCAATTATAAAGTAATTTATGCAATTTATCCTACTTAGATTGGTTAGATATTAAATTTATGTTAATATATATATATGTAGTTATTAACAACTACATATATATACTTCCTATGATTTATAAATTTTAAAGGGGGTCTTTTAACAATGGATCGGTTGAGAAGAAGTTATAATATGGTTATGTTCCTACTTTCAGGACTAATCTGTGGTATATCTGGTGGTTTATTAGATATGCCTATATTAACTCCTGTGCTTTATACAGGCTCTGCTTTCTTTGGGCTTGCATTCTCAGGGTTAGCTCTTTCTTCAATTGAAAAAGGTTTAAGCAATTAGAATTAAGATCAAAAAAGCTAAATCAAATTTGATTTAGCTTTTTCCATTTCTACTTTTTTAAATTATAATCATGCCAATTTCCATTTTTAATATATATAGTCTCATTATCTTTAAGAAACTTATCATTTTTAAATATATATACATTAATTTTTTCAATAGTTCCATCTTCATAATATACATCTCTTACTTCTCGAGTATACATTATTTCATCACTTCCATCAAAGTATCTCTCTAAGTAATCTACTTCCTTTAAAGTAGTTCCGTTTTCATCATCTTTAATTTCAATTACTTGTCCATAAACTTTATCATTACCATCTATAACAGCAGGACACTTTTTAGAAGGCAAGTGATACATACAACCTTCAATATATGCCTTTTTATGTGATAAGGCCTTATGCTTTAAGTATTTATCATAATTATGATAACCTTTCATTAAGGTCCCGTATACAAACATTTTACACTTCATTTTTCTACCCCATAACTCTCATTAATATTATTTGAGCAACTAACATAACTAATGCTATTGGCAATTGCTTTTTTATAACTCCATATTTATCTTTCATTTCGAGAATCGCTACTGGTACTATATTAAAGTTCGCAGCCATAGGGGTCATTAATGTTCCACAATACCCACTTGTTAGTCCAATCATACCTACAACATTTGGATCTAGACCATATGCTAATATAAATGGTATTCCTATTCCTATAGTTATTACAGAAAAGGCCGCAAATGCATTTCCCATTATCATAGTAAATAGAGCCATAGCTACTGCATATATTATTATTGCTACAGTTATATTTCCTTCTGGTACTACATTACTTACCATTCCTGCTATAACATCTCCTACTCCAGCTGCTGCAAATATAGCTCCTAAAGAAGCTAAAAGTTGAGGTAAAATCGATAAAGGTCCAACTGATTCTAATAATTTTTTCCCTTCCGTTGGGATTGAAGTTAATTTGTCCTTAGACATTATCAATATTATTATAGCTGAAACTAATATACCAAATCCCATTCCAACTAAAGCTCCCAATTCAGGTAATGCAATTCCAAATATCAATGCTAAAACTCCCATTGATAATGCTGGTATAAATATTTTATTACCTATTTTATCAGCCATTTTTCTTTTATACTCTTCTGGTACTACTTTGTTTATTCCTGGTGCAACTTTATTAAGTATAGGTGGTATAGTCATTAAAACTACTAATACTCCTGATATTTCACTTGGTATAAAATTACCAAGTCCTAAAACTGCAGCTAGGGAAAACCAAAATACAGCTGTTCCTACTTTATTCTTTTGTCCTTCATCTTTTAAAGCTCTAAACCCTACATATGCAGCCATTAAAGCACATGCTATATAAATAATTTCCATTATAATATCTTTAGTAGTCATTAACTTTTAACACCTGCCTTTTTCTTATACTTTTTCATAATTTTTTTATCTATTATCATAAAGTATATTCCTGATACTATTACTGCAATTAAAAATACTGGCATCTCAGCTTTTACAGCTGATACGGGATCAATCTTATAGTTAAATGGTTCTAACGTACTCTTTACTAGTAAAACTCCTGACCCTGCTATAAATAAAACTTGTCCGAAGAACCAACTTATATTTTCTGCTGCACTATTCATTGCTTTTATCGTATCTTTATCTTCTTCATCTAACTTCTTACCATGCTTTTCAACTGAAGCTTCTGCCATAGGACATATAACTGGTCTTATAAATCCTGCAACCCCTCCAAAACTTACGTTAAATGCAGCTAAGGCTCCTCTTATAATCGTATACCCTATTGCAATTAATCCAGGAGTAGCTTTTTGCATTTTTGCTATTAAATCTCCTGCAACTTGCTTTAAACCATTTTTTTCTAAAACACCTACAACGGGAAGTGTTATTATAAACATTGCCATGTATCTATTAGCTACAAATGTTTCTCCAAGAGTTGATAAAATTTCTGGTATTGTCATTCCACCTACCAAACCAGTTACTACACCAGCAGCCATAACTATTGCTATAGCATTTAGTCTAAGTGCAAATCCTACAACTATAATTAAAATTCCGATTAATTTAATCATATGTTCCTCCTTAACTAGTTTTTATTAACTTTTATTGGTCTAATTCGTACATCTTTTAATATTATTTCATTTTTTATTTTTACAACTTTTCTACTTCGATCAAAACTTGAGTTATACATCATATCTATAGTTGCTATATCTGATAAATTATGAGTTTTACTACATAATTTTAGGTATTTTCCTTGAGCTGTTTCATCTGAAACTTCAGTTGTCCAATCAAGTGCAGTTATCCAAGGATATCTATGAGATACATGCCAAGAACTTTCATTAACTTTATACGGTATCCAATAGTAAATTAAATCTTTATAATAATTTGCTGGAAACAACTTAGGCATCCATTGATGTGCATATTTTTCAAATCTATTTTGCCAATCCTTATTCCATATAGTAATTTCTTCATCTTTATTTATATAATCACTTACTATATCTTGAATTGCACTGCTTAATAATTTATTTTCTGGATATCTATCATCATCTAAGTACCAAAAATACCCATAAAACAATGCTCTTGGTAACCAGAATCCTTTGAACCAAGGTGATGTATATCCAGAAAATTGTTGATCCCATTCATGTTTTGGAACTCCATGATTGTCAACTAATATATCTGGCAACCATTTATGCCAAAGATTTGTAAATGCCTTACTTTCTGTATATTTACTATCTTCTTTAAAATAATCTCTTGCAAATTCTTTACCTACACTATTAAACCTAGCTATATGAAACTGCCATTCTGGATTATCCTTTTGTAGCTCATAATGAATATATCCTCCATCTACATTTTCAAAAGGAATCATTACTATACTTAATTTGTCTAAGTATTTCTTATAATCTTTTTGGGTAATAATTTGTTTAATTAATAAAAATGCAGAATTCGTACTAGATACTTCATTTGCATGATGCCTATTATTTATCTGGAATACAGGTTTATTATTTATAAGTTTATTTCTAGATACTAAGCTTGATTTATATTCTTTTGTAATTTCAATAGCATAAATATCTCTTCCTTGATAAGACTTTGATGCTCTAAAAATATTAACTCCTTTTACCTGTTTTAATTTATCTATAATCTGTATATATTTTTCATATCCAATTACTTCATCTTGTGGTATATCTATATCCTCTATCTCAATATATTCCTCAACCTTTTTATATTTGTTTTTATTCTCAATATAAAACTCTTTATCTCCGTATCTAATAACTAGATTATTAAATGCATAGTTCTCATTTTGAATTTTTTCTCTTATTTTTTCGATATCAACTTCTTCTTCCATCGATAAATTTTTTGATATCTCTAAATCTACATAAACTTTATCTATTTCCCCATTTTTTATATAAAGTTCATTTATAAATAAATTTAAATCCAAACCCACACAATCATTTAAATCATTTGACTCTAATGTAGCTTTTAAGTATGTCCCTTGCCCATTCCTTTTATTTATGATAGGAAGTATTAACCCTGGTTCATCTAGTGTCTCTTTAACTGTCTTTATTCCTAAAGTCTTGAAAAAGTCTAATCCCGCAAAATATATATCCTCATGAAGCGCACTTAGTGTAGATATTATATCTTCTCTTACATTTAGCTTATAATCTAGCTCACTTGTTAATATATCTAGCTTTAAAGTATTAAAAAATGGTTGTTTGTCTTTAGTTGGATTATTGTTTGTCTTTTCTAATATATAATCTTTACACTCTACAAGTATTTCTTCCTGATATGTATCCCATATTTTTTCCACGTCTGTTTTAACGTTTTCATTAATTATAGTTTTATTATTAATTTTCACATTGACTAACCCTGTATTTGGATGTACTTTTCCAATCCCTACAAATTCACTTAAGTAAGGTCTTTGTGAATATTCAACATCAAAAGTTTCTCTTAAGATAATATTGTTTTGTTTATTATAAACTAGAAATTCATAACTATATTCCTTATCTTCTAAAACCTTAAAGTTTATATAATCTCTTGAAATTCCAATTTCTCCTTCAATCAAATCATCTACTGGAAACAATTCTTGAACTAATCTTATTGGTAAATCAAAATATTTATCAGGATTATCATCTCTAGATGCATCTATATTAGGTATAGCGCCATCCTCATCATCCCATTTTAGCTTTCCATCTGGCAAAAATGGTTTGAATTTTATATCTATACTGCCTATAGAATTTATATCTATATTAGATTTTATATTTGGAATTATTTCTTCCATTATCCAACTTAAACCCTGTTTATATGAACATAAAACACTACATCGTAATAACTTAGCACCCTTTTTTTCTATTTGTTCTTTTATATAAAACTTTAATTCTTCTCTTATTTGTTGTTCTTCACTTACTAAAATTTTTATTTGTATCTCATCATCTTTTTTTATTTTATTTATAAGTTTATCATTTAGTATAGATTTGACCTCATCAACTTCCCATTTAAAATTAAATTCTTTTTCAAAAACTTTTATATTGCTAGATTTATTTTCCTTTTTAAGTAAACGTTTCAGATCTTCTTTAAAATCTTTTAAACTAACCTCATTAGGTTTTATAAAGTATTCATAGTTTTTGCAAAAAAATTCTGAAGTTTTAATTATATCTTCTTCATCTGAACCTATTATCAAAGACTTGTTTTCTTTTTTAAATACTACATTTGAATTACTAGATTTAGATTTTTCATCTAAAAACTTTTTCCCAATATATATTTTTATTTTTTCATTATCTAAGCCTAAATTTTCTTCCATTAATACTAGATTTAAATTACATCCAACACTATTAAATCCTAGTATAGTAGCTATATTGCAAGCCGCTAAAACTTCATTATCACTAGGGTTTTTAGATATTACTATTTGAGAATTTATATAATCTGGTAAAAAATCATTATCTGTATCAATTAATAGACCTGTTTTTATATCGTTTATACAGCTCAAATCTTCACAGTTATATATGTCTGCTTTTTGCTCTATTATATTTTCAATAGGCTCCACATCCATAAAATCGTTTTCCATATCTTTTATAAATATGTCATACTCATTTACATATTTATCATCTTCAATAAGTTTTACTATTGGTAAATCTATTGCACTACATTCAAATCCAATTAAACAACATAAGTTTATTGCTTTTATTTTTTCATCTATACTTGCATTTTTATTTAATACTAGTTTCCCGTTTAATCCATCAATCTCATTAGTTACTTCATCTATTTTAAAAAATTTATTTTTAATTAATAAACTTCTCAAATCTTCTATTAGCATATTTCTCCACCACTTATACTTATATCTTCCTTATATATAGTACATGCTTCTATAGCTAGTTCTAATCCTTTTACAATTTCATCTAATGACATGTATGGTATATTTCTTTTGTCTATAACTTGACTTGTTGTATATGGTATATGTATAAACCCACCTTTTATATTAGGATATTTTTTATCTATCATATATAAAACTCCATACATTACATGATTACATACAAATGTTCCAGCTGTATATGACACAGATGCAGGAACTTCATTTTTTTTCATATGTTCCACCATAGCTTTTACTGGTAAGCTAGTTACATATGCTATTTCTCCATCTTTACGTACAGGTTCATCAGTTGGTTGATTTCCATCGTTGTCTTTTATTCTAAAATCATCTATATTTATAGCAATTCTCTCTGGCGTAATATCAAATCTTCCCCCAGCTTGGCCTATAGATATAACTATATCTGGTTTATGTATTTGAATTGCATCTTCTATAGCTTTTAATGATTTTTCTCTTACTGTAGGTATAGTTAATTTTATTATTTTTGCTCCATTTATTTCTTCTTTTATTCTTTTAACCGCTTCTTCAGCTGGATTTATACTTTCTCCTCCAAAGGGATCAAACCCTGTTACTAATATTTTCATATTTTCCCCTCCTATAAAATTAATTATAAAAAAATATTTATATATATAATACATTTTTCAAAATAATTTGTAAATACTTATTTTTCTTTATTTTCCGACAATTATTATATATTTTTTAAATTTAATTTAAGATTTACATATAAAAATAAGCATACATAAATATTTATGTATGCTTATTTTTATCTAAATTAATTATTTAATAAAGTTACTTTATATCCCATTTCTTCTAAATTTTTTAAAACATTATTATTCCCAAAATAATGCATAGTTCCTAATGACACTATATATTTTTTATCTTGCTTTGCTAATGCATCAATTTTTTTAGCTATTTTAATATCTCTATTTTTATATTGTTTATCATAATCAGATTTATCTTTTATATAAATATTTTTAAATTCATTTTCCATATACTTATAATCTCCATTTATATAGGCTTCGGTTGATGATTTCATTGAATTTGTTATTGTTTTTAATTCATTTTCATTATATGTATTTATGAACCTTACTAAATCAGACTTTGATTTTTTAAGCAACTCAACTTGTGTGTTATTGCTTTCAAGTGATACTATTTGCTTTTTTTCTTCACTAAATCTTTGAGCTAAAAATGTAGTTAATGTAGTTCCTGTAAGCCCAGTTTTCTCAGCTTCTATTTGCTTTACTAAAGATAAAAAGCCACTAGGACTTAGGTTCTTTACTTCTTTATACTTTAAATTTAAAGTTTTTAAAACTTCATCTAACTTTTTTTGTTCTTCTTTACTTAATAAATCTTTTAACTCTTTATCTTTTAAATATAATTCTTTTTGTTGTTTTTCTTGTAACTCTTTTACTGTTTTCTTATCTGTGAAATTTATTTCAAGAGCAAGAGCATCTACCTTGTTTAAAACAATTTTCATTTCTTCATTTAGATAGTCTAAATTGGGCTTAGTAGGTTGATTTGATGCTGCAAGATATATATAATCTTTTCCCTTCTTAGCTTCCCAAATAAATCCTTTAGTTTTAATAGTTGCTTTTTCTGATGTTTGATTTTCACCTTTTAGAGTACATCCTCCTATTAAAGAAAGTGCCATAATAGGCAATATTAATATAGCTATTTTCTTAAAAATTTTCACAAGAAATCCTCCCTTGTTTTTATTGTGTCATTGTTAATTTTATCATGATTTAAAATAACCCTTCAAGTTTTAACTTAAAGGGTTATTTATAGTATATACTTTTTTAGCTTTTTAATTTAGTTACTTTGTATCCTTTTTCTTGTAATAATTTTATTATACTATCATTTCCAAAAAAATGCATAGTTCCTACTGCTACTGCATAATTTTCATTTTCTTTAATTAAGTTATCTATTTTTTCTACCATTTTTTTATTTCTATCTTTTAAAAGGTTATTATAATCGTCTTTATTCTTTAATTGATTATCTTTAACATATTTTTCCATATAGTTTGAATCCCCTGTTATAAATGCATACATTATTTCATTTCCTGTTTTTATTTCCTTTTCAATGGTCTTTGCGTTAAATTCATTTATAAATTTTTTTAAATCTGTAGTATTTTTAGATATAATTTTATGTTGATCATTTATATTTTCAAGAGATATAACTTTTTTATTGTTTGAATTGTAAGTATTTTGTAAAAAAATATCAGATGTGTTTCCATTAAATCCAGCTCTTACATATATTTCTTTTTTTATTAAATTTGATATAGCCTCAGGAGTTAAATTCTTTATATCCTCATATTTAAAATCTAAAGATTCTAATATTCTTTTAAACTTTTCCTGTTCTTTATTTGTTAGTAAATTATTTAATTCACCTTGCTTTAAATAAGTATTTTCTTTGTTAATTTTATCTAATGACTTTTTTGTATTTTCATCAGAAAAATTAATTTCTAAAGCAAGTGCATCTGTTTCTTTTATAATTTTTTTCATCGTATCATTTAAATAATTTATATTAGATTTATCAGGATGAATTGTTCCTACTAAATATATGAAATCATCTCCTTTAGTAGCCTTCCAGAAAAATCCCTTTGCTAAAGTCGATTTTTTATCTTCTTGTCCTATTGAATTTATGCTACACCCTATAAAAAAAATTGGCATACATATAGCAATAGCTAAAATAAAAATCTTATTCAATTTTTTCATACGTTTTCCCCCTTATGTCTACTCCCTTGTTATAATTGTAACATATAAAATAAATATAGAGTAGATAGTTAAATAAACTATCTACTCTATATTTATTTTATATTTAATTAATCAATACTTCCAACATTATATTCAATTTCTAGCTTTTCCTTATAGTCATTTACGAGCATATCAAGTGCTTGCTTTATCTCGTATTCATTTGGTAGTATCACATATTTTCTTGCATCTAATATGAATTTACTTTCCTTATTGACTATGTTTACACTAGAAATTTTCTTATTTACGCTACCCTTCATATCTAAAAGTAGCTGTGAAAATTCTCCTTTTGTTATGTTCTTTAAGATTATATGAATTTCTTTTTCTGTAAGTAAGTTTTCATAAGAAACCCTTTCTACTTCTTCATTAAACATCTGCATAACTTCTTTATTTGTATTTTTTATATACTTATCTAATATAAATTTAGAACCTTTAGCTGATACAAAAGCCCCTAATCCTATAAAGATTACATTTAATATAAGATATGCAATTATATTGTTTATTAATTTTCCATATTGAGTAGCTGCTCCTAATATAAAAAATGCTAATGATCCACCTAAAATACCTAAAGTTAATTTGACATTATTTATTTTTTCATAGTTTTTTTTATCTTCTAAGTAAAAATCTTCATCTATAGCATGATTTTTATACTTGTATAATTTGAAGTTTAGAGAGTTCGATGTCGAATTTAGATTATTTGCAAATCTAATATATTCCTTTACATCTACTGTATTGTCTAAACTCAAGCTATGAATAAAATCCTCTCCAAAAACCTTTATACTTCTTATAATAGATTTAAAAAGGGCATCTTCTTTTGAATCTCCATTCCATATAGACAAAGCATATTCTATACATCCAGACATACCTAAAATATGTTCCGTTTCAATACTTCCATCTATACCAAAGAAGTCTATTCCTTTTACTTTTCCTTCATTAGCTATAAGTTTGGCTTGATTATATGTAAAGTTTCCTCTTTTTAATATTTTTTTTGGCTCTAGAGTGGATTGAGTCATTCCTTCTTTTATTCTATCCTCAAAATCACCTATAGCTTCTTCATATTTGTCCATTGGAATCTCAATATTAACAGGGCTTCCATCCTCATTTTTAAACCTTAATTCACCATAATGTAAGCAAGAATCTACACATCGTTCTCCACTACTGTTATATTTACTTTTTAGTATCTTTGTCATATATAAATTTCACCCTTCGCAAATGAACTTTGATTTATTTTATAGTTTCACCAATTCACCTTCTTCAAGTATACTAGTTATCCTAATTCCAAAGTTTACATCTACTATTAAAAATTGTCAATTAGTGATTGTAATTTAAATCAAATATCTATTTTAAAGTCATTCTTGTATTAGCTAAAACTCTTTAAATTATTCCGCCATAGATTTCTAGCCTTTATTTATTATAAGTTTGTCTATTAATTGTTTTTTTCAACCATATCCTCAATAACAAGCCCTCTTTTATTTTCTATAAGCCCTGTTCTACACTTATATACATTAGATCCATTTACACTAAGTAATGAATGCTCATTTGTTTTAGTTTCTAATTTTAAAACATCACCTACATTTAAATTTATAAGATCTTTTACAGATATTTTTGTTTTTCCTAATGTGGCTAAAAGTTCTGCTTTTACATTACAAATATTTTTGTATATGGCTTGAGAAAACTCATATTGCCCTTCTATATGAGTTGATTTTAAAAGTTTTTTAGTTTCTAACTGCCCAAGTATTGGTTCCATACAGCAATAAGGGTTACAAAATCTCATTTTTCCAATTTCCTTTTTCCCATCATACATAGTCATATGTGCAATAAGAACAGATTCACTTACTGAGTATTTTCTACTTGATTCCATGTTGGTATGTATTGATGAAACTTTTCTTTTAGTACAACCATCTACTATATATAATCTAGTTATATAAGTAGTCGCTGCATGAAGCATTAAATGTTTATCAATCTCTGTAAGCTCTCTATTTGCATCTTCAAAAGTACCATCTCCACCTAGCATTAAATCTATAAGTGTAAGTACAACAGATTTATCTACTTGATATATAAGTCCCTTTACTAAAGGAAAAATATCATGTTCAACTATTATTGACCCTGGATTTGTTATATCCATAAATTCTTGAAAGTTTGTTTGTTCGACTTTTTCAAGCTTGCAAGTTATGTTTTTTCTTTTTAACTCAAAATTGATATGTAAATTCATATACTTGCAAAAGTCTTCAGATATAACGGATAAAAATCTCATATTATCAGTAGAATATCTTTGAGGATTTTTAAAATCGTAATTTCTAATTTGCTTTTCGATAATTTTCACCTCCCCCGTTGATTTTATCTACTTTGAAGATTGTTTGCTATTGACCACATTTCATCTACTGTCTGCATACCTCTACTATTATATTGGAATGCTCTTTGTGCCATCATTAGGTCTACTATCTCATCTTTCATATTTACATTTGAAGTTTCCACATAACCCTGTAAAATAGTTTTTTTATTTACAGTTTCAACTTGTCCTGGTTTTGCTGTAAATAAATTATCTCCTACAGCTATGAAATCCACATCTCCTTTAGTAGTATATAGATCTATATCTCCTATTTTTCTACTATCAAGATAAATTTCTCCAGATTTATTTATGCTTAATTCTCCATTTTTTAAGTTAGTATTTCTTAAATTTCCATTAGTAAATCTAATATCTAATATATTCCCATTATCATCTACTAATTTTCCTGTTGCATCTAAGTTAAATTCACCATTTCTAGTGTATGCATAACTTCCATCATTTCTTCTTACTCTAAAAAGCCCTTCACCATCTATAGCAAGATTAGTTTTTACTTTAGTTTCCTTTATAGCACCTTGAGAAAAATTTCTAGTTACTTGACTTACTCTAGATCCAGTCCCTGTTGTAGCATCCTTAGAATTTGTAGGAAAAGATCTTTTATGTAGATTTTCTTCATATAAATCTAAAAATCCAACCTCTAACTTTTTATACCCTACAGTTTGTACATTTGTTAAATTGTTAGATATTACATCTATTTTTGACTGGCTAGCTAACATTCCTGCTTTACTATTATGCATTATATTATACATATCTTTACCTACCTTACATTTCCTATTTCACTAGCAATTTGTTTTAGTGTAGAGTCTATAGTTTGTATAACCTTTTGATTAGCTTCAAATTCTTTTATTGTTTCCATAGATTCAGTTACAGATGCTATATAATCTACATTAGATCCTTCTAAGAATCCTTGTTTTATAGAATAGTTATTAGTATTTGTAGGATTGTTTCCTGAATATAAGTTATCTCCAACTTTTTTTAATCCCTTATAATCGTTAAAGTCTATAATGTTAAATTTATAACTATTACCACCTTCTATAGTCAGTCCATTTGATGAATTTATAGTCATCTTTCCATTTCCAACATATATAGGCTCTACACTATTACTAGCTTGATTTACTCCCATAACATTATGACCACCATTTGTTACTAGATATCCTTGTGAGTTTATCTTAAAAGATCCATCTCTTGAATAAAATGTATTCCCATCATGATCTCTTACTTGGAAAAATCCACTTCCATTTAAAGCAAAATCTGAATTGTTCTCTGTTGAGATAAAACTTCCTTGTTTAAAATTAGTATTTACCTCGTCGATTTTAGTCCCAAAACTTAAGTCCCCTAAAATTTGAGGGGTTGGAATTCCATTTTTATAGTTATCATTATTAGATAAAGTCATTTCATCAAAACTTTTGGATATAAGTTTATCTTCCTTATATCCATTAGTTTTGATATTAGCTAAATTATTTGTTAAAACACTTTGTCTTTCTTGCAAGTTTAACATCGATGATACAGATGTATATAATCCTCTTAGCATATTTCCTCCTAATCTAGGTAGTTTAATTTTTTCATCATACCTTTTAAATTTAAGATAGCTTTTTTATTTAATTGTGAAACCCTAGACTCAGAAACTCCTAATACTGCACCTATTTCTTTTAGTGTTAGTTCTTCGTAATAATATAGTGATAGTACTAATCTATCTCTTTCATTTAACATATCTAGTGCTTTCGTTACAGTTTGTATTAACTCATCTTTTTCAACAGAATCTTCTATATTTATAGATTCATCTTTTATTATGTCTATAAGTTTTAAATCATTTTCACTATCCAAAACAATATTATCAAGAGAGCTTGTGCTTAAATTCAAAGTACTTTTCTTTATCTTATGAACTTCATTAGATGAAATCTCCATGTAATCTGAAATTTCATCTATTGTTGGTTGTCTAAGATATTTATGTTGTAGGTGTTCTACACAACTTTTATATGACTTTACTTTGCTTAGGCAACCCCTAGATACAGGCGATTGCTTTCTTATTTCATCTATTATATAAGATGTTATTCTTATCGAAGCATAAGTAGAGAATTTGACACCTTTTTCCTCATCAAATTTATCACTTGCATCTAAAAGTCCCATAACACCATAGCTCACTAAATCTTCATATTCCATACCTATTTTGTTTGTATAGTATTTCGATGCGATACTTTTTACTATAGGCATATTTTGATTTATAAGTTCTTCTTTACTAATCATAACTATAACAACTCCAATCACTATATATTAACTACACCCTGAGATTTTATTTGTACATCACTAGGTATTTCATTTAATGACAATATAGTTAAATTAGGAAAGACCATTTCTACTAATTTTCTAAATGGCGCTCTTATTTTTGGAGAAACTAATAATATAGGTCTATTATTGTTAAAGTTAACAGACTCTATAGTACTTTGTATTCCTCTAAATATATTATTAGTAGTATCTGGATCTATAGCTGGGTATGTTCCATTTACAGATCTTTGTAAACTATTAGCTACTAAATTTTCAATTTCCATAGATAATGTAGTAACTACAATTGAGTTGTTCTCATCTATTAGCTCAAAGCATATACTTCTACTCATCGCCATTCTTACATATTCGGTAAGTAGCTCTAAATCTTTAGTATTTCTTGCATTATCAGCTAATGTTTCTAATATTGTAACTCTGTCTTTTATAGATACTTTTTCTTTTAATAAATTTTGGAATATCTTTTGAACTTCTCCTAATGTCATTAAATCTGGTATTAATTCGTCTACTACTGCACTGTATCTTTCTCTTGTTGCATCTATAATAGCTTTTACTTCTTGTCTTCCCATTAACTCATAAGACTTAGCTTTTATAGTTTCAAGTAAGTGCGTTACTAAAATCGTCGTAGGGTCTACAACTGTAAATCCATATAATTCTGCTTCTTCGGCTTTGTCTTTTTCTATCCATAAAGCATCTAACCCAAAAGTAGGCTCTTTTGTTGAAATACCTTCCATATCTATATCCATTCCCATTGGATTCATGCAAAGTAGCATGTTTGGCATAAGCTCGTATGTGGTAACTGGTACTCCTTTTATTTTTATAGTGTACTGATTTGGCTCTAATTGTAAGTTATCTCTAATCCTTATTGGATGAACAATTATTCCCATATCTATTGCACACTGTCTTCTAACAGAAACTATTCTTTGTAATAAATCTCCTCCACTACTTTCATCAGCTAGAGGAATTATTCCATATCCAATTTCAACTTCTATAGGTTCTACATTTATAAGTGTCGATACATCTTCTGCATTTTCTAAACTTTCCTCTGGAGTTGGTGGTTCCTCTATTTCAAGTAATGCATTTTCTTGTTCAGATTTTTCTTCTTTTTTAAGTGTATATCCTACAAATATTGCTCCTGCTCCTAAAGTAAAAAATGATAATTTTGGAAGCCCTGGTAAAAGTCCTAGTAAAATAAGCACTATTCCTGCCATAAGCACTGCTTGTGGAATAGAAATTAACTGTTTTCCTAATTGACTACTAAAATTTTCCTCACCATTTACTTTAGTTACTAATATACCTGCCGATGTAGATATTATTAGGGCTGGAATTTGACTTACTAGTCCATCTCCTATTGTAAGCCTTGTATAGGTCTGGATAGATTCCATAAAATCCATATTAAGCATTACAACACCAATTACCATACCTGCAAGTATATTTATTGTTGTTATTATAATTCCGGCTATTGCATCTCCTTTTACAAACTTTGATGCCCCGTCCATGGATCCATAAAATTCTGCTTCTTGTTGAAGTTCAGTTCTTCTCTTTCTAGCTGTTTTTTCATCTATCATACCTGCATTTAAATCTGCATCTATACTCATTTGTTTACCTGGTAATGCATCTAGTGTAAATCTTGCAGATACTTCAGATACTCTACCAGAACCATTTGTTATAACAACAAATTGGATAATTATTATTATTAAAAATATAATTATACCTACTACATAGTTTCCTCCTACAACGAAACTACCAAAGGATTCTATTACGCTACCTGCATAACCTTGACCTAATATAAGTCTTGTTGATGATATATTAAGCCCTAGCCTAAATAAAGTAGTTACCAAGAGGATAGTAGGGAATATTGATAATTCTAATATACTAGTTGAAAATATTGTCATTAGTAATATAAGCACTGAAAAACCTATATTTAAGGCTAACATTATATCTAATACGAATGGTGGTAGTGGAATTATTATCATAAGTATAATTCCAATTATCCCAAATCCAACTAACATATCAGTTCGTTTTTTAAGACTAATTTTTTCCATTTAAAACCTCTTTTATAATTTTTTATATCTATTTTTGATCTTGTAAACTGCTACTAACACTTCTGCTACTTCTTGATACACTTTTTCTGGTACCTCTTCTTCTATCTCTACCTCTTTATACATAAGTCTAGCTAAAGGCTTATTTTCTATAATTGGTATATCATGTGCTTTTGCTATCTCTCTTATTTTAAAAGCTACTATATCTGCTCCTTTTGCAACTACAATAGGTGCTTGATCTTTTCCTTTTTCATATTTGATAGCTATAGATATATGAGTGGGATTTGTTACAATTACACTAGCTGATGGCACAGCTTCCATCATTCTTCTTGATGCCATCTCTCTTTGTTTTTGTTTTATCTTACCTTTAATTTCTGGATTACCTTCCATTTGCTTATACTCTTCTTTGACCTCTTGCTTAGTCATTTTTAAATCTTTTTTATACATATACTTCTGATAAGCAAAATCTAATACAGAAATTACAAATAAGGCTAACAAAATACTTTGTATCAACTCTTTTACAAGAGTAATAATTGTACTCATTAAGTAAGGCAGGTATATATCACCTGTTTTTAAAATTCCCATAAAGTTTTTACTCATAAATGAGTAACCAACCTTAAATAATATAGCTACAAGAATTATACTTTTTATTAAGTTTCCAAGTGATTTCATTGAAAACATATTCTTAAATCCATTTATCGGATTTAATTTAGAAAGTTTTGGTTTTAAAGGATCCGTCGTCATTAAAAATCCACTTTGCATTACGTTTCCTATAGCAGAAAATACAATTATAATCATTCCAATAGGTATTATAATTTTCATAAATCCTGCTAAAAGCATCATAAGCAAATTACCTACTATTTTCATTGAAAACTCATTTGTAAATCCGATATTTAAATACCTTACTATTGATTCTTTAAGTTGTAAAATTACAAAATCTGACATTGAGTAAATTATCATAAGTACACCTAACAATGTTAATGTTGTTACAACTTCTTTACTCTTTGCTACATTCCCACTTTTTCTTGCATCTTTTATTTTCTTTGAAGATGGTTCTTCAGTTTTATCATCTGTTGATAACATGGCTCCTAATGGTGCCATAGCTGTAAAGTAGGAGCTATGACCACTCATAAAGGTTCCATTTAATATATCTGTCATGTGAACTAGTAAGTTATGTAGTTCATTTAGAATGAATGGTAATGATATTACAAAGAACATTATCCCAACTAAAATTTTTAGTGGCATTCCTATAATCATTACATTTAACTGCGGAACACTTCTTGATATTAGACCCATTATAAAATCAGTTATAATAAGAGCTAATATTATTGGTACCGCAATTTTAAATCCAATTATAAAGCACTGTATAAATACATTAACTATATAACCATAATTATTTGTTAATATTGGGCTTCCTATCTTAACAAGTTTGAAGCTTTGGCTTATTCCAGTGATAAGTTTGTGGTGTCCATTCATTGTAAAAAACACCATTATACCAATCCAATAAACCATATTTTCTATTAATGTAGTATTGTCTTTACTATTAGGATCATAAATATTTACCATTGATAATCCTAATTGTTGATCTATTAAACTACCTGCTATTTTTAAACTATTTATACAAATACTTGTTATATATCCTAAAACCAATCCTGTTATAGTTTCCATAACTGCAATATTAATTAAATCATACGTACTACTGACTTCTACATGTACATTTACAGTACATGATATTATTACCGATATAAACAAAGTAAAAGTAACTTTAAATACATTTGGCGTTCCACTCGGAAATATTACGCTTAGGCATGAAAAAAATGCTATTAACCTAATAAATACAAATATCAATTTTTTAACTATCCTTTTATTACTGCTATCATATTCATAATTTTGTTAGTAAACTGTATAAGTTCATTTAGCATCCAAGCCCCTCCAACTACTAAAACTAATGCTACTGCTATTAATTTTGGTATAAATGATAAAGTTTGTTCTTGGATTTGAGTGGTTGCTTGAAAAATACTTACTAATAGTCCTACTATTAAAGATAAAATTAATATAGGTCCGCCTACTAACATAGCTGTATATAAAGTTTCTTTTACTACACTAACTACTACACTTTCATTCATAATGAATACTCTCCTCAATTATTGAAAACTTAACAGTAACGATTTTATTAATAAATTCCATCCATCTACCATTATGAATAATAACAACTTAAATGGTAAAGAAATCATAACAGGTGGAAGCATAAACATCCCCATAGACATAAGTACACTCGATACCACTAAATCTATTAGTAAAAATGGTAAATATATTAAAAATCCAATTTGAAAAGCTGCTTTAAGTTCACTAATTGCAAAAGCTGGTACTAGTATATATAAAGGTATGTTGTTTCTAGTCATTTTCTTCTTATTTACATCTGAGTTATCAACAAATAACTTTATATCTTCTTGTCTAGTTTGCTTTAATAAAAACTTTCTTACAGGTACTTCTGCTTTTTCTATAGCTTGTTCAAATTTAATTTCATTGTTCATATAAGGTTTTAATGCTTGATCGTTTATTTGTTTAACCGTTGGTGCCATAACAAACATCGTTAAACAAATTGCTAGTCCTACTAATACCTGATTAGGTATTGATTGTTGAGCTCCTAGCGCTGACTTTATAAACGAAAAAGTTATTATAATTCTTACAAAGCTCGTCATCATAAACACTATAGTGCCTAAAAACATTAGAGCTGTTAGAACTAAAAATAATTTCATTAAAGGAGTGTAGTCACCTATATAAGGTGTTAAATCACTTAATGTTTGCATCTTCTTTCTCCTCTAGTTTGTTTATTACATCCATTGTATTGTACATATTTTTTTTAAATCTAATTCTATTAAATTTGACTTTCGTAAACTTAGAAGTATCAAATTTTAATTTATTACTACTCTTTTTACTATTTTCGATTTCTTCTAAATCTGCCTTATTTAAGTCTCTTACTCTTTCAACATTGTGTGGTGAGATTAGTAAAACACATCCTTCATCTCCAGTTTTTAAAACTATTAAAAATGTATCTTTACTAATGCTCACTTTTTCTATCACTTTTGCATATTTGTATATGCCCATATTTTGTAAGTTAAACCCATTCATCTTATGAGCTATTAAAATTATTAAAAACATCAATATAACAAATGCGCTTAAATTTACTAAATACTGTAACATTCCATCCATAATAAGTTACTTTTGCTCCTTTTTCCCTATTGAGATTGCTTATTTTGATTTTGTTCTTTAGGCTGTTGCTCTAAGTTTGATTGTTGATCATCTTTTTTATCTACTATTAAAATATCAACTCTTCTGTTTATAGCTCTATTTTCTGGTGTTGAGTTGTCTAATAAAGGCTTATACTCACCATATCCTTTTACTGAAAATCTTGTAGGATTCATACCTTTTTTTTCAACGAAATAACTTACAACACTTACAGCTCTTGCTGTTGATAAGTCCCAGTTTGAGGCAAATCTTGAATTGTGTATAGGAACATTATCAGTATGACCTTCCACTAAAATATCATTGTCTACACCATTTGCTAATGTAGTAATAGTGTCTAGTGCATTTATACTCGTTGTTTTTAATTCATCTCTACCAGAATCAAATAATATAGTTTCATCTAGTTGTAATACTATACCTCTATCTTCTTTTCTTACTTTTATAGAATCATTTAAATTGTTATTAGCTATTGCCTTATTAACCTTTTTCTCTAAGTCTTCTTTCATTTCCTTAGCATCTTTATCTACATCAACTTTTAATTCGTCTATATCTTTTACTTTTGAAATTGATGTACTTCCACCTCCCAAAGAGTGTTGAAGTGCCTTAGATAATTGTTTTAATTTTTGACTGTCAACTGCAGACATAGAATATAAAAGAATAAAGAAAGTAAGAAGCAAGGTTATAGTGTCTGCATAGGTGTCCATCCAAGAACTTCCACCCATATCATCATTTTTCCCTCGTCTTTTATCTCTACGCGGCATGTGCTGGTCCACCTTCTAACGTTTCTCTTTTGTAATAAGCTTTCTTCTCTTTTGGTGTTAAGAAGTTTACTAGTTTTTCTTCTATAACTCTTGTGCTATCTCCATTTTGGATACTCATAATTCCACAAATCATCATATCCATTTTTTCGCACTCTTTTTCACCTTTTATTTGTATGTTATATCCTAATGGATTTAATAGAGCATTTGCCATTAATGCTCCATAAAAAGTAGTTATTAATGCTGCACCCATACCTTTTGCTATAGTATCTGGAGTTCCCATATCAGCTAGCATTTGTATAAGTCCTATAAGTGTACCAACCATACCAAATGCCGGTGCATATCCACCCCAAACTTTATAAATTTTTGCACCTTTACTATAGTTGTTTTCTACCTCACCTATTTCTATTTCTAAAATTTCTTTTATATCTTCCATGTCTATACCATCTATTGCTAGTTCTAGACCTTTTCTTAAGAAATCATCTTCTATTTGTGATACCTCTTGCTCTACTGCAAGAGGACCATCTTTTCTAACCTTTCTAGCTAACTCTTTAAATTGGTCAACTAGATCTACTTTATTTACATTACCAGATCTTAGGGTTTCTTTTGTTGCTTTAAATCCTGTTTTTAAGTCATCCATTGAAAATGTTATAAGTACTGCTGCAAAAGAACCTCCGCATGTTATAGCTACAGAAGCTCCATCTATAAATGGTTTTAATCCTGATTTTCCTAAACATATTCCTAATATAACAAATCCAAATGCCAAGATAAGCCCTAAGGGAGTTAATATATCACTTTTTTTCATATTACCCTCCTATATTATCTCTTTAAATTTATTATTTCTTGAAGTAACTCATCACTTGTTGTTATAACTTTACTTGCAGCTTGGAATGCTCTTGTTGTTACTATCATTTCTGTAAATTCATCAGAAAGGTCAACATTTGACATTTCTATTGCCCCTTGATTTATAAGACCATATTTAGTATTCATTGGAGCCCCTGAGTTTCCAGTTTCTCCATAAAGGTTTCCACTTAATGATTCTAATCCTTCAGGATTTTGGAAAACTGCTATTTTTAAAGTTTGAGCATTTACAGCTTTTGTCCCATCTGCTAAAAGATATGAAATCTTACCTTCTTTAGATATGTTAAATGATAAAACTTTTTGTAAAACTCCTGCTGGGTTTTTTTCTTCTTTAGGAATTTGTATTGGCTTTTCATTTCCTTTATCATCAATTCCCATAACTTTGTATCCATCACCAGTTACTAAACTTCCATTTTTATCTAGTGTAAATGATCCATCTCTTGTATATGCTCTTTGGTCTTTACCAACAGATACTATAAAGAATCCATCTCCATCTATTGCTAAATCTGTTGGTCTTCCTGTTGGTTGTATATTACCTTGAGCCATACTTCTAAATATTCCATTTACTTTTGTTCCTACACCAACTTGTCCTGGGTTTACTCCTCCTATAACATTAGGATCTCCAGCATCCCCTCCAGGAACACTTGAATATATAACTGTTTGATTTAGTGCATCAGCAAATCTTGTAGTAGATTTTTTAAATCCCGTTGTTCCTACATTTGCAACGTTATTACCTACAACGTCCATCTTTGTTTGATTTGCTTTCATTCCACTTATTCCTGAATACATTGACTTTAACATAAGCTTTTATCTCCCTTTTTTATAAATTTGAATCTATTATTATTTATTTTCACTTGCTTTTATAAGAGCACCATATTCAACAGATTTTAATTCACCTGTCTTGTTATCTCTTATATCCATATAAACGATTCCATTTTCTATTTTTATACCTTCGACAACTCCAGTTATTCTTTTCTTTTCATTTGAACTATTGTCTTTAGGTATATTTGCATCAATTTTATTTTTTTCATTTGCATCTTCTTCAGGTGCATAAGCTTCTACTTTTTTTCCTATCATAGATGATGCTGTGCTCATTGCAGAGTTTACTAAAACTCCATTTGTTAACCCAGCCATATACTGTGTATTATCATTTAGGTTTTGCATTTGCTCTAGTGTATTAAACTGAGCTAACTGAGTTATGTATTGAGTTGGATCCTGTGGATTCATTGGGTCTTGATGACCCATTTGTGCTACAAGTAATTTTAAAAATAAATTTTTATCTGTTTCTTGACCAGGCATTATTATGTCTGTTCCATTTTCTGTTTTTCCTGCAGACTTAGCACTTTTTGTCTTTGTGTTATTTGTTTCTATACTCTTTTTTGTTACATTCATAAAATCATTCATAGTTTAACCTCTACGCTAATATATTGACATTTTGTTGTAAATTATCTACTTCTTCAAACTCTTCTATAGAACTTACTTGCTTAGTATTATTTCTTTTTTGCTTTCTAGATTCTTCTCTTTTATTAAATTGTTGATTTAAGTTGTCAGAAAAGAAATTTTCACCATTTGATTTCATAGTAACCACAACATCTTTTGATTTTATTCCTAAATCAAATAAGTGTTTGTTTATATCACCTATATTCTTACTTAACATGTGGAAAGTATCTTCCTTAGAAACATTTATAAAAACTTTGGTAGCTTCACTATCTTTCATAAGTTTTATAGTCATATCTCCTAATTCTTTAGGATTTATATTTACTTTAATTTCTTCTATATTATTATTTTTTAAGTATTTAACCATCTTTATAAAATCATCTGCCATTTGATTAGCTCTTATTGTTACTGTTGGAACATTTTTGTTGGTATTTGATTCTTGTATAAAAGTTTTATTTGATACTTGAGAAAATACATTTGCATTTTTATCTAATATATTTTCTAAAACATTTAAATCTTTATCTTCTTCTTTAGGTTTTAAGTCTAAAACATTACTTTTATTTGAATTTGTCGATACATTTAATTCTTCATATGATTTTAAACTTTTAACTTGATTATCCAATTCATCAACCATATTCTTTTGGTCTGAAGTAACTTTTGAAGATATAGATTCTAAATTTAATTTTTTGTTCTTAGAATCTTCTAAACTTACATTTTTTAATATATTATCTATTTTTTCTTCAGTTTTTTTCGACATTTTATCTGATTTTAAATCATCAGATAAATTATTGTCTAAATTTATAACTTTATCTAAACCAATTAAGTCTTCATCTTTTTTCTTATTAAAGATAGTTTTAAAATCTAAGTTAAAGTTTAAATCTACGTTTTCTAAAAACTCGTCATTTATTGAATCTATAAGTTGATTTTGTTTTTCATTGTTTGAATTTATATCTATTTTTTGATTTTTTATATTTGTTAATAAAGAATCAATTTCTTTTAATAAATCTTTTTTCTTTGATTCATCTTCACATTCTGTGTTACTTATTTCCTTGTATAGCTTTATATTTGAAAGAAGACCTTGTAGTAATTCCATAATATCCATGTCTTTGTCAGTGCTAGTTTTTTCACTGTCTAAACCTAAGGATGCAATTAAATCTTCAAACCCATTGCCACTTGATAAGTTACCTTTTACACTATTTTTTTCAGATGACATTTTAACTAAGCCTTTAGAAATATTTAAATTAAAATTCATATTAAAATCATCCTTTATGATATTTTCTTTTTATTCCTTACATATGCATATAAGGCAAATTCATCATTTTCAATTTGCTCTTTTCTATCTTCTTCTTTTTTTAATTTCATAAATTTATTTTCTTTTAATGTCTCTAATGATTTTCTATTTATTTGCTTTTCAATAAAATCATCCTTAGCTTCTAATACTCTTTGTTCTTTTTCTACTAGCATATCTTTACATTCTTCAATTGTTTTTGTAATAGAATATAAATAATTAAATCTAATTTTTTGGCTAATTATATCTTCACAGTTTTCAATATTTGAATATCTTTGATAATTAGAATCTAATTGTTTTATATTATCTTCTAGTGCTTTTTTATCATTTTGAGCTTTTGTATATTCTAATTTGCTAGCTTCTTCTTCTTTTATTTTCATGTCTAATAACTTTTGTAGCTTAAATTTATACTTAGTCACTTAAAACGCTCCTCATTAATTAAATATGCTTTTTAACTCACTTACGTTGTCTTCAAAGATTGTATCTTCATTTACACCTTGTTTTAAGTATGAATTAACTCTATCTATATATTCGATAGCCATATCTATTTTATTATTTGAGCCATTTTCATAAGCTCCTATATTTATTAAATCTTCAGCTTCTTTATATGTTGCTAATATATCTCTTGCTAAAGATGCCGCTTTTTGATGATCTTCTTCACAAATTTCTTTCATAAGTCTACTTACACTATTTAATATGTCTATAGCTGGATAATGATTTTTATGAGCTAAATCTCTTGATAAAACTATGTGTCCATCAAGTATACCTCTTACTGTATCTGCAATTGGTTCATTAAAATCATCTCCATCAACAAGTACAGTGTAAAACGCTGTTATTGATCCATGTTCTGACATACCGCTTCTCTCCATAAGTTTTGGAAGTAATGCAAACACAGAAGGAGTATATCCTTTTTGTGCAGGTGGTTCACCTATTGCAAGACCTACTTCTCTTTGAGCCATAGCAAATCTAGTTACTGAATCCATCATTAATATTACTTTTTTACCTTGATCTCTAAAGTACTCGGCAATAGCTGTGGCAGTTAAAGCTCCTTTCAGTCTTAAAAGAGGTGATTTATCTGATGTTGCACAAACAACCACAGACTTTTTCATTCCTTCTTCACCTAGGTCTCTTTCTATAAAGTCTAAGACCTCTCTACCTCTCTCTCCTATAAGTGCAATAACATTTACATCAGCTTCTGCTGTTCTTGCTATCATACCTAATGTAGTACTTTTTCCAACTCCACTTCCTGCGAAAATTCCTATTCTTTGGCCTTCTCCACAAGTTAAAAATCCGTCTATTGCCCTAATTCCAGTAGGCATTATATTTTTAATTCGTGGTCTTTTCATAGGGTCTGGTGGCTCATTTGAAAGACTATATCTTTCTCCACCTAAAATTTCAACATCATCTATTGGGTTTCCTATTCCATCAAGTACTTTTCCTAAAAGATCATCACTACATTTAACACTTAGTGGTATTCCTCTAGCAACAACTCTGCAACCAGGAGCTACTCCTGCAAGTTCACCTAATGGCATAAGTATTACATTATTATCTTTGAATCCTACAACTTCACAATTTATAGGCTCATTTGCATAGTTATACACTATACATAACTCTCCAACAAAAGATTTTATTCCTTCAACCTCTACAGTTAATCCTATTATTTTTGTAACTTTACCTTCTGCTATCACATCTTTTATATCTGAAACTTTATTTTTTAATCTTTCAAAATCTAAGTTAATCATAATAGCTCCTCTTTTACTTTATCCATAACACAATCAATTCCTACAATTAATCTTCCTTTATTTGTTTCAATCATTGCATTTCCTGGCTCAATAGAATCATCTGGTAGTACAAAGGCATCTCCCTTTATAGATTGTTCATTTTTTAATTCATTAAGTTTTGCATTTATACTTTCTATATATATTGAATTTGTTTTTATAACAAAATTTTCTTTCACTTCATATTCATTGATAACTGATTCTAAAATATTATTCATTGAATCAACTTCATTGAATTTTTCTTTTAATACTTTTTCTGCTATTGATATACTTAATTCAATTATTTTTTTCTTATTATCTTTTAAGTATTCAACCACTTGTTCCTTAGCATTTATTAAGGTTTCACTAGCTTCTTTTTTAATGTCTTCAGATTCTTTTTTAGCTTTTTCTATATTTTCTTCATAAGCTTCTTTATAGCCATCTTCATATCCATTTTGAAGTCCTTGCTTGTGACCTTCTTCATATGCTTGTCTTTTTATTTGTTCTGACTCTTCATTTGCAACTTCTATAATTCTTTGGCTTTCTAATTGTGTATTAGCTATAACTTCATCATAAGTTTTCCTAGCTTCTTCAATTTCATTGTTTAACTTTTCTTTTTGGCTTTCTAATTCTTGTCTAATTTCTTCAAATTCTTCAGTTTGAGTTTCAATTATCAATTTATCTGAGTTTGTAGTTTTTAAAGGTTTAAAACCTTTAAAAACTACTTCCTTAGATTTTATAATGCTTGTATTTTTATATGAATTCATCTTCTGATCCTCTAGATAATGTTATTTCCCCAGTATCTTCAAGTCTTCTAACAACATTTACAACAGCTTGTTGTGCTTCTTCTACTTGAGAAATCTTTACTTTTCCTAGTAACTCAATTTCTTCACGTAGTGCTTGAGATGCTCTTTGAGATTGATTTTTAAATATAGTTCCTGAAACATCTGAAGAGGCTCCCTTAAGAGCAAATGCAAGATCTTTAACATTAACTTCCTTAAGAATTCTTTGTATAGCCATGTTGTCAAGTCTAACAATATCATCAAAGATAAACATATTAGATTTAATTTCTTCAGCCAATTCTTCATTTTTAGACTCAATAAATTTAATAATACTTTTCTCTGTTTTTCTATCTACATTGCTTAATATATCTACTAAGCTGTTAACTCCCCCAGAGCTTTCCATATCTAACTTACCTAAGCTAGTTAATTTTTCTTCTATAGCTTTATCTATAGATTTTATAACAGCTGGTGGTATATTAGATGTAGTTCCTATCTTTAAGGAAATCTCTAATTTTAATTCATCTGATAGTTCAGATAAAACAACTGCTGCTTTATCTGGTTGAATATGAGATAGTAATATTGCTATAGCTTGAGGACTTTCCCCTTGTATACATGCAAGTATTTGTTCTGGTTCTGCTTTTCTTGCTGAAACAAATAACTTTGTATATGCATCATACTTTATACCTTCTAGTAACTTAGTAGCCCTTTGACTTCCTAAAGCTCCATTAAGTAATGATTTTGCACAGTCAATACCACCTTCTATAACAAATTCCTTACCTTTATTTAGCTCTATAAATTCTTGTAAAACTTCTCTTCTTTCTCTAGGTTTAACTGTATTTATATTAGCTATTTCAACACCTATTTTCTGAATTTTTCTATCAGATAAGTTTTTTATTACACTTGCAGCTACATCTGGCCCTAAAGTCATAAGTAATATAGCTGCTTTTCTTGCACCCGTAACTCTTCTAAATTTAGGTATATCACCTAAGTCAAATGCATTTCCTTTAACGCCTTCGTTTTGCAAATAAAATCACCCTTTACTCATTTAACCAACTATTAACTAAATCTGTAACTTGGTCTGGATTGTCTGCAGCAAACTGCTTAACTTCATCTTCTAAACTTACACTTGCTTCATCTTCTTCTTCATTGCTGTTCAATCTATTTTGCTCCAATTCTTCTAGCTTTTTGTTGATTAGTTCTAATTCATCTTCTTCCTCTACATCTTCTACTATAGTAGACTTACGTTTATTTTTCATAATCATATAAACTACTGTACCGATTAATAATCCTATAATAATAGCAATTATTATTCCTGTTATAGTTAACATTAATGATAATGATTTATTTTGGCTTATAGCACTCTTAATAACTCCAAATGTAGAAGTATCTTCTTTCTCTGTTTCAAATCCCATAGAAACTACTTTTACGTTATCTCCTCTTTTTGGATCCATTCCTATAGTGTTTGCTACCATTTGTTGAACATTTCTTACTACATCATCACTTAATTGACCATTTATAGCTACTGATGCTGTTATTTTATTTACTTCACCTTTTGCTTTTATAGTCTTTGTTTCAGTTTTACCTGTTTGATATTGAATGTCTTCTTCACTACTTTGAACACTTCCAGCTCCACTTTCATTAACATTACTCATGTTGTTGTCTACTGCTCCACCTGTGTTTTGTCTCTCGGTAGTTTTACTATTGGATTTTGATTCTTTAGTTATTACTTTATTTGGATCTATTATAATTTCAGATCTTTCACTTGAATCAAAGTTTAAATCAGTGTTAACAGTAGCTCTTACTTTACCTTGACCAAATATAGGTTCTAAAAGACCTGTTATAGATCTTTCAAGTTCTTTACTTAAGTCTTTTTCAGCTTTTAGAGCTTGATCAACTTCTCCTAAACTTGATGTTTTTGTATTTCCATTTTCGTCCATAAGTCCATCTGATAATAGCTTCATATTTTGATCTATTACTTCGACATTTTGCTTTGGTACATTATCAGTACTTGCTGAAACTAAGCACATAATTGATCTTACTTGGTCTGGTTGTAAAGATTCACCTGGATTTAGATCAAGATAAACAGCTGCTTTTCCTGGTACGGTTTCATTTGCGAAAACTGATTTTTCACCTTCAGTTATATGTACTCTTGCACTTTTTACCTGTGGAAAAACTTTTATAGTTTTTTCTATTTCACCTTGAACCATTCTTTGTTTCTTTATTTGGAATTCTTCATCAGTCATTCCAAAAGAAGATCCTTCATCCATTATTTCAAAACCTTTTGAACCATTTGATACACTTGAAGATAATTCCATTCTTAATTTATCTACATCTTTTTTAGGAACTAGTATACTATTTCCTTCTATTTTGGTTTCCACTTTTTTTGACTCTAATTCCTTAGTTATCGTAGCAGCATCATTAGAATCTAAACCTGAGAATAAAACACCATATTTATTTTTCTTTGCATATGTTAATCCAAATATCATTGCTAAAACTAAAGATATAACTGCAACCATTATGGCAATTTTCTTCTTCTTAGATAAGGTATCAAATTGTTCTTTTTTAACCAACACAAAATCTTTTGCTTTTTGTGGTAATTCCTTTATATTCATCTAAATTTCTCCTTGCTATAAAGTTATAATTGAACTCTATTTAGATCTTGATAAGCTTCATATACCTTATTTCTAACTTCAATCATTAACTGCATTGACATTTGGGCTTCTTGTGCTGATACCATTACATCATGCATAGAAACGTCTCCACCTTTTATAAGGCTTTTTACTTTGTTATTTGAGTCCACTTGCATATCATTAACTTTGTCTATTGCACTTTTTATAACATCTGAAAAACTACTTTCTTTTTTAATACTCTCTGCATTTGATGTTTTAAGTAAATTATTGCTTGTTGCGATATTGTTTACTCCGCTTATAGCACTTATTCCTGTCATAAATATACTCCTTTTTTGTTTTATCTACCTATTTCTAAAGCCTTAGAAATCATATTCTTTTGTGCATTTAATGTATCTATATTAGATTCATAAGATCTTGCTGCAGTCATTAAATCTGCCATTTCAACTAATATATCCACATTTGGATATTCAACATATCCTTCTTTATCTGCATCTGGATGATTAGGTTCATATAATTTTCTAAGTGGTGCTTGATCTTTTTGTATGCTTACAGTTTTTACACCTAACATACCTAACTTACTATCGTAATTTTCCTCAAATACTGGAACTCTACGTCTATAAGCTCCGCCTTCTTTAGTTCTTGTAGTTTTCATATTGGCTATATTAGATGAAACTACATCCATTTTAAGACGTTCTGCAGATAAAGCACTTTGGCTTATTCTCATACCTCCAAAAATACTCATTTAGTTACCTCCCTGCTATAACATTTTTTGCCATTCCTAATTTTATATTAGTTAAAGTTACAAGAGCATTAAATTCAAGAGTCGTAGCTGCTTGGTTTACCTTTTCGCTCTCTAAGTCGATATTGTTACCATCTACTCTCATTTTTGAATTTTCATCTGTTTTAACCTCTATTTTAGGTTTTCCATTTACAGATTCGTTTAAAGTATCTTCAAAACTTACATACTTTCTTTTATAATTTGGGGTATTAATATTTGCTATATTATTAGCAATAACTTTACTCCTTAAGGCTGTGGCATCTAAACCAGCTTTCATTAAATTGTATATTTCCATTCTTCCCTCCCATTTTTTTATTAAAATAAAAAAACTACTCTGAAAGAGTAGTTTAATAACTTTTATACAATATGACTAATTACTAATTTTAAATTTTAAATATAAAATAAATTCAATAAGTAAATATTATTAAATTTTCACAGAACTATCCCTGTAAATATATATATAATAATATTTTACACCCCTAATTTAGACATAATTATACAATTACATCTTTTATTTTATATTTGCAATTAAATTTTATATTAGTAATTATAACAAAAAGTTTAGTAACTCTTCGGCAGCTGGCTGGCATAGTCTATATTAATAAACCTTAGCCCCTATAGTTTTGCGACCCTAGATTTCCCTAGGTATGCCCTTATTTTTTTCGACTTATATTTTCATTTTATACCATTATTCCTCATTATTCAAGCATTTACTTTAAATTCTAACTTTTCCAATAAGTAGTAATTTTCTAATTTGTTTAAAAAATAATTACAAACTATATTATTATGCTTTTTTTCATATCAAAGCATTTCAACATTAAGGTTAATCCCTGTGAATATCTCATTTTTATCTTTTTTTAAATCTTATCATTTTTTATTTTTTGCATAAATTTTTTCTATTTTTTTAATTTCATTATTTATTTTTACTTTAACGAAATTTGTATACAATATATTTTTAAAATAATTTATAATAATTTAGATTTTCATATTTTTTAAATTATACTTTAATTTTATTTAAATTTTTATTTTTTATTTTTAATATTATTCTCTATATAATTATACAGGTGTTCTACAGTATCAGGTATATAAACGTTTAATTCAGAGAACACTCTAAATAATCTATGATCTTTATCACTAAGTAGCTTTGATATAACACAAACATTAGCTCCTAATTTAGTCATAGACAATATAGATGTAGACGTTGACGAAATTATTAATATATCTTCACATTTATAAAACACCTCTATGTTTATATGTTTATCTATCCAATTAACATTTACATAACTATTTAGGAATTCATCCATATACTTACTATTATCTCTAGGATGATATTTAATAAATATATTATAATCTTTGAGTTCTTCTATTAAATATGCAATTATTTCTTTATATTTGTTTAAATTCAATTCAAATAAATTAAATGAATCTCTATGCTCTAATGCAATAAAAATAGTTTTTCCATTTATATTACATTCATAGTTGCCATATACTAAATCTATTGCTTTTTTTAAACATTCTAAATTAATTTCAGTGCTTAATTTACCATCATTAAGTTCATTTCTAACAAGATTAGGATATAAGAAAATTCTTTGTTTTATCTTACTATAAGTTCCAAGAACTTTAATACATTCTATGTGATTTAATTTTTTAAATTCTTTGTTATATGTAATAACTGAATCACAGTATGAAGCAGATCCATCTTCAATATAAATTACATTTTCATTCCCCTTAAAAAGACTATCACATATTATTTGAGTTATTTTATCTGATTCGTTATGTATAAAAATATTATCATATAAGTTTTCAGGTAAATTATTCAAGTCATATATATTATCAAACACCTTAGATACTCCAGCTAAATTAAACTCAATATTATCTCTATCAAATATAAACAAATCATTCCTACATCCTATATAATTATCTATAGCTACACTTGTAGATAATAATAAATGATATCCTGTTTTAACTAAGAAAAGATTTCTTTTAATATTACATCTGCTATAGAATATTTTAGGATTTTCAATCTGAAGCTCTAGAGAAGTATCCAAAACATCCTTTTCTATATTATCAACAATATAGTCTCTTTTGTCCTTTAAATTTAAAGTATCACAGAAAATTATACAGTTAGAATAATATTTTCTAATCCATATATTTAATATTATTTTTGTTTCTTCGCTTAAATTTTTATTTTTAGATAATTTATAAGTTTCCTTTGCTACAATATAATTTCCTTTTATTCTACTTTCATCAATTTCTTTTGTCATTATTGAATTTGATCTTAATCGTCTAAAGAAAAACCTTTTTGGTATATACTTAATTTTTTTTGCTAATAAAAAACTTTTACTTGTATGAATTTCATCCTCATGAACTATTCCTTCATAAAAAATTAAATCATTTTTTTCAATAAATTCTCGTCTATAAAAGTTTAACCATACAGGAGCCCTATAAGCTCCTTTTCTATTTGCGTAAATATAAAATTTTTCTCCACTCATTGTTTCTGATTCTATAAGATGATTCCTATAAAATTCTTCTTTATTTATTTCATAAACACTTGATTCTTCATCTAAAAATGTTTCTGCATCAAATGTAAGTATATCTAAGTTATCTTTTTTCGCTTCTTTATAACAATACTCCATAGAATTTAAATCTATATAATCATCACTATCTAAAAAATAAATATACTCACCTTTACATTCTGATATTCCCGTATTTCTTGCACCACTTAGTCCTTTATTTTCTTGATTTATAACTTTTAAATTAGAATATTTACTTTCATATTCTTTTAATATTTCTAGACTATTATCAGTAGATCCATCATTTATAGCTATTATTTCTATATCTTTTAATGATTGATTAATGGCACTATCTAAGCTTTCTTTTAAATATTTTTCCACATTATATACAGGAACTATAATACTTACTTTTATCATATATACCCTTCCTAATACATTTAAATTTTAGTTCTTAAAAATTTTAGATTTTGATTTACTATAATCGAATCACTTAATTCATTTTGATAAATTAATACTTTTTTATAATTTTCAAATGATTTATCCAAATATCCTAATGAATAATATAAATTAGCTAATTTATAATATTCATTTAGATAAATATTATTTATTATCTCGCTATAGTTATTTAAATATAAATTAATAATAAATATTTTTAATTCTTGATTTCCTAAAATTTTCAAAAACTTTAATTCCTCAACATATATATTATTCTCATGTTGACTTTTTTCAATTACCTCTATGCATTCATCCACTTTCCCAAGTTTTAACAATAATGTTGTGTATACAATAAATATAAATTCATCATTATTTTTTTTATAAATATCTTTTATGCATTCAATATCTTCTTCTATTTTCTCTCGTTTTTTTAAAATATTATAAAGTATTTTTATATGTTCATAATCTGTTTTATAAAAATATTCTTCATATATATCTTCAAAGTGATTGTTTTCTGAATCATATAAATATAAAAGTAAATCATTTAATATTTCGTTGTAATCAGTAACACTTGTTTCCTTTATAAAATAAATTTTTTCATTATTTTGTAAGAACTTTTTCATTATATACACGCTTATATTATTAGTTATTATAAAATCAGACTCACTACAACAAATCATTTCTTTATATATATTAGAAGTTTTATTTAAATAATCTGTTTTATCTAAATATAAATTTTCACGACAATTATAAACTAATTTGCCATATATATTAAGTGATTTTAATTCACTTATGTATGAAAATTCATCATATATTATATATAAAAAAATATTTTTCATAAAATTTTCTTTCATTAATTCATAAAAAATCTCTAAATTCATCATATATATACTAAATTTTTCATTTTTAATCTTTATTATATTTTTGCTACATTTTCCAATACATATAGTTATAAACCCTAATTTATCTTTATCTATACTAAATTGAAATTGTTCTAATATATTTATAACTTCCTGCTTTAAATCTTTATCTTTGCAATTTATATAACAATATAAATAATATCTATATGCTGACTCTATATCACCTTGTAAAAATTTTAAATATGCTAAATTGTATATCAAGTCAGTATTTAATGGATCTATTTCTAACCCTTTTTTTATAATATCTTCAGCTTGATTCAGTTTATTTTCTTTTATATATATAATTGATTTAATCGAATATATTTCTATTTTGAAATTTTCACAATTTAATTCATATTCTTCAAGATAACCCTTTGCAGCATTAATATTATCTTGTTCTATAAATAGTTTAATTTCTTCTATTATTTGCTTATTCATAATTGCTCCTTTTAAATAATCAGACTCTAAAAGATTAATTTTTCATAATTGATTTTAAACTTTCAGAAGCTTCTCTAACTATATCAGCTTCATCACAATTATTAATTATTTTCTCATAAAATTGTCTAGCTTCTTTCTTATCTCCTTTTAATTCTTTTAAATAAGCAATATTAAAAATAACATTAAAATCTTCATTATTATATATCCAAGAGTTTTTCAATAGTTTTTCAGCATTATCTAACTCGCCTCTCATCAATGCTATTATAGCCTTCATATTTAGTATTTCAAGCTCCTCCCCAAACATAGATTCATATTCACTTGTCATTTTTATTGCTTCATTTAAATTTCTATTATTTATACTTCTTTCTATTAACAACTTATATTTAGTTTTAAGTTCTTTTAATTCTGTATTTTCATTTATCTCTGCTTCAAAATTAGATATTAATAACTTAATACATTTTTTATGCCAAGGGTTATCAAGTAATAAATCTTTTAATTTCCTTATATACATTATTTCATCATTATTTTTATATTTTTCAATTCTTTTTAAATTTACGATAAACTCATCTTCTTCATTTCTAAGTAAATGTATTAATTGGTCATCTTTTAAACTACTGTCATAAACTTTTTTTATATATTCGTAATTATAACTTTTATACATATAAAATATTTTTTTATATTTATCATTTACTAAATTACCATACATTAATAAAGATTTTGATAAACAAGAATAAACTTGAATTTTTCTATAATCCATAGTATTTGAAGTTTTTTCTAAATAGTTGTATAGTTTTATTATGCATTCTTGCTTTGTTTTAATTAGATAATCAGTAAAATTTTGCATTTTCAAGTAACTAACGTTATTTAGAACACTTTCTATATTAAAATCATTTTCTATAGCATAATATAAAATATCCGAAAAATATACTTCGCTTTCTTTAATTAAAATTTCATTATAAGATTCTTCATTTAAAGTTAATCCTAATCTAATCTTATTTAAAATTCCATAATTATCATCAATAGTCGAAAGCTTCTCATAGAATTTTGGCTTATCTTTTTCTTTAACTCTATCTAATATCGATTCTATAGCTATTTTAAATTTATTTTCTTGAGCCTTAGATCCTGAAATTCTATTGAATAATTCAATTATTTTATCTTCTTTATTAAGTCTATATAAACTTATAAATATAGCTATGTATGTTTTCTCTAAGACTTTTATTGATATGTCATCTACATATTTTACAACTTTTTCATACATTTCTAAATTATAGTAGTTATCAATCATATTGACTATACTTTGATCTTTATAAATTAAAGTTCCGTAATTACACTCGCTGTTATTTGCTTGGGTAGTTATACTATAATTTTTCATTAAATATAAATATCTTTTATAATTTTCTATACTTTTTTTATATTTACATAGTTGTTTTTGGCTTGTAGCTAAATAATAATATATATCTATATTTTTATTATCTTTACTTATATATTTAATGCATAAATTTTCACACTTATCAAATTCATTCAAGTTAATATATAAATTAGCTAAATCTAGTGTTACAAATATAGGTACACTTTTATTCTTCTCATATAATTTATATCCTTTTTCAATATAAAAAATTGCATCTTCAAAATTTTTAGATACTATGTATTGCTTACCTAATTGATAGTTTATATATGGATTATTAGGATCCTTTTCTATTTCTTCTAGTAAAATAGCTTTGTTTCTGCTTTCTTTCAGGCACCTTATTTCTTCATCTTCAAATAAATATCCATAATGATTAAATACTGCTACATCATTATATACTGGAAGTTTAAATGATGGTTGTTCATGAATTGCACCTTCATATCTAAACCCATCATAGTTTTTAAATAACCTTAATATAGGATCTAAACTATAGATTTCCTCATCTTCCGAAAGAATATTTTTCAGTGTTATACTTGCAGTATTATATTTATTATATAAATTCGAATTAAAAAAATCTTTTAGTTTATCATAATTTGTTAACTGTTCGTCTGCATCTAAAATAAGTATCCATTCTCCACTTGCATGACTAATTGATATATTTCTCATTTGTCCAAAATCATCATTCCAATTGGCAAAAAATACTTTATCCGTATATTTTTTTGCTATTTCAACAGTAGAATCATCCGATCCAGTATCTAATATTATTAACTCACTATCAATTTCTTTCATTAAAGGTTTTAATGACTTTAATGTTTTCTCTAAATATCGTTCCTCATTTTTTACCATCATTACAATACTTAATAACATATTTGATAATCCTTTCAATATATTAAATTTAAAAATAAAGAGTAAAGCATGGTGCTTTACTCTTTAGTTTAAAATTTAATATATTCATTAATTATCTTAATAATTGAGTTACGCTTTCAGGTTGTTGCTTAGCTTGTGCAACCATAGCTTGAGATGCTTGAGTTAATATATTTAATTTAGATAACTTAACCATTTCCTTAGCAACATCAATGTCTCTTATTCTAGATTCTGCAGCTGTTAAATTTTCAGTAGAAGTTGTTAAGTTAGAAGAAGTACACTCTAATCTATTTTGAGTTGCTCCTAAAGTAGCTCTACCTGTATTTATTTCTTCTAAAGCTTTATCTACACTTGCAACAAATTTTGTTGCTTTAGAATTGTCAGTAATATCTATATCAGCTGACTTTGTTGCTATAGCTGATAAAGTTTTTCCTAAATTAACTGTCTTTATACTTCTAGTTTCTGAGTTTGCACCTGCTTGTATTGTAAAGTCATTTTTGCTTCCAAGTAAAGATTTTCCATTAAACTTAGTCTCTTCACCTATTTTACCCATTTCCTCATATAATTGAGTTAATTCTGTCTTTATTTTATCTCTATCTGTACTAGCTAAAGTATCATTTCCAGCTTGAACTCCAAGTTCTCTCATTCTTTGAGCTATGTTTCCAGCTTCTTGTAAAGCTCCTTCAGCAGTTTGTACCATAGATATACCATCTTGTACATTTCTATCTGCCTGTTCCATACCTCTTATTTGAGCTCTCATTTTTTCAGAAACTGCTAATCCTGCAGCGTCATCTCCAGCTTTAGTTATTCTTAATCCTGTAGATAACTTCTCCATAGATTTTCCTGATAATGCTGTGTTTTTTGCCATTTGGTTAGTTGCAACCATAGCATTTAAGTTCGTGTTTATTCTCATTTTAATACTCTCCTTAGTTTTTTTCGACATCCTTGTCTTTTTATGTGCAATTACTTAATCAAGTATTACCTCTAATACTATATATCGGACAATTTCTAAAAAAGTTTAAACTTTTTTATTAAAAATATTTAATTTTTCTTTGCTAAAATTAACATATGAGTTATTTGCTTGTATAGATTTCTTATGCTCCTTTATTTCCATCTTAACTTTAATCATTTTTCCCTTTAATAAAGAATGTATTTTTTCATCTATTTCAAGTATTCCAACTTCATTAAGCATTCGTTTAAATAGATTTCTATCACTTACCCTATCTAAAATTCCTTGTCGTTTATCTAAAAGCTCGTTCATATCATAAGAATCATCTTTTTCAAAGTTTTTTATCATATCTAATGATATTTCTTTATACTTTTTAGCAAGTTCTTTCATAAACTCTCCTCCTTATACTACGCTTGTGCAAAGTAGTTCATTTGAGAGTTTAATTTATTCATACTAGCTTCTAATTGTCCAAATTGTTTGTATAGTTGATCTTCTCTTTTGTCCATTTTTCTTTGAAGGTTTTTTATCATATCTTCTTGTCTTTTTAATTGTTCTGAGTAATAATTTTTTACAGCCGATGAAGTTTTCTCAAGTCCAGCTTTTCTTGCAAATATAGAAGATGATCCACCTACATAGTTATTCATAGTTTTTCTCATTTTTTCTAATACACTATTATTATTACCTGCGAAAGCTTTATAAACTCTATCACCTTCATTTTGAAGTGCTTTTCTAAATTTATCTTCATTTATGGATATTTGCCCTCTTTTGTTATAATCTTCACTTGAAGTTAATCCACATTCATTTAAAAATTTAGTATTTTCTCCAAATATAGCATTTTGCATATGATCCATAAAAGTTCTCATCTCAGAATCATTTCTTAATAATCCTACTTTGGCTTTTTTCTCCCACTTCTCAATCTCTTCTTCTTTCATATCTTCTTTTTGAGCATCTGTTAAAGGTGGGAAGTCCTTATTTTTCTTCTCAGTTACAAGACCATATACTTTGTCCATTATTTTATTATAGTCTTCAACAAATTTTTTCATGTTCTCAACTACAGGCTCTACATCTTGAGAAGAACTTATATCTGCACTTCCTTCAGCATGAACACTATAGTTTATTCCATCTATAGTAAATGAATTCGATTCTTCGTTTAATGTTTTACTAAATGTTTTATCTTCAGAAGATTTAACTATTATTTCTGCATTTTCTCCTTTTGGAACATCACTTAACCCTAAAAAATCCATTGGATTTGTTGAGCTTCCTTTAGAACTAATAAAGCTTAATTTAGAGCTTTCTCCTGTTTTATTAGTTTCAATAGTAAGTTTTCCTGTCATGTCACTAAAACTTGCTTTTACCTTACCATCAGTACTTTCGTTGATTTTTGCAATTAAAGAATCTACAGTATCATCAGAATTTATGGTTATCTCTTTTGATACGTCTTTACCATCTTTTCCAAAATTTATACTAAACTTACGTTCTTCTTTTAAACCAAGATCATTTAATTTAGATTTTCTTTCTATAGTCGCTCCAGTAGTAGACTTATCTGAAGATGTACTTGCAGGTTTAGCTAAATGCTTAACCTCAAAATTATAATCTACATTATTAGCCCCTGCACTTCCAGTAGCTGTCATAACCTTATCATTAGAGCTTGATACTTTTGTCGAGTTCCAAGCTTTTGATGTTATTATAGAGTCTTTTGATGTTACTGAAAAGTATTTATCTTGAAGATCTTTTACATCTTTAATTACTGCTCTATATATTTCTTGTTGCCATTTTACACTTTGTTGCTTTTGCTTTGCTTTATCAACTTTATTCTGTTCTCCTGAAAGCATTTGTTTTATCATGCTATCAGTATCCATTCCAGTTGCAAGACCTGGTATTCTTACAGTATTTATTCTAGTCATAGTGTTTCCTCCTATTTACCAGACTTCATTTTTTTATCAACTTCATGCCACATATCTCTTATTTCTTCTATTAAAGGAAGTACATTATCTATTATTTTTACATCCTTTTTTATATTAGCCATAGCTAACTGACTTTTTATAAAATCATAAACATTATATAAATCTTGCATAAATTTATTAGAATCTTTGTCCATAGTTATCATAAGTTCTAAGAATATATCTTGAACTCTAGTTAACTCTTTATGTGCTTTTTCTATATTTTTTTCTAAAATAGCCATTCTAGCTATTTTAGTGTATTTAACAGCACCATCTACTAACATAATTAGTAATTTTTCTTTTGATGCTGTATTTACAGAGTTTTGCTTATATGCATTATATGGATTTGCCGTATACATAAATCTTCCCTCACTCACTTACTTAAATAACTTAAAAATATCATTAATGTTAGTTATAGCTTTAGAGTTTTCCTCTTTTACATTTTCATAAATTTCTTTTCTAAGTATCACCTTATCTTTAGGTGCATCGATAGCTAATTTAACACTACCATCCTCTATCTTTACTATTTTTATTTCTATATCATCTCCAATTAATAGAGACTCATCTTTTTTTCTAGTAATTACTAACATTTATATCACTCCTGTTAAAGGTTCTTTTATTGCATATTTATCATCTTGTAATATTAATTGTTTACCTTTATTGTTTTTTATATTTATAACTAACGGAGCTTTTAAATTTACCGTGCTTTTTTCTAATGTTTTTCCTAATGTTATAATATTTAATAACATTACATCCTCAGGAGACTCTATTCCTAAAAACTTTATTGTTTCATCATCTAGTTTTATTTCATAGTCTTTTTTTATATCAAAAGGAGATATAGCTATAAATCCTATATGTTCATTATCCTTAGAATTAATTAATTTTAATTTAGAGTTACCTTCAACTTCCCCAATTATAAAAGTTTTATAATCTTCAAAGCCTGGAAGACCTTTTTCAAATAATATTTCCATAAATTTTCCTCCTGATTATCTTAAATAATCTAGTACAGTAGGTTGTATTAATTTTGCTCCAACTTGAACTGATGCATTGTAAACTAGTTCTGCTGATTTTAACTCTATAAACTTCTTGACATGATTTACATCTTGTTCTGAAGATAAAACTGCTTTCATATTTAATATATTTTCGTCATTAAAATCTTTTATTTTTTCAGCTGTATTTACTCTAACTCCAAAAGTAGTTCTTGTATCTATAGTATGGTTAAATAAACCATCTATATCATCTTTTACTGTTCCTAGTAATTCTTTTTTATTAGCTTCTACATCTTTACCATTTGATATCTCATTCATAAGCTTTGATAAATTGTTTATTTGGTCTAAGTAATTTTTCCCATCTTTTTCAAAGATTTCTTTAGCAGAAACATTGTAGTCAACAGTTATTCCATCTGATAATTCAGCTTTTAGATCTTTATCATTTACAGCTGAATTTACTTTTAAAGTAACAACTCCATCTTTTTCTTCCATAACCACTGGCACTTCATTTACTGCTGTTCCAGAGAACATATGTCTTCCACCATGAGAAGAATTTAAACATTCTCCTAGTTCTTTTATTTTTTCATTCATTTCTGCATGTATCGCTTTTATTTCTTCATCATTGTAAGTACCATTACCTACTTTTAATATATTAGTTTTTATTTCACCTAAAAGATCTCCTACTTCTTGTAAAGTTGAATCAGTATTATTCATCCACCCTACTGTTTCGTCTACATTTTGATTGTATTTTTCAGTGAATTTAAGTTCATTATTTAAATTCATTATCTTTATAGCTTTATGAGGATCATCTGATACTCTATTAATTTGTTTACTAGTATCAAGTTGTCTATTTAAAGTATCCATTCTTTCTAATGTCTGCTGTGTATCAAACATATGGTTTGTTATCATTGAAGAGTTTGTTATTCTCATTTTTGCCTCCTAATTTATCTTAATAGTCCATTAATTACAACATCTAATAATGAGTTTATAGTCGATACTACCTTAGCACTTGCATTGTATGCATGTTGATATTGAACAAGACTTATCATTTCTTCATCTAAAGATACTCCAGAAACATTAAGTTTTGAAGTTTGTATTTCCTTTATCATTTTACTTTGATTCTTTTCATTTCTTCTAACTTCTTGACATTCATTTCCAAGCCTTTGAATCGTATCATTATAGAAATTATTTATAGTAATGTTATCTTTTCCTATAGAAACTTTTGCATCTTTTAATTTATACAGTTTTTGAGCTGTATCTGCAGATACACTTAAATCTGTAGTTTTATTCAATATATCATCTTTTACTTTTAAAATTGGTTGTGTTCCCACTTCGAAAAAGTCCATACCTAAAGCTTTATTTACACTATCATTTATTCCTTTAGCTAATTCTTTTATATCTTCTTTAAAACCTTTTATTTTTTCAATCATTTCTAGAGAACCTTTTATTTCTCCTGATACAGTTTTTATTGCTTTAAGATCATCTACAGTAATGTCTTTTCCATTTTCAATTTTATTTTTCATTAACTTTTGAACATCTTCATCTTGTATGTTCATTTTAAAACTTAAATCATCAAGTATTTTATCTCTTTCATCCATTAAATCGTTAGGAGATTTTCCACTACCTTGAATTAATCTTATTTGTTTATCTAATTCTTTTAATTGATCTAGTTTTCCATTTATTTCTTTTACATTCTCATCTAATTTTTTTTGAGCAGATTCACTTAAATTATCTAATTTACTATAAGCATTACTTATCTTCTTTGTTAAATAATCACTATTTTGTATAACTATATCTTTTGAACCTTTATCATCTGGATTTTTAGCAAGTTCTTGCCAACTTGTAAAAAAATTATTTATAGATGCTGATATCCCAACTTCTGAAGGTTCTCCAAATATATTTTCCATAGTTGTATAGTGATCATATTTTATACCAGTTTCACCAAATCCATGAGTTTCACTTCTATATTGAAAATCATAAAAAGTATTTCTTATTCTAGTTATATCTGTTGCTTCAACTCCTGTACCTAACTGCCCTGCCCCTAATGTAGAGCTATATCCTGGATAGCTATATGCGCTTCTTGCACTTTGTTCAACTCTTTGTCTTGAGTATCCAGGAGTATTTAAATTATTTAAGTTGTGAGAAGTTGTTTGTATTGATGCTTGACTTACACTCATACCTGTTCTTGCTGATTGTAAGCTACCTAATAATCCTGACATATTATCTCTCCATTTCCTACTTACCTACTTGTCCATATGCATCGTAAGTACCTATTCCTTGATTTGGTTTTATAACATTCATCATCTTCTTTGTAAAAAATAATCTATGTTTTAAAAGTGTTTGATTTGTTTCTTTTTGAAGTTCTATCATTTTTATATTAGATGTTATCTCATTGTAAGCTTCTTTGATTTTTTCATCTTCGCAGTTTTCAATCAAAGAGCTCATAGAGATATCTGATGAAGTTATCTCTCTTCTTTGTATTTCAGTCCTCGCTATTTCTCTTGCTAAACTGTCTAATTCTTTTGCTATCTTATCCATCTTTGTTACTTCTTTATTAACTATGTAATCATGTTGTTCATCTAATAAATTAAGTAATTTGTTAAATAGCTTTCTTTCTTCATAAATTATAACTTTTAATTCTGGATTCAAATTTTTCTCCTCCTAAAGTTTCTCTATTATCTTTTTAGCTAAAGCTCTAGAATCGATTTTATAAGTACCACTTTCTATTTGTTTTTTAAGTTTATTAACTTTTTCCATATTCATCACTTCTTCTTTTGAGTTAACTTTGCTTAAATATTTTCCTAGTTCAGATAGTTCTAATCTATCTGCACTATTTTTATTTTTATAATTATTGTGATCTTTTACTTTTTCCATCTTATATATATTATTAAACGCTACCTTGCTATCATTAGTAACTTTCAAAACATTACCTCCTCAAGAATTTAATCTTCTTCTTGCATTGATTTTATCTTTGATAGTCTTACGGCTATTTTATCATGTATTATCATACTCTCACCACTAGCTATATTTACACCATTTACATTTATATCTAATGGGTCTTCTAAGCTTTTTTCAAGTACTAAAACATCACCGACTTTAAGATTTACTATTTTTTCTATTTTTTGATGAGTGTATCCCACCTCTACTTCTAGTTTCATTGCTGCTTGAGCTATTGACTCTACAGCATTTATAGCCTCTTTTTCGCCTTCTACTAACTGTTCAAATTTAGGCTCATAAACGAATTGTGTTTCTCCTTGTTTTTGCATAAATTATGTCTCTCCTCTATACTACATATATAAATCAATTAATAATCCATTAATGTCATCTATTTTTGATGCTATATCAATATTTTCTTTTTCATCACTTAAAAAATCTCTTGTTAAACTTTCTAGCTTTTCATTTACGACATTTACAGTCCTAAAGTAATTATTATTCCAAAAGCTATCTTTTCTATCTACTTCATAGGCATAGTTTACAACAGATTTTAAGTATTTTTGGATAACTTGTTTATATCTAATGACATCAGAATAACCTTTAGTATTAACTAATTGCTTTCCTAGGTCTTTAATTTGATTTATATATCCATCAACTTCTTCTTTTGTTTTTAGTCTATTTATTTGATTAAAGCTATCGTGAAAACTTGCCCCTGGTTTTACTTTCCTTGCTTCTATATTACTACTTTCTGTTAAAACTTTGAACTCTCTTATTTTCATATTCAACCTCTATTTAGTTAAATCATATTTAACTCTTTATTGCTCATATATTTTTCTTCTCCAACCGCATCTATTAATTCATATAAGCTCATCGGTTTATAGCAAAAGTAGCCTTGAACTAAATCACACCCTGTGTTTTTCAATTTTCTATATTCAAGTTCCGTTTCTACTCCTTCAGCTACAACTTTTGCTTTAGTTGTATGAATCATATTTATTAAACTTTCAATAAACATTGGATTTATATTCATATACTCTACTAAAGACTTATCTAGTTTTATTTCATCTACATTATAGTTTTTTATATAGTTAATAGAATTAAATCCTTTACCAAAATCATCTATTGAAATCTTTATTCCAGTTCTTTTTATTTCATTTATTATCTCATTTATTTTTATTATGCCTTCTATATTTTCACTTTCTGTTATTTCAAGTTTCAATAAGTCAAATTTAAATTTAATTTTCTTTAAACTTTGCACTAAATCTACAGTAAAATTTTCTTTATCTAGTTGATGTGGGGATATATTAACTGATAAATCTATATTTGTATTCATTGTTTCATTTAAATATTTTATATCTCTACATGCATTTTCTAGTATCCATTTACCTAATATGTTTATATATCCGCACTCTTCACAAAACTCTATTATTTTATCTGGTGGTATATAACCATGTTCCTCGCTAAACCACCTTATTAGAGCTTCAACTCCGGCTATCTTCCCATTTTTCAGGTTAACTTTTGGTTGATAATATACCTTTATCTCTCCGTTTTTAATACCTTTTTCTATAGATTTTATACTTATACAGTCATCATATTTATCATTATATATTTCAAATGCACTTCCTTTTTTTAATAAATTCGTCATACATACATCTAACTTGTTCGTTGCGTCATGTATGTCTAAATTCTCTTTTTCATATATAACTGCTGCCATATTAAAATTTATATATATTTTGTAAATCTCTTCTATACTATTTATTAACATCGTCATTGTATTTTCTATAAATTGACTTATTGATTTACTATCTAAAATAGATGCATACACAGTAAAATCATATCTTGATGTCCTAGACAAAAGCATCTCATTAAAATTACAAATTTGATTTAGTCTTCTAGCTATTGATGAAAATAACATTTCACCCTTTTCAACTCCATAATTTAAACTTATAAAGTTTATGCCCTCTACTCTGACTCTTATTATAGTTCCATTTAATTTTTTACTTGTGTATTTTTGAAAATAATCTCTATTATATACTCCTGTTAATTTATCTTTCTTTTTCTTTCGCAAGAGTATTTTTTCTCTTATTTTTATTAAGTGCCTATAATTCATAGTCTAATCTCCCCACATCAACCACTAAACTCCTATGGTCATTTAATTATACTCTATAATATTTCATTACCTTAGGTACGTAATTTTGTGTTTCTCTTGGCATTAAATATATATCTTCAGGAGATTTAACTCCTCTTCTACTCATTCTTGTCGGCCCTCCATTGTATGCCATTAAAGCCATTTCTTTATTTCCGTTATATCTATCTAAGTATTCTTTTATATGTCTTGTTCCTCCATCTATATTTTGCACTATATCAAATGGATCATTTATCCCTAAGTCTCTACAGTTTTCCGGCATTAGCTGCATTAACCCCTTAGCCCCTGCTGATGATTCACATTTTGGATTAAAATCAGACTCTACTTTGATTATTGCTCTTATTAAATTGCTATCAACTCCATACTTTTGTGATGATATAGCTATAGCATTATCTATCTGTGTATTTATGCTTTGATTTTTAGAGCCTAGTTTTAGTTTATTACTGTTATGTACTGTATTTACTGTTTCTAGACTATGATCTTGAACCTTGGGTTGTATTATTTGATTTATATTTTGACTACTACTTACAATTGGATTTGTATTACTTATAGCTTTTATTAATCCCATTATCAACATATCAAATGCTTCATTTGTTTTATTACAATTACAACTACAGCCACTTGTATAATTATTTGACATTAGTGCTGCCATTTTTAATAAGTCTATATTATTAATCATTGTATCACCTCTAACCTTTACTTAGATTAGTTATACGACTGTTAAATAAAATACTTGACAGTTAAAAAACACCTAATACTAGTTAAAATTTTATATTGTATTACTAAATTCTACTATCATTATTATGTAAAAAACTATAGATATACATTTGAGTTTATATAATTTCAACTATAATATTCATTTTTTAATAATTAAGCTTATCCTTTAGTATTTTATCCAATTAAATAGGTGTTTTCTATTTTTTTCATTTGATATAATTTATATATAATATACAAGAAAAGGTGATTTTTATGAAAAATTCTACAAGAAAAAACATCTTAAAATGGGTAGGTTTAGTTATTCTCATGATAATAGTTACTTCAATCATAGAGAATGTATCAAGCCCTAAAGCTAAAGGAATTTACTTTAAAGCTACCAAAGGAAATAATTCTATATATCTAATTGGTACTATTCCTTACATAGACAAACATACTAACTTTTTAAGTGGAAATTTAACAAAGGTTTTGTATAATACTGATGTACTTTTAGTAAATGAGAATATATATACATCTAAAAACAGTTGTTCCTCAAAAAAACATCAATTAAAATACTATTTAAATAAAGAAGAAGAAAAAAATTTTAATGTTTTATTAAAGTATTTTAATTTAAATTATAAAGATATAGCTAATTTAACGCCTTATGAATTTTTAGAATTTATTGATAAATTATTAGCTTATAAATCTGGTTTAACAGAAAATAAATTTGACAGTTACTTAACTAATATATATATAAAAGATAAAAAAGAAATAGTAGCTTTAAAGGATTATAATTCTAATACGTTTTATATAAATAAATTAAAAAAACAAATTAATTCTTTCAGTTATAATTCCATGGAAACAAAAATAGATTTTTCCAAAAAAGTTGTTAAAGCTTTTATTGATGGAGATATAAAATTTTTTGAAGAAAACTCTTATAGATTTGATAATACTGAAAACGACACCATTAACCATATGACTTCAGATAAAATAGATTCCTTAATAAAGGATAAGAAAAATTATGCAGTAGCTATAAGTTATTACTCCTTATTTGGCAAAAATGGTATTCTACATATTTTAAAGTCTAAGGGTTATACAATTAAATATATTAAGTAATTAAAATCTAGCATATATATAAAGTACTATAAATATTTTAGATTTATTTTTTAATTTTTTCAAATTTTCACTTAAGCTTTAATATATTTAACCGAAAAATATAACATAAGGGGACTCGCCATTTCCCCTCACAATGATATTATAAAGGATGTCTATGCATATAATGTGTAGGCTTCTTTTTATTGAATCCTATTCACAAGAATATAAATTTTAAATTTTATTATATTTATTGTAAAGTTTTGTTAATTTCATCCGTATTATATAAACATAAGGGGAACTGCCATTTCCCCTCAACATTGTATATAATAAAACTATCACTAACTATCCTATGGAGGGTAAAGCTTAAATGCTTTACCCTTTATTTTTATCTATTTTATGATTAGCCATTTCTAAAAAGTAATTATATTCTTAATTTTAAGCTTTTCTCTTTATCCAATTATATGTACATTTTTTTACATTATATTTATACTGTTTAAATTTCATCATATGTTCCAATTTTTGTATATAGCTTAGTTTTAATCTCATATTGTAGACATTTGTCGAATATTATTGTATTATCTACTAGTAGAATTTCTAATAGGAAAGAGGTGTTATATTTGACTACTAATGTAGCCGAATCAGTAACTAATGAAGTTGAAAAATTAAGTAATATGCCCTTAGATAAATTAACTGAATACTTTATAAGTTGGGTAACAAGCTATGGAATAAAACTCATAATTGGTCTTCTAGCTATATTCATAGGTTTAAAAGTTATAAAAAAAGTAGTAAAACACTTTACTAAGTTTTTAGAAAAAAAATCTGTAGATATAACACTTACCAAGTTTTTACATGCTTTTGTAGAGATATCTTTAAAATTATTATTATTTATAATAATACTTGGATACTGGGATGTCCAACTTACAGGATTTGCTGCTTTAATAGCATCTGGAGGGGTTGCTATAGGTTTAGCTCTTCAAGGAAGTTTATCTAACTTTGCTGGAGGCTTTATAATCTTATTAATTAGACCTTTCAAAGTTGGAGATTACATAGAAACAGGTATATACCAAGGTACTGTAGAAGAAATAGGTCTTTTTTACACTAAACTTACTACTATAGATAATAAATTGATATTAATCCCTAATGGAACTTTATCAAATGGAAGTTTAGTAAACTATTCTGCTAAAGCAACAAGAAGAGTTGATTTAGTTTTTAATGTTAGTTATGACAATGACATAAACCATGTTAAAAATGTATTAAGTGATATAGTTAAAACTCAAGACCTTATTCTATATAATCCAGCTCCTTTTGTAGGAATGGTTGCTCATGGCCCAAGTTCAATAGATTTTGCCGTTAGAGTTTGGTGTGATTCTAAAAATTATTGGACTATACATGCTAGCTTACTAGAAAAAGTTAAAATTAAATTTGATGAAGAGGGAATCAATATTCCTTATCCTCAAATGGATGTTCATATAAAAAATAACTAATAAAAAAGCTACTTATTAATAAGTAGCTTTTTTATTATTCTTCTTTTGTTATGGCAGCTTCATCTATTATATTTTCTTTAGAATTATTTTCTAAACTTACTTTCTCTTTTAAGAACTCTATAAAGTCAGACTTAAGTTCTGGTCTTTTTAATGCATAATCAACTGTTGCTTTTAAAAATCCTAGCTTATCTCCAACATCATATCTTTTTCCTTCAAAGTTATATGCATATATAGCTTCATGTTCTCCTAAAGTTTTTAGGGCATCTGTAAGTTGAATTTCGCCACCTTTTCCTGACTTTTGATTTGCAAGTATTTCAAATATAGCTGGAGTAATTATATATCTTCCTAATATAGCAATATTTGATGGTGCTTCTTCTACCTTAGGTTTTTCTACCATATCATTTACTTTGTAAACTCTATCTTCAATATGTTTTACATCTAGTATTCCATATTTATCTGTATTTTCTTTTGCTACTTCTTGAACTCCTAATATAGAAGTATTATATTCATTATAAGCTCCTATAAGTTGCTTTAAACAAGGTTTATCACTATCTACTATATCATCTCCTAAAAGTACAGCAAATGGTTCATCTCCAACGAAACTTTTTGCACAATATATTGCATGTCCAAGTCCTTTAGGTTCTTTTTGACGTATAAAATATATATCTACCATATTAGATATGTCTTGAACTATTTTTAACATATCTAATTTTCCTTTTTGTTCTAGTTCAATCTCTAGTTCTATGCTACGGTCAAAGTGATCTTCTATAGATTTTTTGCTTCTTCCTGTTACAATTAATATTTCTTCTATTCCTGAATTTACAGCTTCTTCTATTATATATTGAAGAGTTGGTTTGTCAACTATTGGTAGCATTTCCTTTGGTTGTGATTTTGTTGCTGGTAAAAATCTTGTTCCAAGTCCAGCTGCTGGTATTATTGCTTTTCTAACTCTCTTTTTCACAATTTCATCTCCATAACATTCTCGAATTTTATTACTATATATTAAAATTTACAAATTAATTTATTCTCAAATTTAATTTATTATCTAAATCCTTTATTTTCATATAAATACTATTATATACATTTTTTTGCAATTTTAAATGCTTTTACTATATTTAATTATAACTTTATTTTAACACTGTTAATCTAAATTTTATAAATATTTACTTCTCCCTATCTACCATTAGTAAGCTCTTTAATATATTGACTTCTAATAATTTTATTCTGTTTACTATAAATGCTACTCATATTTTATTGCTTTTTTAATAAACTTTATATTTAGATTAATATTTATTAAGTATATTAAAACAAATAATTTAATTTATTAAGCTTTTTCAAAAGACGGTAGATTTCCACCTATAATCAAATTTCGAATAAATATATATTTATTTTACTTTATTTTTGTTGGTTATTTTTTATTTCAACTACAATTTAAATAAATTACTAAATTCATTTTGAACTTAAATCTTACAATATATTCAATTTCTAAATCTTCACTTATTTATAAATTATTTATTTAAAAATCTACATCAATAAATTTCTTTTGTATATTTCCTTCCCAAATCTCATCTGAAGATATAATTTTCAAAAATTGCTCATCACTATTTCCACTTCCAAAGTGAGACATAGGCTCTACTTTAATAGTTTCTACTTTCTTTATAGCATTTGTTATTTGATCTATATTTTCATAAGTATTAATTATGTTTTCTATATTTTCATCATATCTTCCTTTTTGTCTATTTCCTATATCAATTGATATTTTTCCATATACACAAGCTTCTCTTATTCCAGAGCTAGAGTTTCCAATGATAAATTCACATTCTTTTAAAAGAGTTAAGAAATATTCAAATCTCATTGATGGATATATTTCAAATCTGTCATTTTCTCTAAATCTTTTATACTCTTTTAAAATTGCATCACTTCCACTGTCATTATTAGGATATATTACTATATAGTTTTTTCCTGAGTTGATAACAGCATCTACTACTTGTTTTATGTTGGCTTCTAGTTTATCAACTTCAGTTGTTACTGGATGATACATAAGTATTGAAAAATCATCAAATTTTATTTCATACTTTTCTTTAACTTCTTCTATATTTGGTAATAAACTTGAATACATTATGTCTATGTCAGGTGATCCAAATACAAATATAGATTCTTCTTTTTCACCTAATTGAATAATTCTTT